>FWWM01007388.1_pt1 | contig 22096 bp, 14 predicted proteins | sample 2228351 | NCBI WGS metagenome assembly FWWM01 (sample SAMEA103939774, study PRJEB20133) | metagenome
GCGCTGGGCAATAGGTCAGGCTGATCGATGACGCGTTCATCACCCCCTTGTGCCCGCACCAACTGGCGGAACCGCTCCAGCGCGCGCCCCTCGTCGAGCAGGTGTCGGGCAGTCTCGTAGCCCACTTCGGGCGATTCGGCGAGTCCGCACAGGTGGAGTGCCTCGCCCGACAACCTCAGACACAGCTCTTTGAAGCGCGGATGGCAGGATTGACCGGGCGCGAGTGTCTGAATCGCTTCGCGCACTTCCAGCGCGTTGCCGACCGTGCGTCCCAGTGGCTGGCTCATATCGGTCAGCAGGGCGCGCACCTTGCGTCCTGCACCGCGCCCAATCGCAATCAGCGCATTCGCCAGCGTTTCAGCAAGTTCCAGCGTGGGCATAAACGCGCCCGCCCCCACCTTCACATCCAGCACGATATGCTCGGCTCCCCCTGCCAACTTCTTGCTCATAATGCTGGATGCGATGAGGGGAATGCTCTCGACAGTGGCAGTGGCGTCGCGTAGAGCGTAAATTTTCTTATCGGCAGGCACAAGCTGAACCGATTGCCCCACCAAGCAACAGCGAATCTGGCGTACCTGCTCCAGCATTTCCGCAACGCTCATCTCGGTACGGTAGCCTGGAATCGATTCGAGCTTGTCCACCGTGCCCCCTGTGAAGCCCAGTCCGCGTCCCGACATCTTCACGAGCGTGGCGCCCGCTTCGGCAAGAAGTGGTATCACCACAAGGCTGGTCTTATCGCCCACTCCGCCTGTGGAGTGTTTATCGAGGGTTGGCTGGGGCAGGCTGGAGAGGTCTAACTGTTCACCTGAGCGTGCCATCGCTTGGGTCAGGGCGAGCGTCTCTGCTTCGTTCAGCCCGCGCAGAAACGACGCCATCAGCCACGCCGACATCTGATAGTCGGGGATAGTGCCCTCGGTGTAGCCCTTCACAATCTGCTCGATCTCTTCCGCGCTATGAGCCTCGCCATCGCGCTTCTTCGCTATCAGGTCGCGCATACGGTAGTGATTGTACCCACGAACGGCTTTCAGAGAAAGTTCTGGAAATTGTCCCCGATTCGGGAACTTTTTCTCTGTGTATGAGTAATTACTTAAATCAAACTACCCTACGGCATTCAGAACAGGGAGGTAAACCTATGCAAACGAAGTCAAGGTTTCTTGAGAGCCTGAGAGATTTTCTGAACGCCCTCCGCCAAAAGGTGTTTAGCAAGGGGCGTTGGAGCGCCTTACTCAATCGACTTGCGCGCATTCTGGAGCCGAGCCGTGCCGATGTGCCAACCGAGCAAGCCGCAGACCACGCCGTTGTTGTTGTCGAGACGACAGCCGAGCCAGTGCGTGTGAAGGAGAGTCCTGTTGAACTGATACAGCAGAAGTTCGGGCGATACCTTCAGGCACATAACTTGAGCATCGTGGCGTATCGCTCTGGTGTGGAGACAAATCCTGTCCTTCATCAGCGTCGTAAACTTGGTTTCTTTATGGTACAGCACTGCGACAAGGTGTTGCCCCTTATTCATACGCTTCGCCCTACCTTACAAAACAGGCGCATGGTCAAATGGGCGATGGAGAGAGCCCCTGACTCTATCTGCGTCCTGACGAATGTGGGGAGCCGAATGTATCAGCAGTACATCTTGGATCGGTATTCCTACGACCGCGCCAACAGTTGTTTGAAAGTGCGAGTGAGACAACAGCCCTTCGCTCATAACTTTATCTCTGGGCAGTGGTTTGAACTGGGCATCTCTGAGAAGGTGCAAAGATGGCTTGACCAAAGGGGCTATCCGAACTGCGTTTATCAAAACCTTCAGCTGCGAACTGTCAAAGGAGCAACTCTTGAAGTGGACCTACTGATTACTGTAGTGGTGCGCGGTGAGGTTCGATTCATCATGTTAGAATGTAAGAGTGGGAACGGTCTCACTGACGAAGAGGTTGAGCAGATAGGGCGGGCGAACCGCCTGCTGAACCTGAACTGGAACCGCTCTGCCGTCATCACCCCTGAGCCGTTGGCAAAACCGTTTGTACAGCAGTGGGAATTGCGCGCAGGAGTCTCATTCGTGGAGTTGGGCAGGCTGGAGGAGTTCCTTTGTGAGGCGGTTGCCTAATCCTCTTCTCAGGTTCCCCTTGTGAGGGGAACCTGATAAAACCTGTTCTTACCTTGTACGCTCACCGTGCCACAGTGCCATAGAGTCGGTCGCCGAAGTCGCCCAAGCCGGGCAGGATGAACTTGCGGTCGTTCAGGTCGCGGTCTAACGATGCCGATACGATGCGCACATCGGGGAACCGCTCGTTCAGGTAGTGCACACCCTGCGGCGCAGCGACCACGCAGATATGGACGATGTCGGTTGCGCCCGCTTTTTTCAGCACCTCGACCGCCTGCCCTGCTGAGCCACCCGTCGCCAACATCGGGTCTAACAGAAGCACTCGGCTCCCCTCTTCAATCGGGGGGAGTTTGCAGTAGTAGGCGTGAGCAATCGCCGTGCGCTCATCACGCTCCAGCCCGATATACCCAACGCGAACATCGGTAAACAGCTCGGTGATGGCTTCCAGCATACCCAATCCTGCGCGCAAGATGGGCACCGCGATAATCGGCTTGGCGAGCGTGTAGCCGTCGGTAGTTTCCAAAGGAGTCTGCACCGAGTGCTGAACCACGGGCAGGTCGCGTGTGGCTTCTACCGCTAAGAGCAAAGTGAGTTGCCGAGCCAGCGCACGGAACTGCGCCGGCTCGGTCTGCGCATCGCGCAACTGCGTGAGAATGTGCTTCACCAAGGGATGGTCGACCACTTGGATATTCATCCTCTCACACCCGTTCGTAGAGTCCCGCAGCGCCCATGCCACCGCCCACGCACATGCTGACGATGCCCCACTTGGCGTTGCGTTTTTGCATAGCGTTCAGCAGGGTGGCGGTCATGCGCGAACCGGTGGCACCGAGCGGATGCCCCAGCGCGACCGCACCACCGTTTACATTCAGCCGTTCGGTGGGGATGGGGAACTGCCGAAGCACTGCCAGCACCTGCGCAGCGAACGCCTCGTTAATCTCAAACAGGTCGATATCCTCGACTTTCTTGCCTGTGCGTTGGAGCAGTTTCGGAATGGCGTAGGCAGGTCCGATACCCATCGTCTCAGGTGGCACCCCCGCCAGCGCGTAGCTCACGAAGCGCGCAATCGGTTGGATGCCCAACTCCTTCACTTTGCGCTCGCTCATCAGGATAACCGCTGCGGCGCCGTCCGAGCGTTGGGAAGCGTTGCCCGCCGTCACTGTGCCATCGGTCTTGAACACGGGCTTGAGCTTCGCCAGTGCTTCGAGGCTGGTGTCGGCGCGCGGTCCCTCGTCTTTGTCCACCGTATACTTGACCTCGCGCACGGTGCCATTCTCGGCGACTTTCTGAGACACCTCTACGGGCGCAATCTCGCCCTCGAATGCGCCCTCGGCTTGCGCACGCAGTGCTTTTTGGTGGCTCTCGTAGGAGAACTGGTCTGCCTCCTCGCGCGTGATGCCGAACTCGGCGACAAGATTCTCGGTGGTCATGCCCATTCCCAGATAGGCGTCGGGATAGTGTTGGGTCAGGTAGGGGTTCGGGCGGAACACATGTCCTTCCATCGGCACCATCGACATACTCTCGGTTCCACCTGCGATGCCGACATCGATCTGCCCCGTCTGGATGCGTTGGGCGATAATCGCAATCGCCTCCAGTCCCGAAGCGCACATGCGGTTCACAGTGGCGGCGGGCACATCGACGGGCAGTCCAGCTCTCAGCACGGCGATTCGTGCCACATTCATTCCCTGCTCGGCTTCGGGCACGGCACAGCCCAACACCACATCTTCAATCTCTTTGGGGTCTAAACCCGGTACGCGCTCCATCGCCGAGCGAATGGCAATTGCGGCGAGGTCGTCAGGGCGCATAGTGCGTAGACCCCCGCGCGGTGCCTTGCCAATCGCGGTGCGTACCGCTGCGACTACATAAGCCTCTTGCATAGGTTCACCTCTGGCGTTAATTTACCCGTTGTTCGAAAATATCCTGCTTTGCGTTCAAAACTGAGTGCGAACCCAGAGCCACCAGCCCGCTTTGGGGTCTGCCATGCCCCCATCGCGCATCCGCTCTGAACGGTATTGAAGCACCACAAGGCTGGTTGGGTTCACCTGATAGCCGACCTGCAAGTTCCACATCGTACCTCGCTCGCCCGAACGAAAGTCGTGGAATCGGCGTCGGTTGAGATGCTCCACCGCCACCGCCCACTCCTCATTCTGCCAGTCCAACCGCCCATAGAAGCCGACCTGATTGGGTCCGAACGGATGCCCCATCGAGAGCGATTCGTAGGAGTAGGCGTAGCGGGGGTCGTGTCCCGAATCGCCGTAAGTGCCCCCGTCGCGTGTGCCGTCAGTGCGAACAAGTTCCAAAACGAGCCGTGTGTCAGGCGTAGGCTTGAAGCGCGTACCAATGAGTAGGGCAGTCTTGCGTGGGGTGTTCGCGCCGCGCCCACCCAGCAGGTCGGGGGCGCGAATGTCATCGATAAGCCAGAACAGATAGACTCGGTCGCTCTCGTTCAGCCGATACTGCACGCCCACCTCCGCCAGATAGTTGAACCAACCCGATTGGCGTCGGGAGTCGCTGAGCCACTTCTGATAGAGGTAGTAGGGCACAATCTGGCTGGTGAGACCGTCGGGCAGACTGAGTGCCTTGAACGCCTCGCCCAAGCTCACCTCCCAGCGCGTGCCCAGTGAACGGCTAAATCGGCGCGCGCCCCACCAGACCGTCTTGCCATCCTGCTCGAACTGGGATAGGAACTGCTCGAAACGCCAAGTGCCGATGTAGGGCAATCGCCAATCGAACTGCACACTCGCATACGGCACGGGCGGGATTTCATCGTTGACCAGTAATCCACCGCTGTAGCCTCCATCCCAGCGCAGGTTGGCGCGCCCGATTTGCCAGCGGAACTCGCCCGTTTGGAGGGTGAGGCGCGCAAGAGCCAGAGTGTCAAACGCACTGGGGTTGCCCCCTGACAGGCGGCGTGCGTCGCTGGCAACCACTTCCAGCAGTGCCCCTTCACCGACAGGGATAAGCCCCACGATGCGATAGCTCGCCTCTGCCGTGCGCCAGTCGCTCCCGTCGGGATAGCCGAACCCGTCCAGCACCAGGATCAGTATCGGCTCCACCTCACTCAGCGACCGTTGCTGACCCGTTTTCCAGCGGGCGTAAGCGGTTTCAGGATTCCCCTGCTCAAAGACGAACTCATCAGCACTGCGCGGAACACGCAACAGGCTGGCAGGTGAGGGCGATTGGCGTGCTTGAAGGTCATACAGGGGGTCATCGCGCACGGGCAGTTGTTGGGCATGCGCGGAGAGAATGAGGGTATGAAGTAGGAGAAGCAGGCATTTTATGCCCGAATCTACTAATCTCTTCTCTCTGCTTACGGTTTTAGCCCTCACCCCCTGCCCCGCTCCCACGCTGTGAGAGAGGGGAGTAGCCCTCACCCCCAGCCCCGCTCCCACGCTGTGGGAGAGGGGAGCATTAGCCCTCACCCCCTGCCCCGCTCCCACGCTGTGGGAGAGGGGAGTAGCCCTCACCCCCTGCCCCGCTCCCACGCTGTGGGAGAGGGGAGTAGCCCTCACCCCCTGCCCCTCTCCCACGCTGTGGGAGAGGGGAGCATTAGCCCTCACCCCATGCCCCTCTCCCATCGGGAGAGGGGAGTCGGCTCCCTCCCTCTCCTTGTGGGAGAGGAAGGGCTGGGGTGGGTGAGGGCTAATCGGAGCTGGGGAGGCGAGGTTTGTATCCCTGAACATGAGACGCTTCATTGGGTTGGCACGCCCTCCCGACGCAGGGCGTGTGTAGCGAGTCGCCCCGTTGCCAGTTCCAGCAGGAAAGTGCGCGCCTGCTCCGCCTGCTCACGCTCACAGAACTCCATTAGCACACACAGCTGCGTCTGGAGCCAGTCCCATTTAGGAGATTGGTGGTTGCGCACCCGCCGTACCTTAGGCGTTGTCGTCGCCTCCAGCATCTCCTCATCATAGCACAGTTCTTCGTGCAGTTTCTCGCCGGGGCGAACCCCCGTGAACACAATCTTGATGTCCTGATCGGGCACTAAGCCATAAAGGCGTATCAGGTCATGGGCGAGGTCGACAATCCGAATCGGCTCGCCCATATCGAGGATGTAGATGTCGCCGTGACTAGGGTACGCACCTGCCCGAAGGATGAGGTGAACCGCCTCACCGATGCTCATAAAGTAGCGTTTCATATCCCTGTGAGTGAGGCGCACGGGACCGCCCTGCTGAATCTGCTGCTGGAGCGTCGGCACGAGCGACCCTCGACTGCCCAACACATTGCCGAATCGCACAATCGCAAACTCCGTATCGCTCACTTGGGCGAGCGCACTGACAATCATTTCCCCGACGCGCTTGGTCGCACCCATGATGCTCACAGGCTTGACTGCTTTATCGGTGGACACATAGACCATCTTGCTCACACCGAACTCCACACAACACTCGGCAATCACCCAAGTGCCCAGCACATTGTTCTTGATGGCTTCCACAGGGTTCGCTTCCATCAGGGGCACATGCTTATGCGCAGCGGCGTGGAACACCAGCGTCGGTTGCTCTTGGGCGAACACTTGGCGCATGCGGTTGCGGTCGCGCACATCGGCAATCACACAGCGCGGTTCGTACTCGTGGGCGTGCTTCAGTTCCTGTTCAATCTGGTAGATGCTGTTCTCGCCCTTACCGACGAGGATGAGGCTCGCAGGTCCCAGCTGCGCCACTTGGCGCGCCAACTCACTGCCAATCGAGCCACCCGCGCCCGTAATCATCACTCGCTCGCCCTCGATGTAGTCCGAGAGCGCTTTGAGGTCGAACTTCGTCGGTTCACGCTGGAGTAGGTCTTCGATATTGACCTCGCGGATGTGGGTTAGGTGAACGCCATGCTCAAAAACTGCAGGGATGGGGGGCACAATCCGCACGCGTGCGGGGGTCTTTTTGCAAATCTGGAAGATGCGTCGAATCGTTTCCCCGCTGGCGGAAGGAATTGCAATCACAATCTCCTGAATCCCGTTCTCGGCAACGATTTGAGGGATGTCGTCTACCGTGCCCAGCCATGAGTAGCCGTGAATGCGTGTGTGGCGTTTGGCGGGGTTATCATCCACAAAGCCCACCACCTGATACTCTGAGTGGGGATTGCGTTGGGTTTCACGCATCACCATCTCGCCTGCGTCGCCCCCTCCCACGACAAGCGTGCGTCGCTTGGGCACGCCGTTGCCCCGAACCGCCTTGTACCAGTCTACCATTCGGCGTCCAAGCCGCGGTAGTGCGAGGAAAGTGGTTGAGAGAAAGGCGAACAGCATCGGCTCAGCACTGATGAAAGCGCGTCCTGCCCAGTGGGAAGCCAGCAGGAACGCCAGCAAACCGCCACCACTGAGAACCGCACTCGCACCGAGCAGTCGGAACAGGTCGCTGACCCCTGCATAGCGGGCATGAATTCGGTACAAGCCCTGCCAGAAGAGCAGAGCCACTGCAAGCAGGGAAAGAGCAGGCGCGCCCCCTTCCAAAAAGAGCCTATCTTGCGAGTCAAATGCGAAATCTTTAGAAAATCCTATCGAAAGGGTCAGTGCCGAGGATACTAACAGGATATCCACAATCACAGAGCGTACAAACTCTGCCCAGCGACGAGGTGGGATTTGCCCCAGCCTGCTCCTTCGGTTCCTATTTTGCAAGACTTCCCTCCATAGACAAGCAGGCAAGTGCCCGCCCGAAATCCACTATTGGTAATTATACCTAAGGAAGGACAATTCCTCTCAGTTGCATTGCCGTTTCTTCGGGCAGGGTGTCGTTGATGAAAGTGCCTGCGCCCGACTCTGAGCCAGCGAGATACTTCAACTTGTCCGCCGTGCGATAGGGCGGATAGAACTCGATATGGAAGTGCCACTCGGCATAGTCGCTCCCATCGCAAGGGCGCGGGTGCTGTGCCATGATGTAGGGCATCGAGAATCCCCACAAGCGGTCATATCGCATCGTTAGACGCTTAAGGTGAAATGCCATTTCATAGAGCTCCGTCTCGCTCATCTCCAGCAAGTCGCGTCGGTGAGCGCGGGGCATAATATGCACTTCGTAAGGATAGCGTGCATAGAACGGCACGATGGCGACCCAGTGTTCGGTCTGCTCCACGATTCGCACATCCTCAGCGCACTCGTATTCCAACACCGAGCAGAGCAGGCATTTGCCATTCGCCTGAAGATACTCGCGCTGGGCTTGCGCTTCACGCTCCAACTTGGGCGGGATGAACGGGTAAGCATAGATTTGCCCGTGCGGGTGGCTGAGTGTCACGCCAATCTCGCGCCCCTTGTTCTCAAAGATGAACACATACTGCACTTCGGGGCGGGCAGAGAGGTCGGCATAGCGGTCGCGCCAAACCCACGCTAACTGCTCAATCCGTTCCAGAGGCATCTCGGCTAAGGTGGCGTTGTGGTCGGGCGTATACAGCACCACTTCGCACACCCCTTCCGAGGGGCGCACGGGCGAGAACGGCGTCGCCGAGACCGCTGGCTCAGGCGGGTCAGGCAACAGCGAGGGGAAGCGGTTCTCGAACACCACAATCTCATAGTCAGGTTCGGGCACTTCGGTCTCCAGTCCGCCTGGTCGCGTCGGGCAGAGGGGGCAATATTCGGGCGGTGGGTGGAAAGTGCGCTCTTGGCGATGAGTGGCGGTGATGACCCACTCCTTCAGAAGCGGATGCCAGCGCAGTTCGGACATAACACGATTCTACCTATCCCACTCGCACTCGGCTCATACAGAGCCCTGCCAACGCCATAAATACCGCACCATACAAAAACACCAGCCGATAGTTATCCCCAAAGAGGTCAATCAGCACGCCCGCTAGCTGGGGTCCCAGCACCGCCGAGAGGTTCGACGCCAAGTAGTACATCCCCGTCATAATGCCCGCACGTAGGTGGGGTGCGGTGTCATACAGCGCAGGGAGCGAGTTCACATTAATCAGCGCCCAAAACATCCCCGCTGGAATCAGAAACGTCACCATCATCCAGAGGTTCTGGATGAAATAGCCGTAGAGCATCAGCATAATCAGTCCCACAATCCCTGTCAGAATCACAGGGCGACGCCCGACCTTCGTCGCCAGCATACCGCTCGGCACCGCGAACAGCACGAAGGTCAGGGGCAACAGCGCAACCAGCATCCCCATCCTGCCCGGTTCGATGCCCAGCACCTCTCGTCCAATCAGCGAGAGGGTCGCCTCTAGCGCGGTGAAGCCCATAAACCACGAGAAGATAGCGCCCATCATCCAGCGCACCGAGCGGTCGCTGGCAAAGACCAGTCCGCGCAGGCTCTCGATAAAGCCCGCTTCGTCTTCTTCCGAATGTCCTATCGGTTGGCGAGGCTCGTGGATGAGGAAGAAGGCGATAACGAGCGCCAACCCCATCATCGTCGTGCCGAACAGGAACGGTGCAGTCCGCCCAAACTTGTCAAACAACAGACCGCCCCCGAAATAGGCTAAGACTGACCCCACGCCCAACATCAGGTTGATGATTCCGTTGGCAAGGCTGCGCTGTTCGGACGGGTAGAGGTCGCCTATCAGCGCCACGCCAGGCGAGCGGAACAGGGCGTTGCCGAAGTTGGTGAGGAAGATGGTGAGCATCACGAACGGTGCGCTGGGCATCAGTGGCACGAGGGCGAACGCCGTGCCTGCAATCGGTGCGCCCGCCATCACCCACGGCTTGCGCCTGCCGAAGCGCGTGCGTGTGCGGTCTGAAAGCGTGCCTACAATCGGCTGGAGGAACATATTGATATAGTTGTCCCAAGTCATCACGAACATAATCAGCGTCGCGCTGAGTTGCATCTCCCTGAGAAATATCGGCACGAAGTGGTTGAAAATCGGTTGAACCATCCCCATCCCCATAAACATCGCACCCAGAAAGAGGGTACGCCCCACGGGGAACCTTGACGCAGGCGTCGTCTCCATCGCACTGTAGCGATTCGGCAAAATCGGGTATAATCCCCCTAGTGATGCGCGCAAAACGGTGGGCGTGGTCTGCGCTCTGGGCACTGCTGCTCCCACTTGCCCCGATTGCGGGCATGTGGCTTGCCTTTTGCGCGTGTTCTGGCTCTTTCCGAGCGAACTGTTGTCGTCAGCCCCAGCCTTATGCTTGTTGCACAGTCGGGGCAGAGACCCACGCCTGTTGCGCTTCTAATACCCAATGTGCCGACCGATGTGGGGGATGCAAAGATTCCGCCGACAGCACGAATCCCTTCTTACATAGCCGAGCGGAGTTTCCAAGCTCGGCGTGGGTGATGACCGAGGTGGTGTTGCCCCAGTTGGAGGCGACCGCACCACTCCTGCCCGATTGGGGTCTGCCGAGCGTTCGCAATCATTCACCACCCCTTACCCCCCTTGTTCCTCGTGCGCCTCCTGCCTGTTGAGAGGTTCCCTTTCCGAGCGCACTGATGGCTCAGTGCGCTGAAATTCCCTACGCATCGTTTCGTGATGCACCCTTGAATCATTCACAAACTCTCAACACAGGAGGTTAGACAATGAAATCGTGGACAGTTGTGAGCATTTGGCTCTTTGGGCTTTTAGTCGTCGCAAGTGCGCAAGAGGGCAGTGGCGGTTGCCCTGCCTGTGTGGTCATTCAGTCGCAACAGCGCAGTGATGTGGAGGTCGGTTTCGCCGAGCTGACCGTGCCGAAAGGTCAGATGAACTGGTTCAGCATCGGTTCACCTGATTCTAAAGAGAACCGCTTCCGCACCTTCATCAAGACGGGGATTACAGACCGCTTGGACATTGGGGTGGGCTATTCCCACTTTGGCGAGCGCGCCACCCTGCAGGTGAGCTACCAACTCGCCCGTCAAGATGAGCGCATGCCTGTGAGCATCCTTGCGGGCTACGGCTTCTCTTCTACCTACACCCGCAATCAAGAGGGCTACTACTTGATGGGGGTTCGTACCGAGGGGAACCTCTCGCTGATGGGGGGCTGGCAACACCTGCGCAACGGGCGCGATATCGGGTTCATCGCCTTCAACTATCGCTTAGACCCCGATACTTCGCTGATGTTCTATTCGCACCAGCCGACGATGATGGGCGAGAAACTCTCCTACAACTTGGCGCTTGTGAGGCGGTTCGGCGAGTGGAATCTGGGCGTCTGGTGGTTCCACCCGAACGCCGAGAGCAATATCGGCGTTTCGGTCTCGCGCTCGTTCTCGCTGAGACTGTAGGAAGGAGCCCTGCCTACAAGCAGAGAGGAGGAAAACCAAACCCTCACCCTCAGCCCCTCTCCCACGCTGTGCTTACTGCACGACACTTTTTTGAGGGAGAAACGAAAATGGGCGCACACGGGGGTGCCCCCTACACAACCACCTTACCTGTAGGGGCAGACCCCCGTGTCTGCCCTGCCAAACAGAAGCCCACCTTAGGCACAAGTACGAAAAACTGTCGTGCAGTAAGCTCTCCTTGTGGGAGAGGAAGGGCTGGGGTGGGTGAGGGCTTCGTGAGGCTGAGGGCTAGGGGGCTTCGCCCTGAAAAGGACGCGAGGGCGTTGGAAGTTGCACTCAAACCGTGTACCCCTGTCAGATTCCCCACTCTCCTACGACGAGGTCATTCGCTTCGCTCAGGTTGAGGAAAGGGTGGCTCAGGGTGACGACACGGGCGAGACGCTCGTGATGCAGTTTTGCTAAGGGGCAAGATGCCCAAGCCACGACTGTCCCCACACGGGCGAGACGCTCGTACTACCCATCCTTCCCCCATAGGGCGCGACGCACCCACTCGGCACGCTCGACCGAGGCGCCTTCGGGTTCGGGCGGGGGATAGACTGCCAAGTCGAACAGCAGGCGGTCGGCATAGTCGCGTTGGGCTTCGTCATAGGCTAACATCGCCCGCATTCGGTAGACAGCAAGGGCGCGCAGTGTCGTGCCCAACGAGAGGCTCGTGCTATGCTGGAGGGTTGCAGTCAGCTCGTCCCACTCGGTGTTGAGCGCGTCAGGGTCGAGGTGGGTTCGGGCGTCGCGTTCGGCTTGAATCAGCGTGCGCAGGGTTCCGCGCAGGCGCGCCAATAAGTCGGGTAGCGGTTCGCGCCCACCCACCAGCGAGACCTGCACATAGCCCTCCAAAGCGAGGCTTCCCTCGCCATACAGCCCGCGCGCATGACAGCTAAGCGATTGCAGAGCCTCCAGCCAGCGCGTAATCTGGCGCGCCCGCTGAAGTCCCATCAGGTGCAACAGCAACCCCAGCCGAATGCCCGACCCCAAGTTGATAGGCGAGGCGGTTAGGTAGCCCAGTTTCGGCAGGTAGCCCCAGCGCACGGGCATCGCCTCTAACCTGCGTTCCCACCGAACCAGCGCGCGGGTCAGCCGTTCGGGTTGCCAGCCTGCGCAGGTAATCTGCAGGCGCAGGTGGTCTTCCTCATTCAGCACGGCGACCTCACTCCAGTCCTCGTTCAGCAGCACCCACCGCTCAGGCAGTTGCGCCAATAAGCTGGGGCTAATCACCCGTGCGCCCACCAGCAGGGCGCGCTGATGAACCGAGAGATTTTCTAACGCAATCGCGCCCCTGTCCAGCCCCTCCGATTCCAGCAAAGGGCGCAGTGTTTGCATCACCTGCGCTAACTGCTCTGGAGATGCTTTGTGCGGGAACGGGATTTCGAGCAGGTTGCGTGCCAGGCGCACACGCCCTGAAATCACCACATCGCGGTCGGGCGCAGGCGACTCCAGCCAGCGTACCCACGAATCTATCGGAGCCATCTGCCCTTTTCAGTTCGCCCGCACCTTCCGCCTTCCTGCTGGACGCCTGAATGTGGCATAATAGGGCAGAGGGAACGACGATGCCAGAGTTGAGAATGGATTTGATCACGCATGAATGGGTGGTGATTGCGACGGAACGCAGTCGCCGACCGAACGACTTTCGCAAGCCGAGTGAAGACGGCTCTCCGAAGCCTGAGCATGTGCCGAACTGTCCCTTCTGTGTGGGTGGCGAGGCGATGACCCCGCCCGAAGTGGAGGCGTTCCGCGAAGCAGGCACAGCGCCCGATACACCGGGCTGGTGGGTGCGCACCGTGCCGAACAAGTTCCCTGCACTTGCCCCTCAGGGCGACCTGTCGTTGCGTATGCAGGGAGTCTACACGCTGACCGATGGCGTCGGGGCGCATGAGGTCATCATCGAGACCCCCAAGCATAACGAGACGCCCAGCACGATGCCCACCCACCAGTGGCGCGAGGTGATTCGGATGTATCAAAATCGGCTCCGAGCGTTGGCGCAAGACACGCGCTTCAAGTGCCTGTTGCCCTTCCGAAACGAGGGCAAGCCTGCTGGGGCGTCGCTGGAACATCCACACTCGCAGTTGGTGGCGTTGCCGTTCGTGCCCCCAGTGCTTCAGGCGAAGCTGGACGGCATCACACGCTTCCAAGCCGAGCAGGGACGCCACCCGTTCGAGGTGGTGCTGGAGTTCGAACGCCGAGAGGGCACGCGCGTCATCTTGGACACCGAACACTACTTGGTCTATGCGCCCTATGCGTCGCGCTCGCCGTTCGAGGTGCAAATCGTGCCGAAGACTCCACGCGCACACTTCGCCGACCTGCCCGACGAGGAGCGGGACGCCTTCGCCGATATGCTTCAGGAAACGCTGAAGCGGTTGGACACCGTGCTGAGTTCACCGCCCTATAACTTCATGCTCTTTACCGCGCCTGTGAATACGAATACCGATGTGAGTGCGTTCTGGTGGCACTTGCGAATTGCACCGCGCTTGAGCATCGACGCGGGCTTCGAGTTAGGCACGGGCATGGGGATTAACATCACCGCGCCTGAAGACACCGCCCGATATTTGCGCGAGGCGGTAGCGCCCGAGCAGGCGGTGGCTCGGCATTAGCCTCAATCGCTTGGCAAAAAGGCGTTCACGAGGTGGCGCACTTGGGGCGGTTCATGGCGCAGGTCAATCACCAGCACATCGAAACGGCACTCGCCAAAGCGCAAGGCAGGGTGTTCGTCGATGAAACGCTGGGCGACTCGTACAATCTGGGCTTGCTTGCGAGCGTCGACGCTCTCTTCTGGCGCGCCAAGCGTATCCGAGCGTCGCGTCTTGACTTCAAAAAAGACGAGGGTCGTGCCGTCCAGAGCCACCAAGTCCAGTTCGCCTTCACGCCGACGCCAGTTCTGGGCGAGCAGTTGGTAGCCCTGCGCTTGCAGGTACTCTAACGCCTTCTGCTCGCCCCAGCGTCCGAGAGGTGTGCCCTTACGAGGAGGTCGCTCATTCACCGACTTGCCCGAAGTTGAACAGCACTAACAGCAGGTCGGCGTCGTCCACAACGCTATCCCCGTTCAGGTCGGCGGGCAGGTTCGTGCCTGTCTGTCCGAAGTTGAAGAGCACTTCCAGCAAATCGGCGTCGTCAATCACATTATCGCCGTTGATGTCGCCAGGCACAAGCGCAAGGGTCAGCCCGCTCACACCGGGATAGCGCATTCGTGCGTTGTTCACCCGCTTGTAGAGCGTGCCCGACGCCCGAACGCGCAGAGTGCGATAGCCAAGCTGGTTCGCGCTGAGGAACACCTCTGTTGCGAACTGCCCTGCTGGGTTCAGCGTGGTGTTGGCAGTGGCGAAGGTCGTACTGCCCGAAACGACCTGAACCTCCAGCCCCTTGCCTGCGTAGGAACCTGTGTAGCCCGCAATCACCACCTGCCCCGACACAGGAATCGTCAGCGCGCGCAGGATAGAGGCTTCCAAGTTAATCCGCCCGTGCGCCACATAGTTGCCGGGCACGGGGTCGGCGGTCGTCTCGATCAGCTCCCGCACGGCTTGGGCGCGCGTCACCGAGCGATCCGTGGGGCTGTCGGCAACCAACCCATACAACAGAACCGCCTGCGCCGTCACGAACGGCGCGGCGTAGGAGGTGTATCCGTTCTGGTTCCGACTATAGCCCCCTGAGCGTGTAGTAGAGCGCACATCGCCACTCGGCGCAGCGACATCGACCCATGCGCCATAGGTAGAGACATCACTGCGCGTGTCGTCCAGTTTGCTGGCAGCGACGGCGATACACACGGGATAGTAGGCAGGGTAGAAAGGATCGGTGTTGTTGTTGTTGCCTGCTGCTGCCACAATCACCACTCCTGCGTTCCATGCACTGTTCAGAGCGTTTTCGAAGAGCGTGCCGAACGGAGAAGTGCTCCCCAAACTCAGGTTAATCGCATGCGCTCCCTGAGTGACGGCGTAGCTCACACCATCGATGAGATCGTTTAGGTATCCTTGCCCCGTGTCTGTGAACACCTTCACAGGCAGGACTTTCCCTTCAGGGGCAACCGCAGCGATGCCTATCCCGTTGTTCGTCACCGCACCCGCAATCCCCGTGACGAAAGTGCCGTGCCCGAATGGGTCGGTGGGGTCGTTATCGTCGTTGCCAAAGTCGAAGCCGAGCAACAGGCGTGCTTGCAGGTCTGGGTGAGTTCGGGCAACACCTGAGTCCAGAATCGCTATAATGAAGTTCGGGTCGCCACGCCAGTAGTCCCACGCCTGCGAAGCGCGAATGACGGGCATGGCAAACTGTTGGGGAAACTGGGGGTCGTTCGGGTTCCAAGCGAGCTCGATGCGCAAGTTGGGCGCGGTCGCCTCGAACCAGCCTGACGCCTCAATCTGTCGGCACAGCTGGCGTATCTCGATGGACGGGTTCACCTGCCAGAGCTCGATATCGAGCCACTCGTTCACGCTCACCAACTGCGCCCCCACCGCTTGCCGAGCGAAGGCGCGTTGGGCAGGACTAATCTCAGGGCGAAACTTCACCAAGAGCTGACCGGGCGCATAGTCTGGCTCAGGAGCCTGAATCGGACGGCTCCGAAGCATCTGCGCGTTGCCCTGCCAAATCAAACCAACAATCAGTGTAAGCAGTATAAGTTTTCTAAACATAACTCCTCCGTTTCAGACATCCCCTATTATACACCAGTTTTGGGCAAGGTGGGGCTGGTAAAGCGTTCAGATTTGGCTACACGGTCTGTTCTTGCAGGTAGGTTTGGACGACCGTTTCGGTATCGCCGTCGGCGCGTAGCACGCCCTCATCGAGCCACATCGCCCGCCCTGCCACTTGGCGCACTGCCTCCATATCGTGCGAGACGAACAGAATGGTGCGCCCCTCCTGCTGGAACTGCTGGATTTTTTGGTAGCATTTCTGCTGGAAGCGCGCATCGCCCACCGCCAGCACTTCGTCCACCAGCAGGATATCGGCGTCCACATGCGAAGCGACCGCAAAGCCCAAGCGCATCAACATCCCCGATGAGTAGGTGCGCACGGGCGCGTCGATATACTCTTCCAACTCAGCGAAGGCGATGATTTCGGGCAACCGCTCGGCAACCTGACGGCGCGTCAACCCCAAGATGACCCCGTTGAAGTAGATGTTCTCGATACCAGTCAAGTCGGGATGGAAGCCCGCACCCAGCTCGAGCAAGGGGGCAACCCGACCGTTCACTTGGATGGTTCCGCTGGTAGGTAGGTAGACTCGGGCGATGATGCCGAGCAGAGTGCTTTTGCCCGACCCGTTGCGCCCAATCAACGCCACTGTCTCGCCCTTGTGGATTGTGAAGCACAGGTCTTTGAGGGCGGTCATGCGCTCCACGCGCTTGGGCAAAAACGAGAGCAGTAGCCCCTTGAGCGAGGAGTAGGGCTGATGGCTCAGTTTGAACTCTTTCATCAGGTGGGTGGCTCGAATCGCAATCTCGCTCTGCTCGGTCGGGTCGTGCGCCTGCTTTCTCATCGCAACGGTTGTCGGATTATTATACCGACCCAGCCTCCTCCTTTTGCACAGACACGAATGTCGGTACCACCTTAGTAGCGCGGTGTCTCGCCTGTGTGCTATATGGGCAAGATGCCCAAGCCACTTTTTCCGAACACCCTCGTTCACATCCCCAACAGCGGTCTGAGGAATCGCCCTGTGTGGCTCGCTTCCACTTGGGCGACCTGTTCGGGCGTGCCCTCTGCCACAATCTGACCGCCACCGCTCCCGCCTTCGGGTCCCAAGTCGATAATCCAATCGGCGGTCTTGATGACATCGAGGTTATGCTCGATGACAATCACCGTGTTGCCTGCGTCCACCAGCCGATGGAGCACGCCCAGCAACTTATTCACATCTTCAAAGTGCAATCCGGTGGTCGGCTCATCCAGAATGTAGACGGTGTTGCCTGTGGCGCGCTTGCTGAGTTCGGTGGCGAGTTTGACGCGCTGTGCCTCGCCTCCCGACAGTGTGGGCGCAGGCTGACCCAAGCGAATATAGTCTAAGCCCACATCGTAGAGCGTCTGCAGTTTGCGCGCAATCGGCGGGATGGGCGCAAAGAACTCCAACGCCTCCTCCACCGTCATCTCCAGCACATCGGCAATCGTCTTGCCCTTGTATTTGACCTCCAGCGTCTCACGATTGTAGCGTTTGCCCTTGCACACTTCGCAGGGCACATACACATCGGGCAGGAACTGCATTTCGATTTTGAGCATCCCGTCGCCCCGACACGCTTCGCACCGCCCGCCCTTCACATTGAAGCTGAACCTGCCAGGTTGATAGCCCCGTGCACGCGCTTCGGGTGTGCCCGCAAACAGGTCGCGTATGGGGTCGAACACGCCTGTGTAGGTCGCAGGGTTGCTTCGGGGCGTGCGCCCTATCGGCGACTGGTCGATATCGACCACCTTGTCCACCCACTCCAGCCCCTCGATGTTGTCGTGTTCGCCCCAGATGCGCCGTGTGCCGTAAAGATGATACTGCAGGCGCGGATAGAGTGTCTCTTGAACAAGCGTGCTTTTGCCCGAACCCGATACGCCCGTGACGCATACGAACAGCCCCAGCGGGAAGCGCACAGTGAGGTTCTTCAGGTTGTTCGCCCGTGCGCCCTTCAGCACAAGCCATTTATCGGGGTGGGGCTGACGGCGCGCTTTGGGCACTTCAATCTTGCGCTTGCCCGATAGATACTGCCCCGTGAGGCTATCGGGACACTCCATCACCGCCTGCACTGGACCCGCCACCACCACTTCGCCCCCGTGTTCGCCTGCGCCAGGTCCAAGATCGATCACCCAGTCGGCGGAGCGAATCGTCTCCTCGTCGTGTTCGACCACCACCACCGTGTTGCCTAGGTCGCGCAGGCGCAGGAGCGTGTGGATGAGTTTCTGGTTGTCGCGCTGATGCAGACCGATGCTCGGCTCGTCCAGTACATAGAGCACGCCCATCAGCCCTGAGCCGATTTGGGTGGCGAGCCGAATGCGCTGTGCCTCGCCCCCTGCAAGCGTGTTGGCGGAGCGGTCCAGTGTGAGATAGCCCAGCCCCACATCGAGCAGGAACTGGAGCCGAGTGCGCACCTCGCGCAGAATGCGCTCGGCAATCATGCGCTCACGGGGCGTGAGCGTCTCTTCCAAGTTGGCGAACCAGCGAGCGCACTCCTCGATACTCATCGCTGTGACCTCAGCGATGTTTTTTCCGCCCACCGTCACGGCGAGGCTTTCGGGCTTGAGCCGTTTGCCCTCGCACGCAGGGCACGGCTTGGTCGACATAAACTGCTCCAGCTCTTGGCGCACATACTCGCTCTCGGTCTCGTCGTACTTGCGCTTCAGGATGGGGATGATGCCCTCGAACTCGGTGTCGATATACTTCGTGCGTCCCCAGCGATTGCGGAAGGCGACCGTGACATTGCCTTCCGTGCCATACATCAGGGCGTGGAACTGGTCGGGCGAGAGGTTTTCGATAGGGGTATCGATTGTGAATCCGAGCCTTTTGGCGACGCCTTCCAGCATTGCCATTCGCCAGTCGGTCATCGCCCCATCACGCTTCACGAACGGCATCAGCGCGCCCTGTCGGATGCTTTTGGAGCGGTCAGGCACAATCAGGTCGGGGTCAAACTCGGTTTTCGTGCCCAGCCCAGTGCATTCGGGACACGCACCGTAGGGGCTGTTGAACGAGAAGTTGCGGGGTTCCAGCTCGCCGATACTGATTCCGCAGTCAGGGCAGGCGAAATGCTCCGAGAAGTGGAGTTCCGCTCCCGCTTCGATTGGCACACCTGCAACAGTAAGAGGTTCCGTCGTGATAGTTTGGTTATTCATACGCACCTTTTCACAAGGCTTAGGATAGGCTACGCTTGAATTATACCAAAGTGAGACGCTCATGGAGCTTCAACTGCGATTTGGAGAAGACTGCATTTCCGAGTCGCAGGTCATTTCAGAACACAAAATTCAGATTCGCATCCAGCGAACGCGCACGGTAGCTGAACTGGCTATACTGGGGGTCTAAGTTCAACTGCTCTCGGAAGCGATAGCTCAGCACGAACGACCAGTTGCGCGTGATGCGATATTCATAACCAATATTGAACAGGGTGTCGCGCGAGGGGAGATAGCCCTTCAGCTCCACGCGCTGGAACTCGGCAAAAAGATTTTGGCGCGGTCCGAGGTCGTAGGTGATACGCCCTGAGAAGCCAATCGGCTCCTGCGTGTAGTTCCCTTCGCCACCAATAAAGCCCGCGCCCAAAACGCTACTGGTGGTCATTTGATAGAAACTGAGCGTGAACATCCACCGCTTGACTGGACCGATGTCGGCGGAGAGGGTGAAGTAGCGGTTAGTGGAGTTACCTGTGGCGGTGAGGAACTCCACCTCTTGGTTCGCCCAGCTCGCACTCAGGGCAAGCCAGTTGTAGGGCACATAACTCACGCCCACCGCCAGCGACTTCTGCTCGCTGTTGGTCTGGAAATCGCCCGCCGAACGCTGGACGCTCCACTGCACATCGAACGAGAGGTTCTGCAACGGGTTCCACTGGATGCTCAGCTCCTGCCCCTTGCCCCGCACGCCATAGTAGGTGTAGCCACTGAACAGGGGCGCACCCGACGAGAAGCCGTTGCCGTTGAAGCCGACGCCCCACGGATTAGTGAACCCACCCGTCGGCAGAGGCGAGCCAATCTGACGCGAACGCATCTCGAACCCACTGGCGCCCAGCGTGCCCGAATCGGTGTCGGTCAGCCGATAGCTCACCGAGAGGGTATCCAGCGGACGCCAGTTCACCGAGAGCGAATAGTCGCGCGCACGGGTATTGGGCGGAACGGAACTGTTGCCTTCGGTCTGGTTCTGGCGTATCTCGCTGGTGGATGCAGTGGCACGGAGCGAAAGGCGTGTGTTTATTGTCCAATCTACCTGCGAGCGGAAACTCTGGATACGATAGCGTGTCTGACCCTGCGTACCGATGGCGTTCGCTTCGGAACGGTCGTAGCCGAAGAGCAGGTTCAACTGTTTCCACGAACGGCTCAGCGTCGCTGAGTCGCGTGTCTGGTCGCTTCGGCTGTTGCCCGAGCGCGTCTGGCTCACCGAGCGGTTGAGATTGATGTTGAAGCCGTTGCTGGGGCTATAGGAGTAGGCGTAGCTTTGGATGCTGGTGTCGGTGAAGTTCGCCCCGAAGCCAATTCCCGACGAGGTCAGCGACGCCACCCGCGACTGAGCGAGGTTCACCTGCAGTTGCGAAATCGGATTGATACGATAGAAGAGGCTGGTCTGATGACCCCGCTCGTTGCGTCGGAAGCCGACCGATTCGATGCCGATGAACTCAGCGGGGATGTCGCGCCAAGTGGTGTCCAGCGTGAGATTGCCGAAGTTGAACTTGCCAACGACGATGTGAGCGTTCGCCTCCAAGTTCGACCCCAGCGATTGCGCTCGACTGCGCCCGTAATTCCAAGTCAACCCCCCGACCTTACCCAGTGGAATGGTCAAGTCCATCCCCATCACTTCACGGTCTCCGCCGATGGTGGAGCCAGGGTCGGGGCGTGGAGTGTACTCCACCTGCACAATCAGGTTCTGTGGGATGAAGCGCGTGAAATAGAAGCGATAGGGTAGGACTTCATCGAAGTAATAGTCAACAGTGGGTTGTTGGGGCACACCCGCAACCGTGATGATAATCGGGTTATTGGCGTCTACGAGGGGCACGAACTCCAAATCGTAGGGCACGCTGGGCGCGCCCCTGCCGTAGAACTGCTCGGTGCGTCGTCGTAGCCCTGTGCGCACCGTCGCCTTTTGAGAGAGCATGCTCACGCCCAAGTTGTAGCCCTGCCCTAAGTTGGTCTCCCACCGAAAACCCTCCAATCGGCTGGGCGCCGAGTTGAAGGCGTAGGTCTCATAGGTGACGATAATCGTGGAAGTGCGCGGGATAATCAGCCCGTCGCGGAAGCGAATAATGCCTGCGAAGTAGTCAATCGTATAGTCCTCGCCCCGTCGTTTCTCGATACCGTCGACCTGCACGCGCTCGCTCCCGTCCACTATCTGGCTTCCCTGCAGATAGTAGGGACCGGGGCTATCGTTGCCCTGAATGGTGATGGTGCGTGCGCCCGCTTTCGTTTCGGACTGGATATAGCGCAGGCTATTGCGTCCCCAGCGTGCGCTCCCTGTAATCCCCTTGAGCGTGCGGTTGAAACTGACCAGCTGGTTCTGTCCCCCAAGCGAGGCGGTGATGTCGCCCCACTCGACGGTGAAATCGGGTGTTTCATAGGTATAGGTAATTCGGGCGTCGTAGGGATTGCGGAATCGGCTGTTCGTCCACCGCCAGTCGAGGGTGAGGAAGCCGAGAAACTTATTCACTCGGATGGTCAGGTCGGTGTTATCAGTGAAGCGTTGTCCGCCCTGCCCGAAGTAGTTCTGGTCGCGGAAGGAGAGAGCGTCTCCTTCAATTTCGTGCAGGTGGAAACCGAGGCTTTTGCGCCCGCTGATAGTGACGCTGGAGCGAAACTCGCGCTCCCAGTCTTCCCAAGAGCGCATCGTGCTAAGCACATCGAACGGGTTGCGTCGTTGGGTACGGCGGTTGGTCTGCTCAGGTTGGGATTCGCGGGTTTCGGCGGGTCGGGTTTCTTCGGGCTGGGGCTGAGACTCAGGCTTGCCCTGCTTGAGGTACTCAGCCGCTTCGGGTGGGAGTTTGATGTCAGGCAGGACGACCTGTGCCTGCCCGATGGTAAAGAGGAGGGGTAGGGTCAGGAGAAGGAAGTATCTAAGGGCAGTGGGCAGTGGGCAGTGTTTATTAGCCCTCACCCCCAGCCCCTCTCCCACGCTGTGGGAGAGGGGAGTAGCCCTCACCCCCAGCCCCTCTCCCACGCTGTGGGAGAGGGGAGTAGCCCTCACCCCCAGCCCCTCTTCCAGCGGGAGCCCC
>FWWM01007389.1_pt1 | contig 22095 bp, 21 predicted proteins | sample 2228351 | NCBI WGS metagenome assembly FWWM01 (sample SAMEA103939774, study PRJEB20133) | metagenome
ACGAGTACTGCCAGAGGAGTCACAAGGACGACAAGGCCAAGACCCCCTACTGGCAGTTTCGGGTCGTGCGAGAGGCGCAACGCATCCTATTGCCGATGGCGCAAGGGCCTTGAAGGCCCAGAAAACCCCAGGAAAATCCGCCGAGACCCCGCCCGCAAACATACCGGCCACGTCCGCGTTCCCAGCCCGCCTCCTTGCAATCCCTCCTCGGGGGCTGGATACTGTCCGTCCGAGACCGGAGTGCCGGAGGAGCCCTTCATGGGTGCAAGGCGCCGAGCCGGGAGCAGGACCATCGGCGGGACGGGAGGCGGCGAACTGTTGGTTTCCATGATTGTCTGCCTCCCGGCCTGGACTGCGTGCGGTTCTGCGGGCACCCAAGCCTCGACGCCAGACGAGGCCGCCCGCGTGGACGCCTTCGCGGACATGCTGGATCCAGGTCTGGACCAAAGCCCAGAGACCGGCTTTCCCGACGCGTGGGATTCTTTGCCTTCCGGGGACTTCTCTTTCCGCGAAGCCGGGCCTTTGGATGTTCTGGACGGAGGAACCACGCCCGGCGACACGGAGACCCTTGATGTTGAGTCAGACCTTGCAGACGCGCCGGACCTGGCGGAGCCGGACCCCGGACCGCCGCCAGTCCCCCCCCGCCCCCGGATCACGGTCAACCGGATACCAGACGCCATGAATGGTAAGGTCCCGTTTACCCAGCACGGAGGGCCACCGCATGCGTTTCACCTGCGCGTTCCCACCCGCGGGTTTACGGTGGAGGTCTATCGTGACGACGGCATCGCGCCGGGTCCGGACCTGGTCCGCCTCTACGCCTCGGCCCCGGCTCGAGTGGAGGGCCAGACCCTCGCGCCCGGCGAGGACCTCGCCCAGGCCCTCTCGTGCGGCCTGATGCCCGACCCCATGGCTGGCGCGAGCGACAAGGGCTTGGTTTTGCGTTGCCTCGTGCCCGAAGGGACCTTCTCTCCGGACCCTTCGCTGACACTGACCGCCGTCTTGGGGGCCCCGGATGGGCGCCAGGGTGAGCCGGACTCCATCGCGGTCGAGGTCACGGACTTGGTCCCCTGGCTCGACCCCTTCGTGCAGCCGGATGTCTGGCTGGTCACCCTCTCGCGCGACCTCTGCCAGCACGACCTGTTGGCCCGCCCGGACGGGACATACGACATCCTGACCGCCTACCTGCCCGGCGGCAACGGGATTCCAGACCTGGACGAGGCCCTCACGCTGCTCGGGTTCCTGTCCACGAACACAAAGTTCTCCGAGGCCGCCCGCGCCCTGTTTCTGAAGCGGGTACGCGAGTACGCGCACGAGATCTTTGGCCTGGACGCCTCGGGCCATCCCACTCCCTGGGGTGTCCCACTTTTCCTCTATTTTGAGGGCGACCTGGACGCCCCGGACCCTGCCTTATGGTCAGAACAGGCCGGCTTCTCGATGGTCGCGCTTGGCGGGGACCCGAACCCCGAGGACATCGCGACCGGGATCGTGGGCCGCGCCTGGATCGACTGGAACAATCAGGGGGTCGAGGACAACACCATCCCCAACTTCGGGGTCTTCGTGACCAACATCGTGCGGCAGGTCCTGCGCAATCCCCTGGGAGCCCTGATCCTTCAGGAGGTCTCGCCCATGGTCGGCACGCCGCTTGGCGAATACCCCGGCGACGAGCACTTCCTCGACCCGGACTTCGACCCGACAACAAGCGGTGACCCTCGCCTCGAGCAGCGCCACGCAATCTTCACGACCATCATCGAGTTTGCCACGCTCGCAGTGGCCGTAACCCTCTGTCACGAAATGGGCCATTCGCTCGGACTGGTCCCGAACGGACCGCCTCCCGAGGGCCTCTTTGGGGGCATGGATGGCCTGCCGTTCACGGATTCGGACGCCGGGGCCGCCCACATTGACACCCCGGGGCTGAACGTGATGCAGACCGGGAAGGTGACGAGTTACCTCGAGGCCCTGGGTGGGGTGCCGCGCTTCAACGAACTGAACCTCGCCTACCTCCGGCGCCGCCTCGTGGTCGGAACGCTGGACGCGCGGCCTGCGCGGCGCGCCCTGGAGTCCGCATCATGCGCCGCTTTCCCTGCCTGGTTCCTTGCACCAGGCACCCCGACCCAGCCCCGCTCGGTGGTCTGGTGATCGCGGCTCACCTCGCTCGAGGATTGGCTTCCCAGACCATCGGTCCTTGACGCTTCCTGGTCTGTCTTCAATAATCGGATTCTGCGAGGTGACGAGTGACGAGCGCCGCAACGGACGCGAGTCCCACTCACCGGGGCCTTGCGCGCCGAGCCTCGGTCGTCCTGCTCGGCCTGCTCGTGCTCGCCGTGGCCCTCCTGCATCTGCGAAACCTGTTCGTGGCCTCGTGGGACCACGACGAGGTGGAGCACCTGCACGCCGCGTGGCTCGTGGGCCAGGGGCTCCTGCCCTTCCGCGACTTCTTCGAAGCGCATCAGCCGCCATTGTGGTACGCCCTCGCCCCTGTGGTGACACGGGTGCCAGCGGCAGAGGTGGTCCTGTGGGCGCGCCTGACCCTCCTGCCGTTCATGGTCGGGACCATCCTGGCCTCCTGGCGCCTGGCTTGTCTCATGGGCACCTCGCGCTCTGCGGCCGCGCTCGCCGCGCTCCTGCTCCCGGCCACGTGGGTGTATCTCCGGACCTCCCTCGAGGTGCGCCCAGACGTCATCCAGGTCTTCCTGGAGGTCCTCGCACTCGAGCGCCTGGCCTCGTGGTCGCATCGGCCACGATGGATGGCCGCCCTGGCCTGTGGGCTGTTCGCAGGCCTGTCTGTGGCCTTCCTTCACAAGGGGGTCGCCGTGATCCCAGGTCTCGTGGCCGGGTGCGCCATGGCCATCTCGGCGCGCCGGACCGACACCCGGCGAGTGCTTCGGCACGGGGTCCTGGCAGCGGCCGGATTCGCGGCGCCCCTTGGAGCCCTGTACGCCGCGATCGCCATCGCGGGCCTGATCGAGGACTACTGGTTCTGCTCCGTGCAGTTCATGCTTGCAATCCAAGCCAGGACCGACATTGCCTTGCACTTCGGCGCCGGGCAGGTCATCGGGCCCGTCTTCGCGGACAGTCCGGCCATCTTCCTGGCAGGCGCCTCGGGGTGCCTCGTGGCCCTCTCCCGCTGGCGGGACCCGGTCCGTGCCTCCCTGCTCGTCACCTTGCTCGCGACCGCCTTGTTGATTGCGATATCCCGCATGCCGTTCAAGCAGTTCTTTTTGCCAGTGTGGCCGCTCCTCTCGGTCTTCGCGGCTGATGCCTTCGCGTGGCTCGATAAGCGGGCCGCTCGCTCCCCTCTGCGGGTGGCAGGCACCATCGTGGTCGCGGCCTCGCTCGCCCTGACCGTGCTCGAGCAACTGGCAAACCCCACGAATCATTTTCAGCGGGTGGTGGCGGGCCGGGTGCGCGAGGTGACACAGCCAGGTGACGCAGTCTTTGTCCCGCCTCCATGGCACCCGGTGGACCGGGCCGACTCCGGCTATCTGTGGTTCGATGTGGGCCCCTTCCTAGCCGCCATCGCCCAGATGGAGGCGCAAGGCGAGGACCTCGGAGAGCGGGGTGCCCGCATGCGGGAAGTCCTGGCGAGACCTCCTCGGGCCGCGCTCCTCGACGCCTCGGTGGGCCAGGCGGTCACCCCCCAGGACCTGGCCGGCCTGGGCCTGGTGCCCGACAGCGTCATCCCCGGCTTGTGGGTCCGACCAGACCTTGTTCCCCCGCCTCGTGAGGGCGAGCGTCCCCCTACGGGGGGGGCGCCTTGACCGGGGCCTCCCGCGAGACCCACACGACCCCAAGGCACCCGCCGAGGACCAAGGCGCCGCCCGCAACCGAGGACCAGGTCGGGACCTCCCCGAAGAAGGCGAGCCCCAGAAAATAGGACGCCAATGGGTTGAGGTACGAGAACACGCTCACGACCGATGCCTTCTCGAGCACATACGCAGAGGTCAGGAACAACTGCCCGAGCGTGGCCGTGACCCCGACGCCCGCGAGGTACAAGAGGACCGTCGGGTGGCTCAGGCCCCGGATGACCAGCGCGACGGCGTACTCCTCGGGTCGGGCGAGGTCCGCGATGACCAGCGCCAGGAGCCCGAGCAAACTCCCGTACAACATGAAATAGAACACGATGGTCTCGGAAGACTCGGTCCGCGACAGCCGGCGCACGGTGACGTAGGCCATGGCCGCGAATACCGCGGACAGGAGGCCCAAAACCGCCTCGACCCGGATGTCCGAGAAATCCGGAGCCACGAGCAGGGCTGCGCCGGCAAAGGCCGCCAGCACGAATGGCAGGATCAGCCCAGTGCGCCGCTCGCCCAGGAAGGCGCCAGCCATCAACACCACAAAAATCGGTGAACTGAAGTTCAATACGACCGCATGCGACAGAGGCAGACGCTCCAGGGCGAAGAAGAAGAGGACCAGGGCCGTAAAGCCGAACAGGCTGCGGACCAGGAGCAGCCCATGCTGGCGCGCCCGCAGCGAGATTCCCGCCCACCGGAACCACCCAAGGAGCAGGACGAGCCCCACCGCGGTCCGGAAGAAGACCGCGACCAGGAAGGGCTGGTGTTGGGCCGAGGCCTTGACCAGCACCCCCATGGCGGCGAAGCACAGGGCCGCCGCGCTCATCCGGATGATGGCCAGTCGCGTCTTCGCAGGGAGGTTGGACGCCGCCGCGGTCCTGGTGGGCTCGTCGCGCATCGCCGCCGTGTCGGGGTCAAGGCGAGGGGACACGTTCACGTCCCGTCTCGGCAATGACCCAGGCCAGGTAGGACTCGCTCCCCTCCACAACCGGCAGCACGATGATTTCCGGGACCGTGTACGGGTGGACCTCTCGGACCCGACAGATGAGTTCCGCGACACGCGCCTGCGCGGTCTTTACGACCAGGAGGTCTTCGCGGTCGTCCTGGATCGCGCCTTCCCAGCGGTAGATCGAGCGCACCCCCTGCGCGATGTTGACGCAGGCCGCAAGCCCGCGCTCGACGAGGTCCCGAGCGATCCCGACCCCCACCTCTCCCGAAGGGGCCGTGATCAAGACAACGCGCACATCGCTCACGCTGCCCTCCCCATCCCGAAGTCCAGCCATGATTCTTTGTGAAGTCCTCGCAAGAACGCCTACTTGACGACCTTCTTGCCCCCCAGGATCCCCGTCTGGATCTGGATGCGCGGGGTCACCTCCTCGCGCGGGACCGCCACGCGCCGTCCCTGTCCGGCAGGTTTCGGGGGCTTTGGCTCGTACTTGCGAGGTGTGACAGCCAGGACCAGGCGTTCCGGAGGGATCGGCTCCTCTGTCGTCGCCAGGGCCGCCGGCCCGATGACCGCTGGAGTCGTCACGAACTGGCCGGGCCTCGCTACCTCGACGAGGCGACCGCTCGGGAAGGCGACGGGCTCCCCTCTCGGCACGATGAGCCAGGCCACGACCGCGGCGACCGCGACCCCGGCCACGCCAATGGCGACCCACAAGCCCGAGCGGGACTTCTGCACCGAGGCCTGGGCCTGGGTTGGGGCCTTTGCAGCCTCGGCAGCGGCCTTGGCCTCGGCCTCCTTGCGGGCCCGGCGCTCTTCAAACTCGCGCAGGGCCGCTTCGCGCTTGCGGCGCTCCTCCTCGACCAGACGGCGGGCCTCCTCGGCCTTGCGACGCTCCTCCTCCTCGCGCCTGCGGCGCTCCTCTTCCTCGCGCTCGCGGAGCGAATCCATCAGGCGGGCCGTCTCGGAGGCCGTGTCCTCCCTGGCCCGCTCGAGGATGTCCATCAGGACCGAGCGCGCCTTTGGGGGCTCTGGCGGAACCTCGTCCCCCTCGGGCTCTACCGTCACCTCGACCTCGTCCGGGTCGGCCACTGGGTCGCGCGGATCGTCACTCATCGGGATGACCTCCTGTCGCCCAAAGACGCGTTCCTCCATCCCGGAACGTGCGACACCCATGATAGATTTCCAGCGGCCTCGGGTCAAACCCGGCTGCAGCCCGCCCCGGCCACCTCCTGTAGGAACCGTGACGGTCGCATCGCCTGAACCCCGCCCATCCGCACCCGCGTGTTCGCCCAGGTCACGTAGAGCACGTCGCGCGCCCGTGTCATGGCCACATACATCAGGCGCCGCTCCTCTTCGAGGGCCCGCTCGTTCCCGATGGACCCCGCGTGGGGCAAGAGGCCTTCCTCGCAGCCGCAGACGAACACACAATCAAATTCGAGCCCCTTGGCCGCGTGCACCGTCATCAGGTTCAACGCCTCCCCGTTTCCACCTTCATCCGCGGGCTGCAAGAGTGCCACCCGGTCGAGGTAGGACATCAGGTCGGTCTGGCCGCTCGTCGCGGCAAACTCTTGCGCCGCGGCTACCAGGGCCTCCACGTTCTCGACGCGGTCTTGGCCGACCGGTGTCTCGTCCTTCGCGAGGTACGCGAGGTACCCCGTCCTGTCCAGGACGGCCCGGATCACCGAGACCGCGTCCGCCTCCCTGGCCATCTCCGCGAGCGACATCACCGTCTCGACAAAGTCGCGCACACGCGCCTTCAAGACCGGACCGGACCGGTCCCCCACACGCGCAAGCGCCACAAGGAGCGGCTCTCCCGAGGCCTGGGCCTCCTCGCGTGCCCGGGCCGCCGTCGCCTCGCCCAGGCCGCGCGGCGGCACGTTCAGGATGCGCTCCAGGCTTACCGAGTCCGAGGGGTTCACGATTAGCCTGAGGTACGCAAGCACATCTTTGACTTCCTTGCGCTGGTAGAACTTGATCCCCCCCACGACCCGATACGGGATGGCCACTGTGCGCAAGGCATCCTCGAAGGGCCGGGACTGGGCGTGGGTCCGGTAGAAGACCGCCATCCGCGACAGGGGCACGCCTTCCGCAAGCCGCCTGCGCACCTCGCGGACCACGAACTGGGCCTCTTCGCGCTCGCCGAACGCCGGATGGACCAGGACCGGGCTCCCCTCCCCCCGCGCGGCCTGGAGGTCCTTGGGGTGGCGCCTGCGGTTTTGGGCGATGACCCGAGTCGCGGCCCGCAGGATGGGCACCCGCGACCGGTAGTTCGACCGGAGGGTGACCACGACCGCATCGGGGAAATCGCGGCGGAAATCGAGGATGTTCTCGACACGCGCCCCTCGCCACGAGTAGATGGACTGGTCGTCGTCCCCCACCACGCACAGGTTTCGTTCCGGCCCGACCAGGAGTTTCAGCAATTCGTACTGGGCGAGGTTGGTGTCCTGGAACTCATCCACCAGAATATGAGCGAACTCGGATCGCAGCCGCTCCCGCACGTCCTCGTGTTCGCGCAAGAGTTTCAGCGGCAGGCACAAAAGGTCCCCAAAATCCACGGCACGGGCATCGCGCAGGGTCTTCTGGTACGCTGCAAAGACCTCCGCGTAAACCCGCTGTTGAGGCCGCTGCTCTTCCGGGGGCTCCAGGATGCCATCATTCTTCAAACGGTCAATGTATGAACGATATGTCCCGACTCCCTCCTTTTGAAGGCCGCGTTCGCGCAAGAGTTGCCTTAGCACGGATTCTTGGTCATCTTCGTCATACACAACGAAGTCCGCAGGGTAGCCCAAACGGTCCGCGTACCTGCGCAGCCACCGCAGGCCCATGGAGTGAAAGGTCCCCATCCACGAGGGCGCGTCTTCCGAGCCCAGGAGGTGCACCACCCGCTCGCGCATCTCGTTCGCGGCCTTGTTCGTGAACGTCACCGCGAGGATGCGCCAGGGTGGAACGGCCCGCTCGCGCACGAGCCAGGCCACCCTCCTCGTGATCACGCGGGTCTTGCCGCTTCCGGCCCCGGCGAGGACCAGGAGGGGGCCGGCCTCGTGGGTGACGGCCCGCACCTGGTCCTCGTTGAGGTCTTGCAGGATCGGGTCTCGTTCTTCCGTGGCCACGGGGCCTCCCACGTCGCCCGAATCGTCGCCGTTCTCTCGAGGATCGTCAAGCACGCTGTCCGCAAGGCCGAATCCACCGTCACGCTCTTGGCAGTGCTGCGGAACTCGTTCACTTGATGCGATTTTGGGCAACCTGCCGCCAGGTGCTCGCGGCTTTTGGGTTCGTGAGCGAGCAGATTCGCCGGGTATTCGACGATTTGCGAGAGTTGACTGCGGGATCGTGACCTCCAGCGAAATCATTGTCATCGAGCACGTGGAACGGTAATACTACTGCGAACGGCCCCCGCGGCGGGGGCTCTTCAGGAGGGGGTGCGCGATGCTGGACCCGAAGGAACGCCAGCGCCTGAAGGACAAGGCCCGAGAACTCCGGGAGCGCATCGTGGAGGTGACGTATGCCTGCGGGGGCGCCCACATCGGTGGCGCATTCAGCCAGCACGAGATCCTGGTGGCCCTCTACTACAAGGTCCTCCGCGTGGACCCGAAGCGCCCTGACTGGGAGGACCGCGACCGGTTCATCCTCTCCAAGGGCCACGGGGGCATCGGTCACGCCGTGATCCTGGCGGACTTGGGTTTCTTCGATTCGGCCCTGCTCAACGATTTCAACAAGACGGGCTCCCCCTTCGGCATGCATCTGGACCGCCTGAAGGTGCCGGGCGTGGACTTCAGCACGGGGTCCCTGGGTCATGGTCTCGGGCTCGGGGTCGGGGCCGCGCTGGGCGCGCGGGTCGCGGGCAAGGATTGGCGGACCTACGTGGTCCTGTCCGATGGCGAGTGCGCGGAGGGGTCCACGTGGGAGGCGGCGATGGCCGCGGGGAACTTCCGTCTGACCAACCTGATGGCCTTCGTGGACCGCAATCGCCTCTCCCTGGACGGCGAGACCGAGAAGATCATGCGCCTGGAGCCCCTGGGCGCGAAGTTCGAGGCCTTCGGCTGGAGGGTCCTGGAGATTGACGGCCACGACTTCGACCAGATCCTGGACGCGGTGGAGACCGCCCGGGCCGAGAAGGAGCGGCCGGTCATGGTCATCGCGCACACCGTGAAGGGCAAGGGCGTGGATTACATGGAGAACCAGATCGCATGGCACTACGGCGGTCTGGACGAGGAGATGAAGCGCAAGGCCATCGAGTCCATCCGTCGCTCCACCTAGCAGGGCGGGGGTGCGCGCGGCGAGGGTTTCGCCGCGAAGGAGGAAGCCATGGGCAAGCCACAGGGCCTGACGTGGACCGTGCTAGACGCGGACCACATGACCCAGGCCGAGATCTACGGCGAGGTACTGACGCAGATCGGGCTCCAGGACCCACGGATTGTCGCCTTGACCGCCGACCTCGCAAAGTCCACCAAGATCGGCAAGTTCCAGGAGAAGATCCCCGAGCGCTTCTTCAACGTGGGCATCGCGGAGGCGAACATGATCGCCATCGCCGCGGGCATGACCGAGGCCGGACTGATCCCGGTCGTGAGCACCTTCGCGGTCTTCGCCTCGATGCGCGCCGCCGAGTTCGTCAGAACCGACATCTGCTACCAGAAGCGCAACGTCAAGATCATCGCGACCCACTCGGGGACCTCCTTCGGACAGGCAGGGACCACGCACCATTGCACCGAGGACCTCGCCATCATGCGCTCCTTCGCGGGCATGACCGTGATCGCGCCGGCGGACGCCTACGAGACGGCACGGGCCGTGTCCGACTGCATCGAGTGGCCTGGACCGGTGTACATCCGGATCGGAAGGGGCTTCGAGCCGCCACTCCACCGCTCGATGGACTTCGACTTTCAGATCGGCAAGGCGATCCAGTTGCGCGATGGCCGGGACATCACGGTGATCGCCACGGGGGTCTGCGTGCTCCACGCGGTGGAGGCAGCGGACCGCGCGGCCCAAAGCGGCGTCTCGGTCCGCGTGCTGGACATGCACACCTTGAAGCCCCTGGACGAGGAGGCGGTGCGTCAGGCCCTGCTCGACACGCGGCGCATCATCACCGTCGAGGACCACTCGATCATTGGGGGACTCGGGGACGCGGTGGCCGACGTGATCGCCCGCACAGGCAAGGGGTGCGCCTTCCGGAAACTGGGCTACCCGGACACCTTTTCCAAGGTCGGCTACTACGACGACCTGCTCCACGACTATGGCCTCGATGCGGACGGCATCCTCGATGCGATCTCGGTCGTGCTGAAGGCCGAGTTCGAGACGGACGAGGACTGGGAGGACGAGATCTGATGGCGGATGCGACGCAGGAGTTGCGGGCCCGCGTCTTCCTCCGGTCGGCCTTGCCGCTCGTCAAGGTCGTGCTGGCGGAGCGGCCCCGCTACGCCTACCTTCTGGTCCGGGCGAGGGGAGTGGTCCAGTTCCAGGCGCGCGACAGCGAACAGGCGGCCCATGTTTTGATGTCCCCGGACGGTCTCGAGGTGAAACCGGGGCGCCATGAGGCGCCGGACCTCGTCATCGAGTTCCGGACCCTGAAGGACCTGAACACCTTCTTCGCCGGGGGCCTCGCGCTGCCCTCCCTGCGCGGCATCCGGGGCTTGCCGCTGTTGCTGCGGCTGTTGCCTTTCCTGCTGAAACTCAAGATCCTGCTCCCGAGCGCGATGCCTGAAGACCCTGCCGAGAAGGCCTTGAAGGTCCGGATGCTACTCCAACTGGTCGCCTCGGGCCTGTCCCAGTTGATCAAGGGCGGGGACGAGGTGCTTTCGGCCTACGCGAAGAAGAGCCCGGACCGCGTGTTCCAGTTCACCGTGGAGAACGGGGGGCCAGCGTGCTATCTCCGGGTCAAGGCGGGCCGAAGCAAAGCGGGCTTGGGGACCTACACCCGCAGGCGGCCTTACGTGCACATGATCTTTCGCGACGTGGATGGGGCCTTCGAGGTGCTGACCCAGCGGGTCGGTACGGTCGAGGCGGTGCGGCGGGGATACTTGCGGATCGAGGGGGCGATAGAAGGGGCCAAGGATATCGGCGCCTTCATGCAGCGCCTCGATGCCCTGACCACGGGCTCGTAGGGAGGGAAACATGGCATTGGCGATCCTCGACAGGCTCGGTCTGGACAGCCACCCGCCCGTGCGCGAGCGCGTGCGGGCAGCGATGCACCTTTACGCGGTGCTCGGGAGCCTGCCGCACCTTGCGCGGCTCGACCCAGAGGCCGCCCGCCTAGCCAGAGAGGTGGGCCGCGTCGCGCTCGAGTTCTGGGTCTATGCAGGGCCGCGACTCGTCCTCGAGTTTCGCGACGGGACCATCACGTGCCGGCGGACGGGGCCGAGCGACGTGGGACTCTTCTTCCCGTCCTGCCGGGCCCTGAACCGGATGTTCGACGGCGAGAAGGTGACGCCGATCCCGTTCAAACTGACCGGTGTGAGCGGGCTTCGGGTCCTCAAGCGCCTGCCGGCTTTGACCGACCGCCTGACGCACCTCTTGAAGCCCTCCAAGGAGGCCCTCGAGGACCCGTCGTTCCGGGCGCGGCACGTCGAGATGTCGCTTTTGGTGGGGCTTGCGGCGGTACCGGCCCTGCTCGAACACGACCCGGTCGTCAAGCGGCGGATGGGGCCGTCGCTTACGCACGGGACGATCCAGTACGAGGTCCCAGGGGTCTTCGCGGTCCACGTCGCGCTCTCCCCATCAGGCATCGAGGCCAAGGCCGGGCCTGTCCAGGACCCGACCACCACGATCACCATCCGGGACGTGGACCTGGCCCTCGGCCTGATCCAGGGCACGGTGGACACCTTTGCCGCGAACGGCAGCGGTGACATCCGGGCCTCGGGGGATTTGCACCTCGCGGACGACTTCAACCAGGTCTTCGAGCGGGTGGGCTTCTATCTGAAGTAGGTCTTTGGGGAGGGGCCATGAAACTCTACCGCTTTGACCGGTCCCAGGAGCTGTTCGCCAGGGCCACCAAGGTCACCCCGTCGGGGATCTCGGGGCACAAGAACCCGGCATTCGCCGTGCCAGGGTCGTTTCCCTACTACGCGGAGCGCGCGGAAGGCTGCCGCTACTGGGACGTGGACGGCAATGAATACATTGACTTTTTGGCGGGATACGGACCTATCGTGCTCGGATACAACGACCCGGTGGTGGATGCCGCAGCCGAGGCCCAGCGCAGGCTCGGGTCTGCCTTCAACCACCCGACCGCGCGCGCCGTGGAACTGGCCGAGAAGATGGTGTCTTTGATCCAGGGCATGGCGTGGGCGGCCTTCGGCAAGAACGGAAGCGACGTCACTGCCTACGCCATCCAGACGGCCCGCGAGCACACCCGGCGCCGAAAGATCCTCAAGGCAAGGGGGGCGTACCACGGCAGCCAGTCGTGGTGCCGGGGGGGCCTGGGCGGACTCATCGAGAGTGATTTCGAGCACGTGCTCGATTTCACTTGGAACGACGCCACGGAGGTCGAGGACCTGATGCGAAAGTATGATGGGGACGTGGCCGGGGTCATCATCACCCCGTACCACCACCCCGCCTTCGCGGATCAGGTGATGCCGGGACCGACGTTCCTCCAGGACCTGCGCTCCCTGTGCGACCGGTATGGCGCGGTCCTGATCCTGGATGACATCCGGGCCGGTTTTCGCCTGGACCTGCGGGGGAGCCACGCCTACTTCGGGTTCCAGCCAGACCTCACCTGCTTCTGCAAGGCGATGGCGAACGGATACGCGATCTCGGCTTGTATGGGCACCGCTGCAATGAAGCCCGCGGCCTCCAGGGTATTCTTCACCGGGACCTTCTACACCTCCGCGGTGGAGCAGGCCGCGGCCCTGGCATGCCTGGAGGAACTCGGAAAGCGCAACGCCTTGGCGCACATGACGGCGATGGGCACGCGGCTGATGGAGGGCCTGAAGAAACTCGCCGCGGACCGGGGGCTTCAGGTGACCTTAAGCGGCCCACCAACATTACCATTCATGACCTTTTCAAATGAAAGAAACTTCCGCCGGAGCCAGAGGTTCAGTGGCGAGGCGGCGCGCAGGGGGGTCCTGTTGCACCCGCACCACAATTGGTTTTTGATGGCGGCCCACACCGAGGCGGACATTGACCGGGCACTGGACGTCGCGGACACCTGTTTCGGGATCGTCAGGAAGGAGTTCGGGGGATAGGACCCCCCGTTCTTGTGTCGGAAGGCCAGCCGTGAGCGACCGCCTCTTCGACCTCCACTGTCATCCGAGCCTGAAGATCCACTACCTGCCGTACCTTTCCCGGACCTTCCATGCCGCGGTGGGCCAGGAGCGCTTCTGGAATCCCCTGAACTTCCAGACTCGCTACCAGAACCTGAAGGACAGCCCGGTCAAGGTCCTCGTAAACGCCCACTATGTGGTCGAGCCACCCTTTGCCGACAAGGGGCTCAAGCGCCTGGGCCGCACGGTGGCCAAGGTCGTCGCCAAGAAGTGGTACGAGCGGCTGATTCGGGCAGACCCGTGGGAGACGCTCCTTCGGATGATGGACGACCTGGAGAAGGCCATCGTCAACACAAACATCTTCGTGGTCGGCGGCAAGCGCATGCGCCTGGTGCGGCGCTTCGCCGACATCCGGGACTTGAGCCCCCGCGAGATGGGCGTGGTGCATGCCATCGAGGGGCCACACGCCCTTGGCTACTGGGAGAAGGGCCAAGGCCGGGCGGACTTCTGGGAACGGACCCGGCAACGCCTGCGCGTGCTGAAGGAGCGCGGCGTCGCCATGATCGGGCTGGCCCACTTCATGGACAACGCCTTCGTGCCCCAGGTGGACAGCACGGAGGTCATCCCCAAGGTGCGCAAGGGCAAGGTCGTCTGGGCCCGCGACGATGCCTTCTACCAGATGCAGAGGGCGACCTGGTCGTGGGGGGACGCGGGTCATTTGTCCGAGGAGTTCGTGCAGGAGTGCCTTCGCCTCGGATTTCTTCTGGACGTCACTCATGTTCAGGAGGAAGCGCGCTGGCAAGTGTACGAGGCTTGCGCACGGGCAGGCAGGCCGGTCGTGGCGAGCCACGTCGGGCTTCAACACTTCTTCCCCCACGAGTACAACCTCTCCGACCGTGAGGTCCTGCGCATCCGCGAACTGGGGGGAGTCATCGGGCTCATCCTGTCCAAGCGCTGGCTCCTCTCGCCGGAGGACTGTTATTTCAGCGGGGGCGATGGCATCCGTGACCTGGTGGACACGATGCGCCACATCCGGGACCTCACCGGGGACGTGGCGTGCATCGGGATCGGCTCGGACTTCGATGGGTTGACGCATCCGTTCACGGACTGCTGCAAGCCGGACGAGATGCACCGGATCGCTTGGTGGATGCGGAAGGTTTTCACGCCGGCGGAGGTGGACGAGGTCCTGTTCGGGAACGCCTATCGGGTCTTCGAGAGGGGGTGGGTGGATGTTGCGTGATGCGGGTTCCAAGGGCGAGGGTGCGGCGGGGACACGGGGCTTTCGGAGAGCGGCCGGCCGGCGGGCCCACGTTCCAAGGGCCAAGGGGAACTCGCGTCGCGGGGGCTCGAAGGCAACCCACGCGTTGGACCAGAGCGACGCCTCGCCTGCGGCCAGAGGGGAGCCGAGCCGCGCGCCCGAGCCGGGGCAACGCCCGCGACCCGCCTCCGACATCGGGGTCCTCACCCGGGACCAGGAGCGCGAGCAGGTTCGGGCCTTGATCACAAGGATCTGCCGCGAGTGCCCTCGCCGGCAGCCGACCTCGGAGGACGAGGCCCGGGCCTCCCGCATCGTCGAGGAGGAGTTCCGGCGCCTGGGGCTCCGTGTGCGCGAGCACACATTCTTTTTCACGGACAACCTTTACAAGAACGTCCTTCTCCACGCAGCGCCCGCCGTGGTTGGAACAGCCATCTCGGAGGTGGCCCCGGCCCTGGCCCTGCCCTTGCACCTGTTGCCCGCGCTCTCGTACTATTTGGAGTCCAACCGGAAGGCGTATCTCGGCCGACGCCTCCTCCCATGGCGCCCTTCCCGGAACGTCCTGGGTATCCTGCCCGCGCAATCCTCGCCGCCGAGACTGCGCCTGGTCCTGTGCGCCCACGTGGACGCGGCCTTCACCGGCTTCTTCTTCTGGCCCGAGGTCTTGCGGCTCGTGGGCCGGAAGCCACCTCTGGGACAGAAGTGGCTTCATCGGGCGGTGGCGCTCCTGGTCTGGAGCCAGTTCGCACTCGCGGGGATGGACCTGGCGCGGATGATGATCGGACCGGCGGCCTGGTTCCTTCGGCCGCTCGAAGTCCTTTTGACGGTACCGTCGCTCTTTGCGACGGCAGTTCACCTGGATATCGTGCTTCGCAACGAGGTCGTCCCCGGCGCCAATGACGACCTTTCCGGGGTGGCTGCCCTTGTCGTGCTCGCGCAGCGACTGGCCCGAAACAGGCATCCCGACGTCGAGCTGGTCTTCGTGGCCACGGGGTGCGAGGAGGCCTCCCTCGGGGGTGGTGACGCCATTGCGCGGGACTTCGATGGCGAGTGGGACAAGTCGCGGACCGTCGTGCTGGCCTTCGATGGCTTGGGCAACGGACAGTTGCGCTACCTAGTCGAGGAGGGGGAGGTGACGGCCCGCCGCATCCCTCGCTGGCTTCAGGAGGTTTGCGACGAGACCTCCCGCAGCGAGCCGCGCTTCGCTGGGGTAACAGGGTTCGAGGTCCCGGTGGGGGGCTCGGATATCAGCGCATTTTTGGCCAGGGGGTGGGAGGGGGTGTGCCTGGCTGCGGTGGACCCGGCCATCGGGGCGCCCCGTCACTACCACATGCCAACCGACACCCCGGACAACCTGAACTACGACGAGGTCATGGACTCGATTGATTACGCCGAGAGGCTCATCCAGAACATCGTGAAGCGCCGACTCGGCTGAGCGGACCTCGGAGGGGGGAGGTACAATGAAATTCTTCAAGTACCACGGCACGGGAAACGACTTCGTGCTGGTAGAGTCCCTCGAGGGACGGCCCGGGTGGGCCACGGCAGAGACGGTGAGGCTCGTGTGCGACCGCCGCTTCGGGGTCGGGGCGGACGGCATCCTGGTCGTCGAACGAGGCACGGCAGCCCCCTACTTCATGCGCGTCCTGAACGCGGACGGCTCCGAGGCCGAGATGTGCGGCAACGGCATCCGGTGCCTGGCCCGTCACCTGCGAGAGCGGATGGGAGTCCGCGACCTCGTGATCCCGATTGAGACCCTGGCCGGGGTCAAGGAGTGCCGGGTGCGCGTGGACGAGGCGGGGGGCGTGACCTCGGTCGCGGTCAGCCTGGGGGCCCCGATCCTCGAGCGCGCCGCGATCCCGATGGCCGGAACAGGCGAGACCCTGTCGCTTCGCATCTCTGCGCTAGGCCGCGAGTTCACGGGCCACGGCGTGGGCATGGGCAACCCGCACTTCGTCATCTTCGAGGGCCTGGACCGCGACGAGGCCGAGCGCTACGGCGCGGCCCTGTCCAGCGCGCCCTTGTTTCCCAATCAGGCCAACATCGAGTTCGCGCGGCCCGCGGGGCCCCAGCGATTCGAGGTGCGCGTCTATGAGCGCGGGTGCGGGCTCACCATGGCCTGCGGCACCGGGGCCGGGGCGACCGCGGTGGCGGCCGTGCTGACCGGACATGCGGAGGCCGGCTTGCCCATCGCGGTCTCGCTGCCCGGAGGGACCCTGTCCCTGACCGTCGCGAAGGACCTCTCCGACGTGACTCTCGAGGGCCCCGCCACCTTCGTCTTCGAGGGGGAGTTGGACTTGGACTCGCTGACAGGACCTGCCAGGACGTGACGCTTCAGGAAGCGGCCTTGCGGGCCGGGACCTTGACGGCCTTGCGCACGGTCACAAGCGTCCCCGGCGCCCCCGGGACCGCCCCTTTCACCATCAAGAGGTTGCGCTCGGCCAGCACCGCGACGACGCGCAGGTTCAGGATCGTGGTGCGCTCGTTCCCGTAGTGCCCCGGCATCCGCTTCCCTTTGATGACGCGGCCCGGCCACGTCCGGTTTCCGATGGAGCCTGGGTGACGGAAGTACTCGTGCGTGCCGTGTGAATCCGGGAAGCCGTGCATCCCGTGGCGCTTCATGACGCCCTGGAAGCCCCGTCCCCGGCTGTGGCCGGTGACATCCACCTTCTCCCCCGGCTGAAAGATACCGGCCTGGAGCACCTCCCCTGGGGCCGGGTACATCGCGGCCTCGTCCGGGGTGATGCGGACCTCCCGGACGTACCGGGTCGGCGCGGCCTGCCACTTCCGGAAGCGCCCGAGCACCGGCTTGGTCAGGGACTTCTCCTTGACCGGCTCGAACCCGAGCACGACCGCGTCGTACCCGTCCTTCCCCTGCGAGGTCTTCACCTGAAGGACCGGGCATGGCCCGGCCTGGATCAGGGTCACGGGGACCCGGTTGCCGTCCTCGTCGAAGACCTGCGTCATCCCAATCTTCTTGCCCAGAATCGCGATGGCCATGGTCGCCTCCTGTCGGGCGCGAGTCAGCGGGACCCACGCGCGGGGGCGAACTCTACACCGGATGCAGCGGTCGCGTCAATCGGATTTGCTTGGCGCGGCAGGACACGAGGCGGAGCAGGTCCCGGAGGCGCAGGAACCAGATGCGCTCGAGCCCTCCTCGACCGTGCTCTTCGTGGACTTGTGGTGGGAGGCCCCCCCGTTGCCGCCGCCGTTCTTGCGGGCGTAATCGGTGACGTACCAGCCACTACCCTTCAGGATGAACGAGGAATGCGAGATCAGCCGGCGGGTGTCCGGCGACCCGCACGCCGGGCACTCGGCCTGCGCTGGCTCCGTGATCCTCTGGACCTTCTCGAACTCACGACCGCACTGATTACAAGCGTACTCGTAGGTCGGCATCGCGCACCTCCCGCTCGCCAGAACCCGCGCGAACCATAAGGTCGAGGGGCCGGCGTGTCAAGGCCGCAACCGTCACGAGGCGGGGGTTCCTCCTTGCGGCCATCGCGCTTCCGCCGGAGTCCATCGAGGACCTCGCGCACGAGGGCGTCGGACGTGTCGTGGAGAAGACAAAACAGTTTCTCGTGCGACGGCTTGGGGCCGCCAGCCTCCAGGCCGAGCGTCTGTCGCACCAAGGCTACGAACTTCTCCGCGGTGAGCGGCTCTTCGCGATACATGTTCGGAGGGGACAGGAGGCGGTCTTCGAGCCCCTTCCGCAGGTCCACCCGTAACCGCCCTATCAGGGCCCATTGGCACGTAGGAGTAGGTCAGAATGGATGATGTCCGAAAGTGCTGTTTGGCATCTTTTCATGCTTCCGGGGATACTAGGACGACTTGGAGGGCAGGAAACGGCGACCCGCAGGGGAGCGAGCATGGAAGGAGATGAAACCCGGGAAAGGCCTGAAGCGGGCCTTGCGTGGCTTGTCGCGGTTCGCGAGCGCATGAGGGCCGAGGTTGCCGACCTGCTCGACGAGCAGGGGAGGCTCCGGTACGAGCCGGAGGCACCCGACGCCGCAGAGGCGGGGGCGCGCATCCTGCGGGTTTTTGGCCGGGCTGCAGTGGACGAACTCGCCGATGCGCTGAACCGACGGCTGGCCGAGTGGAAGGCCGAGGTGGGCCCGCAGGCTGCGACGGGAGGCCAGGTGGAAGAGGAGTTTCGCCGTGGCCTCGAGGCGTATCTCCGGGGCGTGCTGAAAGAAGTCCTCGATGAAGTGCAACGATCCGGGGTGCTTGGCAAGGCAGAAGGCTCGAGGCCGCGTGTACCAGGCGAGGAGGCCAGCGGTGGAACGGGTACGGAAAGGGCGGGAGACGAGAAGGGAGGAGGTCCCTGACGACCCTCGAGCCGAGGTCTTGTCCGAGGGCGTGGTAGCGGTGCTTCGCCTCCTCGCGGCCTCGGGGCGGGAGCGGGTCGTGGCTGAGGAGGCCTGGTCTGCGTTCGAGTCGCGTCTTTTGGAGTCCAAGGCCCCGCTTGGACAGGTGGCGAGGCGTTTCCGGCTCGGACGATTCGAGTTGCAATGCGTGGTCCTGGCCCTGTCGCGCCACATCGAGCCCCGCATGTCGAGCGTCATCGGGAGGCTCGCGCAACGGCGGCTTGAGGTCGGGGTGACCGTAGGTCTCGCACTCGAGGTGTTCTGCCACAACATGGAGGAACGCATCGAGGCCCGCCGCGCCTTTCAGGCTTCCGGGCCGCTCCTGCGCTACAACCTGATCCAGTTGAAGGACCCGCCGGCTGGCGGGGGGTCTTTGTCCCGCGAGATGGACCTCTCGCCGCCATTTTTGCGCTATGTCCTGGGTGAGGAGGGCCTGTCCCCTGGGGTCGCGCGGGTGGCGCGCCTGGAGCGCCCGGAGGTGTCGTTCCTGAACGTGGTGCTCCCGGAGAAGCAGGTCGAGACGATCCGGCAGTTCGTGGCCCATCACGGGAGGTTTCGCGAGGTCCTCTCGGAGTGGGGATTCGAGCGGGTGGTGCCCTACGGGCGGGGGGAGACGTTCTTGTTCGCGGGGCCGTCGGGGACGGGCAAGACCCTCTTGGCCCAGGCCCTCGCCGGACACCTGGGGCGGCCGCTCTTGTCGCTGTCCGCGGCGGACCTGCCCGAGCGGTAAGGGGTCGAGCCATTGCTTCGCGACCTGTTCACCCAGGCCGCGATGCGCGACGCCATGGTGCTCGTGGACGAGTGCGAGGTCCTGTTCGGGCGCGAGGACCGGCGCAAGGCCGCGGCGTACAAGGCGATGGAGGACTTTGACGGCATCCTGATCCTGGTCACGTCGCGTCCCGAGGCCCTGGACGAGGGCCTGGAACGCCGCATCGTCTATCACATCCCGTTCGAGGTCCCGGACCCTACGCTGCGCCGCCAGATCTGGGAGGTCCACCTGCCCGAGGGCGTGCCCATCGAGGGGGAGGTGGACCTGGACGCACTGGCCACGAGGTACGACTTCACGGGGGGACCATCAAGAACGCGGTCCTGGTCGCGGTGAACCTCGCTATCGCGCGCGACCCGGATCATCCGAGGCTGACGCACGACCTGCTCGAGGAGGGCTGCCGGTCGCAACTGCGCTATGCCCTGGAGTCCCTGACCGAGCGGACCACGACCCACCTGCGCCTGAAGGACATCGTGCTGCCCGAGGCCGAGAAGCGCAAGGTGGCCGAGTTGATCGCGGCCTGCCGGAACCAGACCCTGGTCCTGAACAGGTGGGGCTTCGGGCGGCGGCTGGTCACGGGCAAGGGGATCGTGGCGCTCTTCGATGGGCCGCCAGGGACAGGTAAGACCCTGTGCGCCGAGATCGTGGCGGGGGAACTGGGGCGTCCCCTGCACCGGGTCAACATCCCGGAGGTGGTCTCCAAGTGGGTCGGCGAGACCGAGAAGCACATCAAGCAGGTCTTCGAGGCCGCGCGGGTGAGCCACGCGATGTTGTTGTTCGACGAGGCGGACGCGTTGTTCTCGGCGAGGGTGGCCGAGGCGCGCACATCCACGGACCGATACGCAAACATGGAGGTCAACCTCCTGTTGCAGGAGGTGGAGCGGTTTCCTGGCGTCTGCATCCTGACCACGAACTCCTTCGGGTTGCTCGACAAGGCCATGGTCAGGCGCGTGCAGTTCCGGGTGACCTTCAAGGAGCCGGACGTGGAGGAGCGGCGGGCGATCTGGGAGACCCTGTGTCCGCCTGAGGCCCCGCTCGCGAGGGACGTGAACTTCGCGGTCTTGGCCGAGCGCTTTGAACTGACCGGGGCGCAGATCAAGAACGCGCTGTTGCGGGCCGCGTACCGGGCCGCGGAGGCAGGCAGGCCCCTGGACCAGGCGACGCTCATCGCGGCGTGCGAGGACGAGTGCGAGGCCGCGGGTAAGGTGGTGCGAAGTGGTGTCGCTAGACCCAAAGGGGAGGCGAGACCCCAGGGCAAGAGAGGGGGGTGAGGGGCCTTGCGAGGCGAGCGCCCGCTTCCGTCCTGGCTGCGCGAGTCCTGCCCGCCGCCCTTGGTGGGGAAGAGAGCAGGCAAGGTTTTCGCAGAGAGACCCAATCGTCAGGCCTTGACCGGAGAACCGACGTGCGACGCGACACAAACCGCCGGGACCTGGACCGCGCCCTGGAAACCCGATCTCGGCGCGAGCGGGCACGGGCAGTCGAGCGGGAAGGCGCCTTGCGCCTGCTCGAAAACCTGTCGCGGCTCGGACCGGGGCACGAGGGTTTGATGGCCCTGGTCCTGCGGGGTGCGGAGGCGGAGGGACTTTTGGACGGGCCGACGCTCGTGGGTCTATACGCGCGGGCCATGCAGACGATGGGGGTCGAGGCCGCGAACCGGGTGTTTCTGGGGGAGGGGCTTGCGGAGGCGGACGTCGAGGGGGCGGTCCGGGCCATTGTGGAGGGGGAGGTGGTGACACGCAAGGAGACAACGAGGAAGAAGTTGGATAGGGCATTTGGGCGACGCGGGGGTGGTCGCAAGCGGTTGGTCACAGCAGCCATTGCCAGGGACAATCCTTATGGGCTTCCGAAGAAGCATGCGTACAGTGTCATTGGCTGGGATGGTACGTACTTGACGATTCGGAATCCGTGGGGTCGCGCGCCCACACCCACCCAGAAAGAGGCCAGGAAACTCATTGGCGATGGCAAAAAAGACCCGTACGAGAGCGGCGTCTTCAAAATGTCATTGGACGACTTTTATGAGGTGTTTAGCACGATCGCGTACGAAGAGGGGGAATGAAAATGCTGATCACCACAAGGAGGTGGAAGATGGCCGTCGTCGTGGGCTCGTTGCTGATGGCGTGCAAGGGGGGAAACGGGGTCTCGGCGATCCCGCCACCCGGGTACGTCCCACCGTACGATACCGCGTTTGCGTTGGCACGGTTGCTCGATTCCGAATGCGCACGGGTTCTCGGGGAGGCAAGCGTGCAACTGCCTCGCCTGAGGCGTTATCAATCGCCCGAGGGACCGGTGGTATTGCTCGACTTCGAGGTCGTCCTTGGTCCGTCTCCGCTCGGGGTGACGTACTTTGACGACCAGACAGCAGAGTTGGTGGCCGAGACCGGCGAGGTGAAAGACCCCGCCGAATGTGCCACGAGGCTGGCAGCAACCGTCGAACACCTCAAGCGAGTGATTCAGGCCGCGGAGTCAACAGATAAGGTGAAACGATTTGTGCAAGAGTGCGTGCCAGGGACGGTCCGAGGGTGGTTGCACCTTCATCGCGAACTCTACTATGTTGGCAAAAACGCCGATGCCATGTACAAGTATCTGGTTGTTGACAAGATTCCAGAATGAGTTTTGCTCTCGGAATGGAAGTGGGAAAACCTTTTTCGTGTGCTGCAGTTGCTGGCGTGCGAGGACGAGTGCGAGGCCGCGGGCAAGGTGGTGCGAAGTGGTGCCGCTAGACCCAAAGGGGAGGCGAGACCCCAGGGCAAGAGAGGGGGGTGAGGGGCCTGGAGACATGAACGCCTG
>FWWM01007390.1_pt1 | contig 22094 bp, 16 predicted proteins | sample 2228351 | NCBI WGS metagenome assembly FWWM01 (sample SAMEA103939774, study PRJEB20133) | metagenome
GAGGAAACCGGTGATTGCAATGACTTCAACAATGACATTCATCCTGGTGCGACGGAGGTCTGCAACGACGTGGACGAGGACTGTGATGGCATCGCGGACGACGGGCTTCCCACCGCGGACGTGTACAACGACCTCGACGGCGACGGCTACGGTGGAGAGAAGGCCATTCCGAAGAAACACTGTCTGATCGGTGGGAGCGAACCGCCCGCGGGGTTCTCGTTGACGAACGACGACTGCGACGACAGCAAGTCCACGGTGTACCCGGGTGCCCCCGAACGATGCGACGGCATCTTGAACAACTGCAGCCAAGCCGTCGCGGACGCGCACTGTCCGGAGAAGTGCCCCGGGGCGTGGCCGGTCTATCATGGAGTGACGGCGGGCTACGTGCTGCTCGCCCAGGTGGACTTGACTACCAACACCCTCGAGGTGGTCGTCCAGGGCTCCGGGAAGGTGCGTGTACTCAATGCCGACGGGTCGGTCAAGTGGGAGAGCGCGCTATGGACTGCGTACTCGCACCCCATCGTTGCTGACATGAACCTGGACGGCCAGCCCGACGTGGTGGTCATTCAGAATCGCACGCTGCGAATCCTCGACGGCGCAAGTGGTAGCGTGATGGAAACCCACAGCGTGGGGGGCGCGAGTGGATGGCGCATGGGCGCGGTCTTCGATGTGGACAACGACGGGGTCATGGACATCGTGGGGGACGGGGTGGGCACAGTCCCCGTGCTCCTGCGCAACGGGACAGGTGGTGCAAAGAAGGTGCTCGAGTTGCAACCGCCCGCAGGGTCCTACTTTGATGCCAACCCTCCCGGCATCGCGGACCTGGACGGGGATGGGGTGGCCGAGGTGGTCGTCGGCACGGGTTATTACACGTGCAACGAGCCGGCAGCCCCGCCCTGCATGGGGTATGTCACGATCTTCGACGGGGCTACGGGACAGATGAAGTTCGACCCGACGAGGTCGTTTACCATCCCGAGCCCACAGACTGGTTATGGTGGGTACCCGCCGTTCTTTGCGGACCAGGACGCCGACGGGGAGATCGAGCTCTACATGTGGTTCGGTGGGGCGGGCAACGGGGACCTTCTATGGAACCTCGACGGGACTCCGGCGACAGCAGCCGTGCCGCCGCCTGGCTCCATTGTGGCACCCGTTGGTGCCGACGGGAAGGTCAACCCGAGCGGTGTGTTGCGCAGGGTCAAGGGGGCCATGGCGGACGTGGACGGCGACGGGATTTACGAGGAGATTCTCAACGAGGGCGGCCTGGTGATCCGCAAGGCGGGCCAGACGATGGACGGTTACCCGGTCAATGTCCCGGGAGGCAGTCCGGTGGTCTCCGACATCAACGCGGACGGGCGGCTCGACATCCTGTTCATCGGGTCCGAGAACGCCTCGGTGAACTGTTACTCCCTCGGGCAAGGGACATTCTCGCACAAGCGCGTTCTGACCCTGGGCCTGATGGACGCTATCGGTGGGGGGCTCTACCGGACAGGGGGCTTCGACCCATTCGAGCCGAACGACAAGCGAGGGGTCCTCTTTGACCCGGCCCAGGCCACGGACCCGATCCGTCAAGCACGAGCGTTCCCCTTCCGGGGCTTCCCAGAGACCTACTCCTCTTCGAGCGGATGGCGCCGGGCCCTGAACGCGGCCTTGGAGCGTCGGGGTGACCGAGATTTCTACTGGATCGAGGGGACGTACCTCTCCCTCACGCTCTCGCACCTTGTCCCTGGCGCGACCTACGACTACGACCTGTACCTCCACATGTACAAGAAATCGGGCTCCGCGTGGACCTACATCACGACGTGGTCGGCGACGCAACCAGGCGACGACACGATCAACTGCCATTACACAATGCCGTGCCCGGACGCGGCCAACTCCGGTCAGAAACTCTTCCTGATCGAGGTGCGTGGGAAAGACCCTGACAGGGACTACGGACCCTGGCCGTACCGCCTGCGGAGCAACTGGGGGGGCTCGTGACTTGGTTCTAGTAGTTTTGAGGACAAGGCCCGTACTGGGTGTGGGTCAGACCGAAGACCAATCTTCACGGCACGGCGACGGCCCATGCACGATCCGGTGGCCGATCAATCCCTGTCCGAATCCGAGGTCGTGACGATCAGCAAGAAACCGCACGCAACCCTCCGGCTGCACGGGTTTGTGTGGGGCGGAGGCCTGACCATCCGCTGGGACGGGACGCACCTCCAGGTGACGAGCGCGATGGTCTTCCCATCCATGAAGGTCAATGGTCAGAAGGTCAACTTCGCGGTTCTGAAGGACGGCGACGTAATCGAGGTCGGCCGCAACCGCTTCCGATTTCTCACGGAGTAGGCCGACCCTCCTCGGACGTATTTCCAGGACTCGTGCCGGAGACCTGATGACGCGAACCCACCTCCCACGACGAGGCCGCCCCGCCGACGAGGTGCTGGCCGACCTCGAGGCAATGCGGGCCCACGACGCGGACTGACGCGGGGGTCGGACCTTCAGTCTGGTCTATCACGCGGGCGACCCGGTCCTGGACCTTGCGCGCCGCGCCTACGGCCTGTTCCTGGCCGAGAACGCGCTGAGACCGTGGCCTTCCCCTGTCTGCGGCGCATGGAGGCCGAGGTCCTTCGCATGACCGCGGACCTCCTGGGCGGTGGACCCCAGGCGGCGGGTACCATGACCTCGGGCGGGTCGGATAGCATCCTCCTCGCGGTCAAGACCGCGCGAGACTGGGGGCGGGCAAACCGGGGATTTTTGGCTGGCCCGGCTCCCCCCACTATCAGGACCTGCACGACCTGTGGAGGCGCGGCGAGTACGCGCCTCTTCTTACCGACTGGGCGGAGGTGGCGGCCCAACAAAAGGGCCGCTGGCGCCTGGTTCCGGGCGAGTGAAGGGACGACTCGATCAGACCCGCACGCGCGGAAGAAACCGGTATAACCCCCGATAGGTCGCCGGAAACAAAGGCGCGGCCGCGGGCCATGTGAGGGCGATACTCGGCACCGAGCCACATGCGGTCATTCTCCCCAGAGTCCCACCGCAGCCGAGGCCATGCCCAGCCCGACCAGCAAGAGGCCGACCAGGGAGCGCTCGAGGTGCGCGAAGCGCCCGAAATCGAGGCGGCGCGCCCCGCGCCAGGCGGCCAAGGCCAGGACTGCCATGGTCATGACCGTGGCCACGCCCGACAGGACAACCATGCCTAGAAGGAGCACAGGGTCCCCCCGAGGCACCGCGCTCAAGAAGACCGGGATCATGGCCTCGCAGGGCGAGAGCGCGAGGGACAGGATCAGGGTGACGGCCGCTGCCGAGTCAGGCATCCCGGTGCGGTGGGCCTCGTGGAGGTCATGATGGTGGTGGCGGCCCGGGAGGCGATCCAGGACCACGAAGAACAGCCCTGCCGCCACCAAAATGACCCCGGGGAGGACGTGCGCCGCTGGCTCGACCCACTCGCGCACCGCGACCCCTGCGAGCAGGAGGCCTAAGGCCACGGCCCCCGCGACCGCAGTGTGGGCCGCTCCAGCTGCGACCAAGACCGACATCAGGGTCTTGGTCTTCCAGCCCTGGGTGCGCCCGACAAGCACGAAGGGCAGCCAGTGGTTGGGCAAGAGCCCGTGGACCACGGAAATCAGGCCTGCGGACATCAGAAAGGTCGCGGTGTCGAGGCTCATGCGCGTCGCCTGGCGGACGAGGCCCTGGGACTACGCTGCGTAAGGTTCGCAAGACGCAGGTACAGGTCCTTCGCGGCCACGAGCGCCTCCACATCCACATACTCGTTGGGACGGTGGACCAGGAGGTTTCCGGGTCCGGCGATCACAGAGGGAAAGCCCGCCGGGGCAAAGACAGCGGCCTCGGTATAGGCCGACTTGCCAAACGGGTCGAGGCGGTCCGCGAGGTTGGCCCGGATTGCGCGCGGCAACGCTGTCCAGACCGCAGGCAGGGGAGAATGGGGAAAGCGCAAGGTCGCGTCTGGGAACACGGCCCTGGCCTCGGCCAAAACCCGGTCCAGGACGCGGCAGTGGTCCAGGCCAGGGACGGGGCGCAGATCGCAGGCCAGCACGACCTCGTCCATGACGGGCTCGACCGCCCCGGCGTTGAGCGTCACCTGTGGCGGACGGAAACGGTCGTCCCTGACGCGCGAGAGGTCCTCGGCGATGGCCTGTAGCCGCCTCAGGAAGGCGAGGATCGGGGCGAGGTCCCACTCGGTGTGGGTCCCCCCTGGCCTAAGCCGGTCGCGGGGCGCGTACGACACCGCGCACAGGCCTGGAACCTTATTCCGGACCCCGCGGCAGTCCAGACGGAGCACGACCTCGGAGGCAAGCGCCTCGACGTCCTCCATCTGGGCCGCCTCGAACAAGGCGTTCTTGCCCTCGTCCGGCCTCGCGGAGTGGGCCTCTTGACCCACGACGAGCATGACCTTTACGTCGGTGTCGTCAAGGTGTCCTGGTTTGGCGAGGTGCAGGACGCCTCGTGCGACGACATCGAAGGGGACGTAGCCTTTCTGGCCAGGGACCACGAGGTTGTTCGTAGGCTCGCACACGACCACGAGGCGCACCGAGCCCGGCACGGCCCCCATCCGGAGCGCGTCTGCCGCGCCGAGGGCTCCGATCTCCTCGTCCGCAGAGAAGAGGATCGCCACAAAATCCGGCCACGCACCCTCGCGCGCCATGGCGTTCAGCACGGCCATGGAGCCCAAGGTGTCGCTCGCCCCGAGCCCGAACACGCGTCCGCCGTCCACGCGAGCGGACCGCGGGATGTGCCCGGTCGCGGTCCACAGCGTCGGATCCCCGGGTGGCACCGTGTCCGTGTGCACGCAGAACAGGACTACGGGCTCATCCGACCGGTATGCGAGGAGGTTCACGACCTCCCCGCGCTCGTCCCTAGGATACCGCCGAAGCCGCCAGCCGAGGTCCTGATACAGGCGCGTGAGGTGCGCGATGATCCCTCGGTTGGACTCCCCGCTCGAGCGCGCAAGCCCGATCAGCGTCTTCAGTTCGTCCACAAGGTCGTCGGTCGCGCTCATGTCCCGTACCGCCGTTCCAGGGCCTTCGCCGCAGCCACCAGGTCCTCGAGCGCGCTCGCGGTCGAGAACCGGACCCACGACCCGTACTCCGCCCCGAAGGCGGCGCCCGGGGCCACCGCGACCCCGACCTCGAGCCACTCCGCGATGAGGTCGTAGATGGGCCGCCCCTCGAGCAACTCGCTCACATCCGCGAAGACGTAGAACGCCCCGCGCGGCGTCGGGGTGCGCACCCCCCGCACGCGCCGGAGCGCGGCCAGAAAGGCATCGCGCCGCTCCTGGTACGCGCGCCGCATCCGCTCAATGTCCGCATCGCCCCTGCGCAATGCCTCCACGGCCCCCACCTGGATCGGGGCCGGGATGCCGTTCGTGGTGTACAGGATCATCCGGCTCCAGGCCAACTCGATGAAGTCCGCTGGGCCGACCAGGTAGCCGAGGCGCAGCCCCGTCATCGCGTAGGACTTCGAGAAGGCAAAGCACGTGACGGTCCGCTCGAACATCCCTGGCAGGGACGCGATGCTCACGTGCTCGAGCCCATCGAAGACGATGTCCTCGTATGCCTCGTCGGAAAGCACGACCAAATCCCGCTTCCTGGCGATATGCGCAATGGCCTCGAAGTGATCGCGTGGGACCACGGCCCCGCTCGGGTTGTTGGGGGAGTTCACGTAGATAGCACGGGTCCTCGGGCCGATGGCGCGGTCCAGGTCCGCCGCGAAGTCCTCGGGCGAGTAGCGGCCCTCCATCAGCGGCAGGTAGTACGGCATGTATCGGCACACCCCGTCCGCGAGGCCCACCAGTTTCGAGATGGACAGCCAGTACGGGGTCAGGATTAGGACCTCGTCGCCGGGGTTCAGGAGCGTGCGCAAAGCCACGTACAGTCCGTGCATCCCCCCGAGCACCACCGCGATGTGCTCCGGGCCGGCGGGGATGTTGTTTTTCTTTTGGACCTTCTCGGCCAGGGCCTTGCGTAGGACCGCCTCGCCCTGGAGGGCCGGGTAGTGGGTGTGGCCATCCAACATGGCCTTGTGGATCGCGTCCGCGATGAACGGAGGCATGTCGAAGTCCGGCTCTCCGCGCTCGAGGTGGATGACCCGGATGCCGCGCGCCTCATAATCCAGGGACATGCGCCGGACCTTGGCCAGGTCGGACGCCTCGATTGCCGCCACCTTGTCGGACAGTTTCATCGTTGACTCCGTCAGTGAAACGACACTGCGCGACCTCCAGTCACTCCACGAGGTCGGGTTCCACGCCGAACTCCTCCTGGGCCCAGCGCAGGCTAGGCCGATACACGTCTTCGTACAGGTGCAAACGCAGCCGATTCGAACCCCCCGGCACGAACGACAGGTCGCGCTCGCGCAGAAGCCCCTCTTCAAGCGCGAATCGCGTGACGCGGCAGGAGAGGGTCTCCTCGTCGCCCAAGACCAAGCGCTCGTAGGGGCGCAAGAACCGCCGGTCCTTCCAGTCGAGCCCGGCCTTGGCAAACTTGAGCGCGGTCGCGCACAGGGCCATGCAGTCAGGGTGGACGCCGTTGTATCCACCGCGCGGGTACAGGCTTGTCAGGGACTTGTATTCCAGTTCGCGTAAGGCCTCAAACCGCGGGATCGCCAGTTCCCTCCCGATGGAGTAGAAGCACTTCTCGGGGTGCGTGGTGATCCGGAACGGCTCTGGCACGGTCGTCAAAAGGTTCCCCATCCCCCGGTGCAGGGCCAGGGCCGCCATCACATACTCGAGCTGCGGGTGGGCGTCCGAGATGCGACTCTCGACGGTCCCGTATCGCCCCTCGCGCACCCCGCCCCAGATCGTGTTAATCGCATCGAAGTAGGGCTCCCAGTTCCGGATGCCCTTTGCGTTGATGCGGGCGATGATGTCCCGGTAGGCGTGCTGCGCGATCCGGCGGAAGTCGGAGAGGGTCTGAACCCCGTCCAGGTCCAGCAAGCAGCCGTTTTTGGGAAGCCCATTCTCCTCGTAAGTCAGTTTGTAGTAGTGGGTGCGGGCGCTCGTGTACCTGGTCAATCGTCCATTGAATATCGGGGTGCAAGCATTGAACGAGATGAGAACCGGGCGAAGCGCGTTTGCGAGCCGGAACTGGTCCCCGGCCACGCGCTCATCTTCCGCCAGGTCCACGTGAATGTGCAACCCCGCGAGTGGCAACAACATCTCGCGGAACCAGAACCCGAAGATGCGGTTCTGAATCAGGTAGCGTGGCTTGTCCACGATGAGAGGGTTGCCGTCCAGGCGCACGCCGTAAGGCAGGGCACGCAGCCCCAGGCGCCTGGCGTACCCGTCCACCGCGGTCAGGGTCGCGGTAAGGCTTCGGCCCACCTCCGCCAGGGTCTCCGAGGGCTTGCAACCGATCTCCACGGAGGAGCGGTCGAACTCGTAGTGCAACTCCCCGATGAGCCCGCGAACCTCCGGGTGCAGGTGGGGCCGGACATCGCGCTCAAAGCCCTCGATCACATCGGCGGCCCGATTGCGGGCGCGGCCCGAGCCATCGAACAGCCACAACTCGAGTTCGGCACCGATCAGATGGCCGTGCCTGGATCTGGATTCCGGCCCCTGGCCCGCGGGGCCGGCGCTACCGGTCCTCGGGGTCCTGGCCATGATTCGCCCTTCCGAGTTCTGCGGCGCGGTCGCGCGCCCGGAACACCGCCTGCTTGAGTGTCTGCAAAAACCCCTGGGCGTCCAGGTACGTCATGGCCGCATGGGTGGTCCCTTGCGGGGAAGTCACTTGCGCCCGCAACTGCCGCGGGGACCTGGTGGTCTCAGCGACGAGTTTCGCCGCACCGAAGACTGTCTGCCGTACCAAAGCCCGAGAGAGGTGCTCCGGCAAGCCCATCTCGACTCCGGCTTCAATCAGGCCCTCCAGTAGATAGAAAATATAGGCAGGACCTGTCCCGGACAGGGCCGTCACTGCGTCGAGCCAAGCCTCCGGGACCTGGACCGTCACCCCCACGGCCGAGAAGATCTGGGAGGCCAGTAGGGCCTGCTCCGAGGACCCGAACCGTCCCAGACAGTAGGGCGAGATCGCCTCCCCCACCAGGGCCGGGGTGTTGGGCATCACCCGGACCACCGGGATGCCGTGGCCGATCTTGGACTCGATCAGGGAGGTCGTAATCCCGGCCGCAATGGAGATCACGACCTGGCCCTCATGGAACTCGCTGAGGCACTCGTCCAGGACCTGGCGCATCACTTGGGGCTTGACCGCGAGGACCACAAAGTCGCTCTGCGCGACCAGTGCCTTGTTGTCCGTGGTCGTGCGGACCCCGTAGGTGTCCGCAAGGTACGCCAAAGCCACCTCGGACCTGCGGCTCGCGATCACCTGGCGCGGCTCCACGATGCAGGCCTTGACGAGTCCGGCGATCAGGGCTTCGCCCATGTTGCCGGCACCCAGAACACCGATCGTCTTGTCTGCGAGCAATGGCCAATCCTCCGTCTCGGCAGGGCCGAGGTCGGAGGAATGTTATCCGCGTTTGCCAGCGCGTCAATCGAAAAGTTCGAGGTTTGTCCCGCTCGCTCCCGTCCGTGATACGAGACAGGCGGTCAAGGTTCCCCGGTCCCCGCGGTCCGATCGGGGGCGGCACGGTCTTCCTCGCGCATTGCAATCAGGCACTCGAGAAAGTCCGCGGCCTTGAGCAAAGGGTAGTCCGGCTTGACCTGCGGGTTGGGGTCGGCCTTGACGATGCGGTCGGCCATCCCGATGCGCTGGTCGCACGCGGCGACCTCGCGGGTGACATCGGGCTGAACCGGTGGGGCTTCGCTGGACAGGCGCGAGAGGTGGTGCATGAGGTCCTCCTCCCGGAAGGCGGGCAGGGCTTCCTCGCCAGGGGCCGGTGGGACCTCGATGTCCGGCGTGACCCCGACCACCTGGATGGTGCGGCCACTGGGCCCGTAGTAGCGCGCAATGGTCAGTTTGATGTAGTAGTCGCGCCGCAGCAAGGGGTGCAGAAGGGTTTGCACAGATGCCTTCCCGAACGTCCGCTCGCCGACCACGAGCCCCCGCCGGTTCTCCTGGATCGCGCTTGCCAGGATCTCTGCCGCAGAGGCTGTTCCCGCATTGACCAGGACCACCACCGGGAAGTCGTAGGCCCCTGGTTCGGCGCGATAGACCTCGTCCCGGTCGCTCGGGTTCTTCACGGACACGATCACGCCCCTGTCCAAGAACTGGTCCGCGACCTGCACGGCCTCTTGCAAAAGCCCGCCCGCGTTGTACCGCAAGTCCAAGACCAGGCCACGCAGCCTCCCCCCCTTTGTCTGGCGGACCAAATCCGCCACGGCGCGTTCCACCGCATCGCTCGTGCCGTCTACGAACCCCGTCACCTTGAGCCACCCGACGTCAGGGTGCCTCTCCAGAAGGCGGTACTGGACGTTGCGCACCTCAATGCGCTCCCTCGTGATCACGAACTCCAGATCGCGGGGCTCCCCGATACGCCGGACCAGGAGGCGAACCTGCGTCCCCTTCGGACCGCGGATGCGCTTGACCACCTTGTCCAGCGGCAGACCGACAACCTCCATGCCATCTACGGCGATAATGATGTCCCCAGCCCTCAAGCCCGCACGAAACGCCGGCTGCCCCTCCATGGGGGTCTCGACGATGGTGTGCTCGCCCTTCTTCGTGAGGACCGCCCCGATGCCCTCGAAACTGGAGTCGCTCGTGGCCTTGGTACTCTCCTCCCAGGCGCGGGCCGAGAGGATGGTCGAGTGCGGGTCCAGCGAGGCGAGGTAGCCCCGGGCCGCCGCCGTGTAGATCTGGGTATCGCTGGGCGGCGCGCCCGACTCTTGCCCGCGCGACCGGATGAAGCCCACCACACGCTTGAAGTCTTCCTCCGTGAAGGGGATCCGCGAGAAGCTTCTTTCCAACGCCTCCTGGCGCTCGCGCATCTCCCTCTTGGCCCGCAGGGCCTCCTTCGGTGAGAAGGACCGGAAGTCCCGCTCGTCTCGGTCACGCTCGCCCACCTGGTGCAACAGGAACGGGTCGCGCCTGTCCAGGCGTACCGTGGGTCCTCCGAAGCGGCGCCGCAGTTTCGGTGAGCCCTTCATCTTGCGATAGTAGTCAACCGGCAAGATTTCCCACGCGGGCGACATCTCGCGCAGTGCGAAGTTCGCGGCCATGACCCAGGCCATGCGCTTGTCGTAGGCCGGGTCAATGTAAAAGAGCCTCACGAACCGGCGGACCTCGGCGAAGTCCTCTTCCCCGAACTCGATCCCCTCCCAGTAGTCCTTGGAGTCCTCCTGGTCGTCGTCATCGTCCCGCAGCCTGTTGGGTTGGGCCGCCACACCCGTCACCATGGTCCAGCAGCCGAGGACCACCGCCAGCATGAGTGTCCTTCGCACCGTGCCTCCTTCCGCACCGACGCGCCTCAACCTTACTAAAACGCAAAGGTTCGCGCCAGATATTCCTCGATTGCAGGCAGCCGAACACCAGGGATCCAAGGCTACCCGATTCGTCCCCGCTACGACGGAACCGCCAACGGTTCGATGGATCCGATTCACGGCTCTTGGCCCCGGTTCCGACCGTTCGCGTACAATCGCCCCGATGCGAGCCCTCGTCGGAGTCATCGTCGGTCCCCTGTGCCTCGCGCTTGTGCTCCTCTCGGACTTACCTCTGCGGCCAGCGGCGCACCGGCTTGGGGCCGTGGCGTGCCTGGTCATTGTCTTCTGGGTCACCGAGGTCCTTCCCATCCCGGTCACCGCCCTACTCGGGAGCATCCTGTGCGTGGCGCTCGGCGTGGCCCCTGCCCGCGAGGTCTTCGCACCCTACGCGGACCCGGTGATCTTTTTGTTCGTCGGGGCGTTCCTCGTCGGCGAGGCCCTGCGGGACACCGGTCTCGATGCGCGTCTGGCCCGGGCCCTGCTTCATGTTCGATGGGTCGGCGGCTCCGGCCGCCGGCTCCTCGCGGGACTGGGTCTCGGGACCGCGCTGGCCTCCATGTGGATGAGCAATACGGCCATTGCGGCGCTCGTGATGCCCCTCGCTGCCTCGATATTCGGACAAAACCAGGCCCAGGGGTCTCGGGCGGTCTTGACTGTGGCCTACGCGGCGAGCATCGGCGGGATCGCGACCCCGATCGGCACCCCGCCGAACCTACTGGCCATCGGGTTTCTGGAGCGCGCCACCGGAATCCACCTGGGCTTCGGCGAGTGGATGGTCTTGGCCACGCCGCTGATGCTGCTTCTCATGGCCGCGTTGGTCGTTCTCAACGTCTCAGGCCTCCAAGGTTCCCTGATGCCCAAGGCCTTGCCGCCTGACGGGCAAGGCACCGGCCCGTGGACGACTCCGCAGCGCGTGGTCGCACTGGTCTTCGGGTGCATGGTGGTCGCATGGCTTGCGCCAACGTTCGCGCGGCTGCTCGCGGGGGACGACGTGGCGCGGCTTGTCGAGGATCACCTGCCGGAGAGCGTGGTGGCCCTGTGCGGTGCCGTGGCCCTGTTCGCGTGTCCGGCCTCGGTGCGCCCCTATCGCCCCATTCTTTCAGCGGACCGCCTGCGTCGGATTGACTGGGGGACGATCCTCCTCTTCGGTGGGGGCCTTTCGCTCGGCTCCTTGGTGGGGCAGACGGGGCTCGGGGAAGTCCTGGGCCGGATGGCCTTGGACGCGACCGGGGTGGAATCCCCTGCGGGACTGGTGGCGCTGTCTGCTGTCACTGCGCTGATGCTGACGGAGTTCATGTCCAACACCGCCGCCATCGCGGTGGTCGCGCCCGTGGTCCACGCCATGGCCGGCGCGCTTGGCCTTTCGTCTCTGCTCCCAGTCGTGGCTGCTGCGCTCGCGGCCAGCATGGCCTTCATCCTGCCGGTCTCGACCGCACCGAACGCGATCGCCTACGGGACCGGCCTTGTCACGGTGTCGCAGATGGTCCGGCGCGGGCTCCTTCTGGACGCCGTTGCGGTGGTCGCGATTCTGGCGTGGATCGTCATCGCAGGTCCACACGTGCTTGGATGAGGGGGGCGTGTCATCGCAGGCGGGCCTCGCGCCTCGTCAGCGATGACGCGTGGCGGTTGACATCGCCCCACGATAGTGGCTCAATGCGCCCTCGATGGCGGTGCCCTTCTTCGACATAGGGCGGCACCTGGCCCCGCTCCGGTCCGAGGTCATCCAGGCGTTTTCGCGCGTTCTGGACGAGGGCGAGTTTATCCTGGGCCGCGAGGTGGCGGACCTCGAGGGGGAAATCGCGCGGATGCTCGGGGCCGCGGGAGCGGTCGGGGTCTCGTCCGGGACGGATGCGCTCCTTGTGGCGCTGATGGCCCTCGGGGTCAAGCCCGGCGACGAGGTCATCACATCGCCGTTCACCTTCTTCGCGACTGCAGGGGCCGCGGTCCGCCTCGGGGCCCGAGTCCGCTTCGTGGACATCGAGCCGGATACCTTCAATCTCGATGTGGCCCAGGCCGTGGCGCAGGCCACTCCGGCCACCCGCGCCGTGATCCCCGTGCACCTGTTCGGACACATGGCGGACCTGAAGCCCCTCCTCGAGTGGGCCGGGCGCTCGGGTGTCGCGGTCGTGGAGGACGCTGCGCAGGCCATCGGGGCGTCGTGCCCGCTCGGGATGGCGGGCGGACTAGGGACCTTGGGGACGTTCTCGTTCTTTCCTTCCAAAAACCTGGGGGGCCTTGGGGACGGCGGCCTCGTCACCTCGCCCTCGGAGGAGTTGGTGGACCGCGTGCGGCTCCTGCGCAATCACGGAGCGCGGCCCAAGTACCACCACGAGGTCGTGGGCGGCAACTTCCGCCTGGACACGGTCCAGGCCGCGGTCCTCCTGGTGATGCTGCCGCACCTGGAGAGATGGACGAGGCGGCGGCGGGCGATCGCGAAGCGCTACGCGACCCTGTTCGGTGAGGTCGGCCTTACCTCGGACCACACGCTCGTCCTGCCGGTCGAGAGGCCCGGCTTCCGGCACGTGTTCAATCAGTACGTGGTGCGGGCCCGCGACCGGGACGGTCTTGCAGAGCATCTGAAGCGATGCGGAGTGGGGTACGCAATCTATTACCCGGAGCCCTTGCACTTACAGCCGTGCTTCGCGGACCTCGGGTATCGGGAGGGTTCGCTCCCAGTGGCCGAGGCCGCGTGCCGTGAGGTTTTGGCCCTTCCCATCTTCCCGGAACTCGAGGACGCGGAGCAGGAAGAGGTCGTGGGTCGCATCGCGGAGTACTATCGGAAGTGAGCCTGCGGGTCACGGACCGTACAGCCTGCCGAGCCCCTGCTCGTCCGGGACCCCGGCCGCCATGGCCTTCTTGAAGTGCTCGGCGCCCCTCGCGCGGTCGCCCATCGAGTAGAGGAAGGCGAGCGCGTAGTGGACCTCGCCGTAGTCGGGCCGCAATTCGAGGGCCTTGTGGTAGTACGCCTCTGCCTGCGCCACATCGAACTGGTCCGACAGCGCCACGTAGGCGAGTCCTCGGTACGGCTCGGCCAGGGTGGGCGCATCCTGGAGGACCTCCAGGAAGGCGGCCCGGGCCCGCGCGAGGTCCCGGCGTCTGCGGTCCGCGCAGAAGGTCAGGCGGAATCCCTCCTCGAATCGCCGCCGCGTCTCTTCCCCTTGGATGCGCTCGAGGGCCCGCGCGAGTTCCTCGGCGCTCCCGAGCCCCTTCCTCTTCAGGGGGAGGGCATGGCCATCCAGGTCCTCGGGTCGCACCGGGGTGCCGTGTCCCTCGGGGATGTCGAGGCTCGATGCGGCCATGGCGCGCCGGTGGACCTCGTCGTCGGGAGGCAGCCCGGATGGCAATCTCTGCGACCTGCGGACCTCCGCACCGGGCCCCTTGGCCTCGGGGAGCCCCTGTCCGGGCGCCGGAACCTTCTTCATGACGGGCTGTGGCGGCGGGGTTTCTGTCCCCTTGCAGGCCGCGCCTGCGAGCGCGCTTGCGGCGGCCAGCATGGCCACGCCCATTGCAGTCTTCCACGGCGTTGTCATCCCGTGACTCCCATGCTGTATTGAGCCGCCATTGGAAGGTCGGTCCCGCGGCCCGTCGCGGATCATGGTGGTCCCGTCCCGTTTTTTCAAGGCCCGCCGAATCTGGTAAAAGACGGGGAGCGGAGGACCGGAGGTTGGGCCATGAAGGGGCTCGCCGCAGTCGTGGGGATCGGCCTGGTGGCGTGCAGCGTGGCGGAGCCGACGGGGTCCAAGACGGGCCAAGACGCCTGGCTTCCGCGGGACGCCTCCGGGGAAATCGCGGAGGCGGCCAACGACGTCCCGGAGGTCCCAGACGATGCACCGGGCGAGGCCGCCGAGGGAGCCGACCTCTCCGGCCCCGACGCGAAAGACGGCGGGCCGGACACGGACGCCTTCACCTATCCTGACCCTGCCTTCGTGCACGTGCGCACCGGACAGGCCGTGGTGCGAGCCGACGACCCCTACCTCATGGACGAGCCCACCCAGTACCGGACACCGGACCGGCTGCCCGACATCGTCGTGCGGGCGATGAGCGCGGCCGGGGGAACCGTGTGGGTGGGCACCGCACATGGTCTATACCGCTATGACCCTGGCATGGACCGCTTTGTCGCGGTCTCCCTGGGGGAGGGGAACGACCAGGCTGCGGTCCTCGACCTCTCCCGAGGTCTTGCGGGCGACGGACGCCTCGTCGTGGCGCAGGAAGGAGTTGTCCACCTCGTCCACCCGGGGGAGGCCACCATCCAGTCGTTCTGGACAGCGCCCCTCGCCTTCTCCGCGGTTGAAGCCGTCGCGGACAATGTCTGGGCCTCGACATCCGGCGGCGGTCTGTGGCGCATCGCCCTGTCCACGGGCACCATCGAGCCACTGCTGGACACGAGCACTGGCCCAATCCGAGACCTGGCCGTGGACGCGACGGGGGTCGTCTGGTTGGCCACTGACAGCGGTTTGAAGACATGGGACGGCCAGACGGTGGGCTCGAGGACCTCTGCCGACGGCTCCCTTCTCGATGACGACGTGCGGGCCGTGCAGGCCCTTGCGGACGGACGGGTGGTCGTCGCGACTGCAAAGGGCCTCTCCATCCTAATGCCGGGAGGCCCGGCGCACATCCCCGCAGGTATCGGCGGACTGCCGACGGACGATTTGCGCGCGCTTTCGTGCGACGCGCAGGCGTGCCTTGTCGGGCATGGCAAGGGAGCGACGTACTTCGCGGCTGGGTCTGGGCAGACCCTGTCCGAGATCCATCACTACGTGAGCCGACGCTGGCTCCCCTCGGACGAGGCGCGGGCCGTCGCCCTGTTGGACGGCCGCCTCTGGGTCGGGACGCCGGCAGGCATCACGCGGATCGAGTGGGTGTCGCGCACCTTCGCGGAGAAGGCCGAGGCCATGGAGTCCTTGCAGGAGGCCCACTTCTGGCGCCTGGACTTCGTCCCCTCGGACGTGGGCACGGACGACCCCTGGAGCCCCACGCAGTGGCGGACCTGGGACCACGACAACGACGGCCTGTGGACCCAGATGCAGATTGGGGCGTGGTGCTACGCGTACGCGGCCACCGGGGACGAGCGCTTCTATCAGAAGGCCCGCCGCGCCATGGACATGATGTTCCTCCAGATTGACATCCCCGCGGTCGATTTCGAGGCCGCGGGACTGGGGCGCGGGTTCATCACGCGCTCGCTCGTCCGCGACGACGAGGGGGAGGTGTTCGACAGCAAAAAGACGCAGAAGAACTGGCACCTCGTGCATTGGACCGACGGGCATGATTATTTTTGGAAGGACGACACCTCCTCCGACGAGACCACGGGGCACTTCTTCGGGTTTCCACTCTTCTACGACCTCTGCGCAAAGGACGATGCGGAACGTGCGGCGGTCGCGGAGCACGCGGCGGCCCTGGCCGCCTACATTGTGAAACACGGCTTCCGCTTGCTGGACCTGGACGGCCAGCCCACGACGTTTGGCCACTGGGAACCGGAGCGGCTGGCCGCAGCCGTGGACGGGCTGAACCCCTGCCTGGAGAAGGCCCTCGAGGCCCAAGACCCCTCCGCAGCCATCCAGGCGTGCTTCGGGTCCTGGTACGGGGAGGGATGGCTCAATAGCGTCGAGATCCTGGGGCATCTGCTCGCTGCGTGGCACATGACGGGTGACCCGCAGTTCTACGATGCCTACGACATGCTGATCACGAAATATCGTTACGACAAGGTCGCAATGCCCCACTCGGAGACCGTCACCATCACGGACCCGGCCTTCATGAACCACTCTGACCACGAACTAGCCATGCTGGCCTATCACACCCTCATCCGCTACGAGCCGAATGAGGACAGGCGAAAGAAATGGATCGAGGGCCTGTTGTTCTTGTACGAGCACGAGCGGGCAGAGCGCAACCCCCTCTGGGCCGCCATCGTGGCCTTGACCGCGGGTCCCGAGGCTGCGGACCTCGAGCCCGCGCTCGAAAGCCTGCGGGAGATCCCCTTCGACCGCAGGGACTGGCTCGTCGACAACTCGCACCGCAAGGACGCCCTGGACTGGCCCAATGACAGACATGGGCGTCCTCAGTTCGACCGGGTCTTTCCGTACGACGAGATCCCCACGGTGTGGTGGAACTCGAACTTCCGGGCCAAGGCAGACGGGGGCGACGGGCGGTCCGTGTCCGGTCCCATGGCGTGGCTTCTGCCCTACTGGGCCTTCCGGTACGCGGGCATCATCGGGGAGTGACGCGCAATGGACGAGTGGACCCGCAACCTCGTGGACCGCATCGGGCGCATGACATCGGTTGTGGAAACCGGCGAGTTCGGGCGGCGCGAGCGCCGCGTGCTGCCCGAGGTCTTCTCGGCGGCCATGGACCTGATGAACGCTGCGAAACTCGGGCAGCGCCGTTGGCTCCCCGACGTGGCTGTCGTACTCGGGTCCGGGCTGGCCGGCTTCGAGGAGCGTCTTCAGGACCCCGTGCGCATCCCGTACGCGCGCATCGGACTGCCCCAGACTGGGGTGGAGGGACATCGTGGCGAGGTCGTGCTCGGTTCTCTCGGGGGGCGCAATGTGGCCGTGCTGTCAGGCCGCGCACACTACTACGAAGGCCACGACATGGCCCGCGTGGTCGTCGCGGTCCGGGTCATGGCCGTGCTCGGGGCGCGCACGCTGTTGCTGTCCAACGCCGCGGGGGCCGTGAACCCGGACTACCGGCCAGGGGACCTGATGGTGATCCGGGACCACATCAATCTGATGGGCATGAACCCCCTGCGCGGCGAGAATGCGCAGGGCCTGGGCCCGCGCTTCCCGGACATGACCGAGGCCTACAAGCCCGAGATCCGCACGCTGTTCCATAAGGCCGCGCGCTCGCTAGGCGTGGAGATGCGGGAGGGGGTGTATCTCGCGGTCAGTGGCCCCTCCTACGAAACACCCGCCGAGATTCGCGCCTTCCGCACACTTGGGGCGGACGCGGTCGGGATGTCCACGGTGCCGGAGGTGATCGCGACCAGTCACGCGGGGATGTGGGTCGGCGCGGTCTCGTGCATCACCAACATGGCCGCTGGCCTGTCTTCAGGGCTCCTCTCCCACGACGAGGTGAAGGAGGTCGGAGCCCGTGCGGGACGCACACTCCACGCGGTCTTCGAGTGGGTGATCTCCCGACTGCCAAAGGGGGGTATCGAGACGTGAACGAGGATGCGCGGGGACGACTGATCGCGGCGGCGCGGGCAGCCAGAGAGCAGGCCTATGCGCCGTATTCGCGTTTTCGGGTGGGGGCGGCCCTGCTCGCACGGGACGGTTCCATCTTTGCGGGGTGCAACGTCGAGAACGCCTCGTATCCAGTGTCTTTGTGCGCGGAGCGCTCGGCCCTGGCCGCTGCCATCTGCGCAGGGGCCCGCGCCTTCGAGGCCATTGCCATCGTGGCGAACGCCGCGAGCCCCTGTCCGCCGTGCGGGATGTGCCGCCAGGCCCTGGTCGAGTTCGCGGATGGGGACCTGGTCGTCGTCCTCGTGGCTGCGGATGGGGGGGTGACAGAGTTTCGCCTGGGGGACCTCCTGCCCGAGGCGTTCACGCCAAGGCTGCTGGAGGTGGATTTGCAACGCCATGGGACCTGAACAAACGCCAACCGCAGACCACCCGCACGCGGGCGGTGGACACCGAGTGATCCTCTTGCGCGGGGGCACGGTCCTCGCCATGGACCAGCACGACTTCGTAGGCGCCGCCGACGTCCTGGTCGAAGACGGGCGCATCGTGGAGGTCCGTCCTGGGCTTGCGGCCTTGCCAGGGGCCGAGGTCGTGGATGTCTCGGGGTGCTTCGTCATGCCCGGCTTCGTCCAGACGCATGTCCACCTCTGCCAGACCCTGTGGCGCAACCTCGCGGACGACGTGGCCTTGATGGAGTGGCTTTCGCGCTTCACCTGGCCCCTCGAGGCCGCGCACACGCCCGAGACCATCCGGGCCGCAGCCCGCCTGGGCGCGGCGGAACTCTTGCTGTCCGGGACCACCGCGGTCGCGGACATGGGGACTGTCCACCACACGGAGGTGGTCATCGAGACCGCGACGGCGATGGGCCTGCGCGGGCTGTTTGCGAAGGTCCTGATGGATGCCCACGACGGCCCCGAGGCGCTTCAGCAAGACCCGGACGTGGCGGTCACCGAGGCCCTGGACCTCGCGAGGCGGTTTCATGAGCCGGAAGGCACCACGCGCGTGGCCCTGGCCCCGAGGTTCGCGGTGTCGTCGTCCCTGCGGCTATTGGAACTCGTGGCCCAGGCCGCGAAGGCCCACTCTCTGGCCGTGCACACGCACTGCGCCGAGACCCAGGACGAGGTTCAACGGACCGTGGACCGATTCGGGATGCGGCCACTGGATTTGTTTGGGGCGCTTGGCCTCATGGGGCCGCGCCTTTTGCTCGCCCACTGCGTGTGGCTCGCACCCGAGGAGGTCGCCCGGCTCGCGGAAACAGGCACCGTGGTCCTCCACTGTCCCTCTGCGAACCTCAAACTGGGCTCCGGCATCGCGCCGGTGCACGCGATGCTTCAGGCCGGTGTCCACGTCACGCTCGGTGCGGACGGCGCCCCGTGCAACAACAACCTCTCGATGTTTTGCGAGATGCGGCTTGCCTCCCTACTCCAGAAGGGGCTGCATGGCCCCCATGTGCTTCCGGCCTCAACGGTCCTGAGGATGGCGACCATCGAGGGCGCGAGGGCTTTGGGGCTCGACCAGCATTTCGGCTCCCTCGTCTCAGGCAAGTCCGCGGACATCCTGGTGCTCGACCCCCGCGACCCGGCCTGTGTCCCCTACGAGGACCCGCGTGCAGCCATCGTCTATTCGATGGACGCGCGCCACGTCCGGCACGTGCTAGTGGGTGGTGAGTTTCGCGTGAAGGACGGGCGACTCGTCGGCGTGGACATCTCGGAGGTCATCGAGGAGGCGCGGTCCGCCTCCCGACGCCTGCTCGAGGCGGCCGGGCTCAAAGGGCCGTGTGGCGCTTGAGGGTCTCGAGCACTCCGGGGCCCAGGCCCGGCACCCCCAGGAGGTCATCATAGGACCCGAAACCCCCGTTCTGGTCCCGGTGATTCACGATCTTTATGGCGAGCCGCTCGCCGACCCCCGGCAGGGCCATGAGGTCGTCCACCGTGGCGCGGTTGAGCGGGATGCGGAGACCGAGGGCGATGAGGTGCGCCCCGCTCATGATGCCGAACGACACGGTTCCGTCGTCGTGGACTTGGACGCTCTCGCCAGGGCGCAAGGGCCGCCCGTCCTCGCGGGTGGACAGGTGGGCGCGCCCCACCGCAGCGAGCAGTGTGGCCACGGTCGCCCCGGGTGGCAGACGATAGACCGCCGCCTCGGAGCCCGGGACCCGCAACTCCACGTAGATCGGCTCCACCGCGGGCTGGAGCCACGCGTCCGCTCCGAGTTGTGGAGGGGACGAGAAGGAGCGCTCCGCGAGGACGGTCAGACCACCCGCGATCATGGTGGCCAGGGCCATGACCCACAAGAGCCTCCCGTAGTCCTTCGATTCTGGCTCCATGGCAAGACCTGGGCCCCCGCGCGACCCGAAGGGGCATCCGATCTATCGGGAAAACGTGGGAAGGCGTTTACAGGAGCGGGGCACGGTCCGCACCGGGTGGCCGGCTCAGCCTGCCGCCGCGGTCCCCTCGCCCTCGACCGTAGGCGCGGCGGCCTCCTCGCCGACGCGGACTTCGACCCTACGGGCGAGGCCAGGGAAGCCCGTCCCGGCCGGGATCAGGCGCCCCATGATCACGTTCTCCTTGAGCCCGCGCAGGTAGTCCGTCTTGCCGGCGATGGCGGCCTCGGTCAGGACCCGAGTCGTCTCCTGGAAGGACGCGGCGGAGATGAACGACTCGACGTTCAGTGACGCCTTGGTAATGCCGAGGAGGATCGGCTCCCCAGAAGCCGGCTGTCCGCCCTGGGCGATGACCTTGTCGTTCTCCTCTTCGAAGACCCACCGGTCCACATGCTCGTCCGCGAGGAAGCGCGTGTCCCCTGGGTCCGTGATCTTCATCCACCGCAGCATCTGGCGCACGATGACCTCGATGTGCTTGTCGTGGATGCGCACACCCTGAAGGCGATAGACCTCCTGGATCTCGTCCACGAGGTATCGTGCCAAGGCCTGGATGGACAAGACGCGCAGGATGTCGTGGGGGTTGGAGGAGCCATCCATGAGCGGGTCGCCCGCCTTGACCCGGTCGCCCTCGCGCAGGCTTACATACTTCCCCCGTGGGATGAGGTACTCCTTCTTCTGGGCACCCTCGATCTCCGGGGTGATGATGATCTTTCGCTTGCCCTTGGTTGCCTTGCCGAAGGAGACGATCCCGTCAATCTCGGAGATCACGGCGTGTTCCTTGGGCTTTCGCGCTTCGAACAGCTCGGCCACGCGCGGCAGACCGCCCGTGATGTCCTTCATCTTGGTCGTCTCTTTCGGGACCTTTGCGATGACGTCGCCCGCGGACACCTGATCGCCCTCGGCCACGACGATGTTCGCACCGACCGGCAAGAGGTAGCGCGCCTCGAGGGTGGTCCCGGGGATCACCTTGGTCCGCCCCTTCGCGTCCTTGATCGAGATCCGGGGCCGGGCCTCGGTATCCTTGGACTCGATGATCACCTTGCGGGACAGGCCAGTGACGTCGTCGGTCAGTTCCTTGACGGTCACCCCCTCCACGATGTCCCCGAACTTCACGACGCCGTCCACCTCGGTCAGGATCGGGTTGGACCACGGGTCCCAACGCGCCAGGGACTGACCGGCATCCACGCGTCCCCCGTCTGGGACCAGCAAGACCGCACCGTACGCCACCGGGTACTTCTCGCGCTCGCGGCCCTCGTCATCCACGATGGCGATCTCGCCGTTGCGATTCATCGCGATGATGGAGCCATCCTGCCGCGTCACCGTCTTGAGGTTCACGTACTTGACGATGCCGCCCTTCCGGGTCTCAACGGACGACTGCTCGGCCACACGGGCCGTGCCCCCGATGTGGAAGGTCCGCATGGTCAGTTGCGTCCCGGGCTCGCCGATGGACTGGGCCGCGATCACACCCACGGCCTCGCCCACGTTCACGAGCCTCCCGCGCGCGAGGTCCCGCCCATAGCACATGACGCAGACCCCGTTGCGCGACCGGCAGGTCAGGACCGAGCGGACCTTCACCCGCTCGATGCCCGCCTCGATGATCTCGCGGACCTCGTCCTCCCCGATGACCTGGTTCGCCTCCACGAGCACCCGTTCGGGCTTGTAGGGGTCCACGATGTCCTCGAGGGCGACGCGCCCCAAGATGCGCTCCGCCAGGGGCTCCCGGATCTCGCCGCCGTGCACCAAGGCCGACACCTCGATCCCGTTGAGGGTGCCGCAGTCATACTCGGTGACGACCACATCCTGGGCCACGTCCACCAGGCGGCGCGTGAGGTACCCGGCGTTCGCGGTCTTGAGCGCCGTGTCCGCCAGTCCCTTGCGCGCTCCGTGCGTCGAGATGAAGTACTCCAAAACCCCGAGCCCCTCGCGGAAGTTCGCGGTGATGGGCGTCTCGATGATCTCACCCGACGGCTTGGCCATCAGCCCGCGCATCCCCGCGAGTTGTCGCATCTGCATGGCGCTCCCGCGAGCGCCCGAGTCGGCCATGATGTAGATCGGGTTCATGGAGGGGACCTCGCGGACCTGCCCGTCCTTCTCCACGACCTGCCGCGACAGGCCCTCCATCATGTGCTTCGCTACGAGGTCCGCCGCATAGGACCACGCATCAATGACCTTGTTGTAG
>FWWM01007403.1_pt1 | contig 22074 bp, 17 predicted proteins | sample 2228351 | NCBI WGS metagenome assembly FWWM01 (sample SAMEA103939774, study PRJEB20133) | metagenome
GGCTCGAGGAAGGCGCGTCCGGCATACAACGCGGCCGTCAGCCCGGCCGGCCCTGCACCGATGATTGCTAATTTGTCTGCCATTTCAACGTGCTCCAAATCAGTCGCCAAATGCGATCGCGGACCAGCCAGGGCCGCGATCGGTCTCTGGAACCGATTCTACCGGAGCGCATTAATCTTTCGTTACACCGGCAGCGCAGCCATCTTCTTCTGCAAGGTTTGATAGAACAGGCTGAGCGGGAACTCGTCGTCGTTGACCTGCGCGATCCAGGCTTTGGGGTCGCTTTCATCTTGCAGGATGCGGTTGTCCTTCCGCCACTTTGAGGCGAGGTTGGGCTTGAGGTATTGCGAGATCAGGTCGTGCGCCGCGATCCAGTACTGCACCCGGGTCATGTCGATGCCGGCGCGGTACAGGTCGTCGATCTGCGCGCGCAGCTCGCCAATGGCCGCCGGCAGGGCATCCCAGTCCACGCTCAACGTGTTGTCGCGCCACTGCACCACACCCTTCTTGTGCAGGAAGGCGAACAGCAGCTGGCCGCCCAGGCCGTCGTAGTTGCGCACGCGGTTGCCGGTGATCGGGAAGCGCAAGATGCGGTCGAGCAGGATGGCGTATTGCACGTAGCGCGCGAACGGGAAGTCCCGCTCCAGCGCGACCGACTCACAGAAGCTCCACAGGTCCACGCGCAGCTCTTCCAGCGAGTACATCCAGTAGGGCAGGCGTTGGCGGATCATGAACGGGTCGAAGGGCAGCTCGCCGTGGCTGTGCGAGGTGTCGTGGATCAGATCCCACAGCATGTAGGTTTCACGCACCAAGTCGGGCGATTGGATCCAGGCCGCCATGTCGGGCGGCAGCGTGAAGTTGAGTACCTGAGCTGCTCGCGTGATCGCGCGACGATAGCGCGTTGCTTCGCGGTCGCAGAAGATGCCGCCGAAGTTGTTGGTCGCCTTCGCAGCCACGGATACCGTCTCCGGGAAGAGCACGGCGCACTCGCTGGCGTAGCCGTCGGTGTGATCCAGCAGCATGAGCGGCACGAACTTGTCGTTGTGATACTTCGCGCGTTCGAGCTGGTCGAGCCAATCCGGCCACGGCACGCGCACCCACAGCGCCTCGAACCGCGTGTCGCTGCTGCCGTTCGGCGTGTACATCGGGAAGATCACCAGGTGTTCGATGCCGTCGCGGCGGATGGTCTGCGGGTTGAACGCGGCCAGGGATCGCGCGAAGTCGGGCTTCGGGCAGCCGCTCGTCACCCATGCCCGCAGATCGGCGATGACGGCGTCGTGGTATGCCTCGAGATGCGGGAAGCGCGGCCGCAGCGCCATGAGCGCGGCGACCATTCGCTCGGCGAGTGATGCGACCTGATCGGGCGAGGCTTGAGTCGCATCCAGGGATCCATCGGCATTCTGCCACCGGCGCAGCAAATTGACGGCGTCCTTGAGCACCAGCCAGTGGGCGTCGCTCTCGCCCTGTGCCGTCACCGGCGCATCGGTCGCGCGCGCGAACGCCGGCTGTGCCACCCAATACACGACGTTGAGCCAGAGCTGCCGGTGATCGTGTTCGCCGAAGAACTCATCGCCGAGCCAGTCGGAGTCGGCGACGACGACCACGCGCCCGCGGCCGTAGGTCGCGGCGGCCATCACCGGCCGATGCGCCGGCTGCGCGACGTCGGAGGTGAACATCACCGGCTGAGCGTCGCCGTGAACGCTCAGCACGCCGGCGCGGTAGAGACAAGCCCGACGCACGCGGTTCAGCAGGCCGGTCCTGGCTGTGCCATTCGTGCCCGGCTGGGCCAGGATCCAGCTCGTGACGCGATGGTAGTGCGTGTAGTCGAAAACGGTGGCGTTCTCGACGCGGACGCCGAACTCGGCCAGCAGGTCATTGAGGTTGTTGCCGTATTTGTCTTGTTCGGTTTCGCCCAGAACGATCAGGCCGCCCCCCGCGCGCACAAAGTTGCGCACCGCCGCGATCTCGGCGTCGGTCAGGCGCGGCGAGTTCGCGTTCGTCGTATGCTCCCATTTGCGCTCGGACGGATGTGCGATGACGAGCACGTCGGCCTTGCGCAGCAACTCGGCCGTAAGCGGGCCATCGGCGTTGCGTTCCACGACGAAGTCGCGGCGCGCCAGCTCCTGCGCTGCCTGGGCGTAGGACGAATCGAACGGCGCCTCCGGTTGCATCTGGCGGGCTATTTCGGGTGAGATGGACCACGCTTCGCTGTGGTACTCGTCGAACAACACGCGCGCCATCTTGCGCTGGTCAAGTTTCATCGTATCCTCCGCAAATGGAATGCCGGCTAACGCATTTGGCAGGCCGGCGAAATGACAAATGAATCGTTTGAGAATATATTGTATTACCAATGGATACTTCGTCAATTGAGCTTGATGACATTGATATTAAGATCCTGCAGCTCTTGCAGGCAAACGGTCGGTTGACGCATGCCGCCATCGGCAAGGCGGTGGGGTTGACCGGCCCTTCGGTGTATGCGCGCGTGCAGCGGCTGGAGCAGGCCGGCGTGATCCGTGGCTATGCTGCCGCGCTCGACCCGGCCAAGATCGGTCAGGGGTTCGTGGCGTTCATCCGCGTCAGCACGTCGGCCGTGCCGGCCCTCAGGGGTGATGATGCGTTCGAACGATTCGTCCACCGCGAGCCGCGCATCCTGGAGTGCTACAGCGTGGACGGAGAAGATAGCTACTTGCTGAAGGTGCGCACCGACTCGCCGCGCGGCTTGCAAGACCTGCTCACCCGGCTGCGCGCAATCAAAAACGTGTCGCGCACGGTGACGACCATCGCGCTGGACACGATCAAAGAAGCCGGGCCGACCGGGCCCGTGGACGGGAAGGCGTTACAGGCGCAGAGCCGAAGGTGATGGGAGCGCTCCGGCCGACCCGACGTGCTTGGCCGGCGATCGCGGCACGGCTGGCCGGAGGGGGCAATCGGCGCTGGCGTGGGCGGTTGGGGCAAAATGCAAAGGCCCCCGCGTCTCTCGATCGCGGGGGCCTTTGCGTCGTCAGTCGTCGAACGAAGCCGAGCGCTACTCGGTCGCCAAACCTTTGCGCATGGCTGGCGCCTGTGCAGCCTCGCGCTGTGCGCGCTTCGGCGCAAGCGCGTTCGCCAGCGTCGCAAGCGCCCGTTGCAGCGCGTTCGGGTGCTGCGTCGCGATCTCGGCGAACCGGCGTCGCTCCTCTGCCTCCTTGAGCATTTCCTCGTAACGCGTCTTCGCGTATAGGGTGTCTACATAGGTAAACATGGTTCCACCTCCAGTGTTCCAGGTTAGGCGGGCGATGCAACGCCCGCGACGCCTTTTATAGGCGAACGGGTGTGCGAAAAGTTGACCTTTTCTGTCAGCGTCCTTGCCAGCCGTGCCGGCAAGTCCTGGCAAGCCCGGCGCGCGAATTCACCGCGCCTTCATGCGCCGGCAGTAGAATGTGCATGGAAATCGCGTTGATTTCTCAAGCCAGCATGACGGAAGCACCGTCTTTTGCCCCCTTCACCACGTTTGGTGAGTATCTGCGCTACTTGCGCCGCCGCGCCGGATTGACCCAGCGCGAGCTGGGCGCTGCCGTCGGCTATTCCGAGGCGCACATTGCGCGACTGGAGGGCAATCAGCGCAGACCGGATCCGGCGGTGGTCAGCGCCCAGTTCATCGAGGCGCTGGGCTTGAGAGACGATCCGGAGGCAGCGCAGCAGTTGATCCGGCTGGCCGAAGTGGCGCGCGAGATGCGCGGTGTGGTCAAAGCCGGCCTGCCGCACTCCGGCCACGCCCCACCCACCAATCTGCGCACACAATTGACCAGCTTCGTCGGTCGCGCTGCGGAGATCGCCGAGGTGAAGAAGCTGCTCGGCGAGACGCGCCTGCTGACGCTGACCGGCCCAGGCGGCGTGGGCAAGACCCGGCTGGCCGTGCAAGTCGCCTCCGAGGTGTTGCCCCTGTTCCCCGCCGGCTTGTGGGTCGTGCCGCTGGCGTCGGTTCAGGACGGTGAGCACGTGCCGGATGCAGTGGCCGCGGCAATGGGCATGCCGGTCGTCACCGGTACGCCAGCCACGGTCGAGTCTCTGAGGGACCGGCTGCTCGATGGTCGGGCGATGATCGTGCTGGACACGTGCGAGCACCTGATCGGTGCTTGTGCCACGCTGGCCGTGCGGCTGGTGCAGATGTGCCCAAACCTGACCATCCTCGCCACCAGCCGCGAGCCGTTGAATGTGCCCGGCGAGATGACCTGGCAGGTGCCGCCAATGCGCTGCGAAGAAGCGATGCAGCTATTCATCGAGCGCGCCAGGTCCGTCCGGCCCGACTTTGCGTTGGACAAGGGCGAGGATGCGTTGCTGATCCAGGTCTGCCAGCAGCTCGACGGCCTGCCGCTGGCCATCGAGCTGGCTGCAGCACGCTTGCGTGTGCTCTCGCTGGCGCAGATCGCAGCACGGCTGGACGACCGCTTCGGCCTGCTCACCGGTGGCAACCGGCTTGCGCCGCCCAAGCAGCAGACGTTGCGCACGATGATGGATTGGAGCTACGATTTGCTCTCCGAAGCCGAACGGGCGTTGTTGCGTCGGTTGTCCATCTTCACGACCGACTGGACGCTGGATTTAGCCGAGGCGGTGTGCGCCTGGGAGCCGGCCGATGACGCCGAAGGGCAGGGCATCATCCTGCACAGGGAAGACGTGCTCGATCTGCTGACTCAGCTGGTGAATAAGTCGCTGGTGATCGTGGACGAGCGCGGCGCCCAGCCGCACTACAGCCTTTCCAACACCATTCGACAATACGCGCACGAGAAGCTGATCGAGGCGGGTGAGTTCGACACGGTGTATCGCCGCTATCTGGCATATCTGCCGTTCGTCACGCAGCGCGAAGAAGCGCCGGGCACGGCGAACACAGGCGCGCGCAGGAAACGATCGTCGGCGTCTTGAGGGGGCGGGGAGTGGCAGCGCGGGTTTACATCCGCTTCTCCATCACCAGGCCGTCTTCGCCGTCGTGGTAGTAGTGCCGGTAGGTGTTCACCCACCTGTAGCCGCACCGTTCGTAGAGCGCAATGGCGCGCATGTTGCTGCGCCGCACGGTCAGCCGGACGCACGATGCACCGAGCGCGCGTTCGGCTTCCATCAACAGCGCCGTGCCGATGCCGCGGCCTTGCGCCTCGGGGTGCACGGCAATCGTGATGATCCAACCACAGCCCTCGCGCGCGCTGATCTCGCCGGCGATGAACCCGACCAGCCGGCCATCGGCCATCGCCTTCAGGCGAACCATGCGCGGGGTGAGGGCCATGCCCAGCAGCGTCAACAGGTCATAGGCATCGCTGCCAAAAGCCCTGCGCTGCACGCGCCAGGTGGCCCACAAATCGAACAGGCTGGCCTGCTCGATCGAGAACGTTTGGCTTGCGGCGACGGCGTTCATGGCCAGCGATTACGTGTTTTGCCCGGCGTGTCCCGTGGTGCGTATGTCGCGTCACGCGTCAAGCGACGACGAGCACGAGACGCGCCACGCGCACACGGAACACGCAATGCGGAATACGCGACACGCATCACTCATGCTGCCAAAAAGTCAATCACATCCATCATCGTGATCACGCCGTTCACGCGCTGCGCCTCGTCCACCAGCACTGCCGCCTTGGCCTTCTGCAGGATGTCGCTGAGCGTGTTCAGCGGGGTGTTCTCGTCCACCGTCGCCGCCTCGCGGATCAGTGGTGCGATCGTCACCTCGTGGAATGGGGCGTGCGAGTGGTCCAGCATGTAGTTCAGGATGTCGCTCTCGCTCACCATGCCCTGCAACACGCCGCCGCCGTTCGTCACGGGCAGCTGTGAGAAGTCGTGCTGCTTCATGCGCTTGATGACTGCGCTCAGCGTCTCGTCGGGGTGCGCCGTCACCACCGGCCGCAGCGGGCTGGCCTGGATGAAGTCGCCCACCGTGCCCTGGTTCCAATCGGTGTTCAGGAAGCCGTTCTCGCGCATCCAGTTGTCGTCGAAGAACTTGGTGAGGTAACGCGAGCCGTTGTCCGGCAGCAACACTACGACGGTGTGGTCGGCGGTCAGGTTGAGTTGAGGGATGGCCTTCAGTGCGCCGACGACTGCTGCGCCGCACGAGCCGCCGACGAAGATGCCCTCCTCGCGCACAATGCGCCGGGCCATCAGAAACGACTCGCGGTCGTTCACCTGCACCACCAGGTCGCACACCGAGAGGTCGAGTGTGCTGGGGAGGAAGTCCTCGCCGATGCCCTCGAGCTTGTAGGTCTTCAGGATGGGGTGCTCGGGCACCCGGCCGTTCTTCCAGGTGTCGAGCAACAGCGAGCCGACCACGTCCACGCCGACGATCTTGACGTCCGGCTTGCGCTCGCGCAGGTAACGCGCCACGCCGGTGATCGTGCCGCCAGTGCCCATGCCGGCGACGAAGACGTCCACCTTGCCGCCGGTCTGCTCCCAGATCTCCGGGCCTGTGGTGACGTAGTGAATGGCCGGGTTGGCCGGGTTGTGATACTGGTTGCCCAGGATCGAGTTCGGCGTCTCGCGCACCAGGCGCTCGGCGACCTTGTAGTAGCTGCGCGGGTCGTCCTTGTCCACCGCCGTCGGCGTGATGACCACCTTGGCTCCGTAGGCGCGCAGCGTGCGAATCTTCTCGTCGGACATCTTGTCCGGCATGACGAAGATGCACTTGTAGCCCTTGACTGCCGCTGCGATGGCGAGGCCCACGCCGGTGTTGCCGCTCGTCGCCTCGACGATCGTGCCCCCCGGCTTGAGCTTGCCCGTGCGCTCGGCATCTTCGATGATCGCAATGCCGATGCGATCCTTGACGCTGCCGCCAGGGTTGAAATACTCGACTTTAGCCAGCACATCCGGCGCTACGCTGCGCGTTACCTTGTGCAACCGCACGAGCGGCGTGTGGCCGATCGTGTCCACGATCGAATCACACACGTCGGGATAGGTCTTCATGCGCAGTATTCTAGAGCGAAATTTCAAGGCCGGCTGCGTCCCCTGCTTGACTTTTCGATCGCTTCGACCGGTCTGGCGCGGGTATGATGAACCCATCTTCCCGCGAAGGGTGTGACCTTTGTCTGCCGTCGAAGAAACGATCGAACTCCCTGCTCGAAGCGGCACTGCAGGCCTGCGCCGCCGCGTGTTCGGTTTGGCCTGGCCGGTGATTGCCGAGAACTTCCTGGAAACGCTGCTGGGCATCGTGGATACCTGGCTGGTATCGCAGCTGGTGTTCAGTGCCATCGCGCTGGCAGGCGTGGGCGTGGCCATCCAGGTCATGCAATTCCTGCTGGCGGCGCTGGCTGCCCTGTCCATCGGCGCGTCGGTGTTGGTGGCGCAGGCTTGCGGCGCGCGAGATCTCGCCCGGGCCAGTGACCTAGCGCGTCAGTCGCTGATCTGGAGCGTGATCATTTCCGTGCCGATGGCGCTGGCGGGCTTTGCCTTCGCCGGGCCCATCGTCGGCCTGTTCGGCGTGGAACCGGCTGCCGGGGCGATCGCCGTGGACTACCTGCACGTGACCATGGGCACGGTCGTCGTGCTGATCGGGCTGTTCATCGGCAGCGGCGCGTTGCGCGGCGCCGGCGATACCAAGACGCCGCTGGTCGTCACCACGATCGCCAACCTGATCAACGTTCCGCTGACGTGGGCGTTGATCTTCGGCAAGCTTGGGCTGCCCGAACTCGGCGCTGTGGGCAGCGCCTGGGCGACGTTCATAGCGCGAGCCATCGCGCTCGTCTTGTTGCTGGCCGTGTTGTGGCGGGGGAAGAACGGCATCAGCATCCGCGGGCATGGCGCGTGGCAACCCGACCCGCGCATCGCGCGCCGTGTGCTCGGCATCGGCGTGCCGGCGGCGCTGGAACAAATCCTGGCCAGCGGCGCGTTCTTCGTCCTCACGATCGTGGTCGGGCAATTGGGGACGGCGATGCTGGCTGCCAACCGCATTGCCATCAACGCCCTCTCGCTGGCCTTCCTGCCCGGCTTCGGCTTCGCAACTGCGGCCACCGCGCTGGTCGGCCAGAGCGTCGGCGCGCGCAACATCCGCGAGGGCGAGGCTGCTGCGCGCATCGCAGCCGAGTGGGCGTTGATCTGGATGAGCAGCTTCGGCCTGATCCTGTTCGTCTTCGCGCCGCAGGTGCTGCAGGTGTTCACCCCCGACGCGGCGGTGGCGGAGGCCGGCGTGGGCGCGCTGCGGGTGATGGCGTTCAGCATGCCGCCGCTGGCGATCCTGCTCGTGGCGGCGGGAGGGCTGCGCGGCACGGGTAACACGCGCATCCCGCTGGTCATCTTCGGTGGCGGCTTGTGGACGATCACCGGCCTGGCCGCGCTGGCCGTGAGCATAGTTGGCGGTGGGCTGGCCGTGGTGTGGGGGATGTTCGTGGTCGGCACGCCGGTGATGGCCTGGCTGATGGTGCGCAGCTTCCGCAGCGTGGTGCGCGAGTTTCGGTACGCCTGAGGTCGGCCCCGGCTGGGTGGTGCACGGGAGGCGCTGAGCTGTATGGTGATCATGCGCAGAGGGCGGCGAGATGGGCAAGGAAGGGGTGGCAACGCTGCGCCGCCCTCACCCCCCGCGCCTCACAGCTTGACAGTGATTGCCTTTAGCTCAGTGAACGCTTCCACACCTTCTTGAGAGAACTCGCGGCCCATGCCGGATTGCTTGAACCCGCCGAACGGCAGATTGGGGTCGAACACGCCGAAGCAGTTGATCCAGATCGCGCCGGCGTTCAATCGCGCGGCGAGTTTGTGCGCGCGGCTGATGTCGCGGGTGAAAATAGTCGCCGCTAATCCGTAGTGCGTCTGGTTTGCTACTGGTGCGATTTCCTCAGGGTCATCAAACGGCGCGGCGACCAGCACCGGACCGAATATCTCCTCACGCACAATGGACATCTCCGGCGTGGTGTTGACGAAGATCGAGGGCGCTATGAAGTTACCCGGCACGTCTTGAAACAGATGAGGCCCGCCTGTGACCAGCTTCGCGCCACTTTGCAAGCCCTGCTCAAGGTAGGACAACACGCGCGCCTTCTGTTCGCCCGTCACCAGCGGACCGATCTGCGTGCTTTCGTCTAGCCCGACGCCGACGCGCAGTTTCTGCGCGCAATCAGCGACTCCCTCGAGGACGTGGTCGAACGAGCGGCGTTGCACATACAAGCGAGAGCCTGCGTTGCACACCTGCCCACTGTTGTTGAAGATAGCAGCAGCAGCGGTTGGGATCGCCTCGCTCATATCCGCGTCGTCAAAGATGATGGTGGGCGATTTGCCACCCAGTTCCAGCGTGAGGCGCTTCAAGTTTGAGCGCCCCGCAGCTTGCATGATGAGCTTGCCCACCTGCGTGGAGCCAGTGAACGAGATCTTGTTCACGTCAGGATGCTCGGCCAGCGCTGCGCCGGCTGTCTCACCTAGACCGGTGACGATGTTGACCACGCCTGGCGGAAATCCAGCCTCAACGATGAGCTCAGCGAGGCGCAGGTTCGCCAGCGAAGCCTGTTCGGCGGGCTTCACGACTGTAGTGCAACCGGCAGCCAGGGCAGGGGCAACCTTGAACGAGACCTGCGCCAGCGGATAGTTCCATGGGATGATGCACCCCACGACGCCGACTGGCTCGCGACGGATGTAAGAGAAGAACGTGCCGCTAGGGGGGAGACTCAAATCGAGCGTTTTGCCGTAAAGCTTGGTTGCCCAGCCCGCGTAGTAGCGCCACAAGAACACGGTGAAGGGCACGTCAATGGCGCGGGCGCTGGTGATGGTTTTGCCTACGTCCAGCGATTCGATCTCGGCGAACTCTTCAGCGTGCTGCTCGATCAGGTCCGCCAGCTTGAACATGCACGCGGCGCGTTGGGTGGGAGACATGGCGCGCCACTCGCCGTCGAACGCTGCGCGCGCCGCACGCACGGCGGCGTCAACATCCGCTGCGTCACCGGCGGGGATGTGGTCCAGCACGCCGCCCGTCGCCGGGTCTTCGGTGGGCATCATCCTGCCCGAAGCCGGCTCGACGAACAAGTTGTTGATGAACAAGCGCTTTGGCCTTTCCAGGAAGGCTCGCACTTCAGGAAGTGGAGAAATAGGGTTATTTGCAATCGTTGACATGGCAGCTTTCACATCCAGGGGGAGACGATGATCTTCACGTGCTCGTCGGTATGTTCCATCAGCTCGCGGTAGCCGACGTCCACTAGGTGATCGAGGCTGATGCGCGCAGTGATCATGTCGTTCGCGCGCACCTTGCCTTCCGCGATCAGTTGAATCGCGGTCGCAAACTCGCCGCAGTAGGCGACCGTGCCGATCAACACGCGCTCGTTGAAGCCAATTTCGTTGACGAACAGTCGGAAGGGCGTGTTAGTCTGGCTGACCAGGCAGATGCGCGCGCCCTTGCGCGTGTTGCGCACCGCCGTCTGGTAGGCAGCATCGTTGCCGCCGCACTCGAAGGCGATGTCGGCGCCGAGCTGCTTGGTGAAGTTGCGGATTTCGCGCTCGACCTCGTCATTGCGTGGGTCGAGTGCGATGGTTGCGCCGAATTCGAGCGCCATCTCGCGTCGCTTTCGTGCCGGCTCGACGACGGCGACGCGGCTGATGCCGGCAGCGCGTAGCACTTGCACCACGGCCAGGCCGATAGGCCCTGCACCGACGACCAGCGCCCGTTCACCCAGCAGTGGTTTGACATGGTTGACCGCCCGTACGGCTACGGCAGTGGGCTCGACGAGCGGTGACGCTTCCCAGCTCACGCGCGGATCGAGTGGGTAAAGCTGATATGTGGGCGCGCATACCGTCTCAGCTAATCCGCCAGGTGCGGAGAAGCCATGAAAAGCCAGCCGCTCGCAGCGGTTGTATTCGTGGCGCTGGCAGTAGTGACAGGTGTGACAGATGTGGTATCCCTCCAGAGCCACGCGGTCGCCCACCGACCAGCCAGTGACGCCCTCGCCCAGAGCGATGATCTCGCCAGCAAACTCATGGCCGATGATCACCGGCGCGCCATAGCCGGTGAGCGGGTGCGGCTCTCTGGCGATGAACATCGGCCCTTCCAGATACTCGTGCAGATCGGTGCCGCAAATGCCGCAGTAATGCACCTTGAGCTTGACCTCGCCGGGCTTTGGCGAGCTTTCAGGAACCTCTTCGACACGCACGTCTCGTTGGTTGTGCCATCGCGCTGCTTTCATTGCGGATCGTCTCCTCTCGAAGAGTTGCGCAGCTCACTTGACGCTGCCGCGCGTCAATCCATGAATCAAGTAGCGTTGGAAGAACATCGCCAGCACATACACCGGGACGATGCCGGTGAGCGCCGCCGCGGAGATCTCCCCAAATTGCAAACCATGCTCGCCTTGAAATTCGGAGATGCCGATCGGAAAGGTTTGCGAGCGCAGGCTGTAAGTCAGGATCAGCGCAAAGAGGAACTCATTCCACGACAGGATGAGGCAGATGATTGCCGTCGCGATCAGGCCGGGCAGGATGAGTGGAACGACGATGCGCAGCAACACCCCCCAATGGGATGCGCCGTCCATCTGCGCAGCCTCTTCCACTTCTACAGGCAAGCTACGGATGAAGTCCATCAGCATCCACGTCGCCACCGGCAGGTTAGCGACCATGTGCAGCAAGGCCAACCCGAACGGCCGATCCACCAGGCCGATCGAGCGCATCAACATGAACACCGGCACGCTGATCACGATCGGCGGGGCGACGTATGTGCCGAGGATCCACGAGGGCAGCCAGCGCCCGCCGGCGCGAAAGCGCGCGATAGCGTAGCTTGCCGGCGTGGCAACGAGCAGCGTCATCGCCGTGCTCATGATCCCGATGATCAGCGAGTTCCACAGATAGCGCGGCAGCGGCACGTTGCGAAAGGCGCGCTCCCAGTTCACCAGGAAGATGCCCTCCGATGGGAGCAGGCTGCCGGAGATGCGAATTTCGATGGGTGACTTCAGTGAGGTCGTCACCATGAAGACCAGCGGGATGAGTGTGAACGCCAGCAGCAGCACGACTGTCGCCCAGCGCAGCAGGTGCATGACCGTGCGCATCGGGTGCAGCAGCTTTGCCGTTCGCCGGCGAACGGGTGAGGAGATCGCTTGGTCGGTCATGGCCCGTATTTCACCCGTGCTCGCTGGTAGATCGCCGTGAGCAGCGTGACCAGCACCGATAACACGATGATGACGATGATGGTCATGGCTGAGGCGTAGCCGGTCTTGAACTGTTGGAAGGCTGTCTTGTAGATATAGAACGAAGCGACCTGTGTGGACGACCCCGGCCCGCCGAAGGTGAGCATGAATACCAGGTCGAAGACCTTCATCGCTCCGATGAGTCGGAGGATGGCGATGATTAGGATGCCGGGCAGGCACATCGGCAGCGTGATGTGAATGAATTGCTGCCAGCCATTCGCGCCATCCACAGCAGCAGCTTCGTATGGCTCGTGTGGCAGGCCGGCCAGCACAGCCAGCGAAAGCAAGAACACGAAGGGCGTCCACTGCCAGATATCCACCAGCATCACCGATGCCATCGCCAGGCCGGGGACGCCGAGAAAGGCGACATTTTGCTCGAGGATGCCGGCGCGCACGAGATAGTGGTTCAACATGCCAGACGACGGGTCATAGATCAGCCGCCAGATGGCGGCGATGGCGACGGGTGGCGTGATGAACGGCAGAAGTCCCAGCGTGCGCGCGAAGCGCGTGGGGCCGCTCTCGCGGTTCAGCAACAGCGCCAGACCAAAGCCGAGGATCGTTTCGATGGCGGTGACGCAGAACGCGTAGATGAACGTGAGCGCGAGTGAATTGTGAAACAGGGCATCCCTGGCTGCGTCGGTGTAGTTTTTGAACGCGACGAACTCGCGAAAAGGACGTGCCAGTTGGGAGTCGGTTGCGCTCAGGGCAATTGAGTAGATCAGCGGATAGAGCGAGAAGACGATCAGCGTCAGGATGGCTGGTCCGACCATCCACCCGATCTCGCGCCGGTGTTGACGACGAAGCGTATGCATTGGATGCGCAAATGCAGAAGAGCCTGAGGTCCCGGGACGAACCTCAGGCTCTCCGAAAGCGCTTCACTGGCCAAGGATCTCCAGCCATTTGGCCTGGGTGTCGTCGAGCGCCTGCTGCGGCGTCTTCGTGCCGGCTAGCGCTTCGGCCACGTTCTCGGTCAGCACATCCTGCATCTCGGGCCACTTGGCGTTGGTGGGCCAGGCGAACGCGCCGCTCAGCGCGGCCTTGGCCGCATCGGCCAGCTCCGGCGTGACGTGCTTGCGATATGCCTCGGCATCGAAAGTGGACTTACGGGTGGGATCCAAGCCACCGACGATGGTGTTGACGCGCACGTTGATGTCCGGCCGGCCGACGAACTTCAGGAATTCGTAGGCCAGGGGCTTGTTCTGCGCCAGCGGCGAGATGCCCAGCGCGAAGCCGGCGTTGAGCGCCGGCCGGCTGGCGGCGTTTGGGCCCTCGCCCTTGGGCATCGGCACCGCACCCCATTTGCCCATGATCCTGGACTGATCCGGGTTGTCGCTCATCTGGCCCAGGTCGGTCCAAAACTCGACCATGCCTACCTTGCCGGTGGTAAAACCGCCCAGTGCTTCGTCGAACGCAACCGCCTTTGGATCGGGCAGCGCATAGGGAAGTTGATCCACCAGCTCTTGCAGCGCTGCCACGGCCTCCGGGCTGTTGATGGTCGGCTTGCCGTCCGCGTCGAAGAAGCCGACGCCGTAGCCCTGCAGCCGGTTGATGAACGTGGACAGCAGGATGATCGGCACCTTCGCCCCCATGATTGCGCAGCCGTAGATGCCCTCGGACTTGCCTTGCTCGGTGATCGTCTTGCAAGCTTCCCGGTACTCCGCCCATGTCGTCGGCGGATTCACGCCATACTTCTCCAACAGCTCGCGGTTGTAGAACAGCAGGTGCGTGTCACCGTCGTAGGGCAGCGCCCAGCGTTTGCCGTCTATCAGCGTGTAGGGATCGGCGATCGAAGGCACGAAGTCGTCGAACTGCAGTTCCTCTTTGTTCTCCTCCCACCACTGGGTCAGGTCTTCCAGCGCGCCACTCTCCACCAGCTTGCCGAGCATGGGGTACCAGATCTCGACGACGTCGTACTCGCCTGCGCCCGAAGTCACGTCGAGGATGGTTTTCTCGGTGACGTTCGCATAAGGTACGACGAGCACCTGGACGCGCGCGCCGGTCTCTTCTTCGAACCACTTAGCCAGCGAACGTGTTGCCACAGCGTGCGGCTGGATCGTCAAGACGTTGATGGACTGCCCCTCGAATGGCTTGGGCGCGGTCGTCTCGGGAGCGGCGGTGGCTATCACCTCGCGAGTGACTTCGACTTCACGGACGACTTCTCGCGTAACCTCTACCTCTTGCACTGTCGTTGTCGTCGGTGCGGCGCAGGCGCTCATGATGAGAACGGCTACGAGCGCGCCGCCCAGCATTGAGTATGTGCGATTGTTCAGTTTCATAGCAACATCTCTCTACCTGAGTCAACGAACGCGAACGATCTTTCTTGCTTGTGATGCGAACACCTGAAAAAGGGTAGAAACGTCCTGGTCATCACCTCCTTGGTGCCGTCGCCATCGAACTCACGAATGCGTCACAGGTGCACTTCGTGAGCGTGGATCACATCCCAGTCGAGCTCGACGCCCAAACCCGGACCATCGGGGGTGACGGCGTAGCCCGATTCGATGGTGATGGGCGTGCGCAAGACCGACTCGCGCAGCAGTGCAGGTGCAACATCGCGCAGCATGTAACCTGCGCCGGGCGTCGCTGCGATCAGGTGCAATGTAGCGGCGAAGCCCACATCAGAGCCATAGTGATGTGGAGAATAGCTTAACCCGCGCGCCTGTGCCAGCGCGCTGATGCGCTGTGCCTCGCTCAGGCCGCCGGCGCGCGTTGGATCGGGCATGAGGTAACGAATGGCGTTCGTGTCCAGCAGCGCCGTTGCGTCGGCGACGTCGAATTGATTCTCCCCAGCAGCCAGCGGGATATCGGTGCAGTCCTTCAGCAAGCGATAGCCTTCCAGGTCGTTGGCGACCAGCGGTTCCTCCAACCAGTACGGGTGATAAGGGTGCAGGGCAGCCGCCATGCGCTTCGCGCCGTCCAGGTCATAGGCCATGTTGGCATCCACCAGCACATGGATGTCGTCCCCCACGGCGCGTCGCACACTTTCCACGTTGGCGATGTCACGTGCTTCGTCGAAGCCGATGCGCACCTTCACGGCGCGGTAGCCGTGGTCCACGAATGCGCGCGCGCTGTCGGCCAGGTTGGCTGGATCGAGGCCGGTGGCATAAAGGGGGACTCGCGCCGGCTTCGTGCCACCCAACAGTGCGTAGACTGGCCGGCCGCTGGCTTTGCCGGCGATATCCCATAGCGCGATGTCCACGCCGCCAATGGCCGACATCACCGCACCTTTCCCCCACAGCACACCCAGGCGTGCAAAGGCGCGATACATCTTCTGCCATATGCCTGTGACGTCCAGTGGGTCTTCGCCGATCAGCAGCGGCTTCAACCCCTCCTCGATGGTGGCCTTGCGCTCGACGATAGCCCATCCGGGGAAGTTCACCGAGGTTTCGCCGATGCCGGCGATGCCGGCGTCTGTTTCGACGATGATGAGGCCGAATTGGCGATGGTGCATCGTTCCCCAGGCCAGGCGCAAGGGCTGCTGCAGTGGCTGGCGCAGAGCAACGAAGCGGAGGTCGCTGATCCTCATCGGCGCGAGATTTTAATGCAACTGGCGGAATACACATGCCGCTGTGCGGCGGCTTCGCCACAAAGTGGCAAATGTGAAATGCGCCGCTCATATGGCACACGTTGGTTGCATGGCGACGCAAGCTCATATATAACCGATGGCCCATGAGCAAGCGCAACAAAGTCGTCATCCACCCGCGCGAAGTGCTAGAGGGCGCTCCAATGCAACAATCCGGCGGCGGCGTCCGCGATTTGAAGCTGATCTACCCCGAAACCGGCTTCGACGCCAAGACGCTGTGTTTGGGCATCGTGGAGATTGACCCCGGCCATCACTCGCCGTTACATCGTCACAACTGCGAGGAGGTGTATTACGTGATCAAAGGTTCGGGCGAGATCGAGAGCGACGGCAAACGGTATAAGTTCTCCGCCGGCTGCGCCATCTTCAATCGCCCCAACACCATCCATCGCGTGTGGAACACCGGCAACGAGACAGTCCAGCTTGCCGTCGTCGGCGGCATCATGTTCGTGCCCCTGTGGCCGACCTGGCCGACGGCATCGCCCTACGAGGTGTTCGAGGGCACCTCGGCAAACGCCGAGCTTCCCAAAGACGCTGCGAAATCGAGCAAGCGCAAGCGCACGAAGTGATCTTTCTCGAAGGATGCGCCGAAGTTTCCGGCATCCTCCCAACCGCGCTGGAACTTCAATGAGTGACTCGGAGTGACTGGAGGGAGTCATGTTCAATAGCGGAGCCGCTTCGAGAAAGAAGTCGTTGAACCCGCGCCGGCTATCGGAGACGCTTGAAGCGTTCGTTGACGTGCTGCTGCCCGGCGACTCACTCTTTCCATCGGCCTCGCAGGTGGGTGCGCAGCACACGCTGGCCGAACGCCTGCGCGCACATCATGGTGGCGATGCAGTCGAGCGGTTGGTAGCACTCCTCGCCGACCGGGGCCGCGATTTCGTCGTGCTCCTGCCGCAGGAACGCGTTCGTGCCGTCCGCCGGCTGGAGCGCGCCGAGCCGGCGCTGTTTGCGTTCATACGCGCGGCGACCTACTTCGCCTACTACCAACACCCAACGGTGGTGCGCGCCGTGCGCCGGCTGGGCCACGACTACAACGATGCCCCTCAGCCGCAAGGCTACACCATGCCAGCCTTCGACCCGGCGATTGACGCCCCTAAGCATCAGCGCGGCTTCTACAAGAAGACCGATGAGGTGGCGCCTGTCGATACCTCATCGCTGACCGATCTGCTGAGTGGCCTGCCGCAGTACGTCTCACAACCTCGCCGGCGAAAGCACCATCTTACTGACAAGCAGCCATGAGCAAGAGCAACCGAGCTGATGTCGTTGTCGTTGGGTCGGGCATGGGCGGGGCGGCTGCGACCAAGATCCTCGCCGAGGCCGGCCTGCGCGTGGTTTGTCTGGAACAGGGGCGATGGACGCGCCCCGAGGATCATCCCCACGCCAGCCCTGACTGGGAATGGCAGCGCATGACGAACTGGTCTACGGCAGCCAACACACGCCGCCGCCCGGAAGATTACCCGGTGGATACGCAGGACGAAAACCCGTTGATGTGGAACGGCGTGGGTGGCTCAACCGTGCACTACACAGCCACCTGGCCGCGTTTTCGCCCTTCCGACTTTCGCAAGGGCACGGAGCACGGCTACGCACCAGACTGGCCGTTCACCTACGAAGAACTCGCTCCTTACTACGCAATCAACGACCGCGACGTGGGCGTGAGCGGTTGGTATGGTGATCCAGCCATGCCACCGCACGAGGCCTTCCAAACCGGCCCGCTGCCGCATGGGCCGCTAGGTCGTGTTGCAGCCCGCGGATTCGATAAGCTGGGATGGCACTGGTGGCCGATGCCGTGCGCGATCCTGGCCGAGGACTACGACGGCCGGCCCGCTTGCAACAACTGTGGCAACTGTCAGAGTGGTTGCAACCGCGGCTCGCTGGCCGACATGCAAGTGACGCACTGGCCGAAGGCGATCAAGGCCGGCGCCGAGCTGCGCACCTATGCTCGTGTCGAGCGCGTGGAGCTGGACCGCACCGGGCGCGCCAGGGGCGTGGTGTATGTGGACTTGAACACCGGCACACGCCACCTCCAGGAAGCGGATGTCGTTATCCTGGCTTGCAACGGCATCGGCACGCCGCGCCTGCTGTTGAACTCCAAGTCCAACCGCTTCCCCAATGGCCTGGCCAATTCGAATGACATGGTTGGGCGCTTCCTGATGCATCATGGCCTGGCCATCGTGGAGATGTGGGTGGACGAGCCGCTGGATTCGCACAAAGGCATCGTCTCGGCGGCGATGATGTGTGCCGAATTCGCTGAGACCGACGTCAGGCGTGGCTTCATCAACGGCGCAACCATTCACATTGCCCGGCTGAACGGCGCGGGCTACCAGGCTGCCGGATCTCATTCCGGCAACGTCGCGCCGTGGGGTAAAGGGCATCATCGCTGGTTCAGGCGTCACTTCGCACATGGATTTTGCGCCCTGGTCGTGGGTGAGGACTTGCCGCTGCCCGACAACCGGGTCACGCTTTCCGAGACGATGGTGGACTCCAGCGGAATTGCTGCGCCGAAGGTGCACTATCAACTGCATCCCAATGACCGGCGCATAGTCGAGTTTGGCATCGCGCGGGCGCTGGAGCTGGCAGACGCAATAAGCGCTTTCGACGTCAAGGTCAATCGCTTTGAGTCGCCGGGCAAAGGGTACATGCCTCCGGCCTGGCATTTGCTGGGTACCTGTCGCATCGGCGATGACCCGGAGACTTCGGTGTGTAACCGTTGGCATCAGACGTGGGACGTGCCCAACCTCTACATCATGGATGGCAGTAACCTGCCCACCAGCGCTGCTGTCAACCCAACCAGCACCATTGGCGCGATGGTGGTGCGCGCTGCCATGCACTTGCGCGATAACTTCGCCGAGCTGCGCCGCGCCAGGCGCACAGAGCGGGGATAGCCAGTTCTGGCCCACAAACTCAAAACCGCGGCACATGCGCCTGCGCTTGTGCGCTGACGCTCTGCCGGATCAGCACGTCAATCATCCTTGGCGACCAGCCGCCTCTGAAACACAATACCCTCAATGTCCTGGGTCGAAGACCTCTTCGGCACGGCGAAGCCGATCATCGCCATGTGTCATCTGGCTGCGCTGCCGGGTGACCCGAACTACGACGCCCGAAAGGGAATGGCCTATGTCATCGAGCGCGCCGCGGCGGATCTAGCAGCGTTGCAGGACGGCGGCGTGGATGCGGTCTTGTTCTCGAACGAGGCGAGCATCCCTTACCTGACCCGAACCGAGCGCATCACCGCCGTCGCTATGGCGCGCGTGATCGGCGAGCTGTGCAGCCACGTGCGCGTGCCCTTCGGCGTCAACGTGCTCTGGGACGCTGCAGCGACGGTGGACCTGGCGGTTGCTACGGGCGCGCGCTTCGTCCGCGAGATTTTCAGCGGCGCGTATGCCTCAGACTTCGGCGTGTGGAACACCAACGCCGGCGCAACCGTGCGGCACTTGCATCGGCTAGGAGGCAGCAACATCAAGCTGCTGTTCAACATCGTCCCAGAGTCAGCAACCTACCTGGCGAGCCGCGACATTGGCGAGATCGCCCGCTCGACCGTCTTCAGCTGCCAGCCAGATGCCCTGCTGGTGTCGGGCTTGACCGCCGGGCAGGAGACGTCCACCGCCGTGTTGCAGCGCGTCAAGCAAGCTGTGCCCGATGTGCCTGTCTTCGCCAACACCGGGGTGCGCCTGGAAGATCTCGAACAGCAACTGAGCGTCGCTGACGCTGCAATCGTGGGCACGGCCTTCAAGCGCGAAGGCAACATCTGGAATGAAGTTGACCCCATGCGGGTGCGGACATTCATGGACCGGGTGCGCCAGTTTCGCGCCCGATAGCGTGCCCCGCGCTCCTTAGCAGAAGAACCCGCTGCCGGTGCCCATGCTTCGTGCGCCGTCCAGCGCCGACGCCGCCGACACGGCGCGCTCGAACCACTCGCCGAAGAACGCGCCGCCGATGCGGCTGACTGCCTCGAACGCAGCAGCTTGCGCCAGCGCGCAGCCCAGGTCGGATGGGTCGGCGATGTCGCCTGCGCCGCTGGTATCCGGCGCGGGGTCATCAGGTGAGGTAGGTAGCTGCGCCAGCAGCGCGGTGGCTGCCTCCAGCTTCTTGTAAATCGTCGCGGCGAAGATCAGCCACACTCCGCCGGCGAAGCTGAAGCCACCCAGCCCGAGCAGCGCAGCGAGGTCGCTGACCAGCATTGCCCCATCCAGGATAGCGCTGGCTGAGGGTGCCGATCCGCCCCCCGCGCTTGGCGCGCCGTTCCCGCCCAAAACGCCCCACACGTTCCCCTGCGCGTCAACAGCCCAGCCAGCCGGAGTGCCGTCACCGGGCCACAAGATGCTGTGGCGCTGAGCCAGCCAGGGCGCAAAGAGTGCCTCCATGCGGCGTAACGTCGCTTCATCAACACCGTCCATGCGCAGCTTTTGCAGAATGTCAGATTCGAATCGCGCCAGTTGCAACGGCTTATCTTTCAGAGCTGCGATGGTGCTCCGGGGAAAGCCAAGTCCCTCGGCCAGCGCGAGGCGCGCAGTGCGCTGCGCTGTCAGGCGGAAGGCACGCGCCGCGTCGGCGTCTACCGTGCGGAATCCAGCCAGCGGCAACAAGTCCACCCACCGCACGGCAGTGGGTTGCTCGTCGCCGGTCCGCGTGGGCAGGATGCGGTGCAACGCGACGCGCAGGCCACTCTCGAACGTCAAAGGTTCATCAGGGCTGCCGGGCAAGGGAATGCTGGCAACGTGCAGATCGGTAGGCGGTAGATACAGCGAGCCGCCCGCCAGCGCTGCCTCGCGTTCAGCGCGCGTGCGCGCCTCCAAAAACGGTTGCAGCGACAGCAGCGCCGTGTAGCAGTCGTCCAACTGGTGCGCCAGGGAAGGCGCACCGGCTTCAAAGGCCAGCGTCGCGCGCCCCTGTAGAGCGCGGCGCACGTCGGCCAGGTGATCTGCGGCGGGGCGCTCGTCGTCGCGCCGCGCGAGCAACCCACCCAGCACGCGGGTCGCTGTTTGATTACCGACCTGGACGGTGAGAAACAGTCCGCTCAAGCCGGGGCTTTCGGCGCGCTGCGCAGGTGGGGGCGGCGTGTAGCTTGCCTGCGCCAGCAGGTTTCTGCGCGGCTGGCTCGTAGTGCCGAATTGCTCGAACACGCGCACGGTCCGCGGAGCATCTGGGTTTTCTGGGGCGCGGTAGCTCAGCCGGTAAGGCGGCAACGGTTTATCGCGCAAGGCGGTGAGGATGGCTTGAATGGCTTCCTCGCGTGTGCTTGCTGCGAAGGCGCCCAGCCGTCCGGCCTGTCCCAGCCTTTCCAGCATGGCCGGGTCTATTTCACCTGTGCCGATGATGACCGCCGGTGGCCCGGCTTGTACGCTCGCCAGAGCAGCGGCTGGCGGTTCGTTGATCCGCTGACCTGCAGCGTTGGCGGCCTGGCCATCGGTTACCATGACGATCACAGTGGGGTTGTGCCGTCCGGCGTCGGCCAAGGACTCCCACAACTGCGATCCGAATCCAGAGGCGCTTTGAACCTGGCCCGGCAGGTCCTCCGGATTGCTCGTCCAGCGGTTGCCTCGGACCTCGGCGCGATCTTCGTAAATCTTGGCAACGCGGAATTGCGCGCGCGGGTCGGCTGCCTTGATCTGAATGGCCAGGTCGCGGACGAGCGTCTGCGCGCCTTGCAGACGGAAGTCTGCCGGGATGCTGCCCGAATCGTCGAGCAGCAGCAACACGCGCGGTGCCGGGCGCGCCCATCGCTCCATCAGCGCGGCCCGAGGTCGGCCATCCTCCTCGACCAGGAAGTGCGCGGCGGTCAGGTTTTCGATGATGTTGCCCTGCGCGTCTTTGGGCGTCAGCTCCAGAGTAACAAGCGGAAAAGTAGCTGCGCTGATGGTCACGTCCAGTGAGGCGATGATCGATGCGTCGCCGGGAGGGCGCGACGGTGGCAACGGCTGACCGTCCAGCGTCATTCGTCCCTCTTCCTCGCGCAGCACCTGACCTGTCGCGGTGAACGGGTTGCCAGCCGCGCTGAGCGCCTGAGTGGTCGCAGCGTCCACGTCCAGCCCGCGCACGGCCAGCACCGGTATGAAGATCGAGCGTTGGCTGCGGTTGCCGGTCAGCACATCGTTGAGGCTGCGGGCGACCGGGGCGAAGGCGATCTCCACCTGTCGCCCGACCAGATCCTCCGCTGTCCAGGTTCGCTCAACTAGCACAAATCGCTCGGCCGGCGCATGGCTGTGGGCAGCCTCTACGCGCACGGTCACCGGCATCGGCGGACGGGGTGGCTGGGCGAGCGGGTAGTCGCGGTCGGGCGCGAGAAAGATTGGACCTTCGCGCGCCCACAGGTTGACAAGCCGGGTTTGACCGTTGACTGTTACGCGCACGCCGGGCAAATAGGACAGGCGCTCCTCCGCGCTGAACCCGAGCTGAGCGCGCGTCCGA
>FWWM01007406.1_pt1 | contig 22067 bp, 10 predicted proteins | sample 2228351 | NCBI WGS metagenome assembly FWWM01 (sample SAMEA103939774, study PRJEB20133) | metagenome
TTGAGGTGAACCCTGCGGCGTAGAGGGTGCCGTCCGAGCCGAAAACGAGCGCATTGCCGTTAGGGATGTTGTGAGCTCCAATCTGCGTGACGGCGGCAGTAGCTGGGTTGATCTGATAGAGGTGAGTGAAAGAGATTCCGAAAAGATTGCCGGTTGGACTAAAAGCGATATCGGTGATGGTTTCGGAGCCGAGGTTGCCGATGACGGTGACTGTGCCCGTCCCTACATCCACGGTGCCGAGATTGTTGTTGCTGTCGTTAATGTAGAGGATCACCCCAGCGTGAACGTGGGTTGATGCGCCCCCTACGAAGATTGCGCAAAGCAGTGCAACTGTAGCGGAAAAGCGGAATGTAGTCATTTTGTTCTTCCTTTCGTCCAGTGCCCAGCGTGGCCCGCGTTTCACGGAAGGGGCCACAACACCAAAACCACGTTCGATTATGCTTGCGAGGGCAACTCGCGCCAAGTATTCCGAAGTTTTTGCCCAGATGCCAGATTGAGAGTGGGCATTGGTCAAGAATAAGTGCGGGACCAAGTGCTGGTGGTTAAGGGATGCCCCGTGCTGCAACCGAGCCGGCTTGGCTCATCGGCGGTGCGGGCGTGACCGCCAAGGCAAATGCTGATGCGAAAGGCGTTGCATGCGGCTAAGACGGCCGCGTTCCCAGGCCCGAGGCCGCCTCCTTTGTCGGAAGGCAAGTCGACACAGGGGGCAGGGTTGTGTCATGTGCTGGCCCTGCCCGGGCCATGTGTGCCCCCGGCACGCGATCTCTCGACATCTAGCTACCGGGCTGATACCTTTAGACAGTGTAGCCGCCCTCTGCCTTCGGCAGCTCGAGCAGCCAGCGTGGGTGCCCCGCCGCCGATGGCTAGGCTGGCTTTGTAGCCACAGGGAACGCGAGATGTTGGCACTGGTCGGAAGGTTGTTCGACGCCCTGGCCGAGCCATGGGTCGAGCCGGGGTTCAAGCCCGACGTGCCGGAGCCGTCCGGCTGGCGGCACGCCTGGTGGCGGGGATTGCAGGCGGCCATGGTGAGCGGCGCTCTGCACGCGGTGGCATTGGCGCTGCTCGCACAGTTCATGCTGCCCGGGGTGCAGCACGTGCTCCCCATCTTGCACCTTGCCACGGTCGAGCGTGAACCGCCACCTCCGCCTCCGGAGTTGAATTATGTGCTGGCGGCGCCGAGCGAAGAGTCTCGTCCCACGCTGCTTTCGGCCATGGCCCTTTCGACCGCGCCCGACGTGGCCAACGACGCAGAAATCCTCAGCGTCGTACGGCCCACGGACCCCCTTGCCGAAGCACGCGTGCTCGAACCCCTGGAAGACCTGAAGGGATTCGAGCTGGACGAGCGTATCGCCCACAGCGGATCGGTGGGAGAAGAGGTGTTGCACGTCGAAGGGGCCGTTGACCGCCTGACCTACGAGATCATGACCAGGCTCGAAGAAAACCGCGTGCTGGTCGTATGGTTGATGGACGCCAGCCTTAGTCTGCGCGCGGAGCGGTCCGAAGTGGCCAGGCGGCTGGAGAAGGTTTACCACGAGCTGCAAGAGCTGGGCGGCACGCGCGGAGACGATCTGCACAGCGCCGTGGTCTCGTTCGGACAGGAGCACCGGCAACTGGTCCGGCCGACGGGCGAGCACGCCAGCGTGGTGCAGGCCATTCGCAGCGTGGCCGACGACGAATCGGGCGTCGAGAACGTATTCTCTGCCGTGATGGCGTGCGTCGATGCCTTCAAGCATCAGCGCGTGACCGAGCGCCGGCAGCTCATGTTCATCATCTGGACGGACGAATCGGGCGACGACTATGCACATCTGGAAGAAGCCGTAGACGCCTGCCGCCGCAGCAACATTCCGGTGTTTGTGGTCGGCCCGTCGGCGATGTTCAGCAAGGAACTGGGAACCATGCCGTTTGAGCACGTCGACGGCAAGACCTACTGGCTGCCGGTGTGCCGGGGGCCCGATTCCATCCGGCAAGAGTTGGTCGAGATGCCGTACTGGTTCGACGGTCCGCAGTACGACTCGCTTCACAGCGGGCTGGGCCCCTTTGCGCTTACACGGCTGGCGGCTGCCACAGGCGGCGCGTATTTCATCAAGGACCATGCCCGCGACCAGGTGCCGTTTTCCTTGCAGACAATGCGGCGCTACCAGCCGGAATACGACTCGATTCCCGAGTACATTCACAAGGTGCAGAAAAGCCCGCTCCGCCGCGCCGTGTTGACCGCCGTGGAGCTGACCCGCCAGCGCAAGTTGCGCGGGACGCCGCGGCTGGAGTTCGCTCCCACCGCCCAGACCTATGCCCAAGAGCTGCAAGAGGCGCAGCAGACCGCAGCTTATAACCTGTTCACCTTGCAGCAGGCCCTGGAGGCGTTTGGTCCAAAAGGGCTAGAAGCGCATCGCGAGCGCGAGCCTTCGGCGCGCTGGCGTGCCTGGTACGATCTCACCTACGGCCGCTTGCTTGCCATGAACGTGCGCTGCAACGAGTACAACTGGGCCTGTGCCGAGATGAAGGGCCGCGGTGCAGACTTCGTAGAGAAGAAGTCGAACCGCTGGCGGTTTGTCCCCAACCCCACGGTGCATTGCGGCAGCCAATTCGTGAAGCAGGCCAACGAGGCGGTCCGGCTGCTGAAGCGATGTATTGAAGAGAACCCCGGTACGCCGTGGGCGCTATTGGCTCAGCGAGAGTTGGAACACCCCTTTGGGTTTGTCGTAGAAGAGGCATACGTGCCGCCGCCGCCGGCTCCGAAACAGCGGCCGGGCAACAATGCTCCGCCGCCTCCTCCCAGCAACGAGGTACGCCAAGAGCAGCCCCGTATGCTGCCCAAGCCCCCACCGCTGCCCAAGTTGTAGTGCCCGTAGTCTTGCTGGCGTTGGAGGCGCCAGCCGTCGCGAGCCCTGGGCAGTCTCGGTTGCCCCCAAGCCACTGCTCACCACTTATGAATGCCGTTTTCCCGCCGGGCCGCACTGCCCAATTGCCGCCTGTCAGGCCGCGGGCATTCCGATCGCGATGCTGCTGGCTGCCGATCGCCGCGCTGGCGGCCTCGTGGTGCCTACCGCTCATGTGGGCACGCGGCGGCGAGCCGATGCGCCTGGAGGTAGCACCGCGAGAGGTGCGTTTCGCACACATGCGAGAGCGCGTTCAGCTTGTGGTGACCGGCGTGCGCGAGCACCTTCTGGATTTAACGCATCAGGCGGACGTTCGTTCCACGAATGTCGCAGTCGTGCAGGCGGTGCCTGGAGGCGTGCTGGTGCCTGTCGGACCGGGCCACGCTGAGATAGTTGTACGCCACGATGGCTGCGAGGCCCGAATCCCGGTGGAGGTCGCCGCTGGCCCTGCGTCGGCGGTCAGTTTTGCGCTGGAGGTCTTGCCTGCCCTCACGCGCTCTGGTTGCAACGCAGGGCGGTGCCACGGTTCGCCAAGCGGCAAGGGCGGGTTTGCTCTTTCGCTGCGGGGTTACGACGCCCAATCAGACTGGTACCAGCTCACGCGTGCCGTAGGCGGGCGTCGGTTGAATCCGGCCAACCCGCCGGCAAGCCTCTTGCTGTTGAAAGCGACGGCGGCGGTGAACCATGGGGGCGGTCGGCGTTTGATGGCGAACGACTATTGGCACGCGCTACTCGCCGAGTGGATTGGCAGTGTGCCCGAGGCCTCCGCTCGCTTGGACGAGATCCAGGAACTGGCGGCGTTAGCGGTGTATCCTAGCGATCGCTGGCTGGAGCGCGACGCGAGTGCACAGCAATTGCGCGTCGTGGCCACGTTTGCGGACGGTCGCCAACGGGATGTGACGCAGCTTGCGATCTTTTCAGTCAGCCGGGAAGAAATCGCCCAGGTCTCGCCGCTGGGCCGCGTCGAGCGTCTGCAATATGGCGAGGTGGCGGTCTCAGCCCAATATCTGCACAAGACGGTCTCGGCCACAGTGGTCTTCTTGCCCCCGCCGCCGCAGGCGGCATGGCCTGACCTCGCTGTGCGCGGGGAGATCGACCGCTTGGCATTCGAGCGGTGGAAGGCACTTCGGCTCGTGCCTTCGCCGCTTGCGGATGACGCCACTTTCTTGCGGCGTATCTACCTCGACGCCTGCGGCATGCTCCCCACCGTGGAGGAGGCGCGTGCTTTTCTGGAGGACGCAGACCCGCAGAAGCGCGAGCGGCTAATCGATGCGCTGCTGGAGCGGCCGGAGCATGCCTCGTGGTGGGCACTCAAATGGGCAGACCGGCTGGGGTGCAATCAGCGGTTCGTGGGCAAGACGGGGGCGATCAAGTACTTCCGCTGGATCGAGCATCAGATGGCGGCCGGCGTAGCGGAAGACGAGTTTGTGCGGCTGCTGGTAACATCGAGTGGAGGGAATTACGGGCGGCCGGCGGCCAGTTTTTACCGCCTGCCGCGCACGCCGGAGGATCGGGCCGAGCACGTAGCACAGGTGTTTTTGGGCCTGCGGATCGGCTGTGCTCGCTGCCACAATCATCCGGGGGAGTCGTGGACGCAGGAGGACTACTACGGGCTGGCCGCGTTCTTTGCGCAGCTCAAGTACCGCGACGGGCCGTTTTATAATCACCAGTACGACAAGGAAGAAACCATCATCCCTGTTCGCAGCGGCGAGGTCGTGCATCCTCGCACGGGGCAGCCGGTGCGTCCTCGGCCTTTGGGAGGCGCCCCGATCGTCGAAGAGGCGCAAGATCGCCGAGAGACACTGGCCGAGTGGCTGACCTCGGAGGACAACCCCTACTTTGCCCGAGCGGCGGCCAACCGTGTCTGGCACGCCGTATTTGGCCGTGGCCTGGTCGATCCGGTCGACGACATGCGCAGCTCGAATCCTGCGTCGCATCCCCAGCTTCTCGATTATCTTGCCCGCCGATACGTGGCGTTGGGGTTCGACCATCGCCGGCTGCTGCGAGAGATTTTCAACTCGACGGTCTACCAGCTTTCCAGCCAGACGAACGAGTCCAATGCGTCGGACGAGCGGTACTTTTCGCACGCGTACGTGCGGCTGCTCTCGGCAGAGCAGCTTCTCGATGCCTTGAGCAGGGCCACGGGAAAGGCGGAGAAGTTTGCGGGGTTTCCCGCCGGGCTGCGGGCAGTCGAGCTGCCTGATGGCGAATACAACCACCGTTTTTTGCAGACGTTTGGCAGGCCGGCGCGGGCCTTGTCGTGTGCGTGCGAGCGCGGCGACGACTCGACGCTCGTGCAGGCGCTCGAACTTGTCGGCGGGCGGCTGATCGAGGAGAAGATTCGCGCATCGGGCGGACGGCTGGACCGTTGGTTCGCTGCCGCCCAGGCCGATGGCATGGCACAGCCAGACTTTGCGGCTCTGGTCGATGAACTGTATCTGGCGACCCTATGCCGATACCCGGCAGAGGCCGAGCGCGACCTGGTCGTTCGCCAGTTGCAACAAGCGCCGGACGCGCGCCAGGCGGCGGAGGATGTCCTCTGGGCGCTTGTCAATCACCCGGAATTCTTGTTCCAGCATTGAATGCGCATTGGACGGCACCGAGAGAGCAAGCCGCAACGTACGCGACATGCGCCTCGGGCGGCGTGCCCGCGGTGTTCCGGAGCCACGTGGCCCAGGACATTGAGGCCGCGGCGAGCGCTGCTCGAACGCGGTGCATCTGGCCATGCACGGCTGCGTGCGCGCAAATGTCTGCTAGGGTGAAGCTGCTGGTTGCGCCGTCACACCTGCGGCAAGATCAGGTCGGCATGCCAGTAGCGGCGGAGCTTGCGGATGAGGTCCAAGAAGGGTTCCAGCTCGACGGGCTTGGTGAGATAGCCATCGACTCCCAGTTTTTGGGCCTGTTCCAGGTCTTGGGGGTCCGTGGATGCGGTGAGCACGACGACCGGCATGCTCGCCAAACTTGCGTCCGACTTGATCTCGGCCAAGACTTGCTGGCCGCTCAGTCCCGGCAGGTGCAGGTCCAATAGCAACAAATCCGGCCGCGGCGCCCGCGCGTATCTTCCCTGGTGCCTGAGAAACTCCATGGCCTCCGTGCCGTCTCGAATCAGCGTCACGCGCTGCCGGATTTGGCTCTTTTGCAAGGCGCCGATAGCAAAGCGTGCATCGACCAGGCTGTCTTCGACCAGCAGAATCTCCATGGGCCTGCCCACCGTGCCCGAACTCATTGTCGCCTCCCGCTGGCTTTGGGCCCCTTTATGCCAGCAACTTGTGTACCACGTTCCCCCCAACGTCGGTAAGACGAAAATCACGGCCCTGAAAGCGGAAGGTCAGCCGCAGGTGGTCTAGCCCGAGCAGATGCAAGATGGTGGCTTGCAAATCGTGCACATGGACGCGATCTTCGACGGCGTAGAAGCCAAGCTCGTCTGTAGCGCCCAGCGTCTGGCCAGCCTTGACGCCGCCTCCGGCCAGCAGCATGGTGTAGCCGTCGATGTGGTGGTCGCGTCCCAAGAAGTCGCGTGGCTCGCCCATAGGAGTGCGGCCGAACTCGCCGCCCCAGATGATGAGTGTTTCGTCGAGCAGGCCGCGCTGCTTGAGATCGCGTATCAGGGCGGCGGTGGGCCGGTCGACCTCGCGGCAGCGGTCCTCGAGCGGCTGACCTAGATGCGTATCGTTATTGCCGTGGTGGTCCCAGTCCGTGTGGTAGAGCTGCACGAAGCGCACGCCACGTTCGACCAGGCGGCGGGCCAGCAAGCAGTTGTTCGCATAAGAGACCTTGCCCGGCTCGGCTCCATAGGCCGCCAGCGTCTGCTCGGTTTCGTCCGAGAGGTCCATGAGCGCTGGGGCGCTTGTTTGCATGCGATAAGCCATTTCGTAGGCGGCGATGCGGGTCGAGATCTCCGGATCGCCGACGGCAGCGAGCCGCTGGGCATTGAGGTCGCGGACCGTGCTCACGAACTCCGCCTGCTGCTGACGCGAAATACCGGCCGGGCTAGCAAGGTTTAGGATCGGTTCAGGGCCGGAGAGGAACGGGACGCCCTGATAGGTGGTGGGCAGAAAGCCGCTCGACCAGAGTCCGGCGCCGCCGCGCGGCCCGCGCGGCCCGCTTTGCAGCACCACGAAGCCGGGCAGGTCGTCCGCCTCGCTGCCAATGCCGTAGGTGATCCACGACCCCATCGACGGAGCACCGAACCTCGGCGTGCCGCAATTCATGAACAATTTCGCCGGGCCATGGTTGAACACCTCCGTCACCATGCTACGCACAATGGCCAGGTCGTCCGCCACCGAAGCGATGTGCGGCAACAGCTCGCTGATTTCGGCGCCGCATTCCCCGTGGCGGGCAAACTTCCGCCGCGAGGCAAGCAGCTTGGCGTCGTGCTTGATGAATGCAAACCGCTTGTTCTTTACGTACTCAGGCGGCACCACCTGGCCATCCAGCTCCTTGAGCTTGGGCTTGTTGTCGAACAGCTCGAGCTGGCTGGGCCCACCCGCCATGAACAGGTAGATCACCCGCTTGGCTCGCGGCGCAAAGTGGGTCGCGCGTGCCGAAAGCGCCTGCTCCGTTTCGGAGGCGCGAGCATGGCCCCCGCCGCTTTGCAACAGCGTGGCCAGCGCCATGGATCCCAGGCCGATGGCGCATTGGCCAAAAAAATACCGGCGGGTCTGCTCGCGCAGCAGCCAGGTGGAGATGTCTTGCGCCATGGTCACTCCCTGGTAATGAATTCATCGAGATTCAGAAGCACGCGCGCCACGCAGGTCCAGGCGGCGGCCTCGCCGGCGGGCATGTCGGCGGGGCGGCGCTGCGGGGCGACCTGATCGGCGGCGTCCCGCGCGGCGGCAAACGCAGCACGCTGGCCGGCCAGGAACTTGGAAAGCGAAGCCATTTCTGCCGCCGTGGGGGAACGGGCCAAGCAAAGGCTGAATGCGTACCGCAATCTCTCATCATCGGAAGGCGACGGCGCTTCTGCAAGCACGCGCGCAGCCAGACCCTGCGAGAACTCGAAGAATGCCTGATCATTGGCCAGCGTCAGTGCTTGCAGGGGGGTGTTGGACCGCACCCGCCGCGTACAGGTGACGTTGCCCACCGGTGCGTCGAACGTGATCAGGAACGGATAGGGACTGGAACGCCAGAAAAAGATGTACATGCCGCGGCGGTATCGCTCCTCACCTTGGCTCACTGCCCAATACTTGCTTGTTTGCGTGAAGCGGTACACGCCCTCGGGCTGCGGCGGATAGAAGCCGGGGCCGCCGATGGTGGGCGTGAGCAGCCCGCTGGCCGAAAGGCAGGCGTCTCGAATCGCCTCTGCCTCCAGCCGCAGCCGCGTCTGGCGGCCCAGCAGCCGATTGCCCGGATCGGCCTGCGCCAAATCGGCACGGTAGGCGGATGCTTGCCGGTACGTCGCGGAAGTGACAATCAAGCGATGCAGGGCCTTAAGGCTCCAACCTCGAGAAATGAACTGGCGTGCCAGCCAATCGAGCAGTTCGGGATGAGAAGGCGGCGAACCTTGCGTGCCGAAATCGTTCTCTGTGGCCACGAGCCCTTCGCCGAAGTATTGTTGCCAGACGCGGTTCACAATCACGCGCGGCGTGAGCGGGTTATCGGCAGATACGAGCCATCGTGCCAGATCGAGCCGAGAGGGTCGTTCGCCCTGGTAGCGCAACGGGGGTAGCACGGCGGGCACGCCGCCCTGTACGAGCGCGCCGGGCCGCAAGAAGTCTCCACGAATATGAATGTGCGTCTGCCGGGGCTGAGATCGCTCCTGCATGACCATCGTTGTGGTCATGGCCGCGCGCAACTGGGCCAGCCGCTGGTGCAACTCGTCTACTTTTGCGGCGATGGGGATGCGCTCCGCATCGATCAGCTTGAACTGCGCGAGCGCGTATGCTACGTCTTCGGGCGAGCGTTCGGCGGCCGGCTGCATAAGCAGACGGCGCAGCCGTTCGGGCAGCAGGGCCACGTCGGCATCGGCGCAGCTTGCGCTCATGCGAAATCGCCCCAGCATGTATCGGCCCTGGGGATGCGCCAGCGTGATTTCCAGGTGCGAGCCGGGCGGGCAGTCCAGCGGTGCCTCGAGCGCGAAGACCGCCGTGCGGTCGACGTTCAGGCTTCCCTCGGCCACGTTGATGGCCCAGCCTGTCTCTGGGCGGCCGTCGATGGCTGCGGCCACGGGGTATTTCTCCTGCGAATGGTCGGCTGCGGCTTGCTTGACGGCCACCTGTCGGCTTTCGTCCGTGCCGCAATTGTCTCCGGGAACGACCAGCCGCACCGAGAACTCTCCCAGCACAAAGTTGCCGTTCTCTGCCAAGCCCGGCCCATGCTGCGGCAGGCTGGGGTGGACCAACGCCTCCAGACGCAGCGCCGTGATCTGCGGCGGCAGATTCTCAGCCGTAACCACAAAATTCGAGGCGTCTGGCACCTGGTTGGCGAGCACCGAGCCGTCCTCCAGGCGGGCGAACGTCCCGCCCGGACAGGCAGCCTGGATCGAAAGCACGCTCCACGCGACCTCCAGACGCCCCGCCAGCTTGCGCTCCCACTCCAACATCCGCGTACCGAGGTTGTCATCGACCATTTTCAAGCGCTTTTCGGCTTCGGCGATCTCGGCCAGCAAGATCGGTTCTTCTTTCGCTTGCTGGTCGGTGGGCACGGCCAGATCAGGCTCGTCAGCATTGTTAAACAGCGCAAAGAGCTGGTAGTACTCGCGCTGCGAGATGGGATCGTATTTGTGATCGTGGCAGCGTGCGCAAGCTAGCGTGAGGCCAAGGAAGACAGATCCAGTAGTCTGTACGCGGTCGGCCACCGCCTCCACGCGGAACTGCTCCGGATCTGTGCCTCCCTCCTCGTTCCGCAGCGTGTTGCGGTGGAAGCCGGTGGCAATCTGCTGCTCGATGGTCGCCCCCGGCAGCATATCTCCGGCAATCTGTTCGATGGCGAACTGGTCGAAAGGCAGGTCGCGGTTGAGGGCGTCGATCACCCAATCTCGGTATTTCCAAATATTGCGTGCACTGTCAATCGTATAGCCGTTCGAGTCGGCATAGCGGGCGGCATCGAGCCAATGCCGGCCCCAGCGCTCGCCATAGTGCGGCGAGGCCAACAACCGCTCTACAAGTTGTTCGTAAGCATCTGGCCGCGTGTCTGCTACAAACGCCTGAACCTCTTGTGGACTGGGCAGGAGGCCCGTCAGGTCGAGGCTCAGCCGGCGGATAAGCGTGGTTCGCTCTGCCTCAGGCGAGGGAGAAAGCCCGGCCTCCTCCAGCCGAGCCAAAATGAAACGGTCGATCGGGTTGCGGATCCACGCCTCATTGGCGACCGCGGGTGGTTCAACCGCAGAAAGCGGCTGGAACGCCCAGTGCTCGCTGCGAATCGACCGCGGCGGCGTGGCCAGCTCTTCCTGAGTTGCTGGTGCTCCGGCTGCGATCCAGGCCCGCACCAGCCCAATCTGGTCTGCGGAGAGCGGGCTGCCATCGGCCGGCATCTGCGGAATGTCTCCTCCGCTCTCCAACACGCGGATCAAAAGGCTCTCCTCCGGCTTGCCCGGCAACACGGCCGGCCCCCGATTCCCCCCAGCCAGCAGCCAGCCAGCCGTATCGAGCCGCAGGCCCGATTTCTCTTCGTCTGGCCCGTGACAATGCACACAGTGTGCCCGCAGAAGCGGAAGCACCTCCTCGCTAAAGCTCGGCTGCTGGGCCTGGGCATTGACAAGGTCGGCACAACTGAGGCCCAAGGCCGAGATCCAGAGGAACACGGCCTTCATAATCAACTCCCTAGGTTTGGGGCGGGTGGGAAGGCCATAGGGGGCGGGGGAGCGGCTTTGCGAACAACCGCCCTGCTATCATAAGCTTCTCCAAGCCGCTTGCCAACAGGGGGTTCGGCCCTGGGAAGCTGCCCGTAACCGCGTTGGCCACAATGCAGCCGCACGTAGCCGCGTTCGCCTAGTACGCGGGCGAAGCGTGATGGATGCACCATCCGCACTTCAGCCCGCGCTATGCAGAGGGCAGTTACGCGGTTCTGCGTGAGGATGCCTCGGCTACCGACACGGCGGCTAGGGAGGCCGCCCACAGCATCGGCCCGCCTGTGCGCAGCCACACTCCTCGCGGCCCCTCTGCTGAGGATGACTCATCCGGCGGCGCGGAGTATACTTGCTGTACCGGAGCATCCGAGAATCCGGTGGAAAGGGAGGTACTCTCGATTGTGAATGAACTTCACCGCACCGAAGGCGTAATGGCAGAAGCCGCCATCTTGGTGGCCGTGATCACGCCTGAAAACACCTCGGTGCAGGACCCGCTAGAGGAACTCGAGGGCCTGGCGACGACGGCAGGTGCCAAGGTGGTGGGGCATCTTACCCAGCGGCGCGAGGTTCCAGACAAGACAACTTACCTCGGGAAGGGGAAGGTCGAGGAGCTGCGGCTGTTGGCCGACTCGCACTCGGCCGACGTGATCATCTTCGACAACGATCTGTCTCCCGCGCAGACGCGCAACCTGGAACGGGCCACGGGGATCAAGGTGCTCGATCGTACGGAGCTGATCCTCGATATCTTCGCCAGCCGCGCTCAGACGCACGAAGCCCGCCTGGCAGTCGAGCTGGCCCAGCTTGAATACTCGCTGCCGCGTCTGAAGCGGATGTGGACGCACCTATCTCGGCTGAAGATGGGCATTGGTATGCGCGGGCCGGGCGAGAAACAGCTTGAAGTGGACCGGCGGCTCGTGGAGAAGCGGATTCACGATCTGCGCACGGAGCTTGCGCAGATCGAGCGGCGTCGGGAACGTGAGGTGGCGGCGCGTGCCGAACGGATGACGGTCTCGCTGGTGGGCTATACCAATGCCGGCAAGAGCACGCTGCTCAATGCCTTAACCGGGGCGGAGGTGTACGCGGCGGACAAGCTGTTCGCCACGCTCGATACACGGACGCGGCGCTGGCAGCTCCCCGGCTGGGGGCCAGTGCTGCTGAGCGACACGGTGGGATTCATTCGCAATCTGCCGCACCGCTTGATTGCCAGCTTCAAAGCAACGCTGGAAGAGACGCGTCAGGCACACCTGCTGCTCCATGTTGCCGACGCGAGCAACCCGGCAGTGTACGAACAGATTGCCGCGGTTTACCGGGTGATCGAAGAGCTGGGCATCGAGGCCAAGGACGCGATTTTGGTGCTCAACAAGATCGACGCCGTGAAAGATCGCGCGCGGCTCGACGGTCTGCGCTACCGCTATCCGGCAGCCATCGAGGTGAGTGCACGGCGCCGCACCGGCTTGAACCACCTGGCGGCGGCCGTGAGCACCGCGCTCAGCCGGAACTTTGTCGATGTCGACGTGCAGACGCACGTCGCCAACGGCCGCCTGATGGCTTACCTCGCAGCCAACGGCGAAGTGCTCAGCAAGCAATACAACGACTCCAGCGTGACGATGCACTGCCGGCTGCCGCAGCAGGTCGCGCGGCAAATTCGCAGCGACGAGGCCGTTGTGCGGCCGCACCGCGGCAACGGCAACGGCCAGCCACGCGCGGAATCGTAGCGTGGCCCGCCGTCGGCTCACTGGCGCGCGCGTGCTCATCACCGGGGCCTCCAGCGGCATCGGGCGCGCATTGGCACTCGAGCTTGCCCGCGCCCGCAGCGCGCTGCTGCTGCTCGCCCGCCGGCAAGAGGCCCTGCAAACCCTGGCCCAGGAGGCCGCCTCGCACACGGCAGTGGTCGAATATGTCTGCGGAGATGTGGCCCTGGAAGAGGTCCGGGCCTCCGCCCTGCAACTGGCCCGTGCGCGACTGGGCGGCCTCGATATCCTGGTCAATAATGCCGCGCTAGGGGCAACCGGCCGCTTCGACCAGGCCGCTCCCCAGCGCCTGCGGCGGATCATGGAAGTGAACTTCTTTGCCCCGTGCGAACTGATCCGCGCTGCCTTGCCGCTGCTGCGCGAGGGGCGCACCCCGCTTATTGTGAACGTCTCGTCGATTCTCGGGCACCGCGGCATTCCCGGATACAGCGAATACTGCGCCAGCAAGTTCGCCTTGCAGGGCTTCAGCGAGTCGCTGCGCGCAGAGCTGGCCGCGCAGGGCATCGACGTGCTCGTGGTCAGCCCCGGCACCACACACACGGAGTTCAAGGACCATCTGTTGGAGAAGCTGCAAGAAGATCCTTGGCCGCGGCAGGCCGCGGTAACGGCGGAGTACGTAGCCCGCCGCATCGTGCGTGCCATGCGGATGGGGAAGCACGAGATCATTCCTCATCCGCGCGGGCGGCTGCTGGTCTGGCTGAATCGTCTGTCGCCTCGCCTCGCCGACTCGCTGATGGAGCGGTTCGCCTAGGCTGTCATTCACCGGCGACGTGTACAGCAAGGGGCAGTTGCAACTCGAGATTCTGATTGTTGTAGCGGAGCCGGGCACGGACCGTAGCGCGGTACTCGCCGGCCTCGGTGGTGGGTGCCGCCTGGATCACGAGCATGCCTTGGCGCTCATCTGCCGCAAGACGCAGCGGCGCTGTGGTCAGGCCCCGCGCACCGCGCGGCGTCTCAAGCACAACCTCGACCGGACCATCGAAGCCGAAGAGCCGTTCGATGCCCAGCGGAACTTCTATCGCCTGACCGGGTGCTACGGTCACGGCTGCGTCGGGCAGGGCCATGGCCAAGGGGGCAGATAGGATTTCCAACACGGCACTGCCATCGACGGCCGCGGTGCGCACGTTACGCGGCCGGGCCGCGTTGGCCGCCTGTTGAGCGGCCTGTTGGGCTTGGTTGCGTGCCGCGGCGGCCTCATCGGCGATGCGTCGGGCCACGCGCGCCCGTTCCTCCGCAGCGGCCAGAGCCTGGGCCGCCGCGTCTTTCTTGGCCGCTGCATCGGCCGCAAGCTGCTCGGCGTCGCGTGCGTCGTTCGCCTGTTTTTCAGCGGCGGCGGCGGCCTCGAGGGCTGCCTCGCGCGCTTGCTCTACCTGCTCCTTTAAGTCTTCGTTGTCTGGCTCGGCAGCAAGCGCCTGCTCGGCCTCGGCCAGGCGCGACGCGGCCTGCGCCGATTGTTCCGCCAAGGCAGCGGCCTGCTTGGCAGCCGCTTCGGCCGCCGCCAAGGCGGCGGCAAGTTCCCGCTCTGCCTTTGTGAGGGCATCGGCCGCCGCACGCTGCCGCTCTACGGCTGCCTTGGCCTCGGCGGCCAGCTCGCCCGCCCTTTGCTCAACCATGGCACGATAGGCGGCTCGCTGCTCAGCAGCCTCCGGATTGCGGCGGTATTGCAGCGGAGCGCTAGCCACGAGGTAGAAACGATATGTTCCCGCCTGAGCGTTGCCCCTAAGGTTGAGCGTAAGTACGCCCTCGCTGGCATCCGGGCGAACCGTCACATTCTGCCGGCCGACGTTGCGCTGCAACCCCAACACCGACACCACCACGGGCCCGCGCATCTCTCCGCGCCGCTCAATCGTAAACGGGATCTCCAAGCTCCCGCCCAGCGAGCTGGCAAACGACCGCTGCCTGAGCCGTACGCGCAGCGTCGCCTCCTCCGCCACCACGGCCACCGGCAGGGCTGACGCCAAACGCGCCTGAGACATTCGCTGGTTCTGCTGCCCCGGCCGTACAACCGTGGCCGGCCGCGCTTCGCGCACCAACTCCTGCCCATCTATCACGGCACGCCCAAAAACACGCAGCCAACCGTAGCCCGTCGGGGCATCGTCGGCCGCGTGCAGCACCAGAACCGCGCGCCGCTGCTCGGGACCGATCACCACCGGCTCGCAGGTTACGCCAGTGGGCAGACCCTCGGCCCAAACCTCCACAGCACCGGCAAAACCGTCTCGGCGAATCAAACTGATGTCCAACACCTCGTCCCCGCCGCGCCGCAACACGGAGCCGTAAATCGACGGCGGATTCTGGCCAGGGTCTGGATTCACCATCGGCGAACGCGGCACGGCGGCCAGCCTGAAGTCGGCCACCCCGCGCCGTATCGAGAGCCGATACACGAGCCGCGGATCGCCCCGCACGTCGCTATAACGATCGCGCACGGCCACGGCATACTCTCCGTCGGCCGGGACCTCAAACCGCAGCACCGGATCGTCATGGACCTCGAACATGCCAAAATTGCCGCGGCCGGGGTCCGCATCGTCCGCCGTTTGCAGCTCGCGCAGCTCGGCCCCCCCTCCCGCCACCTGGTATAGCTCCAGCACGGGATCGGCCATCGTCCCTTGCCGCTGCGAGATCACCTCGAGTATCAGCACCTCGCCGCGCTGGGCCGAGAAGACCGCCACATCCTGGTCCTCCCTGGTGGCGAACTGCCCGGCCAACTCGCAAGGCAGCGCAACGCGCTGGGCCTGCTCCCAACGGTCGTTAGGCTCCTGCTCCAGCACCAGCGGCGACGTGGCCACCCCCACCCACGCGCCAGCGGAACTCCCTGGCAGCCGCAAAGGCACAAGATCTTCTCCCGCAGCCGCGCTCGCCAGCGGCCCGGCCGCATCAACCAACGTACTGCTCGCCGCAGGCAAGGCAACGCGCATCGCAAGCCGCTCCAGCTCGACGCCTTCGATAAACACGCCTGCCGGTACCCCTCCCGGCAAAGCCCGGCCATACACCTGCACCTCCACCTCCGTGCCCGGCAGGCCGCACGGCGGAAACACATAATCGATGTGCGGCCCCCGCGCCACACGCAGCCGGTAATAGTACTCCGGGCCGTTGGAATAAATCACATCCCGCACCTGAAGCAAATAATTCCCCTCACGATCGGCCGTAAAATCCAACAGCGGATCTCCCGACTGCCCCACCACGCCATGGGCTAGCTCGGCACCGGAGCCATCGTGCAAAGTGAGCAATGCCTCCATGCGAGAATCGAGCCGCTTCGCCCAGCACTCCACAAGTACGCGCTCGCCTTGAGCGAGCGGCAGTCGGAACCAGTCCACGTCCGGACCGCCAGCCGATTGGCCGTTCAGCGTTATTGCCGGCACGAGTTCCTGAGCCTGCTCGGGAGTCGAGTTTGGCTCAGTTTCCTGCACTTCTTCCTCCATGCCAACCATGAATAGCCGCGGGTTGCTAATGCCGTACTTGCCGGCCGCACGCACCTCGTAGACGCCGGGCGGCACATCCGGGGCGATGGCGACCACGAATTGCCCTTCAACAAGCTGCGGGCCTTGTTCCCATGGCCTGGGTTCGCGCATGTAGGGCACGGCCGAGATCCCAGGATGAGAGAAAAACAGGGCCGAGGCGCCATCCAGGTCGGTACCCTGGAGCGACACTTGAACACTGCTGCCCGCCCTGCCGCCGGAGGGTACCATTGCAGAGAGTTGGGCGGCTGGAAGTTGGCCCAAGGCAGCCCGAGAGGTGAACAGACTCCCAAGCAAGGCTGCCGCGAACAGAGACATATGCAAATTGCGGTGAGCCATCGTGACACCTTCCTAGAGCTACGCAAGCGTGCGTACAGAGTACCGCAATTGGGTCGAGAAGGGAACATCTCCGGCCGGCGCATTGCTAGCCAGTGGGGCGGAAACCTGTTCAGTCGCAAGGTTTTCGCCAGATGCGAGTCCCAACGACGTTTAGGGCGTAAGTCGCTTTTCGACCAATGCGAGAGCTGGCGGAGTGGTTCCTGCCGGTCTCCGCTGCGGCGCGAGTGCCCGACCGGCCATGCACCTGCTTACAGGCATTTCGCGCGGTCCTGGCCGACAGCGAGAAAATTGCAGACACGACCCATCGTGCCGGCCGGAATTCGCCGAGATAGCGGATGATGCCGGATCGGCCGACAAGTCGAGGACAGCCGGTTCTTCGGCTCGTTTGCCTGCACCTGTTGCCAAACTGCGACGTAGGCTTGAGAAAAATCGCACCCGCGGCTGTGATGCCGTTACTTATCGAGCCAATTGTTGCCGACGTGAGACAAGACCTGAGCAAGCTGTTCCCCAACCTGCTCGTTCGCTTTCAGGCGTACGCAGCGCGGATGCTGGCATACTGCATGCTGACGCTATGCTGCGGCGCACTGGCATTGCGAACCGATCGTGCATACGCAGCGGCCCTTCGTTTGAGCCGTCTGCCGCCGCCTGTCTGGCAGGCGGAAGAGCTACGGTGGTTTGAGGTGCGGGGCCGCGCAGACGATCGGTGGCTCTTGCGCATGGCGTTGGCGGCCGGCGGCTGCGATGCACAGTCCGCCAGGCGGTACGAGATGCGACTTGCAGACTGGGCCGAACGCGTGCGGCAGGAATCGAGCGACGAACCGGGGCCAAAGGCCAAAGTCGCTCTGGAGCTGTTGCATGGCGGAGTGCTGCGCGTGTACCGAAGCGACGCAGACCGTTTGCACGAAACGTTCGAGTACGGAAGATTCAACTGCGTCACTGCCGCCGTGCTATACGTTTGCCTGTGCGGGCGATTGGGAGTCGAAGCCGCAGCGTGGCAGGCGCCGGAGCACGTATGTTGCGTGGTATACGTGGGGAGTGAGGCGATCGTGGTTGAGCCCACCAGCCCGCGCTGGCCAGCGCCTGAGCCTGTCTCTCCCCCTGGTATGAGCCTTGTCTCGAGCGACTCTGCCCTGCACGGCACGCGGGCGACGATGGGCCACGCCCGGCAACTATCTCTCCCTGGCCTGGCCGCGGCGGTGTACTACAATATAGGCTCTCGGGCGTTGTTCGACGGCCAATTCTCCCTGGCACTGCAATCGACTCACAAGGCCTTGTTGCTGGATCCGCAGAACGAGCCGGCCGCGCGGAACCTGCTCGCCGCGATCAATAACTGGGCCGTGTCGGAGGCCCGAGCGGGCGATACGCAGGCTGCTGCGCGGCTGCTCCGCTTTGGTCTCGAAGTGGCGCCTGGGCATGCGGCATTCAAGCAGAACCTCGACCTGCTAATGCCCCCTCAAAGGCAGGGCGCAACGGCGGTCTGGCCGCCTGCAAGCGTATCAGCCGGAGGGAGGCACCAGGCCACGCCACCGGGTTTGTAGTGCTGCCCTGCCTTTGGGTCCCTACGGTTGGAGCTTATGGTTTGTATGCAGAGAGTGCGCCTTGCATGCAGTCAGTGCGTGTGGGCCACGAAGGCGGCAGACAGCAACCGGGCGAGGGTGTGCATCAGGCACGTCGGCGTCTTGAGTTACCAACTCGTTGCGCCCTGCCAGGGCGTGGAGAGATGACGCCATGGCGTGCTATTTGTAAGCTCAGGTTTATAAGCGTTCCGGCGGTCTTCGGAGTGGGGACCGGCGGGGCGCTGGCTGGCGCCGATCGGCCAACGAGGCCGCGGCGGCAGCGGTGGCATGGTCTCAGAAGACTCGCTTTGCGGGAACGAATCTGTGCTTGCCCGCGTCAAAGCGTGTTGTGCGCAGCAATCGCGGCGCGTAGCCCAGACCCTTGTGTGAAAGGCAGACGACAATGCTGACAGCAAGAAACACGCTCGCGAGGATCTGGCCGGGAGTTGTGGGCAGCACAGCCATGCTGCTTGTACGACTGACTTGGCCTGCGGCCGCACCTGCCGAAGAAATGCCAGAGGCAGCGGCTGTCTCTGCGGCGGCGGCTGATTCTCCGCTTGCGACTGCTGCTTGCGCCGCTGTGTCTGAACGCTCGCCGGCGGCAGCGATTTCTTCCGGAGCCGATGCGCTGCCGGCAGAAGATTCGCCCGGGGCAGCAGATGCAGCCATAGCAGCCGAGGTGCGTGGAGCGGCGGAGCCGCCGGCAGCGGCAGACGCGACCGCAGCCGCACCCGCCGAGCCGAACCTTCTAGAAGCTGCGCTGGGAACGTTGCCGGTTGTGCCGGAATCCGTTCGCCAGTTGCTGCACGATCGCAAGTACGCCGAGGCAGTGGCAGCCATCGATCAGATGTTGGCAGGCCCGGAGGTCCCGGCGGCCTTGCCGCGAGATTTCCTGGGCTACCTCAAGGGCCGGGCATTGCACCTGGCAGGCGAATACGACGAGGCGGTAGCGGCCTTCGAGGTGGTCGAACGGGAGTTTGCCGCCAGCCGCTGGGCTCGCAGCGCGAAGTTCGCCCGTGCGGTAGCGCTCGCTCGCAAGGGAGACTTCCAGGGTGCCGAGCGCATCTACCGAGAAGAGGCGCAGTATCTGCTTTCGGGACAGCGCAAGCAGGAGATCGCCGAGATTTATCTGGAGTTTGCGCGGGCCTATTTCCGCCCCAAGGACGAGCAGCAGCCGCCCGACTACACAAAGGCGCTGGAGTTTTTCAACGAGGCGCTGGCTGTTGGGCCGGAGCCGGGCGTGCGTGCGGAGGTGGAGCTGCTTGTGGCAGAGTGTTACCAGAACTTGGGCAATCTCCAGGAGGCTGCGGCGCGCTATGCGGCCTTCAGTCGAGAGCACGCAGACAGCCCGCTGGACATCGAAGCTCGCTTCCGCTTGGGCCAGTGTCAGCTTGGCATGGGGCAGCCGGCCGAGGCACGCCGCACCTGGCAGGACCTGCTGGCGACGTATCCGAACAACCCGAGCGAGCGTTTGGCCGAGGCGGCGTTCAATCTCGCTGCCACGTATGGCCTGCCCACGCCGGCGACGCGGGAAGACCTCAGTCTGGGCGTGGCCGCGCTAGAGGCATTCTTACGGCGGTTTGCCACACATCGGCTGGCAAGCCGGGCACACCTGTTGATCGCGCAGAGTCAGGCACACCTGGGCCGGTACGAGGAGGCTGTAGCGAGTTTGAATCGTTTTCTGGCAGACGAGCGGTATTCAGGCAGCGAAGAGGTGCCCCTGGCCCGGCAGCTTCTGGGGCGCTCGTACCAGCTTCAGAAGCGGTTCGCAGAGGCCCTGGCTGCCTGGCAAGAGTTTCTCAAGCTCCATGCGTCCCACGCGGCGTGGGCCGAGGTACAGCGGGAGATCATCAATACCGAGTACCTGCAAGGCGCCGAGGCTGCTGCGGGAGGAGATGCGGCTACGGCCCGCCAGCTTTGGGGCGAGTTCCTGGCGAAATACCCGCTCGACGAGCGCAACCCAGGCATTTTGTACGAGCTGGGCCGGATGCTCCACGCGGAGCAGAAATGGGAGGAGGCCGTGGCCGAATGGCGGCGGTTGGTGTCGAAGTATCCGCAGACGGAAGCCGCCAGCCAGGCGCAATACATGATCGCTTGGACGCTCGAAGGCCCCTTGGCCCGCTATGAGGAGGCAATCAAGGAGTATCGCAAGCTCAACTGGGGCAGCTACGTGGGAGCGGCGGCGCAGCGGATTGCAGCACTGACGGCACCGCGGTTCGAGATCTCTACTGAACGCGTCTTTCGCACCGACGAGACCCCGCGGCTGCGGCTGGTCAGCCGCAACATATCGAGCCTGACCGTGCGTGCCTACCGCGTGGATCTGGAGACCTATTTCCGCAAGATGCACCTGGCGGGAGGCGTGGAAGGGCTGGATATAGCACTGATCGACCCGGATGAAGAGTTCGAGTTCACGGTGCCCGATTATCAGCCATACCGGGAATTTGCGGGCGAGATCGAGGTGCCGCTGCCCGCGCAGGGAGACGTGGCGGCAGCGGCCGGCGTGATGGCCGTCACCGTCTCCAGCAGCACGCACGAGGCCACCACGCTGGTGTTGCGCAGCGACTTGGAAATCATCGTGAAGTGCTCGCGGGACGAGGTGTTCGTATTTGCCGAGAACCTGCGAACCGGCGAGCCATGGCCGAACGTGCGGCTGCTGTTCAGCAACGGCAGCCAGGTGTTTGCAGAGGCGGCCACCGGGCAGGATGGCGTGTTCCAGCAGGCGTACGAGGCATTGCGAGACACGCCTGCCGATATTCGCGTGTTTGCAGTGGCGCAAGGGAACGTGGCCTCGAACCTGGCCGATCTCTCCGGGGTGAGCGTGGCCCAGGGCCTGAGCGAGCGCGGCTACATCTACACCGACCGTCCGGTGTATCGCGCGGGACAGCTCGTGCACGTGCGGGGGATCCTACGAACGGTGGCCGAAGACCACTTTGTCGTGCCCGAGGGCGCGCGCTACCGGTTGGAGGTGTTCGACCCCCGCAACCGGCTCGTGCGCGAACAAGAGGTGGCGCTGAACCGCTTCGGCAGCTTCCACGCGCACTTCGAGCTGCCGGCCGCGAGCGCCAGCGGAACCTATCGCATCCAGGTGCGGGACGAGGTGGGCCGCAGTTTTCAGGGGCTGTTTGAGGTGCAAGAGTATCAGCTCGAACCGGTGCAGATCCAGATCGACTCGCCGCGCAGTGTCTACTACCGCGGCGAGGAGATCGAGGGGACGATCTCCGTACGGTATTCATACGGCGCACCGCTGGCAGACCGAGAAGTGCGCTACAGCGTGGGAGATGGGCGCGTCTACACGGCACGTACGGATTCCGAGGGCAAGGTTCCCTTCAAGCTCCCCACGCGCGAGTATGCCGAATCGCAGACGTTGATGCTGTTGGTCGAGCTGCCCGAACGCGGCCTTCAGGCCGGAAAGCAATTCCTCCTGGCGACGCGGGGATTCTCGCTGGCGGTGAGCACGAGGCGCGATGTGTTTGTGGCGGGCGAGACGTTCGAGGTGCAGGTCTCTGCGAGCGATGCCGAGGGCAAGCCACTGGCAGAGAAACTGCGGCTGCGCGTGTTCGAGCGCACGCACGTGGCAGGGCAGACGGGGGAGCGCGAGCTGCAAGTGCACGAGGTAACCACGGGAGAGAGCGGCACAGGCCTCGTTACGCTGAGGTTCGAGCAAGGGGGCACGCTGGTCCTGCGTGCCGAGGGGACGGACCACTTCGGCAACCTGATCAGCGGAGAAACCGTGGTAACGGTGTCCGACGACAAAGATCGAGTGCGGCTGCGGATCCTGGCCGACAGGCACACGTTCAAGGTCGGAGAGACGGCACGCGTGCAGCTCCACTGGCGAGAAGAGCCGGCCCTGGCGCTGGTCACCTGGCAGGGTGCCCGCATTCTCGGCTATCGGCTGGTGAGGTTGCGGGAAGGGGCAAATGAGTTGCAGTTCCCGCTCACGCCCGATCTGGCACCCAATTTTGAGCTGGCCGTGGCCGTGATGACCAACGATCTGCCGCCCAAAGAGCCGGAGGCACGCGCTGCCTTCAGCCGGTTTCATCAGGCGTCTAGCCCCTTCTCGGTGGAGCGGGAGCTGCGCGTGAAGATCGAGCCGCGCCGCAAGGGGCAGCAGGCCGGACCGCCGCGCCCCGACGAAGAGATCGAAGTCGTGATCACCACGACCGATCCCCAGGGCCAGCCTGTCTCAGCCGAGCTGAGCCTGGCCATGATCGACGCTGCGCTGGCCGAACGCTATGCCGAGCCGCTGCCGCCCATCCACGAGGTGTTTCGCGGCACGCCGCGCCAGCCGGCCATGCAAACCGTTTCCA
>FWWM01007418.1_pt1 | contig 22046 bp, 18 predicted proteins | sample 2228351 | NCBI WGS metagenome assembly FWWM01 (sample SAMEA103939774, study PRJEB20133) | metagenome
TCTCATTGTAATAGGTCTCTGCTATCCAGAAATAGCAATTTGGAATAAGCTCAAAATCTGGATATTTTTTTATAATCTCCTGAAATTTATCTCTGGCAGAGGAATATTTTTTGTCTTTCATATCAATATGGGCTAAATCATACAATTCTTTGGGATTCTTAGAATCTACTTCAGCCTTTGTATCCTTTTCAGTCTCCTTTTGGGCTTGAGTTTGAGCCTGTTGTTGAACAGTCTTTGTTTGCAACTCTGCAATCTTATCACTCAACTCTTTAAATCTTTTATCAGCATTGAATGTATGCTCTTCAAATCTTCCCTTTAAATTCTGCAGCTCCTTTACATAATCCTGAGTCTGTGAAAGAAGAGTAAGCTGTCCCTCTTTTAAAGCTATTGCTGTGCTTAGGTCTGCTGACATTCTATCTACTCTTGTTTTTAACTCTGATAATTCGCTTTTAAGTTGTGAATTTTCTAAATAAAGCCTTGCAACATCAGCCTTCATTTGCTCAAAATCACCAGTTGAAACACAACCTGTAGAAAAAGCTGAAATAAGTATGCCAGATAAAATCATTCTAAATCTTTTCATTTGCCCTCCTCTATAAACACAAAGTGTGCTCTTCTATTTTTTTGCCAGCAAGTCTCATTTGGCTCTGTGCAAACAGGCTTTTCTTTTCCATAACTTACGATCTCTATTCTTGAAGACTGAATACCAAGAGTTATCAAGTACTGCTTTGCTGCATTTGCTCTCTTTTGACCAAGTGCAAAGTTATACTCCATTGTTCCCCTTTCATCGCAGTGTCCTTCAATAATCAACCTAAGATTTGGATATCTATGCAAAGCTGAAGAAACTCTCTTTAGTGTTTGAATTGCATCATGCCTTATATCAAATTTATCAAAATCAAAGTAAATATCTCCAATTTCTTCCTGAAGTCTTTTAATAATTTCTGCCATTTTAGAAGATTTGACCATGTCTTCATCTGTTAATTTTTCCTCTGTTTTTAATTTTTCCTGTTCAGATTTATCCTGAATTTGTGTTATATCTGTAGATTCTTTTCCTGTTGGCATGTAAATTTTCCGTTCAGTACAAGAGACAATAAAAAGGAGGCAAAATAAAAAAATAAAGTAATGTTTTAGTCTCATTTTAAACCTCCGAGTGTTTTGTCATAATAATATGATACAACAAAAAGTTCTGGCAAGCAATTTTTAGTAGAGCTTTGAGAGATCTGCAACGAATTTCAGCTTTTCTGAAAGTCGCTGTAGAAGACCAATTCTGTTTATTTTTATATTTTCATCCTTGTCCATTACAAGGACATTATCAAAAAATTTATTAATGAACGGAGTGAGGCTGTAAAGCTCTTCCAAGACTTCCTCAAATTTATGTTCTTCCATATACTTGCTAACTTTTTCATTTATTTCATTCATCTTTTGATAAAGCTCCTTTTCCTCAACTGTAACAAAGAGAGACTGATTAAGAGGCATTTTTTCATAGTTCCTTATTATATTTGAAACTCTCTTAACAGCAAGAAAGAACTCTTCAAATTTTTCCTTTTTAATGAAATCATTAACAATGTTTAATCTATGTTCAATTTCATGGGGTGGTTGAGTGAGAACAATATCAGCAACTGTTCTGATCAGATTAACATCAAATCCAACGGTTTCAAGAAAACTTTCAAATCTTTGTCCAATAAAGGTAGCTACTTTTTCCTTCAAATCATCCTCATATTCAAGCATACTGACAAGCTGCAGAATTGAAATAGGATATCTTTTGTTTAAAAGTATCGCTATTATTCCGTTTGCTGCTCTTCTTAATCCAAATGGGTCCTCAGTGCCTGTAGGTATTTCGCCAAGATAGAAAAACGAAGAAATATGATCAAGCTTGTCTGCAATGCTTAAGATACATCCTATCTCGTTTGAGGGAATGGCATCATTAAATCCTTTGGGAAGATAATGCTCCCTTATGGCAAGACAAATCTCCTCAGCCAAACCTGCGTGCTTTGCGTAGTATCCACCCATTATTCCCTGAAGTTCTGGGAATTCACCAACAACTCCGCTTGCAAGATCAGCTTTGCAGTATTTTGCTGTAAGCTGAAAAGACTCGGTTTTTTCTGGAGCAATCAATTCAATAATTTTACTGCCAATATTTATAATTCTCTGCGTTTTATCATACAAACTTCCAAGTTTTTTGTGATAAACAATACCCTTTGTGAGCTCAAGAAGACGGTCAAGACCTTTTTTAAGGTCTTCCTCAAAGTAAAATCTTGCATCCTCAAACCTTGCCCTTATTACTCTTTCTGCACCCTTCTTAATGTTTTCTTCGTTTGCAAAATTTGTATTGCTTATTACAATGAAGAAGTTTTTCAGTTTGCCTGATGAGGTAATTGCAAAATATCTTTGATGGTCCTTCATCACGGTAATTAGTAACTCTTCTGGCAATTTTAAATACTCTTCGGAGAAACTGCACAGAACTGCATTTGGAAACTCAACAAGATATATAACTTCCTCAAGAAGCTCATCATCCCAGAAAACTTCACCATTGACTCCTTTTGCAAGCTCCTTAAGCTGTGTGACAATAATATTTTTTCTTTTTCCCTGATCAGGGATAACAAAAGCCTCTTCCAATTTAACTTTATAATCATCAGGACTTTTAATGTTCAGTTCACTCTCATAAAGAAATCTATGTCCTGATGTTTTGGTATCAGACTTTATTCCATCTATCTCAAATGAAATCAATCTATCTTCGTAAAGACAAAGAAGCCATTTGACAGGTCTAACAAACTTTAGAGAGCCAGAACCCCATCGCATCATTTTTGGGAAATTAAGAGACAAGAAAAGATTTTTCAATATATCAGGGAGAACCTCTTCGGTTTTCTTTGCCTTTTCCTTTAAAACAACACAAACATAGTTCCCTTTTCCCTTAGGAAGCACCTTTAAATCCTTTATATCAACTCCCTGAGCATTTGCAAAAGCATATGCAGCCTGCTTTGGATTTCCATTTTCATCAAAGGCAACATTTGCAGGCGGACCCCATACTGTTTTTTCCTGCGATTCCTGCTCATCAGCAATCTCTGCCATTAGGGCAATTCTTCTTGGAGTCGCAAAAGTTTTTATTGAATACACATTAATTCTATTGTCTGAAGTAATTTTCTTCAAATTTTGTTCAAGCTGGGCTATTGCCATAGGAATAAATCTTGCTGGAATCTCTTCAGCTCCTATTTCAAAAAGAAGCTTACCCATTTATATCTCCGTATTTTTTATTTAAATAAGCCTCCGCGCAACCCTTTGCAAGGGCTCTTACCCGAGCAATATAATTCGTTCTCTCTGCCACAGAAAGAACTCCCCGTGCATCAAGGAGATTAAATAAATGAGAGCATTTAAGACAAAATTCATAGGCTGGAAAAACAAGTCCTACTTTAAGGAGTCTTTGACTTTCCCTTTCATAATCATCAAAATGTTTTTTAATAAGCTCTGAATCTGAATAATCAAAATTAAAGTATGAAAACTCTATCTCGCTTGTTTTATGGATATCTCCATAAGTCACATCTTTATTCCACTTTATATCAAAAACATTCTCAACTTCCTGCAAATACATGGCTATCCTTTCAAGTCCGTATGTTATTTCAACCGAGACAGGCTTTAAGTCAATACCACCAACCTGCTGAAAATAGGTAAACTGGGTTATTTCCATCCCATCAAGCCATACCTCCCATCCCAATCCCCAAGCACCGAGAGTTGGAGACTCCCAGTCATCCTCAACAAATCTGATATCATGCTTTGAAGGCTCAATTCCCAGAGCCTTGAGACTTTCTATGTAAAGCTCCTGAGAGCTTTCTGGAGAAGGTTTTAAGATTACCTGATACTGATAATACTGTCCAAGTCTGTTAGGATTTTCACCGTACCTTCCGTCAGTAGGTCTTCTGCATGACTGAACATAGGCAGTATTCCAATGTTCAGGACCTAAAACTCTGAAAAAAGTTGCGGTATGAAATGTGCCAGCTCCAACCTCAAGGTCATAGGGCTGGAGAATAACACATCCTTTATCTGCCCAGTATTTGTTGAGTGTAAAAATTATTTCTTGAAAATACATAGATTTTCATGATACTTTAGGTGAGAGGTTTCTGTCAAATGTTTCCAAGAATTCTCATAGCAGGAATCCGCGGTGGAGCTGGAAAAACAACAGTTACTCTTGCAACCATATCACTCTTAAAAAAGCAGGGTTTTAGCGTCCTTCCTTTTAAAAAAGGTCCAGACTATATTGACGCAGGCTGGCTCTCACTTTTCTCTGGTAATTTATGCTACAACCTTGATACATTCATGATTCCAAAAGATAAAATTATTAAAAGCTTTAAAGAAAAAGCTATTGGACATATCGCTGTAGTGGAAGGCAACAGAGGACTCTTTGACGGAATTGACTCAGAAGGCTCTGTTAGCTCTGCAGAGCTTGCAAAACTTCTTAAATGCCCCGTTATTCTTGTTGTAGACTGCACAAAGATGACCCGTTCAGTGGCTGCATTGATTAATGGATTTGTTAATTTTGACAAAGACGTGGAAATAAAGGGCGTTGTATTAAACCAAATAGCAAATAAAAGGCATGAAAAAGTGATAAGAGAATCTGTAGCAAAATACTGTTCAGTTGAAATTGTTGGTGCTATTCCAAGAGTTAAGGATATAAAAATGCCTGAAAGACACATGGGACTTTTGCCTCATCAGGAACATGAAATGCAAGAAGAAGTAAAGCATTTTATAGAAAAAGCTTCAGAATATCTTGATATTGAAAAAATCTTAAACATTGCCAATCGTTCGCCTCAAATTGATTTTACAACCAATGAAACATCAGAGATAGAACCTATTGGCTATGGATTTAAAATAGGCGTAATAAGGGATAGAGTATTTCAGTTTTATTACGAGGAAAATATTGAAGAGCTTAAGCGTTACGGAGCAGAAGTATTTATAATCAACTCTTTGCAGGACAAAGCCCTTCCTGAAATAGATGCCTTATACATTGGTGGAGGCTTTCCTGAAACCCATGTAAAATGGCTTTGCAACAACCAAGAATTAATGAAAGATATAAAAAATAAAGCTGATGAGGGCCTGCCTATTTATGCAGAATGCGGTGGACTTATGTATTTATGCAAAAGCCTAATTACCGAACACGGAGAATTTCCTATGGTAGGAATTTTTCCTTTTAGGTTAAAGATGTTTAAAAAACCTCAGGCACACGGATATGTTATAGCAAAAGTCTCAGAGCCAAATCCCTTCTATGAGAAAGGGGTTGAGATAAAAGGACATGAGTTTCACTATTCAAAGGTAATTGAATATGAAACATTGCCACAAATGAGCTTTTTAATGACGCGAGGCGAAGGAATAATAGAAAAGTTAGACGGTGCATGTTATAAGAATACGCTTGGAACTTATGTTCATGTGCATGCACTTGGATGCGAGGAATGGGTAAAGGGTATTTTAAAAATGGCAAAAGCCTATAGGGAGGTAAAAAATGGCAAATAGGGAGTTGCCAACATGTCTTTTTTGCGGAAGGGTAATAAATCCACCAGAGGATAAAAATACTGAATTTGGAGAAATAATGTATGGAAAATGCGAATGTGGCGCAATATATGTTTGTGAACCTACAGGACACAATCAGGGAGAAGCTCTTGTTGATGCAATGTTTCTTGCCTCACCATCGGGAATTGAAAATATTGATTTAGGAAAAAACTTTGAAATAAGGGAAAGAGACTATGATTACAGGCTTCATCAATATATTTATGCAAAATATTCTCCATTTCAGGGAAAGCTTTTCTTTATCAAGGCAATGGGCGTAAAACTTAACAAAGAAATGAAAGAAAAGATAAAAATTTCAAAAAAAGACTTTCTTTCCCTCTTAGAGAAAGAAGATTTTGAAACCATTGCAACAGCTTCATTGCAAAATTCAAATGTCTTTGGTTGGATTATTGCATTATCCTATGACAAAGAAAATCCTATGTCATGGAAGGCAATTAAAGCAATGGGATATATAGCAGAAGCGTATTTAAAAGCAGACAGTATAGACCCTCTGAGAAACACAATAAGAAAGCTTCTTTGGTCAATGACTGATGAATCTGGAGGTATAGGATGGAGAGCTGCGGAGTTGATTGGAGAAATAGTATTTGCAGAACCCTCACTTTTTGAAGATATAATTCCGATTTTATGGTCACAAAGAGAAGAAGAAAGCTTTCTTGAGAGTGTTTTAAGGAGTATGATAAAACTATCTAAGAAAATCAACATTACTGATTATATAAAAATTGAAACTTCAGAATTAGAAAGCCTTCTTAAACATGACAACGATGAGATAAAAGCATTAACATCTATTCTCATCCACAAGTTAAAAATTAAACTGCCTGTTGCTGAAGAATTGCAAGACACAATGGTTTCTGTTTATAACAAGGGCAATATAATCAAAATTAAGGCATCACGAGCAGAAAAATTTTTATAACTTTATAAACGAAACTTATTTGACTTTGCAGCAAAGCTTACTTTAGAGTAAATTACACTTGAAGTTCTTTTATAAAAGTAGGTAAAATATTTGCAAAAAAAACTAAAAGGAGGTAGTAAAATGCCATTTATTGAGTTTAAGGGAAAGCAGATTGAGTTGGACGAGGATGGTTACATCCAGAATCTTGATGATTGGTCACCAGAGCTTGCAGAGTGGATGGCACAGCAAGACGGAATTACATTAACAGAGCAACATTGGGAAGTAATTAATTTCTTGAGAGACTATTATCAGAAGTATCAAATTGCACCAATGATCAAAATTCTTGTCAAAGAAATGGCTAAGATGTTTGGTCCTGAGAAGGGTAATACAAAGTATCTCTACAACCTATTCCCAGATGGACCAGCAAAACAAGCATGTAGATACGCTGGACTTCCAAAGCCAACAGGATGCGTATAATTTCATTTAAGAGGGGGCAGTCACCTGCCCCTTCTTATTTTTGGAAAGGGGGGATAAAAAAAACATTTAGAGGAGAGAGGCATGTCTATTAAAAACCTCCTTTCAAAAAAAAGAAAGGAAATAATTAACAAATCTTTTGAACTTACAATTGCTACATATCCTGAAGAAAGTCAACCTTTTTTAAAAGAATATTCTAAACAATTTACTAATCCTGTTGGATATACCTTAAGGGAAGCTATTGAACAGATAGTGGACAAAATAATCAATGAAGAACCTGTGGAAAGTTTTCTTTTGCCTTTAGAAGAAATAATCAGAATAAGAGCGGTTCAAGAATTCACTCCTTCTCAGGCGATTGGATTCGTATTTTTAATCAAAAAAGCATTTCAGGATGAGCTTGAGAAAGAGCTGAACTCATCTCAGTTATTGGACTTTTTATCAAGATTAGACTCTCTATCACTGATTGCCTTTGATATTTTCATGAAGTACAGAGAAAAAATCTACGATTTAAAAGCTAAAGAGCTAATTGACCGAACATGGTGGGTCCTCAAAAAATGGAACATTGTATCTGAAGTTAGTGAAAAAACAGAAGAAACCAAATTAAAAAATTAAAAGTGAGGTAGGGTGAGATGGGTATAGGATTAGCTTTTATAATTGTTTTAGGTTTAATCCTTTTTGCCTATATTGGTACGGATATTTTAGGACTTGACAGCTTATTCGCTGTTGTTTTTCCCTATGTAGCCTTTATTGTATTCGTCATAGGGTTTATACTCAGAGTAATTAAATGGGGTAAGTCTCCTGTTCCATTCAGAATACCAACAACCGCAGGACAACAGTTTTCTCTTCATTGGATTAAGTATAGCAAAATTGACAATCCTGCAACCGCTTGGGGTGTGGCGCTGAGAATGTTCTTTGAAATTTTCTTTTTCAGGTCCCTTTTCAGAAATACAAAAGCTGAAATCATGAATGGAAAACTTTATGTTGGTTCAAATAAGTGGTTATGGTTGGGAGCTATAGCTTTCCATTACTCATTCTTAATCATACTTATCAGACACTTAAGGTTCTTTTTATCTCAAACTCCATGGTGCATCTCTATAATTGATTCAGTGGATTCTTTCTGGCAGATCGGACTTCCAATGCTTTATATGACAGATATTATAATAGCAGCAGCTTTGCTTTATTTACTTGGAAGAAGAATCTTCAATGCTCAAGTTAAATACATATCTCTTCCATCAGACTATTTCCCGCTTTTCCTCATCATCGGTATTATTGCAACTGGAATACTGATGAGATATTTTGCAAGGGTAGATATAACAGCTATTAAGGAGCTAACATTAGGCTTGGCATACCTTAAACCAAAAGTTCCTGAAGGATTAGGTAGTCTATTTTATATACATCTTTTCCTCGTAAGCGTTCTTTTTGCATACTTCCCATTTAGTAAATTAATGCATATGGGTGGAGTTTTCTTAAGCCCTACAAGAAATCTGGCAAACAACAACAGAATGGAAAGACATGTGAATCCTTGGGACTATCCTGTGAAACATCGTCATTATGAAGAATATGAAGATGAATTTAGAGAAAAAATGAAAAAAGCTGGAATACCAGTAGAAAAGGAGTGAGACCATGGGACTTCCAAGACCTGATGAATTAATTTCAAATGTTAATTTAAAGAAAATGCCATCCAAATGGTGGATGGATACTTTACCTGTAAAGTTTAAGGAAGGATTTTACTGTTATGGAGCAAAGGGTAAAAACCTTGCCTATGTGGATTTCCCTAATGCAAGAGATTTTCATGTAACTGATGAAGACTGGAAACTTCCTGAGGACTGGAAAAAGATAGTTATTGAAGGAATCAAACAAAGACTTGAGAGATTCAGAACTTTCCATGTTTTTATGGATATCTGTGTAAGATGTGGAGCTTGTGCTGATAAATGCCACTTCTTTATCGGCACTGGTGACCCTAAAAATATGCCTGTCTTAAGAGCAGAACTTCTCAGGTCTGTTTATAGAAAATATTTCACTTCAGGTGGAAAGCTTTTTGGTAGATACGCCGGAGCAAGAGACCTTGATCTGGATGTTCTTAAAGAGCTTTGGTATTACTTCTATCAGTGCACAGAGTGTAGAAGATGTTCCCTTTTCTGCCCTTATGGAATTGATACTGCAGAAATAACTATCATTGCAAGAGAGCTTTTAAATCTCTTGGGCTTAAATACTGACTGGATATCAGGACCTGTAGCAAACTGTTACAGAACAGGAAACCATCTTGGAATTGAACCCCATACAATGAAATCCACCCTTGAATTCATGTGCAATGACATTGAAGAAATAACTGGAATTAAGATTGAACCACCAATAAATAAAAAAGGTGCTGAAATTCTGTTTGTAACTCCATCAGGAGATCTTTTTGCTGATCCCGGAATTTATAATGCTATGGGCTACATGATGCTATTCCATGAAATAGGATTAGACTATACATGGAGCACCTTTGCCTCTGAAGGTGGAAACTTCGGTTTCTTTACTTCATTGGAAATGGCAAAAAGGCTTCATACAAAAATATACGAAGAAGCAAAGAGACTAAAGGTAAAATGGATTATAGGTGGTGAATGCGGACACATGTGGAGAGTCTGGCACCAGTATCACAATACATGGTATGGACCTGTAGATTTTCTTGAAGAGCCTGTATCTCCGATTACAGGAACTAAGTTTGAAAATGCAAAATCAAACAAAATTGTTCATATAAGTGAGTTTACAGCTGACCTTATCAGACACGGAGTTTTAAAATTTGACAAATCCCGTAATGACAATTTGATTGTGACATTCCATGACTCCTGCAATCCTGCAAGAGGAATGGGTATATTTGAAGAGCCAAGATATATAATCAAAAATGTATGCAATCATTTCTATGAGATGCCTGATGAAACTATAAGAGAGCAGACATTCTGCTGTGGTGGTGGATCTGGATTAAATGCAGGAGAAATAATGGAACTCAGAATGAGAGGAGGATTTCCAAGGGCAAATGCAGTAAGATATGTGCATGAGAAATTCGGTGTAAATATGCTTGCAAACATTTGTGCAATTGATAGAGCAACTCTACCACCTTTAATGGATTATTGGGTTCCGGGAGTTAGGGTTACTGGTGTTACAGAGCTTGTTGCTAATGCAATGATTATGAAAGGTGAAAAAGAAAGAACAATGAATTTAAGGATGGAGCCACTGCCAGGAAAGGAGGAACAGTAAAATGTATGATGGATGGAAAATAACGCTTGGCTTAATAGTTTTTGTAATAATAGTGACTCTGCCTTTTACAATGAGTATTGGAAAAGAGTACATCAAGCCTCAGCCTAATATTGACACACCAGAAATTCAGAAGATGGACAAAAAACAATGCATTGAACCAAAACAGTACATGAGAGAGGCACATATAAAAATCCTCTATTCTTGGAAAGATTATGCTACAAGGGAAGGCAAAAGAGTTTATGTAGCTTCCGATGGCAAACAGTGGAACATAAGTCTGCAAAATACCTGTATGAAATGCCATTCCAACAAAGAAAAATTCTGCGATGAATGCCACAATTATGTCAATGTTAAACCCTATTGCTGGGATTGTCATATTGAGCCTAAGGTGGGAGGATTAAAATGATTAACAGAAGAGAATTTCTAAAAATAGCAGCCTTTGCATCATTTATTGGCTTAGGAGCTGTTAGTATCAATGCATTTGAAAAAAAGCCTGGCAAAGAGGTTTTAAAGGACATCAATGCCCTAAAGGGTAAAAGATGGGCAATGGCAATTGATACAAGAAAGTTCAAAACACAGCAAGACTTTGATAAAGTCATTAAAGCATGTCACAAAGCCCATAATGTTCCAGAAATTGTAGACCCACTTCATGAGGTAAAATGGATATGGACAGAGGATTATGAACACTCCTTCCCCGGTACAGCAGAGCATTATATTTCAGAGGAATTAAAGGAAAGAAAGTTTTTACTCCTGTGCAATCACTGTGACAATGCACCATGTGTAAGAGTATGTCCTGTTAAAGCAACCTTCAAAAGAGCTGATGGCATAACAATGCAGGATATGCATCGCTGTATAGGTTGTAAGTTCTGCATGGCAGGTTGTCCTTATGGAGCAAGAAATTACAACTTCCTTCCGCCAAGAGATTACATTAAAGAGATTAATCCTGAGTATCCAACAAGAACACTTGGAGTTGTTGAAAAATGCACATTCTGTAACCAACGCATTGACAGAGGACTTCTTCCATACTGTGTTGAGGCATCTGAAGGAAAGATAATCTTTGGAGATTTGGCAGACCCTAACTCAGAAATAAGAAAGGTTCTTTCTGAAAATATGGTTATCAGAAGAAGACCAGAACTTGGTACACAACCTATGGTTTTCTACATAATTTAGGGGAGGTAAAATATGCTTGATTTAGCGTTAAAAGGTAGACCAAGATACTGGATATGGCTATCATTTTTAGCCACAATGATTCTTATAGGATTTATATGCTGGATAAGGGAACACCATATAGGAGCTGCCTTTACAACAGGACTGAGCAGAGATGTTACATGGGGATTTCATGTTGGTCAGTTAACATTCTTTGTTGGTGTTGCTGCTTCAGCAGTTTTGGTAGTGCTTCCATATTATTTCCATAACTATAAAATCTTTGGAAGAATGGCTATAATGGGTGAGTTTCTTGCTGTTGGATGCGTTCTGATAGCAATGCTCTCAGTCTTTGTTATCATGGGACAACCATCTCGTGTTTGGAATGTTATTCTTCATCCAACTCCCCATTCAATAATCTTTTGGGATATGGTGGTTCTTATAACTTATCTTTCCCTTAATCTTCTCTGTGGATGGACGATTCTTCATGCAGAGAAAAAACAGGCACCACCACCAAAATGGATTAAACCATTTATTTATTGGGCAATTTTATGGGCTCCCTCAATCCATACAGTTACTGCTTTCTTGTATGCTGGTCTTCCTGGAAGACCCCACTGGATGACAGCTCTTCAAGCTGCTCACTTTTTAGCGACAGCATTTGCTGCTGGTCCTTGTCTTCTTATTATTCTCAGCATGATAATCAAAAAAATATCTAAATTTGACCCAGGACAGCAGGCAATTAATAAACTTGCAGAAATTGCCACCTATGCATTGATTATTCACCTATTCTTCATAGGACTTGAATTCTTTACAGCTTTCTACAGCCAGATACCAGACCACATGGTTCCATTAAAATACCTCTATTTTGGATATGAGGGACACAATGGACTTGTAACTTGGATGGCTATATCAACACTTTTAGCCTTTACAGGACTTTTGATTTTCATATTCCCACCCCTTAGAAAATGGAATGTCACAAAACTCATAGCTGCTATATGCATATTCGTATCAATTTGGATGGATAAGGGATTTGCCTTTGTAGTGAGTGGTTTTGTTCCCAATCCCTTTGACAGAATAACAGAAGCATGGATTGCTTTGAACGAATTTCTCGTTGCAGCAGGAGTTTGGTCTGTAGGAGCTTTTGTTATAACAGTGCTATACAAAATAGCTATTACTGTAAAGGAAAAGGTAGTATTTGACAAGTACGGAGAGAAGCAGGTTATAGATTAATCTAAACTTAGAAGACCAAGCGGGGCTAAAAAAGCCCCGCTTTTTTTATTCAACAAAACTAAACAATGTTCTTCTTTCCCTCAAAGAGGCTTTTATAAAATCTCTGAATAATGGATGAGGCTTAAAGGGTTTTGATTTAAATTCTGGATGAAACTGACAACCTAAAAACCAAGGATGCTCTTTAAACTCAATAATTTCAACAAGTTGTCCGTCTGGAGAAGTACCGCTAAAGACAACCCCCTTTTCTTCAAGAATTGGAATATATTTATTATTAAACTCATATCTGTGTCTGTGTCTTTCTGATATTTCTTTGACTTTATAAGCTTCATAGGCTTTTGTGCCTTCTTTTATAATGCATGGATAAGCTCCAAGTCTCATTGTACCACCCTTTTGTGATTCTGCTGAACGAATTTCATATTGTCCTGTTCTGGGATTAAACCATCTCTCCATCAGATAAATAACAGGATGTTCTGTAGCAGGGTCAAACTCTGTTGAGTGGGCATTGAGTTTTGCAAGATTTCTGCTAAGCTCTATCACAGCACATTGCATTCCAAGACAGATGCCGAAAAAGGGAATTTTATTTTCCCTCGCATATCTTATTGCCTCAATTTTACCCTCTATACCTCGTGAACCAAATCCTCCGGGAACTAAAATTCCATGAGCATTCTGCAAATACTCCTTTGCTCCATTTTTTTCTATATCCTCTGAATTAACCCAAAGAATATTGACTTTAGTATTATTTGCAATTCCTCCATGAATTAAAGCTTCTGTAAGACTCTTGTAAGAATCCTTTAATCCTACGTATTTTCCAACTACTGCTATATTAACCTCATCCTTTGGATTTTTAATTCTATCAACTACTTCTTCCCATTGGGATAAGTCACCAATTCTGTGAGGAAGGGATAATTTTTTTTCAATTAAAAGGTCAAGTCCCTCATTTTTAAAGTTAAGAGGAACTTCGTATACTGTTTCAACATCGTGGGCTGAAATCACAGCATCTAAATCAACATTGCAGTGAAGGGCTATTTTTTTCTTTAAAACAGATGGAATGGGTCTGTCGGCTCTGCAAAGCAAAATGTCTGGCTGAATTCCAATAGCCCTTAAACTGTTAACACTATGCTGTGTAGGCTTTGTTTTTAGCTCTCCTGCGCTCTTTATGTAGGGAACAAGTGTAAGATGAGTATATAGCACATTTTCCCTTCCCACATCGTATCTAATCTGCCTTATTGCCTCAAGAAATGGCAGTCCTTCAATATCACCAACAGTTCCTCCAACTTCAACAATAACTATATCATATTCATTATCTCCTGCTGCGGACTTGATTGCTGATTTGATTTCATCTGTAACATGGGGAATAACCTGAACAGTATGACCTAAATAGTCACCTCTTCTTTCCTTTGAAATCACATTGAAGTAAATTTTTCCTGATGTGTAATTATTGACATGGGAAGTTGTCAGATGAGTAAATCTTTCATAATGTCCAAGGTCTAAATCTGTCTCACATCCATCGTCAGTGACATAAACTTCTCCATGTTCAAAGGGACTGAGAGTTCCTGGGTCAACATTGATATATGGGTCAAGCTTTTGAATTGTTACTTTAAATCCCTTTGCCTCAAGAAGTGCACCAATTGCAGATGCTGCAATTCCTTTTCCTAAAGCCGAAACTACTCCGCCAGTTATAAAGATATACTTAGGCATTTTTCTGCTACCTCCAAATCTTGGGGTGTATCTATTCCAATTGAATCATATTGCGTAATTGAGACTTTAATTTTAATTCCGTTCTCCAAAGCCCTTAATTGCTCAAGTTTTTCAATTTTTTCAAGGGTAGATGGAGTGAGACTAACAAATTTTTTGAGAATGTTCAATCTATAGCCATAAATCCCAATGTGTTTATACATAAAATTATAGCAGGATGAGCATTTTTCAGCTCTGACTCTATCATAGGGAATTGGCGAGCGGGAAAAATAAAGGGCATATCCATTTTTATCAAATACAGCCTTTACCACATTTGGATTATTAAATTCTTCTATATTATCAATAAGTCTTACAAGTGTGCCGATAAATTCATTGCCAGATTTCATTAATTCAACAAGTTGGTCAATCATTTCTGGTTTTATAAGAGGTTCATCTCCTTGAAGATTAATTATTATAGAGTCCTCTTTCAAATTGTATCCATCTTGAATTAATTTTTCAACTGCCTCAGCAATTCTGTCTGTGCCTGAGGGATGATGGGCAGAGGTCATAATTGCTTTACCACCAAAGGACTCCACAGTTTCATAAATTCTGAGGTTATCTGTTGCAACAAATACCTCATCAAGTAGATTAGCACTTTTCGCTCTTTCATAGACATGCTGGATAATTGGCTTATTTCTGAGGTGAACAAGGGGTTTGCCGGGAAATCTTGTTGATGCATATCTTGCAGGAATTATACATATAGTAACCATAACTTTAAGATTTATGATAACATAAATATCTAATGCTTTTACCAGAGATTATATACGACATAAAAAATACGGTTATTTCTTCATTGAAAAAATACTTTTTATGTTTTGTATCAGCCATTTTTTTGATTTTAAGCTTTGCTCCATTTGATTTATTTCCACTTGCTTGGATAGCATTTTTACCATTCTTTTATTTTTTATATAATGCATCTGATCATAAAACAGTAGCAAAGGGTGGGCTAGTTTTCGGATTATTATACTTTTTTGGAAATGTATATTGGATATATCATTCACTTTATTATTATGGCTCTGTGCCGTTAGCATTTAGTTTTTTCATAGTTATTCTTTTATCTTTTTATTTAGCCTTATATATAATGGTATTTGCTTTACTTTATAAAAATTTAATAAAAACTAATTTACCTACCTGTTTTTATGCTCCATTTATATGGATATCGTTGGAAGTTTTAAGAAATTATCTTTTAACAGGATTTCCATGGGCATTGATTGGTTATAGCCAGTATAAATTTTTATTAATCTCACAAATTGCAGATATAACTGGAATTTACGGTGTATCATTTCTTGTTGTTTTATTTAATTGTTTTGTCTTTGATATTTTGATTTTTAAAAGACAAAAGACAAACTTTCCGCTTTTACCGTATTATCCCATCATTACAAGTACAATTACTATTATTGTCATCTTTATTTTTTGCATTTCATACGGATTTAAAAAATTAAATGAAACTGATAATGAACATTCTGTGAAAGTCGCTATAGTACAAGGTAATATTCCTCAGAATGTAAAATGGGACAATAAAAAAATCTTAGAAATAATTGATATATATAAAAATTTAACATTAAAGGCAAAAGCCTTTGAACCTAACCTTATTGTTTGGCCAGAAACTGCTGTTCCCTTTGTTTTTGATAGGCATAAAACTTATACCAACGATTTAATACATTTTGTAAAAAATGAAAATATTTATCTTTTATTCGGAACCATCATGGAAAGAGAGCCAGATAAATTTACAAATAGCTCGGTTTTGATTGATTCAAATGGAGTTATTGCTTATTATTATGATAAAATACATTTGGTGCCATTTGGTGAGTATGTGCCTCTCAGAAAAATTTTATTTTTTGTTGACAAGCTTACATTTGGAGTAGGAGATTATAAGGCTGGTGAAAACTACAATGTTGCAGTAACGCCATTTGGAAAGTTTTCTACTTTAATATGCTATGAAAGCATATTTCCTAGTCAGGTAAGAAAATTTTATCAAAAAGGTGGCAATTTTATTGTCAATATAACAAATGATGGATGGTTTGGAAACACATCAGGACCTTATCAGCATTTTTCAATGGCAGTATTTAGAGCAATAGAGAATAGAAAGCCCTTAGTTAGGGCAGCAAATTCAGGTATTTCTGGATATATAGACAGCAAAGGCAGAATTGTAAAAAAGACAAAACTTTTTGAAAGGACTTTTTTGGTTGAAGATATTTTTGTGAATGAAAAAATGAGTTTTTACACTAAATATGGAGATATTTTTGCATATATTTGCATTGTTGTCTCTTTAATTTTTGTATTATGGAATTTAAGCATAGGAGGTAAAAAATGGTTACATGTGAAGATTTAAAGACTCAATTAAAAGAAATAAAAGAAAAAATTATTTCTTTAAGAGGTTGTCTTTGAAATAGACAATCTTAAGGAAAAGCTACTTTTTTTAGAAGCAGAGCTTCAAAAGGAAGAAATATGGCAGGATTTGGATAAAATAAAGGAGATTCAAAGGGAAAAAAACAGACTAACTGAGGTGATAGAGCCTATTGAAGCTATAACAGATAAAATTTTATATCTTGAAGAGGCTATTGATATAGCAGATTCAGAAGAAGAAGGATATCTTTTCATACAAGATTTGGAAAGCGAGGTAGAAAGCTTAAAGTCTCAAATTAATGAATTAGAGCTTAAACTACTTCTTAATGGAGAGCATGATAAAAACAATGCAATTGTTTCAATTCATCCAGGAGCAGGTGGAACAGAAAGTCAGGATTGGGCAGAAATTTTAATGCGTATGTATTTTAGATGGGCTGAAAGAAAGGGTTATAAAGTTCAAATAATTGATTTACAACCTGGAGAAGAGGCTGGAATTAAGGATGTTACATTTACTGTTGAAGGACCTTATGCATATGGATACTTAAAAGCTGAAGCAGGTGTTCATAGGCTTGTTAGAGTATCACCTTTTGATGCAAATAAAAGAAGACACACTTCCTTTGCTGCTGTTCATGTATGCCCTGAAATAGAGGATAATATTCAGGTCGAGATTAAAGAAGAAGATTTGAGAATTGATACCTTTAGGGCATCTGGAGCAGGTGGTCAGCATGTTAATAAAGTTTCTTCTGCTGTAAGAATTGTTCATATTCCTACTGGTATAATTGTTACATGCCAGACAGAAAGGTCTCAACATAGAAACAAGGAAATTGCTATGAGAATATTAAGGTCTAAGCTTTATGATTTAATTGAAAAAGAGAAGGAAGATAAGCTTAAGGCTTTGACTGGAGAGAAAAAGAATATTGCCTGGGGTAGTCAGATAAGGTCTTATGTTTTGCATCCTTATAGAATGATAAAGGACCATAGAACTGACTTAGAAGTTTATAATGTTGATGAGGTTTTAGATGGAAATTTAAATTTGTTTATTGAGACTTATTTGAAAAAATATGCTTCTTTATCTTAGTTTTTTATTTTTTTGTTAGAAGTTGTATTAGGTTTGCGCTTTTTGTTAATTTTTTGATTTTTCCTTTAAATATCAAGTAGTTTTTATGTAGAAATTTTTAAAGAAATTTTAATATTTTTTACAGGTTTTGGGTAGTTTGATTTTTATTTTGTTAGAAATTTTTAAATTTTTACAGGTTTTTAACAGTAAACTTGACTTTGTTGATAGCATAGGATATAATGAGAAGGTCACAAGAAGGCAATAGTTGGATATCTTATTGAAAAATAAGGATTATCTGATTTAACAAGCATTTAACATGAAAGTTTTTAACAAATGTTGAAAAGTTGTTGAAAAATGGAAGAGTTAATAAAAATTTGGCATAAAGCACTGGAAATAATCTCTCAAAAAGTTGGGGATTCAACCTTTGAGCTATGGTTTTCACCTATAAAGGTCATCAGTCTCAAGGGCTCTGAGGCTATTGTTGAAGTGCCTAATAGGTTTTTTAAAGACTGGATAGAAGATAATTTTCCAAATCTGATTAAAGAAGTGTTAAATGAGATAACAGGGAATGATTATAATGTGCTTTATGTTATAAGTGGCAAATCTCAAGTTCCTCAGGAAGCGAATGAAAAAAAGAAATTAGTAAAAAAAGGAAACTTAAATCCGAAATACACATTTAGCTCTTTCGTGGTCGGACCTTCTAATCAGTTTGCCCATGCAGCAGCTTTAAGGGTTGCAGAGAATCCAGGTTTTGCTTATAATCCGCTTTTTATATATGGTGGAGTTGGTCTTGGAAAAACGCATCTTATTTCCGCAATCGGTAATTTTATTTTAGAAAATAATCCTGAATTAAATATTTGTTATATATCCACTGAACAGTTTACTGGAGAATTCGTATCAGCCATTAGGCATGAAAAAATGCCTGAATTTCGCCAGAAATACAGAACAGTGGATGTCTTTATCGTGGATGATATCCAGTTTATAGCAGGGAAAGATTCAACGCAGGAGGAGTTTTTCCATACATTTAATGAGCTTTACAGCAAGCAAAAGCAGATTGTCATCTCCAGTGATCGTCCACCATTGGAAATTTCCGATATTACCGATAGACTTCGTTCAAGATTTGGGATGGGTCTTATAGCAGATATTCAGCCACCTGAGATAGAAACTCGTATGGCTATTCTTTATAAAAAGGCAGAGATAGAGGGAGTAAAGCTTCCAGAGGATGTTGCCTATTTCATAGCATCCAGAATCAAGTCTAATGTTAGAGAGTTGGAAGGTGCACTAATAAAACTATGCGCTTATACAACCCTCACAAATAGTCCCATAACCCTTGATGTAGCAAAACACATTCTCAAGGATTTACTTCCCGATGAGAACAAGCCTATTACAATTGAAATTATTCAAAAGGCAGTATGCGATGCTTTAGGGATAAAGCTTCAAGATATTAAATCTAAGAAAAGGACAAAGGAAATCTCTAATGCAAGAAAAATAGCCATGTATATTGCTAAGAAACTAACAAGCATGTCTCTTACTGAAATAGGAAATGCCTTTGGAAAAGACCATGCAACAGTTATATATGCGTGCAAACAAATTGAAAAGGATCCCAGCACTGCTGGTTTAATAGATAGCATAATAAGAAAACTTCAGGAAAACAAATAATAAAGGGAGGAACAAAATGCATGTAAAAGTGAAAAAATCAGAGATACAAGAAAAGCTCTCTAAGATTCAAAATATTGTTGAGAAAAAGAGTATAATGCCTGTATTAAATCATTTTTTAATGGATATAACTTTACAGGCTGGTTATATTTTAGCCACTGATCTTGAGACTGCGGTAAAGCAGCCGATTGAAATTGAAGTCATAGAGGAAGGTAAAGCATGTATTCCAGCAAAGAAGTTTTATGAGATAGTAAAAGAGCTTGATGAGGACTTTGAGATTTCTCTTCAAGAAAACTGGCTTAAAATTCAGAGTGGAAGAACAACTTTTAGGCTTGCTACTTTAGACCCATCAGAATTTCCTGTTTGGCCACAGATTGGCGATGCTACAAAAATAACTCTTTCAAGGGATTTAATTCTTACAGCCATTGAAAAAACTGTGTACGCTGCAGGAGACGCTGATGCAAGATATTTCTTAAATGGGCTTCTTTTTCATTTAAAGCCGAAATCAGAGCTTAATGTAGTTGGAACAGACGGTCACAGGCTTGCTGTTTTCAGAACGCAGATAGAAGATTTAAATATAGATAGTGAAATGAAAGTCATTCTTTCAAAAAAATCTTTGAATGAGCTTAAGAGATTTTTGTCTAATGTGGAAAATGTATCAATTCATATTGGTAAAACCCATATCATGTGTGAAATAGATGGAATTAGTTTTCTGTCTCGCATGATTGAGGGAAATTATCCTGATTATGAGGTAGTAATTCCACGACATAATGATAAGATTGCAACAGTTGACAAAGAATTGCTTATAGCCTCCCTTAAGAGGGTTTCTGTTTTAAGCAAAGAACGCCAGTATGCAGTCAAAACTGAATGGAGAGAGGATCTTTTAACAGTATCTGCCTATGACCCTGAATTAGGAGAGGCAACTGATGAGCTTACAATAGATTATCAGGCAGAGCCTTTGATTGTTGGTTTTAATGCTAAATATTTAATAGAAGCCCTTGAAAATACATCGTCTGATAAAGCAAAAATAACAATGTATGAGCCTGAAAAGGCAGTATACATAACAGATGCTGTTGAACAAGGCTCTTTTGTTTACGAAAGTGTGGTAATGCCATTAAGGTTGTAAGTGTATGTGTATGTGAAAAGTTTTACTTATTAAAAAGGGGGAAAAATGGTTGCCAAAGAGCAGACCTATAAGGCTGAAGATATAAAAATTCTTAAAGGGCTTGAGGGCGTAAGAAAGCGTCCTGCAATGTATATTGGCTCTACATCTGTAGAGGGACTCCATCATCTTGTCTATGAAGTTGTTGACAACAGTGTTGATGAAGCATTGGCAGGTTTTTGTAACAAAATAGAGGTTACTTTGCATAAAGACGGAAGTTGCACTGTTATTGACAATGGAAGGGGAATTCCTACAGGTGTTCATCCTGAAGACCCTGAAGGAAGAACTGCTCTTGAAATAGTTCTTACAGAATTGCACGCTGGTGGAAAGTTTGAGTCAAAAGCCTATAAGGTTAGTGGTGGACTTCATGGTGTAGGAGTCAGTGTTGTAAATGCACTTTCTGAGTGGCTTGAGGTTGAAGTTAGAAGAAACGGTAAAATTGTAAGGCAAAGATATGCTCGCGGCACACCTGTGACCTCTCTTGAAACTGTCGGACAGACAAATGAGACAGGAACGAAGATTAGTTTTAAACCAGACCCTGAAATATTTGAGATTACGGAATTTTCACGAGAAATACTTGCCCAGAGATTCAAAGAGCTTGCATATCTTAACAAAGGATTAAAAATCATTTTGCATGATGAAAGAGACGGCTCTTCTGAGGAATTTGTTGCTGAGGGCGGTATTGTATCTTTTGTTGAAGATTTAAACAAAGGCAAAAGAGTTCTTCATCCTAAGCCCATATACATTACAGGCGAAAGGGATGGAGTTTTGGTTGAGATAGCAATTCAGTATAATGAGAGCTATTCTGAAGGGATTTTTACATTTGTGAATAATATTAATACCCGTGAGGGCGGAACTCATCTTGTAGGATTTAAATCAGCTCTTACAAGGACGATAAATAATTATGCAATAGAAAAGGGTTTACTGAAGGAGGGCAAAGAATCTCTCTCAGGGGATGATGTAAGGGAAGGCATAGTAGCTGTAATAAGCGTTAAAGTTCCTGATCCCCAGTTTGAAGGTCAGACAAAGATGAAGCTTGGAAACAGTGAAGTCAAGGGAATAGTTGAGGCAATTGTGAATGAAGGACTAAGCAGATGGTTTGAGGAAAATCCAACTTATGCAAAAAAGATAGTTGAAAAGGCAAAAGAAGCTGCAAGGGCAAGGGAAGCTGCAAAGAAAGCAAAGGAGCTAACAAGAAGAAAGGGACTTCTTGAGGATACAACACTTCCTGGCAAACTTGCTGACTGTACTGAAAAGGACCCATCAAAGGCAGAGCTTTTTATTGTTGAGGGTGACAGTGCAGGTGGTTCTGCAAAGCAAGCACGGGACAGACGCTATCAGGCGGTTTTACCACTACGGGGGAAAATCTTAAATGTTGAAAAAGCAAGAATAGACAAGATGCTCACCTCTGAGGAGATAAAAACACTAATTACTGCAATTGGAGGAGGAATAAAGGGTAATTTTAGTCTTGAAGAAGTGAGGTATCATAAAATAATCCTTATGACTGATGCTGATGTTGATGGCTCTCATATAAGGACATTGTTTTTGACATTCTTTTATTTGCAGATGTT
>FWWM01007419.1_pt1 | contig 22046 bp, 19 predicted proteins | sample 2228351 | NCBI WGS metagenome assembly FWWM01 (sample SAMEA103939774, study PRJEB20133) | metagenome
CAAGAAGTAGAACAAGGAATAGAAGAGATGGCACAGCAAGTATCAGCACAAGCAGACCAGATAGCGGAAGTGAAGAATTATTCAGACGAACTTGCCAATGCTGTTTCTGAACTTGATGCTTACTTGAAAAGATTTAAAATCTGAAATCAAAAGTTCAACGACCGGTGAAAACCGGTCGTTTTTTATTTTAGACTTGGGAAAAGCTTGATAATTAGATGAATTTGTATTCAATTTTAAAGTGATGTAGTTTTGAACTCATTAACGATGTTTCGCATTTCGTACAAATGATGGTAAAATAAGAATAACAACACTGATTGGAGGGAGAACTTTTGAATACCCGAGAAATAATCCGAAAAGCCTTCTTTAACAACGTTAAAATTTCTTACGGTTGCACGGAACCTATTGCGGTCGCTTTAAGTGTCGCAGTTGGTAAGAAGTATTCGAAAGGTGAATTGAAACTGATTCAGGTAGAACTTGACAGAAATACCTACAAAAACGGTTTGGAAGTTGCAATTCCTGGAACGAGAGAACATGGTTTCGAATTATCAGCTGCATTGTCATTTGTATGTGGTGAACCTGATAAAAATCTTGAGGTGCTTTCGAAAGTTAATGAAGATTGTATTTCAAAAGCAAAGAGTTTGATTTATAGAGTTTCAGTAACACATAACGATGAAATAGAGCTACATATTAAAACAAAAATAATCGCTGACAACGTTGTAGAGGTTGACATATCAAAAGACCACGATAGAGTTACGAAGATCATTGTAGATGGCAGAGAGATATATTCAATATACTCAAATATTCAAAACGAATTTAGTGTTGGGGACAACTTAAAAGAAATGTCTTTGAACGAACTATATGCCTACATAGAATCTCCTGATGAAGATATTTTGGAAGTTATCCAAAAGGCAATTGAGTTGAACCTCGAAATAGCAAAAGTTGGAATTCAAAATCCTGGTAATTTTGCGAAAAGTATTGATGATATTTATGCTAAAGCTGTTGCTGGCGGTGTTGATGAAAGAATGAGCGGTAGACTTTTGCCCGTTATGACGGTTGCTGGGAGTGGAAATCAAGGAATATCGTGTGTTGTCCCGGTGGCTCTTTACGGGATAGAGAATAACAGGGAAAATCAGGAAATTTTGAAATCTGTTTTACTGAGTATTTTATTAACAATATACATAAAGTCTTTTACCGGGAAACTTACACCTATTTGTGGTGCGGGAAGTGTAGCGTCTGCAGGAGTCGCGGGAGCGATAGCGTACATGATATCAAAAGACATTGAGGTATCTAAAAATGCGGTGAATAATCTTCTGGCAACTCTTTTTGGGATGACATGTGACGGTGCAAAGAGAAGTTGTGCACTGAAAGCTTCCACAGGAACAGCGGCGGCGTTTATATCAGCTAAATTAGCTTTGGATAACAATAACATTCCTTGTGGTGAAGGGATTACAGCAAAAGACGTTGAAATCACTGTTAGAAGAATCGAAAAACTTGTTGATACCATTAGACCTTTTGACAAAGAAGTGATTGGTTTCATCGGAGTTTGTCAGTAAGCTTTTAATTCTTAACATAATCTTTTAATTTTGTGATATAATTTAGTTGCTATACCAAGCTAAAAGGAGGTTAGAGAGTATGAAGAAACTTTTGGTAGTTTTTGCACTTGTTTTAGTTGTCTTCTCTTTTGCAAACGTAAAAGTCACATTTTGGCATGCTATGGGTGGTCAGCAGGGAAAGGTTCTAGAAGAAGTCGTAAAGTCTTTCAACGAAACTCATCCTGGTATTACAGTTGAAGCGGTTTACATTGGTAACTACAATGCTCTCCAACAAAAACTTCTTGCAGGTGTGCAAGCTGGTCAACTTCCAACAATTTCTCAAGCTTATGCAAACTGGACAGCAAAGCTACTCCAAAGTAAGGTAGTTGAACCACTTAACAAATACTTGAATGATCCAAAGATAGGACTTTCAAAAGAAGAATGGGAAGATGTTTACAAACCATTTAGACTAAACTGTACGTGGGGTAACACAGTTTATGCTGTTCCATTCAACAAGAGTTTGTATATGATGTACTACAACGCAACTGCATTCTCGGCAGCAGGTATAAGCGCACCGAAGTCTGTTAATGAACTTCTCTACGCTGCAAAAGTTCTTACAAAAGACAAAAATAAAGATGGAAAACCAGATGTTTATGGTTTTGCTTTCAGAACAACAGTTGATACATTCCAGATCTTCTTGTCAATGAGAGGCGGAAGTATCGTTAAACTTGGAAAAGATGGAAAATACTATTCAGCAATTGACTCAAAAGAAACAAGAGATGTTCTTTCGTTCTTTAAGAAACTTGTCGATGATAAGATTGCCTTCTTCCAAGGTGGATACTTAAATGATATATTTGGTCAAGGTACAGTTCTTTCATATATTGATACAATAGCTGGTAGAACATACGTTGATCAATCAGTTGCTGGCAAATTTAAATGGTCTTGGGCACCAGTTCCTGTCTGGCAAACGAGAAATGTACCATTCGCAGGAACTGATGTAATCATGTTTGCAAATGCAAAAGACGATGAAAAGAGAGCAGCATGGGAATTTATGAAGTACTTAATCTCTCCAGAAGTTACCGCTTACTGGGCAGTCAACACAGGTTATCTACCAGTTAGAAAAGCTGCAACAAAGACTACAATATGGCAAAATGCTGCAAAGTCTGACCCATTGCTTGAAACACCACTTTCACAACTTGATAACGCTGTGTTTGATCCACAACTTAGTGTTTGGACGGAAATTAGAAATGTCGTTAGCACAATGTTCAACGATTTTATCTACGGAAAGGTTGATATGGAAACAGCTATAAAGAAAGCTGACCAAGAGATAAAGAAATACTTGGTTGAGGAGTATAAATAAGGGAATAGGAATATTAGAACCAATAGGACTTATAAGACAGATAGGAAGAAACAACGCCTCCAGATGGAGGCGTTGTTTCTTATAGACTTCCTGGATAGTGACAAGCCACAAAATGACCTGGTTTTACTTCTCTAAGATCAGGAGCTTCAACACTACAATTTTTTTGTGCAACTGGGCATCTTGGGTGGAAATAACAACCACTTGGTGGATTTACTGGACTTGGGACGTCTCCTTGTAAAATAATTCTTTGTTTTTTGAATTCAGGATTTGGAACTGGTATAGCACTCATAAGTGCTTTTGTGTATGGATGCAAAGGCTGATCAAACAGTTCTGTCTTTCCGGCTGTTTCAACAACCTTTCCAAGGTACATAACTACAACTCTGTCTGATATGTACTTAATTAACGACAAGTCGTGAGAAATGAAAAGATAAGTAAGATTGTGTTCTTTTTGCAGGTCCATCATAAGATTTATTATCTGTGACCTTATAGAAACATCCAGTGCTGCAACTGCTTCGTCAGCGATTATCAGTTTTGGTTCCATCATTAACGCACGCGCAATTCCGATTCTTTGTCTTTGACCACCTGAAAACTCGTGTGGGAATCTGTACATATGATTTGCGTGTATACCAACTTCTTGCAAAATCTTTCCAACTTTATCAACAACTTCAGCTTTCTTTATCATGTTGTGGAAAAGAGGACCCTCAGCAACTATGTTCTTAACTCTCATTCTTGGATTCAAAGAGCTGTAAGGATCTTGGAAAATTATTTGGACTGTTTTCCTAAAATTGAACCTTTTTTCTTCTAAATCTGACAAGAGAGCATCATAAAAACCATCTAGTCCTTCCTTTTTGAAAAGTTCAAAATACTTCTTTTCAACATTGTCCAAGCTTTCCGGATTAAAGTCTTTACTTGTAAATTTCTTTATGTATTCTCTTCTAAGATATTCTTTTGCCTTTGATTTTGGAAGGAAATAGTAGGTCGTATCTTCACCATCGAGAATAATCTTTCCCGAAGTTGGTTCGTAAAGTCTTAATAAAGTCATACCAACCGTAGTTTTACCACAGCCAGATTCACCAACAAGCCCAACCGTTTCTCCTTGGTATACTTCAAAATTTACGCCATCTACAGCCTTTACCCAAGCAACAATCCTTTTGAAGACTCCAGCTCTTATAGGAAAGTGTTTTACAAGGTTTTTAACTTGAAGAATTGTTTTCTTTTCGTTCATGCACTTTCACCAGCCTTAGAAAGTTTCTTAGCTTCTTCAACTTTGTGGTAGAAGAAACATCTTACAAAATGTCCCGGTTCTATTTCAACAAGTGGTGGCATCTCTGCAGAACATTTGTCTTCTGCAAATTCACATCTGTTGTTGAATCTGCAGCCTGGTGGGAAATGTAACGGGTCTGGAACTATACCTGGGATACTGTAAAGTCTGTCTTGCATAATGTCAAGTCTTGGAATTGAATTCAAAAGTCCCCAAGTGTACGGATGTTTCGGATTTTTGAAAACCGTGTACACATCAGCAGTTTCCATAACCTTACCGCCGTACATAACAACAACCCTGTCAGCGTTTTCAGCAATAACTCCAACGTCGTGGGTTATTAGAATTATAGCCATACCAAATTCTTTTTGGAGCTCTTTCATCAACTCAAGGATTTGGGCTTGTATTGTAACATCGAGTGCGGTCGTTGGTTCGTCTGCGATCAAAAGTTTTGGTCTACAGGAAAGAGCCATAGCTATCATAGCTCTTTGTCTCATACCACCTGAAAGCTCGTGTGGATATTCGTCAACCCTTTTCGCTGGTTCAGGAATTCCGACCTTTCTGAGCATATCAATTGCCATTTCTCTTGCTGTAGCTTTGTCAACATCTTGATGAAGAAGAATAGCTTCCATAATCTGTTCGCCAATAGTGAAAACTGGGTTGAGCGCAACCATCGGCTCTTGGAAAATCATTGCTATATCTTTTCCTCTGATTTTTCTCATTTCGTCATCTGATAACTCAAGTAAATTTGTACCATTAAAGACTATCTGACTTCCTTCTTCTATTTTTCCCTTTGCATCCAAAAGCCTTAGAATAGCAAGCGAAGTGACGCTCTTTCCACTACCCGATTCTCCGACGATTCCAAGAGTTTCTCCTGGATATACATCAAAATCAACACCATCAACTGCTCTAACAACACCATCTTCGGTATAGAAATAGGTTCTAAGGTTTCTAACGGAAAGTAATGGTTCTTTATTTTCTTTCAACATTTTTTGACTCAACTTAATCGCCTCCTTATTTCAACCTTGGGTCGAATACGTCTCTGAGAGCGTCTCCAACCAAATTCCATGCTAAAACGAAGAGAACCATTGCAGTACCTGGATATACGATAGCATACCAGTACTTAAACGCTTCTCCACTGCTCCCCAAGATCCAGTTTCTGGTCAAGTTCAACATCGTTCCCCAGTCTGCGAAACCAACTGGCGCACCGAGACCCAAGAAAGACAAACCAGCGGCTGTAATAACTAACGATCCCATACGCATTGATGCTTGAATCAAAACGGGGAATATAGTATTTGGAAGAACGTGTCTTAGAATTATGAAATAATCTTTAATTCCAAGTGCTTTTGCAGCCATTACGAATTGTTCTTCTTTGACTTGCAAAATGTTTGCTCTTATAAGCCTTGCAGCTCCCATCCATCCGAAAATCGTTAAAGCGATCATAACCTTATCAAGACCGTTACCTAAGATACTCGTCAAAACCATCGCAGCAAGTAAGAACGGGATAGACATAAAAATATCAGTTATACGCATTATTATTTCGTCTATCCAACCACCGTAATAACCGGCGATCGAACCAACTATAATACCAAAGAGAGTCGATATTATTGTGACAGTCAATCCTATGAAGAAAGCCGTTCTCGTTCCCCAAACGATACCGTAGAATATATCTCTACCTTGAATCATTCCAAAAGGATGTTCTTTGGAAGGTGGAACTGGTTCGGAACTCCAAGTAATTATTGGCATTATATATGGATTGTCAAGTTTCATTGGTTTACCGTCTTCATCTGTAAATACTGGGTTAACAGGTGGTGCGATAAGTGGTGCAAATATCGCAACCAATACGAAGAAAATAAGCAATGAAAAACCAATTATAGCGGAAGGATTTCGAAATATCTTTCTCATCACTCGTTTAAATTCTGTATTCACAATTATCCCTCCATTTTATCCGAGTCTTATTCTCGGATCGTAGAATGCGTAAAGTATATCGATAATCAAATTACCTACGACGAGAATAGTTGAGTAGAATAATGCACTACCAAGAACGGAAGCATAATCAAGTTGAACTGCAGCATCTGCAGCAAACCTTCCAAGTCCAGTTCTATTGAAGATAACTTCAACGATAACTGTACCTGACAATAGACCTATGACCATCTGTCCAGCGACTGTAACAACAGGAATCATAGCGTTTCGCTTAGCGTGTTTATGGATAACATCGCGTTCTGCGACGCCTTTTGCTCTTGCTGTCCTAACATATTCTTTTGAAAGAACATCCAACATTGAAGATCTTGTGATTCTCAGCAAGTAAGCCCACCACAAGAATGACAATGTCAAAACCGGAGCTATTATGTGTCTTAGTGCATCCCAGAATATGTCGAGTCTTCCGTTTATCAAAGCATCTATTGTTAAAAGATGTGTTACTTTAAGATACTGAGGAGACTTTACAACTTCTTCTGCCCAGTTTGAAAGCGTTCCCGGTGGGAACCAACCTAAGACTGAATAAAAGAGCATCAAAACCAAAAGCCCGAAAACGAAATCTGGGAACGACCATCCAACTATAGCAAAAATTCTTATAAAGTGATCCAAAAACTTGTCTCTATTAATTGCAGCTAAGACACCCAACCAAATACCGACTCCAACAACTGGGAACATTGCATATAAAGCAAGCTCAAAAGTGTAAGGGAATCTTTGGAGTAGAGCCTTTCCAACCGGTTCTTTACCAACTTGTGACCATCCTAAATCTCCTTTGAAAACGTTACCTACCCATCTTGCGTATCTTATGGGGAAAGGATCGTTAAGACCGTACTTTTCTTTTATGGCTTCCAAGTCTTTTTCCGACATCTTGTCAAATGCGTTCGGGTTAACGTACGCAGCCAACATCTTGTCTGGACCTAATATTTGGAAGAAACTAAAGATGATGAGAGATACCCCAAAGACTATAAGGGGTAACAAGAGCAACCTTCTGATGATAAAAGTCGTCAACGTCAGCCACCTCCTACACATGTTAAATAAGTATTAACGTTTCAAAAGAATTATAACACTCATTTTGATTTTGACAACGAAAGTAACAAAAGATTAATCGTTGAAAAGTTTTGATATTAGGCTTTGAGCGGTTTTCTTTCCCAATAATTGCTTTAATTCGGAAAGCGAAGCGTTTTTTAGATTCTCCAAAGTCTTGTACTTTTCAAGAAGTAATTTTTTCCTTTTTGGACCTATCCCTGGAATTTCATCTAGCTGGCTTTTTAAAGACCTTTTGATTCTTAACTCTCCAGAAAATTTATTTGCAAATCTGTGCGTTTCATCTCTGAGTTTGACAAAAAGTCTTAACACATCGTGTGTAAAATGTAACTTAACTTCGCCATTTTTAGTTACAAGAATCTCATTTTCTTTGGCAAGTCCTACGACATCACAGACTTTACCGAACTTTTTCAATTCTTCGTAAGCGGAGTTAACTTGTCCAATACCACCATCCACAAAAAGTAAATCTGGAAGTGGATGTTTTGAATATCTTCTTCTCACAAATAGTCTAATACTCTCAAAGTCGTCCAAGATATCCCCTAGTTTGTATTTCCTATACTCGTCTTTTTTCAGCTCCCCATTTTCCAAAACTATTAAAGAAGCTACTGTGTTCTTTCCTGATGTGTGTGAAATATCTACACCTTCTATTCTTGAAGGTGTTTTCGACAATCCAAGGAGTTCTTTAGCTTGCTTTAGTATCTCCCTTTTCTTGAATATTATGTTTGTCTCGTACTCAAGATTAGCTTTCGCTTTCTGTAGTAGGTTTATTTCTGATTGAGTATTTGGTTTTTCAACAGGTATATCGAAATCGATAGTGTGTTCTGCGATGATTCGTTGTGGAAGGTCGCTTTTCTTACCGTAGTAAAATTGGTACAGGAATTCCTCGAATGAAATCTCTCCTTCGTACATTAATTTCGAGAGTAAATAACCGTTTCTAACTTTAAAAACTAAAAATGTGTTGTTTTCAAAAACTAGAACATCCACGTTTAAATCTTCGTTTAAGACAACTCCTTGACTTTCTATAATAGATGTAAAATTCTGCAGTAAATCTCTGTACTTGGCGGCAGTCTCGAAGTTGAGAAGTTTTGCATGCTGTTCCATCAAATCTTTTATCTTTTGGATAACTATATCAAACTTTCCAGAAAGCACACTTTTGAGTTCTTCGATTCTCTTTAAATACTCTTCGTTGCTTTCAAGTCCAACACAGATTCCACTGCATCTTCCAAGATAATACTCCATACAAGGACGTTTTATCTTTTTTAAGTCTTTAGTACAAGTTCTAAACTTAAATATTTTTCTTAGAACTTCGAAAAATTGTCTTGTGAAATAAACATTCGTGTACGGACCGAAATAAGTTCCGTCTTTTTTCCGGTTTCTAACGATTTCAACATAAGGTACTTCATTATCACTGATTCTAATGTACGGATAGACTTGAGTATCTTTAAGCGCTGTATTGTACTTTGGCTTATATTCAAATATAAGGGTAGCTTCTAAGATCAAAGCCTCTTTTTCTCTATCGACTATAATATAATCTAATCTGTCTGATTCTTGAACTATAAGTGGACTTTTTCCTTCTTTTGATTTGAAATGAGAAGAGAGTCTTTTTTTAAGGTTTTTAGCTTTTCCTATGTATATATAATCTTCGCCTTTTTTGAATATATACACACCTGGTTTAGATGGAATTGTACTGAGAATTGATATATCCATTTTCTCACCGACCATATTTTTCTTTTTTCAAGTGGTATTATACACCATGTTTACAATTCTTTAAAGTAAATACAATTGAATTTGCAAAAACATCGGTTACAATAGATAAAAAGTTCTAAAGTGGAGGGGTATACTATGCCTAACAAATTTATAGTTATAACAGGTGGTGTTTTAAGCGGGATAGGAAAAGGAATCTTCTCAGCTTCTCTTGCAAGACTATTGAAAGAAAAAGGAATAAACGTCAATGTTTTAAAGATCGATCCATATTTAAATGTTGATGCTGGAACAATGAATCCAAACCAACATGGTGAAGTTTTTGTTACCGACGATGGGTATGAGGCTGATTTAGACCTCGGACACTATGAAAGATTTTTGGGTGTTAATGTCACAAGGCAGAACAACATAACCGCAGGGCAGATATACTCTTCTATTATTCAAAGAGAAAGAGAAGGGAAATATTTAGGTTCAACAGTTCAAATGATTCCACATGTCACTTCTGAAATCAAGGAAAGAATCTTAAAACTTCCCGGAGATGTTCTATCTATTGAGATAGGTGGAACTGTTGGTGATATCGAAGGTGAAATATTCTTAGAAGCAGTTAGAGAACTTGCGTTTGAAAAAGGAAGAGAAAATTTTGTATTTATTCACGTCACGTACGTTCCTTATTTAAGAGTTACGAACGAATTTAAGACGAAACCAACTCAACAATCAGTCAATTTGCTTAGAAAGATTGGTATAGAACCGGATATGATCATAGTCAGAAGTGAATTTCCCGTCGATGCTAACAGTATGTACAAAGTTGCACTCTTCAGTGGTGTTCTGAGAGATATGGTTATCAATTTACCAGATATCGCAAACGTTTATCAAATTCCAGAACTTCTCAATGAACTTTCGGTTCATAAAAAGGTTACTCAAAAACTCAAGATAGAGTTGAAGGAAAGTTTCAACTGGACTTATCCAAAATCATTCAAACCTTACAGAATAGCACTTGTTGGAAAATATCTTGGAACCGATGATGCGTACAAAAGTATTATAGAATCAATAGTCTTGACGGGAGTTCAGAAACCAGTGGTTATTGATGCTCAGGAACTTGAAGAACTTGACGACGACACAGTTGCAAAAAGGTTGGAACAATTTGACGCTTTGATAATCCCAGGTGGTTTCGGTAGAAGAGGAATTGAAGGAAAGATAAAGGCTATAAAATATGCAAGGGAACATAAAAAACCTATACTTGGAATATGTTTAGGAATGCAACTAATGGTAATAGAATTTGCTCGAAATGTTTTAGGACTTGAAAATGCTAATTCAACTGAGTTTGACCCAAATACACCTTATCCTGTTGTCAATATGATGGAGGAACAAAAAAAGGTTCTTAACCTTGGTGGTACAATGAGACTTGGCAGTCAAAAGATGAGGGTTTTGGAGAACACGAAACTATATTCTGTTTATAGAAAAACAGATGTTGAAGAGAGACATAGACACAGATACGAAGCTGACACAGATGCATTTCCACAAATTTACAAGTATCCAGGAGAAGAAGGCTACAAACTCACAATTTGTGCAAAATCAGACTTTTTGGAAGCTGTGGAACTCGATGGACATCCGTATTTCATAGGTGTTCAGTATCATCCGGAATTTAAATCTAAAGTTGGAGAACCTCACCCGTTGTTTGTAAAATTAGTTGAAACGATTGAAACTATGCCAAAAGGAGTGGTCTAATGCTCGTAGATTACCACATACATAGTAATTTTTCTTCAGATTCCGAATCTTCCATTCTTGATATAGTAACAATGTGCAAAATGAAAGGAATAAAGAGTTTTATTATAACGGATCATATTGAAGTTACTTCAACTCTGTACGCTTGCGGTTTAGATATAAACGAGTACAGAAAACAGATGGAGAAATTTTCGATTCCAGTTGGCGCTGAGATAGGTTGGGATGGAACAAAACCAATCGATGTTGAAGTGAGCAAATTTGACTATGTACTCTTTTCTCACCACGTTGTAGACGAACCAATAGACGATAAAAGTTATATATCTTATCTTGAACGACTTAACGAACTTATGAGAGAATTCAGTAATTTCCACGCACTTGCACATTTGGATTTTCCAAGAAGGTATCACAAAGAGCACAAACCCTTTTCACTCGATACGTACGATCTTATAAAAGAAATTCTCAATTACGTAATAGAAAACGGAAAGTTTTTAGAAGTAAATACCCAATCAATACCTACTTATGGTGAACCCAATCCAAGTATAGAGATTTTAAAGATTTACAAAGAACTTGGTGGTAAGGCGTTAACATTAGGTTCTGACGCCCACAAAGTAGAACATATTGGTAGAGGAATAAAAGAGGGAATTGAAATATTGAAAGATTTAGGTTACAATTACATAATGGTTTTGAACATCGGCTGGGAAATGGTAAAGATCTGAATTTTACACAACTTACATAAAGGAGGAGAAAAGTATGGAATTTAACGCACAAACGGTAAAGGAATTAAGAGAAAGAACTGGCGCAGGTATGCTCGATTGTAAAAATGCTTTGGCTGAAGCAAACGGAGATATGGAAAAAGCTATTGAAATACTAAGAAAAAAAGGTCTTGCAAAAGCAGCTAAAAAGGCTGGAAGAGAAACAGCAGAAGGTTTGATAATTTCTTACGTTCACTTCAACGGAAAAATAGGTGTCATGGTTGAACTTAACTGTGAAACAGACTTCGTTGCAAGAACTGATGAATTCAAAGAACTTGGTAACAAGATAGCTATGCATATTGCAGCTATGGCTCCAAAGTATGTTAGAAGAGAAGAAGTTCCTGCAGAAGTTATCGAAAAAGAAAAAGAAATCTACAGAGAACAACTCAAAGACAGTGGAAAACCTGCACATGTTATTGAAAAGATACTTGAAGGTAAGATTGAAAGCTTCTACCAAGAAAACTGTTTGCTTGATCAAAAATACGCTTTGGATCAAAACATAACAATTGGTGAAATGATCCAACAAGCTATTGCAAAGATAGGAGAAAATATCCAAGTTTCAAGATTTGTAAGATTAGCTGTCGGAGAAAGATAAGAAAAAAGCTCCCGAAAGGGAGCTTTGATTTTTATATTTACCCTTTCAACCCGCTGCCTACGAGTGATTTTACGAAAAGATCTTGGAGCAAGAAAAACAGTATCAAAGTTGGCAAGAGTGCAACCACGGTTCCCGCCATTATTATTCCCCAGTTATTTGAGGATTCAGCGTTTATTATCATATTTATAGCCACCTGAACTGTTTTCATATTATCGTCCATACATACTATATTGGGCCACAAGTACATATTCCAAGCGTAAGTGAAGTTTATTATAGAAGCTCCCGCAATAATTGGTCTTGAAAGTGGTAATACAATCTTTCTAAAATATTGTAACTCTGTTGCCCCATCGAGTTTTGCAGCATCCTCAAAATCTTTTGGAATTGTCATAAAATGCTGTTGGAACAAAAAAACATTCGTTGCACTTGCAATGAATGGAATTATCATTGCTTGATACGTATTAATCCATCCGAGCCTGCTTATAAACACAAACAACGGAACAACTAAAAGAATTTCTGCTGGAATTAACAGCGTAATAAATATTAGAAAGAATGTCAAATTCTTACCTTTGAATTTAAAATTTGCATATGCGTAACCGGCTAATAGCCCAGTGAAAAGTTTGCCTAAAGTTATCAATGTGGAAACTATGGCACTATTTAAAAGCATTCTTTGGAAATTAACTATTTTAAAAGCTTGGAGGTAATTTTCAAAGTGAAAACCTCTTGGTAAAAATTTTGGTGGGTAAGAAAAAACATATTCTGGTGGTTGAAAACTCATTGTAAATGCTAAATAGACAGGTGCAAACATGAATACTGATATTATTATAAGAGCAATCTCTATGAGTATTGTGTTTATTATTCTCTTCTTTGTTTTAGTCATTCGTTCCACACCCCTATTGATAGAAAACTTGTTTTCTTCCAAACTTGAAGTAAATGAATGTTACAACAATCATAAATAAGAAGAGTAGAACGCTTTGTGCACTTGCACTTCCGGTGATTCTGAACCTGAATCCGTCCATATATACTTTGTAGATCAGGTTAGTCGTATAATCAGCGGGACCACCTTTTGTCATAACATCTATGATAGCAAAAGATTGGAAAGTTGCTTGGATGATATTCATTATTATAAGATAATACGTTATAGGTGAAACCATTGGAAAAATTATCTTCCAAACTTTTGTCATTACATTCGCACCATCAATATCTGCAGCTTCTATCATCTCATCAGGAACATTCTGAAGTGCTGCTAAATAAAAGATAATACTGAAAGGTAGCATCTTCCAGATTGAAGCCATAATAACTGAGTAAGCTGCATAAGGTATAGTAGTTAACCACTGTGCTTGAATTCCAAAAGCTGACATAAGTATATAATTTAAATGTCCAACGACAGGGTTAAGGATGAAACTCCACAAAGCACCTGCAACTGCAGTTGAAACTGCGTATGGTGAAAATATCAATGTTCTAAATATACGTACACCTGGTACCCTTTGGTTTAACAGTAGTGCTATTACGTAACCACCAAAAGTTGTTGCAACTACAGTTACAACAGAATAGATGATCGTAAAATTAAAAGCTTTTAGATATGCTTTATCAGAAAAGAGATTCAGATAATTTTCGAGCCCTACAAACATTTTTCTGTTTCCAAATGTCGCAACTTTGAAAAAACTAAGATAAAAAGCTTCGAAAGCTGGATAATATATAAAAAGAGCAATTATGATAAACGTTGGCAGAATTAGTAGAAACGGAAGAAAAGTTTTACGTTTGTGTCCACGTCTCAACTTGAATCCCTCCTAAAAAAAGCGCACCGAACTTTCGGTGCGCTATTAACTTTTAAGGTTAGAAGTACTCTTTTATAGCTTTGTTAGCTTCTTTTTCGGCTTCTTCGAGTGCTTGTCTCGGAGTAAGTTGACCTGTTATCATCTTTTGAACTGCATTATCGATAGCTGTTCTGACTTGCGGAAATGCTCCAAGTAGTGCACCTTGAGTTGCGTAGTTGTTATTGCTTTCCATAAGCTGTCTTAAAGCAACGTAATGAAGTGGATTTTCTTTGTAGTAATTTTGTGAGTCTAACAAGTTTATAGCATCTTTTCTAATTGGGAAATAGCCTGTACCCTTGTGCCAAGCTATTTGTGCTTCGACTCCGGCAAGGTATTTTACAAGTTCCCAAGCTGCTTGAACTTCTTTCTTATCTTTCTGTTGTATCATCCAAAGGCTTCCACCACCGATTATGACACCATTTCGTTTCGTACCATCAGGAATCGGAATATACGCTGCTCCAACTTCGAACCCTTGTTTTACAGATTCGGTAAGCATAAGAGCAACGTCAGATGTTGAAGATATGAGCATTCCAGTTGTTTGAGATAAGAAAAGTTGTCTTGCTGCAGTCCAATCCCCTGGTTTTGTGTTAATCATAAGACCTTGTTTTGTCAAAGTGTCCCAAAATTCAAAGATATTGAGCCCTGCTTTGTTGTTGAAGAGTACTTTCGTTGCATTTCCTGTTCTTCCGTTGTTGTTATCAACTAACAGAGCGTTTTGTTCTGCCATCCATTGCTCGAAGAACCAAGCGTACAGTGGCCAAGTGATACCTGTTCTCACGATGTTACCTTTTTCGTCTTTTTTCAATAATTTTTTCGAGTATTCGATAACTTGACTAAATGTTGTTGGTGGTTTACTTGGATCGAGCCCGACTTCTTTGAAGAGTGTTTTGTTGTAGAAAAGAATAGGTGTAGATGTATTCCAAGGCATTGAATACAATTTTCCGTTGTATCTGTAGTAGTTCAAAACCTGTGGTAGGAATACACTCGTTATAAGCGTCTTATCTTTGTCGAGCATTTCATATACAGGTACTATGACACCACTATCGATCATCTTTTTTGTACTAATTTCGTTTAGTTGTACAACGTGTGGTGGGTTACCAGCTTGGACCGCTGCTACAGTCTTTGCAAGTATCTCTTCGTAGCTACCAACGTACTGCACTTGAACTTCAATGTCTGGGTTTTTCTTCATGAACTCGTTCACCATATTCTGAATGAGTTCAATTCTCCATCCGCCCATTGCGTGCCAAAACTGAACTTTCACTTTGCCGAAAGATAGAACAACTGCCAAAATAAGCAATGCAACAACAATACCTTTTTTCATCGCCGTACACCTCCTTCTATGTGGTGGTTTTTAAATGACTAATACATAATTATACAACCTCAACCTTATTTGATTTTACAATCGAATTTTTTGGAAAATATTAAATAGTCTCAAGAATATGTGAATGTTTCACTTTTTTGTTCTTGCTCAACGAATATCTCAACATTTCTTTATCTTATACAATTGTGTCGTTGTTCCATACTAAAAATCAGGTTTAAAATATCTATTTAGTTTGTAGATCGTTAACGGTATACTTAGGATATCTAATATTCCAAAACTTTCTATCTTACCAACAGCTAAAACATACTTACCTTTTTCGTTTCCGTAAACAGCAACGAAGAAATCTCCGTCTTGTGTAACGGTAAATTCAATAGTTTGTCTTATATAATATTCAGTTCCAGTAAAGTGTTCAAGGAAATACTTTTTTTCAGTTGTTGGTGGAACCACTATTACTCCATATTCTTCGGAAAGTTCAAAAGGTATGGACTCTCGTTGATTTATTGTTTTTGAAATTAAAGCAAATGTTGGACTGAAACATTCGTTGCCTCTAATAATTGGAACAGTCATCTGAACAAAGATGTTTTCGCCAGTTTTTGCTTTGAAATAAATAAAATCTATATCTTGCGAGCTTTCTAAAAATCCGTAAACAGCATAACTAATTTTGTGGTTGTCTATAAAAATTGGTTTTTCAAAGGTTGAATTTTTCTCTTCGAATATCGGCTTATGAGAAAAACTTGTAACTACAACCGTAATCAAAAAAGTTATAAGAATTTTTTTCATACTTTTTTGCCTCCTCCAACTTTTTGATAACTTAATTTTACATCCATTAGAATAAAGAAAAAAGCTGTCTTTTCGACAGCTTTCAATAGTTTTTACAATTTAAAATCGATTTTGTCTTCTTCTTTGTCGTAATTGTTTATCCAATCTTCAATTTTGTGTTTTATCTCGTCTCTAACTCTTCTTGCCTTTTCAAGCTTTTCTACCTCAGTTCCATGGAATGAAGATGGATCATCAAATTCCCAATGGAGTCTTTTTGCCTTTCCTGGGAACGTTGGGCATCTCTCACCAGCTGTGGCATCGCAAACTGTTATAACGTAATCGAATTCTTGCCCCAAAAATTCCTTTACACTCTTTGTTCGGTTATTGGAAATGTCGATTCCAACTTCTTGCATAGCCTTTACAACGATTGGGTTCATTTTTCCCGGTTCAAGTCCTGCACTTTGAGCGTAGAATTTTCCTTCACCTAGTTTATTTAAAAACGCTTCAGCCATCTGACTTCGGGCACTATTGTGAACACATACGAAGAGAACTTTAATCATACTTTTTTTCACCTCCAGAAATTATTATAAAGTACCCCCCGAAAAAGTCTATTAAGAAATGTTAAGAGAAAAAGCCGTCCACATTTCTGCGGACGGCGTTTTCTATGAAGATTCCAACTATTAGAATTTAGCTTTTCCGGATATTTCGAATTTGGTTCCGTTTATGGATAGATTTGTTTCAATTTTTAGGCCAATATCGAAATCTTTTGAATTTTTGAGAACACCTCCGGTTATGATGTTGTCTGAACTATAACCGGCACCAACTGTTAAATCACCGAGGACGATTGAAACTCCCGCCCTATAACTAAAACTGCTATCTATCGAAAAATCAACTGAGATATTATCGTATGTTGCATAAGCGTACATTTCAGCCGTGGTAACTTTAGCACCTACCGTTATATTGTTAAGTCCAATTTCTCCGCCGAAAACGTAAGCTTGGAATGGAAGACTGGAACCACCGTAAAGAGCTAGATTAAGTCCAACAAGTTCTAAACTTACTGTTCCAAGAAATTCCAAATCTTCACCGAAGAAATAGTTACGAGCACCGTAGAGTCCGAATTGTCCAAGGTTCATCCCGACAAGAATTGGTAATTTATTGCCAGAACCTAAGTCGAAAATTATTTCAGAAACAGCAACTTTTGTAGATATAGCGACACCTGTTTTTGCACCTTCAACTGGAAGTGGTAACACACTGTTTAGTCTTGCAAGGATTGTGAAATCGTCAAGTTTGAAATTGAGAGTTGCTTTATCTACGTTAGCACCGGAGAATTTTATCGTAGCATCTACAACATCGTTTGGTTTGAAATTAAGGTACAGCGAATGAGTTGTGCCAGTTCCAACGAGGTAATTTGCTTCGTCAAGTCTGAACTTGTGAGAGAACTCGTAATATCCTGATATTTTCAATCCACCAGCTGTACTTTCTGGTTTCTCAATAGTGAGTTTTCCATCTTTTTCAACAACATTGAAGACACCGTTTTTTCCACCAAAACCATCTGGTTCATACCCAGGTGCGAACGGGTCTTCTTCCCAAACTTGGTTTCCGGAGATAATGAAAACGTACTTGTAACTGTAAACACCTTTTGAAAGTTTAAGTTGAGTTGTCCAGTAGTCCCCAACTTTTGTCATCTTTAACGCGGTTGGATTCCAGTTATTGAAAGAACCAGCAAGATATGCTGCTTCAGCATTTGGTTTCTTAACTTTGAAGACAACGTAACCATCAGCGGTTAGAGAGACACCTTCGGGAATCTCTTTTGCTGTTGTTGGTACAGTAACCATTTCGGTTGGTTGAACTGCCGGTGTTGTTTGTACAGTTTTTTCTGGTTTGGGTTCACCTTTTTTCGTAACTTCAGGGGCTCCTACTTTGTATTCACCTTTTTCTATGTATATTCTGAAAACTCCGTTCTTTCCCCCAAAACCGTCGTCAACAAACGCAAATGCGTTCGGATCTGTTACCCACTCTTTTCCATCAATGACAAATTTATATTCGTACACTCCAACATCAAGTTGCTCAAAGACAGCTTCCCACCAGCCATCTTCGGCAGGATAACATTCTGTTGCATTAGCATCCCAGTTGTTAAAAATCCCGGCGATAGTAACGAATTTGGCATTTGGAGCGTAGAATCTTAAAACTAAATAACCTTCGTTGTCAAAGTAAATTGTGTTTTCTCTTTTTGGATTCAATTCGTATTCTTTACCTGGTTGTTGAACCGTGGAGACTTGTGCAGAGATAATCATTAGTTCTCCATCTTTTTCAACGAGTGTAAAAACACCGTTTTTACCTCCAAAACCATCATCAGTGTATCCAGGAGCTTCTGGGTCTTCTTTCCAAGTTGTACCGCCGATAACGAACTTGTATTGATACGTTCCTGGTTTCAATTCAAACTTGTAGATCCATACACCTTTTTCATCGTCCCAAGTCATAGGCCAAGCTGTTGGGTTCCAGTTGTTGAATTGACCAGCTAAATAGACAACTTTGTCTTTTGGAAACGGAGCGGTAAACACAACTTTTCCATATTCAACGTAAACTGCTGAAAATGAAAGAACACTTAAAATAACAAAAAGTAAAAACAATGTTTTTTTCATCACCTAAATCCCTCCTGTCTTATTTTTTCATTACCACCAAGTATTGAATTCTATTGAAATAATATTCTTTGTGGTGTTAAATTTCCAAAAATCTCCATTGCCGTACGTAAGTTTTATCTCTGCATTTTGGAAACCTGTTATCTTTGCTTCTGCGAACAATGCTAAGCTTTTTTCATAGTATCCGTTGATATATTGTGCTTTTCCAAATAGCGAAAATCTTCCGAAACTTCTTGAAATCTCGCCATAGTACACTTCACCGATAGTTTGTACTGTATTGTGTGCAGGTTTACCGAAAGTGTAAGAAACCTTTCCGTTGAAACCTGCAAGAGAGAAAGAATACGACAATGTCGAGTAGAATTTTCCCCATTCGAGTGGATTGCTAATATTTCCTATGTTAAACCCTGTTTTACCGATCGAAAGTATAAATTGATCAAACGGGATATCGACGTTAATTGAAGATTCTTCAACAAGATTGTCAATAGAAATGCTTCCGTACAGACTAATAGGCTCAATTTTTGTCCAATAGTCGACTTTTGAGGAAGAATCTTTGTAATAGTATTTAAAGTTGAAATCTTTCGAAAAAAATCCACCGTAGAGAACGGATTTTTCAAGAGAGAAGTCGACTATATCAGTCTGGATGACTTCTGCTTCCATTCTACCGAAAGGAGTGTTCAAAGCTGTGTTGAGAGCAACATCAATTTTTCCATCTCTGATAACAAATATCGAATTCAACGGTTCAAAATTGACGTTGAGATAACCAAATTTATCGCCACTGTTTGTGTACAGAACGAATCTGAATTTGTCATAGTTTACCTCTAATCCGTGTTTACCAGTGTCAACGTTAACTATTCTTAGTGGATCATTAGTTGTACCAATCTGTCTATTGTAAAAAGCCGTTGTCTTTAGATTCCCGAGTTTAAAAGAAACAGTGGAAGAGTTAAGACTATTTCCAAAAATTTCCGCTTCGAAAGAATGGTTCTTCTCAAAGAGTGAAAAGCCCATTTTGAAATCTGGAGAAAGTGAATAAGAGAATTCACCATCGGAGATAACTTGGTCTAAATCGATTGAAGTTGAGAGTTTAAGAGAATATCTTTGATCAAAACTGAAGGAAAAGACAGCCAAAACTGAAAATAGAATGATTAGAAGTCTTTTCATTCTCCCACCACACTTTCTTCAACTGTTAGTGTGCTGAATTTTGGGTTGTAAATGAATCTAAGATTTACCGTTTTCCCAATTTCATTTTTAAATTTATAAGAAGCATCTTGTCCCATACCTGCGTTATAGTTTTTGCCATCGAATTGTTCTTCGTACGGTTTCCAGTCCGTTTTTCTTGCGATTTTGAAAGTAATCTTATCTTTGTTGATAGTATAGTCTTCCTTTTCAAGAACGAATACCTCGCCTTCTTTTGTCATCTTTTCATGTTGCCAGTTATTTATCTCGCTAGCCAAATACCAATCGCCTTTTTCTTTTACACTATCTCCAACACCAATTGCGAAACCGTCTTTCATAAGTGTTGGAGTTGCGTAGATTGTTATCTGCGTATCAGAACCAAGCGAATAAGTTGTTATAGGAAGACTCGAACTTACAACAGTCTTTGTAGTTGACACATAAATCACTTTGTACCAGCCAACTTTTCCTTCGCTACCATCTTGGTATTCAAGAGCTGTTGCTGGGATAGTTATCTTGTAAATTCCGCCATCAAGAGACATTTTATCATTATCTGTAGGTACCCAATTATTCCATGCGCCGACAATATAGACACCTTCAGGAAGGCTTAAATTAAAAAGAACCATACAACCTGAGAGAAAGACCAGAGCAAGAATAGTTATTAAAGGAACTAAAAAATGTCTCACCTATAATTCACCCCTTTCAGCCACTTATCTTTAAAAATGGGGGCAAAAGCCCCCGGGAAAACTACGATAATTCTTCACAGAATTATTTCAGTTCTACAAATTTGTCAAATTCGTAAGCACCAGTGTTATCGCTTGGTGCAACTGCTTGACCATTTGGATAAACATCGCCTATCCATTGTTTTCCGTTTTCGTCGCGACCACCTGTAATACCAAATGCTGCCTTAAGATACGCCTTCGTTGCATCTGTGATTCCAAAATTGCTGAGAGGGATCTTAGCTTCCACTATTATTTTTCCTTCCCACGTTGTGAATGTTGCTTCAGCGTTTGTAAGCTCAGTTGCTTCACCTGTTGGCAAGAATTTCCAACATTTGAATCCATCTTCCCATGATTCCCAGTGGAAATCAATTTGACCGTTTTTGAATTTGTAGTTTCTGCTCCAAGGAAGTTGACTTGTATCAGTAGCACCTTGATAGTTTCCAAAGTCAACAAGTACTAAGAAATTATTATTCCCACTTTTTGTGTAAATTCCTGCAATGTAAAGTGCATCTTTTACGACTGCAACTCCAGCTTTGTAAAGCTCATTTTGAACCTCCCATGCGGAATCTGTTGCATCGAAACTGTGATCTTCTTTTAGGTAATCGCCCCATTCAGTTAAAGTACCATCGACCGTTATCTGCTTCAAAGCTAATGGTTGTTCCAACAAGAGACAGCCGCTAACGAGTAAAGCCGATAAAACCGCTAAGAAAATAAATACCGCTCTTTTCATCCTAAACCCCTCCTCTCTAGAAAGTGTGGTGTACCAAATATATATTTTATAAATTTTTCATAAAAGAAATACAACTTCTGGAAATTTCCAAATTATGGTTTATCGACAACCAATTTTCCATTGACAACTTTGACAGCAAATACACCGTTTTTTCCACCAAAACCATCTGGTTTGTACTCCGGAGCGTTTGGATCTTCTTTCCACACCGTAGAACCCTTTGTGGTGATAACGTACTTGTATTCGTACGTACCTTCTTTGAGTTCGACTTGCACAACCCAATACTGACCAACTCTTTTCATTTCTAAAGCGTTCGGGTTCCATCCGTTGAAACTTCCAGCTAAATTGACTTTTTCAGCACCTTCTTCCTTGTAAATGAAAAGTACTCCTTTTTCCCCAAGAAGCACTCCTTCAGGAAGTCCAACTTTGAACTTTCCACTTTCTTTGTAAACGTAGAATACTCCGTTCTTTCCACCAAAACCATCGTCAACAAAAGCGAGTGCGTTTGGATCAGTTGTCCAGTCTTTTCCGTTGACTACAAACTTGTACTCAAATATTCCAGGCTTCAAGTTTTCAAGATATGCTTCCCACCAACCATCTTCTGCTGGGTAGAGTTCAATAGAATTGGCATCCCAGTTGTTAAATGAACCAGCTATCGTTACGTATCGAGCATCGGGAGCATAAAATCTTAATACCAAGTAACCATCTTCATCAAAGTAGATGGTTTCTTCTCTTTCAAAGTTAACAACTAAACCTTTTGAGAACTTTGGACCTTCGCTTTTCAAAATCACAAGTTTACCATCGACTTCTTTAAGTGTGAAAACGCCGTTAAGTCCACCGAAGCCATCATCAGTGTACCCGGGAGCTTCTGGGTCTTCTTTCCAAGTTGTACCGCCGATAACGAACTTGTATTGATACGTTCCTGGTTTCAATTCAAACTTGTAGATCCATACACC
>FWWM01007421.1_pt1 | contig 22044 bp, 21 predicted proteins | sample 2228351 | NCBI WGS metagenome assembly FWWM01 (sample SAMEA103939774, study PRJEB20133) | metagenome
AAACCATACTCCGGGTTGAGCAACCATCTCCACAGTATTGCAGCCGCTACCGCCGGAATAATCGAAGGTATGAAATAAATAACCTTAAAGACATTTTGTCCCCTCACTTTGTTGTTAACCAGTACGGCGAGGAGCAATCCTACAACAATGCTTAGGGGCACACCGAATATGGTCATATAAGCCGTATTCCAAACGCTCTTGTAAAAATTCTCATCGCGGAACAACTCCAAGTAATTGCTAAGTCCTACCCACCGAGGCGGTCTCAAAATACTGAATTCAGTAAAACTGTAGTATAGAGAAAGTAAGATAGGATATACTGTAAATAGCGCAAATCCTGTTAGCCAAGGAAGCGCAAATAAAATTCCAATTAGATTCTCCCTCAATCTTCCTTTCATGTGACCACTCCCCCAGTCGCAGAACGACAACAACTAACGAACCTTTTTCGTCCCATCCACGAACTTCTTTATTGTTAGCCACGGTCTTGTTATAGCAGTGCCAATTACGACTGCGTAAGCGCCATATTCAAAGGCTTTTTCAACTTCTTCAAGAGTTGAATATCCACCCTCGGCGATTATGGGTACAACCAACCTTTTCGAAAGCTTCCTGACCAAATCGATATTTGGGACATCGCGCTCTTTGGTGTAAGAAGTGTATCCACAAAGTGTTGTTGCAATGAAATCCGGCTTTAGGTTTTGAACTCTCTCCGCATCCAACTCGTCGGCGATGTCTGCCACAATTCCAACGTCGGGAAATTTCGAGCGTATCTGTTCAAACAGCTCATCCAGTTCAACTGGTCTCTTACTCCTTGTACAATCAATTGCGACAAAATCTGCTCCTGCTTCGATGACTTCTCTTGCGTGCTCAAAGGTTGGAGTTATGAAAGCTTCGTACTTTCTGTCCTTCACAAGTCCTATGATTGGAATATCCACAAACTTCTTAACGGCTCGCACGTGTTTTGCATCGTTCGTTCTTATGGCCACAGCGCCAGCGTACTTTGCAGCTTTTGCCATACTCACAATAAAACAAACATCGTCGATCGGATCACCTGGTTCAAGTTGACAGCTGATTATAATCCCCTTTTGTAGCTCTCTCACATCTCATACTCCTTTGGAAATTATTTCCACTTTTCATTTTATAACTGGAGATTATTTCTGTCAAGTACCGATTGGTCTGTCCCAAAAGCTGAAAAACTTTGACAGATGACAGAAGAATGCTTAGATCTTCACAGGTCAGAGCTGTGCGACTTTTGATTTTTCTGGTATCGTATTGATTGAGGTGATCTAGTTGTCTGATCTGAAAAACATTGAGCTTTTTCTCTTGGATATGGATGGAACTTTCTATCTTGGAAACAAGTTGTTTGATGGTTCTCTCGAATTCGTCAGCACCGTTAGAAGGTTGGGTAAGAGATTTACGTTCTTGACAAACAATTCCTCGAATGATTCCGAAACATACGTGGAAAAGCTTCGAAAGATGGGGCTTGATGAACCAATTGATGTTTTTACATCTGGTGACGCTACAGGGATATTCCTGAAAGAAAATTTCGGTTCAACGAGAATATATCTTCTGGGTACAGGCAAGCTGGCAAAGACTTTGGAGAAATACGGTCATCAGATCGTCCAAGAGGATCCGCAGATCGTCGTTTTGGGATACGATACGGAAATAACCTATGAGAAGCTCTCAAAGACCTGCCTTTACCTGAGAAAAGGTCTTACCTACATCGCCACACATCCGGATATAAACTGCCCATCTCCCGACGGTCCTTTACCCGATGCCGGTTCGTACATAGCTTTGATTGAGAAATCCACAGGAAGGCTTCCAGATTACATCGTGGGAAAACCGAATCCTTTAATGTTACAGATGATTGTGAAAAGAACAGGTATACCGAGAGAAAGAATTGCGATGGTCGGTGACAGGCTGTACACTGATATCGAGTTTGCCAAAAGATCTGAGATTCTTTCCATTCTTGTTTTGACAGGCGAAACGACATTGGAAGATCTAAAGTTTTCTCCCACAAAACCCGACATAGTGGTTGAACACATTGGGATTCTTTCCCAACTCTTATGCGATGAGAGCGGTGAGACAGTTTGTCGATAAAGTACCACCTTCGTTCAAAGAGAACCGAGGAACTGGTCGAACTCGCACAAGGTGGTCTGAATGAAGCTCTTGAGTTGATAATAGAGAGATACTACCCGATGGTCGTAAAAATATCTTCGAATTACTACGCCCCATGGGCGGAGTTTGATGATCTTGTTCAAAACGGTCTTGTTGGTTTGATAAAAGCAACCTATTACTATCAAGCAGATAAGAGTGGATTTTCCTCCTTTGCCTGGAGAAGCATAGAATCGGAGCTGAAGTCTTTTTTGACCTTTTTAAACCGCAAGAAGAACAAGATGCTGACTGAAGCCATGAGCATTGATCAAGCAAATGTCGAGGAGTCCGAGGAACCTGGATATATCTTTGAGGACGCTTCGGTATCTACCCAAAGATCGGCAATCGTTGAAATTATTCTTGAACAGGTGAAAAAACACTTGAAGGATGAGGAGCGAGAAATAGTAGAACTTTGGGCAAGCGGAGAAAGCTATGATGAAATAGGGAGAAAACTGAATGTCGAATTCAAAAAGATTGACAACACAATCCAGAAGTTCAAAAGAGTTGCGAGGGAAAAGACCAGTCCCATTTTGGTGAAGTTGTTCTTTGAAGAAAGTTAGATCATTTTCCACTCTTCGTGAAGCTTTTCCAACTGATTTAGAATCCCATACTCCCCCAATTCTCTCAGTAACTGCGGATTAGTTTTCCCTTCTTTGAACAGTCTTAACGCTTCTATTTCTTCGTTCAGCTGCAGATGACAAACTATGAGCATCGCGGTTGTCCTAACTGTATCAAAATTCATGGTTTTAACCTTTATCAAAAACAACTTTGCCATATCATATCTTTCAACATCGAAGAATGTTGAGGCAAGGTTAAAGTAAGCGGGAGCATAGGAAGAATCAAGTTCGATGGCTTTCTGATAAGCTTCGATGGACTTAGCAATCTGTCCAAGTCTTCTGTAAACGTTTCCCAGGTTGTTCCAGATTTCTGGATGGTTTGGTTCAATTTGCAGGCACTGTTTATAGAGATCTTCCGCTTTCTGCAATTCTCCCTCTTGAGCGGCTTTTAAGGCTTTTTCAAAGAGTTCTTCAAGCCTCACTGGATCATTCCCCTTGTGTAGTAGATTGTGTCGGAGTAAATCTGATCACCTATTTTTATGGATACTGTCACAGGTGTTATGTCCGATGGCACTGGACGAGTACGCTTGAAAGAAGCGCTGTAAAAATTTTGAAGCATGTTCTTCTGAGAACCGAGATATCCTGCTCCACCAGATAGCAAGACGTACTCATTTGGTTCTTCCGAGACGAATATCCTGACGTTTTTACCTTTAAGAGTCACAAGATCGCTTCTGGAAAACTGTTTTGGAAATCTCTCGAAAAGAACTCCATATGTTTTCCCTCTTCTGATGTACGGTAGAATGGAATCAAAAAATCGTTCCTCAGGTTTGAGCCATTCAATCTTCGCATGATCGATTTTGAAATCAAAGTACACTGGCCCTCCGCCTTCTCGAATTTGCAACAGGTTTGACAGATAAGGAATCGTATCTCCAAAGACATTCTCAACTCTGAAATTCAACTTGATGGTTTCCTCTGAAAAGCTCAAACTGTCTATCTTGACAAAGATCGGTTCTTCACCTTTCATCGGGTAAACCTCCACCATGTGCTTATGCCAATCGAAAACAACGAGAAATGGGTAACGATAGTCAATGTTGATGACACCACCACCAAATTTGTGAAGTATCCGTTGTCCGTCCTTTTCAACCAATACAAATTCACCGTTTTTCGTCAAGATAACCGGATCACCTGATATGCTAACCTCAAAACACCAACTACCAAAAGCTGATCTTTCCTCGATTTTCCTACCGGTGAAATCCATCAGTACGAGCCTGTCTTGTAAAACATCCAGAATCCAGATTCCCTTCAAACAAATTTCGATATCCTGTATTGCGTAGAATTCCTGTAAGTTCACAAAAACCAGTTCTTCTCCCTCAACATAGAACAACCTGTTCACGTCGCTTCCCCATAGTCTGCCAAGTCGATCGAATCCTGCCAACAGACAATTGGAGAAATCTTCGTATATCACCCTCTCCATATTGTCCGTTGCACTAATTTTCACAAGTTTCCTTCTACTTGAAACAAACAAATCACCGTTTGGAAAGATTTCAACGGAAATCGGTTCGACGGATGTTTTCATCACACGGTAATTTTCATAGCTGTAATAAACCAATCTTTGGTTGGCCTGATCGGCTACAATTATCGTGTCCCCGTAAAGAGTGGCTGCAGTGGGTGTGTAGAAGTATTCGATTCCTTCTGAATAGCTCGCTACACCTGTCAATTTTTCGTAGACAACGGGTCTTGTGAAAACAAGTGGCTGCTGAAGAACCTCCATTTCCTTAAGTAGTGAGATAACTTCGTCCTTTCCAGGACTGATAACCAAGATTGTCTTCAAATCCTCCTGGGCTTTTTGAATGGCCCTCATATCGATATCTATCTTTGCCATAAAGTACCAAAACTCGGGTATGTCCGTGACGTAGATCAACCCAGAGGTGGCTGTTTCCATGAGTTCTTTTGCTCTTCTCACGTCACCTTCATACCAGGCAAAGAGAGCCTTGGAGAAATACTCTCGAGCTTGTTCCTCGGTGATTATGCCAAAAAGCAAAACGATCTGCAGCAAGATGAAGAAAAGCGTTATTGGTTTTCTCAAGACGATCGCCTCTTCGTAAACATGGCTAGCAGATCAGTTTTTCTCTCACTGCCTTTGAGCAATCTCTCGATATTTTCGGAATGCCTGATCGTGGAAAGCGTTGCCAGTATCAAAAACAATACGCCGTAATCTACGTTGAAAAGAAAACCAACAGCAGAAGCCGAATAAAGACCAACTATCGAACCTAAGGAGACATATTTTGTAAGCACAATAACGGCAAGCCACATTCCAAGAAAAGCAAAGCCGCATGGATAACAGATGGCAAACATTGCACCAACAGTACTCGCAACACCTTTGCCACCTTTGAATTTCAAAAAGATAGGAAAATCGTGTCCTAGAACCGCAGTTATGGCGGCCAATCCAACGATCTTCGGGTCATGGTTGAAAAGTTTTGAGAAAACCAAGACAGGCACAAAGGCTTTCACACCATCCATAACCATGCACATGAGACCAATGACAGGTCCTGCTGCGCGCAGAGCATTTGTACCACCGACATTTCCACTACCCACAGTTCTTACATCCACCTTTTTCAGCTTTGGCAGTAAATAACTGAATGGGATGGCACCACATAGGTACGAAATCAACCCAACCAAAACATAGTTCACCGTTCATCGCCTCCCTTTGAAGGTTATTATCAAGGGAGATCCTCTGAACTCGTCTACTCTCTGCCTTATCAGCCTTTCCACTGTGCGCGACACCTGTTCATTTGCAAGTTCTTTCTTGTTGACCGTCACAGCAAACTGTGGCGGTTTGATACCTAGCTGTTTTATCGAGAATATTCTAAGTTCCCCACCAGCAAGGCTTGGAGAGAGTATAAACAGCTGGGAGACAAGTTTGTTCAAATCAGCTTTCGGGACAGTTCTTCGGTAAGAGGAATAAGCCACATCTATGGCTTTGAACAATTCCTTGATCCCACATGACTTTAATGCGCTTGTGAAAACAACATCATAATCGCTCGCAAACGGCATTTCTGTGTAAATCAGATTTCTGTACTGCCGTTGCGGAACGGTTGATAAATCGTATTTGTTCACCACAACGACCATTGCTTTACCTTTTCTTACGATCAAATCTGCTATTCGCTTATCCTGTCTTGTGACTCCTTCAACTGCGTCGATCACAAGCAGCACAACGTCAACCGCCTCAATCGTGTCTATTGTTCTTGCAATGCTGAAGTGTTCTAAGCTTTTGTACTCAATTCGGCTCTTTCGTCTGAGTCCTGCGGTGTCTACGAAGAGATAGGTTTTTCCGTCAAAACTCACCAGCTCATCAACCGGGTCTCTCGTCGTTCCTGGTATCGATGTCACCGTTGCCCTTTCTTCTTTCAAGATGGCGTTGAACAGCGAGGACTTCCCCACATTTGGTTTACCAACTATGGCTACCTTCGGGTGCTCAGCCTCCAAGTCAACTCTTTTTGTTTCTTCTGTTCCAATATACTGTGCTATCTTGTCCAAAAGTACATCTGTGTTCTGACCGTGCAAAGCGCTTACCATCACGTAGTCCGTGAAACCAAGCTTCAAAAAATCACCGATGTTTGCCTCCACCGCTTTTTGATTGTCGGCTTTGTTGACGACAAGTATGACCTTCTTGCCAAGTTTTCTCAGCTTTTCAGCAACGTACTCATCCTCGGCAGTTATTCCGGCCCGTCCATCAACAACAAAAAGTATCAAGTCTGCTTTTTCATAAGTCTTGAAAGCTCTCTCTCTCATCGACGACAGCATTTCATCTTCGGCATCCAAAAAGACCCCGCAGGTGTCGTACAACTCAAAAATGGTCTCGCCGTACTCGACGAGACCTTTTATCGAATCACGCGTCACTCCTTCGGCGTCCTCGGTTATCGCTTTACGCCTACCTATCAGCCTGTTGAAAAGAGCAGATTTACCGACATTTGTCCTACCAGCTATTACGACAACTGCCATGTTATTTCTTCAATCTGTCGCCAAGAGTGTTTCCCAAGCCAGAGGTTTGTGTTTTCTTTTTGTACTCCTCGTATGCTCTCTTTTCTTCTAGCTTCTTCTGGCTAACCAATATTTTTCGTCGTTCTGGCACGATTCTGAGTACCAGCACCTCTATTTCGTCGCCCTCTTTGAAATCTGTAGAAGCATGCGAAGATGGCATGAAACCCTCGACGTTGAAATCGGTAAGCTTAACCACATAACCAGAGTTAACTTTTGACTGAACTCTCGCCTTCACTTCGCTGTCCTCTGAGAGTTTTGTCATAACCTCTTCCCACGGGTCCGTTGTCAACTGTCTTACGCTAAGCCTCATCCTTCTTTGCTTCTCATCAATGGAGAGTATTTTGACCTTTATCTTTTGACCATCTCGGAAAAGCTGTGTTGGATCTTTAACCTTTTCCCAGGAAAGCTCAGATCTTGGCGCGAAACCACTCACACCATCTTGGAGCTCGACAATCAATCCAGTTGGAACCACCTTTAGGATCGAACCTTCAACAACATCGCCTTCTTTGAATCTGTCAAGAATGTTTTCCCAAGGATCTCCTTGGGCTCTCTTGTAGCTCAGACCAATTTTCTTTGCCGTCGAGTCAACCTCAACGACTTCAACTTGAATAACTTGTCCAACCTTGAAATATCTGTGCAGATCGACCTTCTTGTTACCCCAGAAGATCTCTGAAATTCTAACCAGCCCGTCAATTCCCGGTTCTAAGTTGACGAACAAGCCAAATGGTGCTATGTTTCTCACCGTTCCTTGAACAATCTTGCCAACTGGGTACTTCTCGATCACCTTTTCCCATGGATCTGGTTCCATTGCTTTTAAGCTGACAACTACTCTGAAGGATGCTTCATCCATTTCAATGATCTTTGCTTTAACGCGTTCTCTTCTTTTGAGAACATCTGTCGGGGACAACCTTGCATCATAAGAAACCTCGGATTTTGGCAGTATCGCACTGACAGGTCCAAGATTTATGAGAGCATGGGATTCATCAACCTTTTCAACAACACCTTCGACAACATCACCAACCTTGTGGCTTAAAAAGAATTCCTTCCTCTTTTTTTCGAGTACCAGTTTTCTTGAGACAACTATCCGCTGTCTTTTTCTGCCAAACTCAAGCTCTAATATTGCAAAGTCAAGTTCTTCCTGCGGAATTGGGCTATCCTTTTTGAGTAGAGAATGTGAACCTGGCAAGAAGGCATTCAGAACTCCATACAGCGACACTTGATAACCACTTGTCACCGCCCCGACTATCTTTCCTTTCACCAGCTCACCTTTCTCGTAAGCATCTCTGAGTTTTGATCTGATTAGCCTTAAAAAAGGTCTTTTTTCTGAAAGAACTGCAGACCCTTCTTCGTCGTTAATCTTAAGAACCTGCACGGTCAACTTTTGGCCAACCTGATACTTTTCAGGACTGAAAACCAACTCGCTGTTGGGGATGAACCCCTCCTCTTTGGCTTGAAAATCAACGTATACTCCTTCACTCGCATTTATCCTGGTCACAATCCCTTCGACAACGCTACCTGGCGATGTCTCCACAAAATCCAAGTATCCTTCGAAATTTTCCATACCCTCTTTACTCATCCTTATTCCCTCCTGCTGAGCAATTTTTCGATGATCTTTTTCACATCTTCATATGGTGTTGAAGTGCCAGAGACAACACCAATGGTGTTAAATTCTTCTAAATCCAATGAATCAACTTCCTCGGGCACTTCTACGTGAACAACTTCACAGTACTTCTTGGCAATTGAAACCAACTTCTTCGTGTTCGAACTGTGCTTGCCACCAACCACAACCACTAAATCACTTTGACTGGCTATCTTTCTGGTTTCAACTTCCCTTCGCGCTGTCACATGGCAAATTGTGTTGAAGAACCTGAACTCAGTTGCATCAGAGATTCTCAGAGTCTCACCTGCGAATTCGATCAAATCCTCTACGGACATTGTGGTTTGCGAGACAAGACAAATTTTACCGGACAGTCTCATTGGTGTATCTCCCACCTCGGCGTCTTTCACGTATCCTTTCAGTGTTATCATCTCCGGATGATCCTTTTTCCCATACACAGCTATTCTGTATCCCTCATTTCTCATTTGCTGTACAAGCTGAAACAGCCTTCGAACAATTGGACAGGTTGTATCAATAACTCGCTTGAAGCTTTTTTCGACTGCACAGTAGTCTTCCGGTGGTATCCCGTGTGCCCTTATGATTAAAACCGAATCTTTGCTATCATTTGGCAGACTCTCAAGCGAGACAACTTCTACTCCTTTTTGCTTCAGTTGATTCATGACGTTGCTGTTGTGTACCAAATCACCGAGCAGGTATATTCTCTCACCTCGACCGAGCTCCTCAGCAACCGCTTCAAGCGCTCTTTTCACGCCGAAGCAAAAACCTATGTTTTCAGCAACAACGATCCTCACATTTTACTCTCCCGCAAATAATTTTACAGATCCTGGTCAGAACTTCTTCTACTGACATACTTGTTGTGTCGATTATGAAAGCGTCCTGTGCGGGTTTCAAAGGAGCTATGGACCTACTTGAGTCCTGCGCGTCTCTCAACCTCATCTCTTTCTCAACCTCCTCGACGGAGGCGTTAATACCCTTTTGCTGAAGTTCATTCAACCTCCTTTTGACTCTTTCTTCAAAGGAAGCTGTAAGAAAGATTTTAACATCGGCATTTGGCAGAACAACCGTTCCTATATCTCTTCCATCAACAACAAAAGATCCCTTCTCACAAATCGCCCTCTGTATTTTTGTCAATTTCTCGCGCACGGCTGGAAGCTTTGCAAAATCTGAGGCCAATTTTCCCGCCTCAGGTGACCTTATTTCCTCGCTAACCTTCTTGCCGTTTATGTAAAGTTCGCCGTCTTTAAATTCTATGTCGATTTTTTCGAGCTCTGAGGTGATATCATCCGCCGGCGAGAACCCCTTCGAAGTAAGGTAAAAGGCCACAGCCCTGTACATTGCTCCTGTATCCAAATAGTTGATACCGAGCTTTTTGGACAAGAGCTTTGCAACAGTTGACTTTCCAGAACCCGCAGGACCGTCGATTGCAACCAAGATTCGTTTGCCCAACTCTACGTCTCCTCCACGGTATCGACGATCTTGAAAACCTTGTCAAGCCTTGTCATCTCAAAGACACGTTTTACATTTTGCTTCATCGATGCGAGAACCAATTCCTTGTTCAGCGACCTTGTCAACTTCAAGAGTGCAACCATTGTTCCAAGACCCGCGCTGTCAACGTAGGAAACATTCGACATATCCATGACAATCTTTCCAGCTGATGTTTTCTCAACTTCATCCTTTATAGCTTTCTTGATCTCTGCGGAGTGGTATGCGTCGATGTCACCACTGACCTTACACACCAACCTTGCTCCAATCTGCTCGAATTTAACGTTTAAGTCGTTCACTCTAATCGCCTCCCATTATCTTTATCCTCAACTCTCTCAATTGCTTTTCGTTGACCACATCAGGTGCCCCGGTAAGCGGACAGGTTCCGCTCGAAGTCTTTGGAAAAGCTATCACATCTCTTATGGAGCTTGCACCACACATGATGGCTGTCAGCCTATCCAAACCCAGGGCAATTCCACCGTGTGGTGGCGTGCCGTACTGAAATGCTTCGAGCAAGAAACCAAATTTCAGTTTTATCTCATCTTCTGTCAGCTGCATCAATTCGAAAACCTTTTTCTGCAGATCGGCATTGTGAATTCTTATACTCCCCGAACCAAGCTCGAAACCGTTTACTACTATATCATACGATTGGGCCCTTATTTTGGACAAATCCGTTGCCGAGTATTTCTCCAAATCCTCAAGGTTTGGCATGGTGAACGGGTGATGCTGTGCTACATACCTTTTTTCTTCTTCATCCCATTCGAACATCGGAAAGTCCAGTACCCACAGTACATCGAATCCCTTTTTAAGATCGCTCAGATACTGATCTCCTATGTATTTTCTGATTTCACCGAGAGCTACGTTAACGGTTGGCAGATCACCTGCGCAGATTATGCAACAGTCCCCTTCGTTCATCCCAAGATGTCTTGAAACCAGAGAGTACTCTTTCTCAAGATGTTTCAGCAAACTACCACGTGTGATTTTTCCACCCTCTATAGCAAACCAAAGCGTCCCACCAAGTCCTTTTTCTTTGGCAATTTGTTCGAATTGATCGGCAACCTTTCTTGTCATTTGGTGTGAAAAACTTTTCACCACAAAGCCTTTCACTTTGCCACCAGTTTGAACTGTTGATCTCAAAAGTTGCAATTCAGAACCCGCAAAAAGATCGGTCAAATCGACAAATTTCATTCCTATTCTTCTATCTGGCTTATCGCTACCGTAGCTGTTCATGCACTCTCCATAAGAAAGCCGATCGAATTTCTCAGGCAGTTTTACGTTGAGAACTTCTTTGAAAACGTGTTTGAGCATACCCTCTACTAATTCTAAAACATCTTCCCTTGTGACAAATGACATCTCGATGTCTATCTGCGTGAACTCGGGTTGTCTATCGGCCCTCAGATCTTCGTCTCTGAAGCACCTCACAATTTGGAAATATCTGTCCAATCCGCCAACCATCAATATTTGCTTGAAGAGTTGAGGAGATTGTGGGAGAGCGTAAAAGGTCCCAGGTTTTAACCTGCATGGTACAAGGAAATCTCTCGCGCCTTCCGGAGTGCTTTTTGTGAGAAATGGGGTTTCAACTTCGACGAAGCCATTACTGGAGAGATAATTTCTCACTGAAAGTGCCACGGCATGTCTTAAGAGTAGGTTTTCCATTACTTCCTTCCTTCTGAGATCTATGTAACGGTATTTCAATCTAACTTCTTCCGACGGGAAAGAGCTGTCCCCAGGATAGAATGGAAGTTCTTTGCTTGGCGAAGAGAGAACCTCGATTTTTTCTGCGTGAACTTCTATTTCTCCTGTTTCGAGATCCATGTTAATGTTCTCTTTCGGTCTTTCCTTAACGGTACCTTCAACTTTCACAACCGTTTCCCTTTTAAGCGATATCGACAAACCTTCTGGAACCACAACTTGAGTTTGACCGTATCGATCTCGCAACATCAAGAACGTCACGCCACCGAGATCTCGAATCCTGTCGATCCAACCAGCAAGAATCACCTTTTTACCGGTGTCTTTTAACCTGAGCTCACCACAGGTATGCGTCCTAAGCATGTTCAATCCTCCCAACTCTTCAACTTTGTAATCAAATATATCACGTCTTTTTGAATTTTACTAAACAAGATTCCAATTTGACAACTAGTCTTTCTCTCATTTATTATTTTTATGTACAACCTTTACCAAAAGGTTACAAAAAAACAATGAACTGGAGGTGAACGGTTGAATCGGCCAAAGGTCAAACTCGACAGTTACCTGGTCGCTTACGCGAGGCAGCTTGCCAAGGAAATCACGGACGAGGTGCAGAAAATCATAGATCAACATTCGACCGTCTCGGTGGAAAGAACTGTGCTGAGACTGTTTGGCGTAGACGGTGTTAACAGTGAGGGCATACCATATCCAAATGTCGTAGTAGACAGATTCAAGAAACTCGGCATACTGGATAGTGGTGTTGCCGTTCCGTTTGTCAACGCGATGCTGGTTTTGGATAAAAGTGCGCAGGAAACAGCTGAAGCCATAGACGACGGGCTTGACACAAGAACTCTACCACCTGTTCCCAAACACAAGCTGGAAGAGTCAATGAGAGAACTTGCCGAAAAAGCCCTCGACAAGATTTCAAAAAAGAGCAATGAAAGAGATAATTTGCTGCACGAACTTGGTGATCCACCAACTCCCTACAAATACCTGATAGTTGCCACGGGAAACATATACGAAGATGTTGTGCAAGCAAGAGCTGCAGTCTACCAAGGGGCAGACATAATTGCGGTAATTCGTTCTACCGCACAAAGTCTTTTGGACTACGTTCCATATGGGGCAACGACTGAAGGTTTCGGCGGCACCTACGCAACACAGGAGAATTTCAGGATCATGAGACAAGCACTTGACGAGGTTGCGAGGAAAGTTGGTAGATACATCAGGCAAGTGAACTATGCCTCAGGGCTTTGCATGCCTGAAATTGCAGCCATGGCCGCACTGGAAGGACTTGATATACTCTTGAACGACGCAATGTACGGAATACTTTTCAGAGACATCAACATGATACGTACTTTCACAGATCAGTACTTCTCGCGTTTAATCTGCGCTTTTGCAAGTATTACGATAAACACAGGAGAAGATAACTATCTAACCACAGCCGACGCCGTGGAAAAAGCCCACACAGTAACGGCTTCAGAGTTGCTAAACGAACAGTTTGCCTTGAAGGCGGGGATGAAACCATCCTTAATGGGGCTGGGACACGCATTTGAAATAGACCCGCACCTTGAAAATGGGCTTTTGTACGAAATAGCGCACGCAATGCTTGCAAGAGAATTGTTTCCGGACTGCCCGATCAAATACATGCCTCCGACGAAGTTCATGACTGGAAACATCTTCAAGGGTTACGCCATGGAAACCTTGTTCAACCTTGTGTCGGTGATGACTGGCCAAACAATACATCTTTTGGGAATCCTCACAGAAGCCATTCACACTCCGTACATGCACGACAGATATTTGGCGTTGGTTAACGCCAACTATGTCTTCAACAATGCCCGCAACTTGGGATCGGAGATCCTTTTCAAAGAGAATGGATTCATAGAACGTAGAGCAAATCAGGTTTTGCAGCAAGCGGTGAGACTTTTGGAACACATAAAAGATGTGGGACTGATTTCTGCGATCGAAGAAGGGATTTTTGCAGATATAGCCCGAAGAAGAGATGGTGGCAAAGGTTTGGAAGGGGTGTTCAAGAAATCCGACGACTATCTTAATCCAATTCAGGATGAACTTGAAAGAAGGCTGGGGGTGAAGATGTGAAGAGAATCATCAGACCTTACGGTGATCAAACTGACGACGGAGCGGTGCAACTGTCTTTCACCCTGCCCATTGAAGCCGGTCCAGTGGCGAGGGAAGCTGCCAAACAGTTCTGCGAAAAACTTGGTTTCGACGAAGTGACGATTGCGACAATGGAAGATTTGGGTGAGGGTTTCACCTTCGTTGTTGTTTACGGTAAGACATCCGTTTACGTTGACTTGTCAACCATTAAAGTTGTGACACCGAAATTCAAGAAACTCAAAAGAGAACAGTTGGATGAACTTGTTTTGCGTGAGCTTGGAAGACCGATAACTGTAGTTGGTGCGACCATTGGTACTGATGCCCACACTGTCGGACTTGACGCAATACTCAACATGAAGGGCTTCCACGGGGATTACGGTTTGGAAAGATACAAATGTTTCAAGGTTTACAACATGGGTGCACAAGTGCCTCCGTTGGAGGTTGTAAGAAAAGCTCGAGAAGTCAGAGCGGATGCGATTCTGGTGTCACAGGTTGTGACTCAGAGAAACATTCACATCAAGCAACTATCGGAATTGATGGACCTTTTGTATGCGGAGGGAATAAGAGAAGATTTGCTCGTCATAGTCGGCGGACCGAGAATAACACACGAACTTGCACTTGAGCTTGGTTACGATGCGGGCTTCGGATCCGGGACAACGCCAAGCGATGTGGCAAACTTCATTGCCCAGGAGGTTTTGAAAAAGTCGAATCGATGAATTCTCTCACAAAATCCAGCTCCTGCTCATCGGTGATTTCACCATCAAGTTTTGCGCAGTAAACTGCTTCCAATATCTCTCCCAGCCGCCTGTTCGGTGCAAGTCCGAAGCTTTCGACCAAATCTTTTCCGTTGATCCTCAGTTTTGTGGTTGCAACCTTTTGTAAAAACTGTTTCAAATACGCTTGGTCTTCAAAGTCAAGGTACGATGAGATGTAGCAGTAACCTTCCGGGGAGATTCCCTGTGTCATTTTGTAAATCTCCGAGAAGCTCATCCTCAGCTTTATCATTTGAGCAAGAGGAATTATCATTTTCTTTAGCAATTTCAGTTCCTGAAGAAACTTTGATGATAAGCCGTACCTGTCTTTCAACTCCTTGAGCGATTGATCGCTGTGGTATTCAAGAAAGACGAACATCACCGCATAGAATCTATCGATCTTTTGGAAGTGATTCTCTGCCCAAGGTAAGAAATCGTACAACGAGCGAAGCTTTTCTTCCATAGTGGCAGTGTAAAAGGTTCCAGGGAAAATCCTCTTGAGAGCCTCGAATTCAGACAGTCTGCTCATTGCCTCGACTGCTTTCACTTCCTGAACTATCTTTTCAAACTCCTGTCTTATCCTCTGTCCACTGACTTTTTCTAAGTATCCCTGTCTAACCGCCTCAATCATAAGCCTTGCGGTTTCTTCTTCTATCTTGAAATTGAATCGAACCTCAAATCTCACAGCCCTCAGAATCCTTGTGGGGTCCTCGATAAAGCTGAGTGTGTGTAAACATCTGATTCTTCCTTCTCTCAGATCTTCCTGGGCTCCAAAGAAGTCAAGCAAAAGTCCGAAATCTTTGGAATTGAGTTTTATCGCCATGGCGTTGATGGTAAAATCGCGTCGGTAAAGATCTTTCCTGATCGTACTTATCTCAACCTGAGGCAGTTCCGTTGGTGCTTCATAGTACTCAATTCTCGCAGTTGCAACATCTACTCTTCTACCGTTGAAAAACAAAGAAGCAGTCATGAATTTGTCGTACTTGACCAAAGTCGCGTTGAGTTTCGAAGCCGCATACTCCGCAAACCTTAAACCATCACGTTCGACAACCAGATCTGTGTCAAAACTCGGGTTTCCCATCAACAAATCTCTGACGAACCCACCGACAACGTAGACGTTCAATCCAACGTCGTCACCAAGCTGTCCAAAGATTTTCAAAAGATTGTAGATTTCCTTTGGAAGGAAGGAAATCATCTTATCGCGAACATCGTAGAAAACTTCTCTATCTTGCCTTGCCATTGGTCTTCTTGGAGAAATTCTCACTGCATCCGAGAAACTTACGCGCATCACGTCAGTTCTGGTTATGATCCCAACCAGAATTCCATTTTCCAAAACGGGAATTCTGCCTATGTCATAATCAGCCATCAGCTTTCGAATCTTACTCAGCGGGGTTTCGGCATCGGCGACTACCAATTTTGTCGACATGATCGATTTCACAGGGGTTTTCAACAACCCATGGTTAACAGCCTTGTCAACTGCTTTTTTTGTAACAATCCCAACCAGTTTGTTACCCTCGATCACCGGCATGCCGTTGTGACCAGTTCTCTCCATTATTTTGTTGACTTCCTCTATGGTCATATCGCTGTACGCAACTCTTACAGGTGAAGACATTACATCTCTTGCCACAGGGCCTCTTCCCACGTGCTTTTGAATCGACTCGAGTATCAGACGCTTTACCTGAGACACATCTGGAAGACTGATTGAACAGCTTGCTGCCTTTCTATGACCACCCCCACCGAGTTCGGCAAGTGCACTTCCAACGTCCACATCTTCCGAGGACGTTCTTCCAATCACATGCGTCTTCTTACCCGTTCTAACAATGCAAATGAGAGTATCAACACCCTGAAGGTCCCAAAGTTTTGTTGTGACCGCGTTCAGCCCACCTACGAATTTCTCCGTTTCCGCTGTGGCAATGTGGATAACGCAGTCTTTAACTTTGTGCTGTTCCATACTCGAAACCAACTGATCAAGTATGAGTTTTTGGTCGTAATTCAAATCGTACTTTATGAACTCCGAGACCTCAGCCAAGTTGATATTCTTTTGAAAAAGGAACTTTAAAGCTTCCAGATCCCTTATCGTTGTGGCTGTGTAGAGCAAATTGCCCGTATCCTCGTAGAGCGCTATGGCGAATAAAGTCGCATCCATGGAATCGATCTCAATGTTCTTCTTGATAATCTCTTCGACAAGAAGAGTGATGGTCGCACCTACGGACTCGATGTGTCTTTCACCGTTTATCGTTATCTCTTTCACATCTGGATGATGATCGTACACCACGATTTTGTCCACTGTATCGAGAATTTGCTGTATCTTGCCACCAAGTCTTTCCTTCGATGCGGTATCTACGATCACCATTGAGTCGACTTTCACATTGTTCAAATCGCTCTCAGTCAAATAGGGGTATCTCTCCTCGTAAATACTTATGTACTGCGCAACATTTTGCTGAGGGGTACCGCTTATCACTATCAGGTGGTCTGGAAAGATTTTCTTGGCGGCAACACAGGAAGCAAAACAGTCGAAGTCTGGGTTTCTGTGACCCACGATCAGTTTCACTTCATTTCCTCCTCAAAGTGATCTGCTGCCCCTGGCGTAGAACAAGAAGATCACGAGCTGATCCCTGGTTGACCGAGATTTCCAAGAAGCCCGAACTGTCTATGTGTGCAAGCACAGAGCCCTTCGAAACATCACCGTAGGCTCTCACGTAGGTGAGTTCAAATTTGTTGTTTAGAATTAAGGTGTCATCGATGTCCCATCTGAGTTTTTCTACGAGGCTTTTGGGTATATTGGTCTCAACATTACCAAAGCCGTCGAAGAAAACAACTTCTCCTACTATGGTGTCGTCGCAGATCTCTGCAACTTTGTACGGCAGAACTATGAAGTTCGGTAGCACGCTGCCAACCTCCTCAAAAGGACAACCCTTTGATAAGTGTGCCGCAACGGCTGCAAAGATGTCCCTACCGTGAAAAGTGTTTGAAGAACCATAGTGAAGTTTCTTGTTGTCGAGTTCGCGGACCTGTTTGACTTTGTAGTAATCGGCAACAAAGGTGAATATGCCGTTGTCCGGACCGATGTAGAAATGATCGTTCCTTGTCCTAACACATATGGCCTTTCTTGCTGTTCCAACACCGTAATCGACGACAGCAACAAAAATCGTTCCCTCGGGAAAGTCGAAAGAAGCTCTCAGCAGAACATGAGCGGCCATCCTGACATCGTATGGTGCTATCTCATGGGTTATGTCGATTATTTCGGCAGATGGATTTATCCTTTTCATCACTGCCTTTGCCACGCCAACATAGTAACTTTTGTAAGACCAGTCTGTCAAAAAGGCTATCATCTTATCCCTCCGCAGCCAAGTGCTTCTTTATAAAATACTACTACAATCTACATACGTTGCAAAACTAATCTGCTTTGTTGTATACTTGCATATGTGCTAAAACCTTTGAAGGGGGTATTACGGTGAAGAAATTCTTGGTGATCTTGCTTGCTTTGGCAACAGTTTTCGTTGTAGCCGAGGTGAAGAACCCCGACACAATTGTCAAACTCAACATGGCGGGTGAACCTGACACCTTTGATCCCCACTATGCGTACGACACAGCAAGTGGTGAGGTGCTAAACGAAGTTTACGAGTGCCTCATTCAGTATGTCGGTTCGAGCCTTACGGAAATGGCACCAAGACTTGCCACAGCAGTTCCAACGGTTGAAAATGGGTTGATAAGAGAGGGAGGAAAGGTCTTTGTCTTCCCGATCAGAAAAGGTGTCAAGTTCCACAACGGCGCAGAACTGACACCAGAGGATGTTGAATACTCATTTGAAAGGGGATTAATCTTTGACCCAGCCGGCGGCCCAATGTGGATGCTCTGGGAAGCGCTGTATGGAGTCTATTCTTTGGAGGAACTCGTCGAAAAAGTACTTGAGAAAACCTACTCTGAAATGATCGATCCAAACACAAAGGAACCGTTCCCAGAGTACAAAGAAGCTCTTAGCAAGTTCTACCAGGACTACATCGACCCGGCAATCGAAGTCGAAGGTGACAGTGTTGTATTCAAGCTATCCAGACCATTTGGACCATTCCTCTCAATCCTGTGCCACTATGGTTACTGGAGCTCCATTCTGAACAAACAGTGGTGCATTGAACAAGGGTGCTGGGACGGCAGAGCTGACACATGGTGGAGATACCACGATATACCAAAAGAAGATTCACCGCTGTACGCAAAGGCAAATGGAACAGGACCGTTCAAAGTCATCGAGTGGGACAGAGCTCAACAAAGGGTTGTGCTTGAAAGATTTGACGATTATTGGAGAGGACCGGCCAAGATCAAGAGAGTGATCATCTGGAATGTGCCAGAATGGTCAACGATGAAGGCAATGCTTGAAAGAGGAGATGCGGACATAGCGGCCGTTCCAACTCTTTATCTGCCTCAAATCGAGAATGCTCCTGGTATTGTTGTGGAGAAACCGTTCCAGACGTTGACAGTTCATGCTCTCCACTTCAACTGGAACGTTAGGCCAGACAGCAAGTACATAGGCTCTGGAAAACTCGACGGCAACGGTGTTCCGCCAGACTTTTTCAGCGACGTCCATCTGCGCAGAGCTTTCGCCTATATAATCAACTACAATGCTGTTATAAACGACGTTTTGAAGGGACTTGGCAAGAGAGTCCCGACAGCTTTGCCTTCTGGGCTGATAGGTTACAATCCGGACCTTCCATTGTTTGAATTCAGCATAACAAAGGCTACAGAGGAATTCAAGAAAGCATGGAATGGAGAAGTTTGGAAGAAAGGATTCAAACTTGTGCTTCTTTACAACACAGGAAACGAAGTTAGAAGAACTGTTGCAGAGATGATCAAGACATATGTGGAAATGATAAATCCGAAATTCGAGATCGAAGTTCGCGGAGAGCAGTGGCCGACATACTTGACTTCTTACAAGAACGGTTATTTGCCTGCTTTCATAATAGGTTGGCATGCCGATTATCCAGATCCACATAACTTCATACAGACTTACTATCACTCAGCTGGAACGTACGGTTTCGCACAGGGTGAGAACTTCAAGAAATTTGTCTCAACCCCGACACCAGAACTTGGTGGTAAAAGCTGCGACGAGCTCATAGAATTGGCAGCCAATGAGGTTGACGCAAAGGTCAGGCAGAAGCTCTACGAAGATGTACAGAAATTTGCCCTCAACAACGTCCTTGGAATCACGCTCTACGAAGGCATGGGCTTTAGCGTCAGAAGGTCATGGGTCAAAGGTTGGTTCCACAACCCAATGAGATCTGGTGAAGACTATTATCATCTGTGGAAAGAAGAGTAGCGCCGTCACATATCTGGTGAAAAACCCGGGTTTGACGCCCGGGTTTTTTGTTTTTCTTCATCTGATTAATCTGAGAGTTCATTTTTGCCTATACGTATCATTATAATTACAAAACGATTGGAATGCAAACTGTTAGGTGCTATGGTGATATACTTAACATCGGAGGTGGTTGATGTGGGTATTCCACTTTTGGGAGACAGATTTCCGGAGATGGAAGTTGTTACAACAAAAGGGAAGTTCAAGTTGCCGGATCAGTACAAGGGAAAATGGTTTGTGTTGTTCAGCCATCCAGCGGACTTCACACCTGTTTGCACAACGGAATTTGTTGCTTTTCAAAAACGTTACGACGAGTTCAAAAAGCTCAACTGTGAGTTAATTGGCTTGAGCGTCGATCAGGTCTTTTCACACATCAAGTGGACTCAGTGGATCGAGGAAAAACTGGGCGTTAGAATCGAGTATCCTGTCATAGCAGACAGTCTTGGAAAAGTTTCCGAGGCCCTTGGGTTAATCCATCCGGCAAAAGGTGCCAACACCGTCAGAGCTGTGTTTGTAGTCGATCCAAATGGCGTCGTGAGAGCCCTGCTTTACTATCCACAAGAGGTTGGAAGAAATATTGATGAGATTCTCCGCATTGTAAAAGCTTTCCAAGTTTCCGACGCAAATAAGGTCGCCATACCCGCAAATTGGCCAAACAATGAGCTGATCGGGGATAGGGTCATAGTCCCTCCTGCAACGACGGAAGAAGAAGCAAAAAAGAGACTCGAGCAATACGAAGGGTACGACTGGTGGTTTGTTCACAAGAAAGTTTGATAAAATATATAAATGAACGCCCGGGAATTGATCCCGGGCTTTTCAGAATTTTGAGAAAGGAGGATGACGATGATCAACCCAAGAATTGAAAAGGCTTTCAATGAACAAATCAAAAAAGAACTTGAATCGGCATATTTGTATCTTGCAATGGCTGGTTATTTCGACGGAATCAATCTCGAAGGTATGGCACACTGGATGAAAGTTCAGGCAAAAGAGGAGTTCACGCATGCTATGAAATTTTACGAGCACATAATCGAGCGGGGTGGAAAGGTTGAATTTTATCCTTTGCAACTTCTTTCAAAGAACTGGAAGTCTGCTTTGGAAGTCTTTGAACATGTCCACGAGCATGAGCAGAATGTCACGGCAAGCATAAACAACTTGGTGGAGCTTGCCAGGGCCGAGAACGATTATCCGGCTCAGGTGCTGTTGCAGTGGTTTGTGAACGAACAGGTGGAAGAGGAGGCTAACGCCTTAAAGATAGTTGAGCTACTCAAACAGATAAAAGACTCTCCCGTCGGTATTATAATGGTGGATAGAGAGCTTGCAAAGAGGGAGTGAGTTGAATGTTCAACATCGACGAAATCTTCGAAATAGCGGAGCAAATCGAAAGAAATGGCGTTAAGTTCTACACAAAGGCAGCTGAGAAGTTTGTGGAATACTCCAAAAAGTCGATGCTCCTGAAACTTGCGGACATGGAAAAAGAACATGAGAACAGGTTTCATACAATGAGACTCGAACTGGCCAGGAAGGAAAGCCAGATTTCCCAATTTCTCGATCCGCAGAACGAAGCAAAGCTGTACCTGCATTCCATTGCAAATAGCAAGGTTTTCGACTTAAAGTCTGATCCAGTGGAAAGGCTTGGAAAAATTGAAACAGTGTCGGATGTTTTGAAAGTTGCCATCGATCTTGAAAAAGATTCCATAATCTTTTACCTTGGTATAAAGGAATTTGTTCCCGCTGAACTTGGAAAGGACAAGATTGACTTGATAGTCAAAGAGGAAATGGGTCATGTGAAGATTTTGACAGATCTTCTGGAGAACTTTTGAAAAGGGGTGTAAAGGTGGTAACTAAAGAACAGGTTTACGAAGCTTTGAAGGAAGTCATAGACTTTGAGATCGGACTGGATATAGTAACTCTCGGACTTGTCTACGGTGTCGATGTGGACTCGGAGGGGAATGTGTCTATAACAATGACGATGACTACACCAGCATGTCCACTTGCCGGAATGATCCTTGAGCAAGCCGAGGACAGGGTCAGACAAGTTGATGGTGTTAAGGACGTAAAGATAAATCTCACCTTTGACCCTCCATGGTCACCTGAGATGATGAGTGAGGAAGCACGAAAACGTTTTGGATTATGACGTACAGAGATTTGTACGTGAAAACAAGGAACATGTTGAAAGAGGCTTCTGAATCGGCTGGTTCAGAAGCCCTTTTGCTTTTATCCTATGCTCTTGGACAACCAAAGGAAAGAGTTATTCTCAGATTCAACGAAGTAGTTGAAGAAACATTGCTCAAGAAGGTCCTT
>FWWM01007428.1_pt1 | contig 22034 bp, 19 predicted proteins | sample 2228351 | NCBI WGS metagenome assembly FWWM01 (sample SAMEA103939774, study PRJEB20133) | metagenome
CAGACTTGCAGTTGAGACATGCTTTTGGCCTCTGTATGAAGTAGAGGAAGGAGTGACCAGGGTGACATTTAAACCGAGAGAGAAAAAGCCAGTGGTAGAATTTTTAAAGGCACAGGGGAGATTTAAACATCTCTTTGAGCCTGGAAAAGAAAAGCTAATTGAGCAAATTCAAGAGACAATTGACAAAAATTGGGAAAGACTTTTAAAGGAAGAACAGATGTTTTTAGATCCCTCATCAACAAAATCTGAGGAGAATATGGAGGATAAAAAATGATACCAATTTTTATAATTTCAAATCGCCCATTTACAGGTAAGAATTTTTTTGCTATAGGACTGGCTTTAACTCTTAAAGAGAAGGGCTATAAAATTGGATATGTAAGACCTCTTGGAAAAATTCCCTTAAGAAAGGGAGAAGAAATTTTTGATGAAGAAGCGGTGTTTATAAAGGAAATTTTAGGACTTGAAGAACCTTTAGGAATAATTTCTCCTTTCGTTTTTACCTATGAAACTCAGTATAAACTTTTGGAAGGTGCGGACCTAAAAGTAAAGGAAAAGGTATTAAATTCTTTCAGTAGCCTATCTGATAAAGATTTTGTAATAGTCGTTGGTGCAAATAACATATTTGAAGGATACACACTTGGTATAAGTTCTATAAGCCTTGCAAATGAGACAAATGGCAAGGTTATTGCTATACAGCATTGGGATAGTGAGCTTGCAATGGATGATATATTTGGAATTAAAGAGATAACAAAAGACAATTTTATTGGAGCTGTTATAAATAAAATTGCACCAGAGCAATATATTCATATAAAAGAAAAGGTTATTCCTTTTATGGAATCGCATGGAATAAATGTTCTTGGAGCATTTAAAAAAGACAAATTCCTTGAGGCAGTTACAGTAAGAAGGCTCATGGAATCTGTAAATGGAGGTATTGTATGTTGTGAAGATAAACTTGATGAAATTGTTGAAAACATCTCTATAGGTGCGATGGATCCAGAAACCGCACTCTCCTATTTCTTAAGAATTCCTAATAAAGCAGTAATCACAGGTGTTTACAGAACAGATATTCAGATAGTTGCTATGGAGACATCAACAAAATGTTTAATTCTTACAGGTGGAATGCATGTTAGTGCCACAGTAACTGGAATTGCTAAGGCTAAGGGAATACCAATAATTGTAACTTCAATGGACACATTTACAGCAGTTGATAGAATGGAAAAACTAATGGGAAAGGCAGTGATAAGAGAGAAAGATAAGGCTATGAAAGCAAAGGAAATAGTAAGTAACGAGTTTGATATAGAAGGCTTTTTGAGGAAAATCAAATAAAATTATGATGAACAAAAAAATTGCCTCCATAGCAAAAGTTGAGACAGTAAAAGAAAATTTAGTTGTTTTTGCTTCTCCATATCAGATAAAAGAAGTTGCGAGACTTATTGTTCAACAAGGTGCAAGATTTGTTCATTTAACTGCAATAGATTTTCCTGAAAAAAGTAAAATTCAGCTTAACTACTTTTTTCTTCTTTTAAAAGATGGATTTAATATTATTGTTAAAACTGATTTGGAATCTTCCTCTCCTACAATCTCTTCGGTTTCAGATATAATTCCGGGAGTTATTTGGGCTGAAAGGGAGTGTAAAGACCTCTTTGGAGTTAATTTTGAAGGACATCCTGACCCAAGAAGGCTTGTTCTTTCTGATGATTGGCCCGAAGGCGTATATCCTTTAAGAAAAAACTTTTCCTATAACACTAAACCTCCTGTCCAATCAGAGAGCAGAGTTGAATTAAAGAAGCCAAATGAGGGCAGAACAGTTATTCCAATTGGACCATTTTATCCATCCCTTGAAGAGCCTGCATATTTTAGGCTTATTGTTGAAGGAGAGGAAATTGTTGATTTTGACTATAGAGGATTTTATGTTCATAGGGGGATTGAAAAACTTGCTGAGAGCGCACTGAATTACCAGCAAGTTCCGTTTCTTGCAGAGAGAATATGTGGAATATGTGGCTTTGTTCATTCAACAGCCTACTGTCAGGCAGTTGAAAAGGCAGCAGATATAGAAATTCCAATGAGGGCAAAATTTATACGAAGTATGTTTCTTGAACTTGAAAGAATTCACAGCCATCTTCTATGGGTAGGGCTTGCGGCACATATTGTTGGTTATGACACTTTGTTTATGGAGGCATGGAGAATTCGTGAGCCTGTTATGTATTTGTGTGAAATGATAACAGGAAACAGAAAAACTTTTGGAATAAATATTGTTGGCGGAGTAACCATAGATGTTCTCCCGCAGCATTTAAAGGATATGGAAAATGTTATTACTGAAATTGAAAAAGAAGTGCAACAATTAAGGGACATCATTATTGATGATGAGGTTATTCAGTTAAGATTTAAAAATGTTGGAACTCTAAGAGAAGAAGATGCGAGAAAATATTTTGTTGGTGGACCTGTTGCAAGAGCTTCAAATATAAGAATTGATATGAGAAAGAATATGCCTTATGCTGCTTATCCTAATTTGGAATTTATAATGCCTATACAAAAAGAAGGAGACATATGGGCAAGAACTTTAGTAAGACTGGAGGAAATTTTTATATCAATAAATATTTTAAAACAAATAATAGAAAATATACCTGAAGGCGAAACCTCTGTAAAAATTTCAAAAATAGAGCAATGGAAAGAGGCTATATCTTATGTAGAAGCTCCAAGAGGACAACTTTTTCATTATGTAATGACAGGACCTGAAGGAAGACCCTATAGATGGAGTGTAAGAGCACCTTCTTATCAAAACTATCAGGCTCTTTCAGTTCTTCTAAAAGGTGAAACAATAGCTGATGCGCCTTTGATTATTGCAAGCATTGATCCTTGTTTTTCATGCACAGAAAGGCTTGAAGCAGTGGATGTAAAAAGCAAAAAAGTAAAGATATATACTGCAGAGGAATTAAGAAGATGCTCAAAGGCAAAATAAAGGCTTTATTACTTTTTTCAAGACATAAGAGAATTACAAGACCTTACTCCTTTGTGCCTGTAAAACCACCTGAAAATTTAAGGGGAAGGCTGAAGGTTGACCCGAATAAATGCATTGGATGCGGAATGTGTGTAAGAACATGTCCTTCAAGACTTATAGAAATTAAAGATTTGGGTGATGCAAAAATTGTGCATTTTTCAGCTGGAAGATGTATTTACTGTGGCAGATGTGCCAATGCCTGTCCTGAAAGGGCTATTCAGATTACCAATGAATTTGAGCTTGCAACAGATAACAAGCAGGATTTGGAGATAATGATAAAAATAAATATGGTTAGATGTGTTCTTTGCGGAAAACCATTCATGACTTACAATATGTTTAAAAAACAAGTTGAAAAACTTCAAGAAAAAAGCGAAGAAAATATCAATAAGCTTAAAATTTGTCCAGCATGTAAAAGAAAGGAGCAGAAGGTAAACTGATTATGGATTTGCTTTTTTTAACATTAGTTACTCCTTTTGTGGGAGCATTATTTGTATATTTGTTTAAAGATGAAACATCTGGTGCAATTGCTGCAATTTTTGCATTCACAACTATGTGTTTTAGTTTGTTAAATATTTTAATTGAGCCTCTGTATTTTCAAAAGACAATCTATGATTTAATCTCTTTTAGCTGGCTCAATTCAGATTTTTTCTTTAGCCTTCAAAATGATGCCTTAACTTCAATAATGTTAATTCTTATAACTGTTATTGGTTTTTTTGTTATTCTTTACTCATACGGATATATGTCACCAAAGAATGTTGACCACCCATTTCATGAACCCTATGGAAGTTACTATTTTCTTGTGCTTCTCTTTATTGGAGCAATGGTTGGAATTGTATCATCAACAAATTTTCTTCAAGTCTTTTTCTTCTGGGAGATAACAACTTTATGCTCTTGGGCTTTAATTTCATATACAAAGGACCAGACAGCAACTTTTTCAGGATTAAAGGCATTTATAATGACACACATAGGAGGAATATGTTTTATAGTTGCCCTTGCTATACTTTATACTCAGAGCAAATCATTTGATTTTTCAGCTATTTCATCTTTACCGCATTCAAGCAAATTTATAGTTTTTGCTCTTTTATTCTTTGCAGCATCAGCAAAATCAGCACAATTTCCACTTTTTACATGGCTTCCTGATGCAATGGTTGCTCCAACTCCAGTAAGTGCCTATCTACACGCTGCTGCGATGGTTAAGGCAGGTGTATATTTAGTTGCAAGAATATATCTATCAAATCCTGATTTATCAAGTGATTGTGCGTATATTGTTGCCTTAGTCTCAGTTCTTACTATGATAATTTCAGTTATTCTTTATTATTTTCAATATGATCTAAAGAAAATTCTCGCTTATTCAACAATAGGTCATTTAGGTTACATCTTATTGGGAGTGGCATTTGGAATTTTCGGGTCAAAAACTGGTGCTATGGGTGGAATATTTCATATAATAAACCACGGCTTTGCAAAAGGCTTGCTTTTTCTTTCTGTAGGTGCAATTGCTTACGCAACAGGTTCAAAGAGTATTCAAGAGTTGGGTGGACTGTCAAGTAAATTTCCTCTTTTGTCAGCATGTTTTCTTGTAGGAATGTTTTCAATTGTTGGTGTTCCACCATTTTCAGGATTTTGGAGTAAATTTATGATTTTTACTGGAGCCTTTGAAAATTCAAACACAGTAGTGTTTGGTTTAGTTGCAATTTTAGAAAGTATTCTTGCATTCTGCTGGTATATATTTGTCGGACATAAGGTTTTCTTTGGGGCACCAACTCAAAGGGTTGTTTTAGCAAAAAATAAAATTCCAATTTCAATAAAATTGAGCTTAATTTTTCTCTTAATTCTTAGTTTGATTGCACCTTTAATTGGCTATCCTTTTGTAAAAGCTTTATTTGGAGGTTTTTAAATGTTGTATTTGTATGTGGCATTTTTGACTTTACTAAGTGGAGCATTGATTACATCCTTTGTTCGCAATAAATCTGTTTCAGGATTTATAAATTTCTTACTTACTGCTTTGTCTTCTGTGTGCTTGATATATGAGTCTGCAAATATTTTTATTGAAAATAAAACATTAGAGGACAAACTTCTTTCCCTAACTCCGCTTTTAAATTCGTCATTTTTAATTAGTTTAGATGCCTTATCAGCTTTGTTTCTGTTAATCATAGCAATTGTTTCCTTTTGCGTTTCTATGTTTTCCTGGAAATATTTAAATGCCTATGAAAAGCATTCACCTAAAAATTTTTATCCGCCTATTATGTTGCTTTTTCTATCATGTATTGGACTTGTATGTGTGAAGGACTTGCTTTTCTTTATAATTTTTTGGGAGTTTATGACACTAAGTTCCTGGTATATTGTTGTTTTTGATAAGGAGAAGAAAGAAGCATTAAAAGGAGGACTACAGTATTTTATCACAACCCATGTGGCAGCTGTTTTTTTGATATTAGCAGCGGTGATATTGTATTCATACAGCAAAGATTTTAGTTTTTATGAAATAAAGAAATCTTTACAGTTTATTATAGAAAATAATTCCGTTCTTGCTCACTTTATTTTATTTTGCATATTTATAGCCTTTGTAACAAAGGCTGGAGTGCTTCCATTTGGTTTTTGGCTACCAAATACTTATCCACAGCCACCTTCTTCAGCTTCCTCCTTTTTTGGTGGAGTAATGTCAAAACTTGCTGTATACGCCCTTGTTAGATTTTTCCTATCTGTTGTTCCTTTGTCTTTTCATACTCAAGTATGGGGATTTATAGTAGCTACAGTAGGAGTTATATCAATATTTGTTGGAACGATGGCAGCCCTTACACAGGATGAGGCAAAGAAACTTATGTCTTTTCATGCAATTGGTCAGGTTGGCTATATGTTGCTTGGCATAGGAGTAGGTCTTTACTTTATTAACATTAATCCCTTCTTAGGATTAGTGGCACTCATAGGAGGCTTGTTTCATGTTTTTAACAATGCAATATACAAGAGTCTTCTGTTTCTTAATGCTGGAGCAATTTTTTATAAAACAGGGACAACAGATTTAAATAAAGTTTCTGGATTGTTTAAAGTTATGCCTGCTGTGGCTGTGACAGCAATTGTTGGTGCCCTTTCAATTGCAGGAGTTCCACCTTTCAATGGATTTTTATCTAAACTTCTTATTTTTGAAAGCTCAATATGGGCATCTCAAGTTAATGAGTGCAACTTTATTGTAAAATTTGCATTCATAATTTTTGGAATAATTTCTGTATTTATTTCCGCTATTACTTTGGCTTCATTCCTTAAATTTGTAAACTCAGCTTTTATGGGAAAATTAAGAGGAGCAGTGGATGATAAAAAAAATGTTCCTTTTTCAATTATTTTTCCCCAAATAATTCTTGCAACTGTATGCCTTTTAGCTGGAGCAGTGCCTTTTATTCCTATTAAAATTATTTATCTGGCTGTATCATCTTCTCTGGACATTTCAGTTCCAGCTTTTTCCTCTATTTTCTCAACTGATTTTGCAGGAGTTAGTATAAGTTTCAGTAAAGGCATAAGTTCTGGTGCATGGCATCCTATTTACATTATGATGTTTGTTCTAATACTGTCCTTCTTAGTTTTTTGTTTTGAAAAATATGCAAAAGCTCCAAAAAGAGAGGTTAAGACATGGTATGGTGGTAAAGAACATCTTCCCCAAGAAGTCATTTATACAGGGCATAGTTTTTATCAGCCATTTAAGAAGATGTTAAGTTTTAAAATAGGCTCAATAAAGTTTATAGGATTTTATCCTGTAAATTTGCCTTCTATCAAGATTTCATTGCCTTATTTGTTCATTAAGTTATTGCATCCTGACTTATGGCTTTATTATCCTTTTGCAAAAAGAATTGAGAATTTTTTTGATTTTATTGAAAACCTTTATCAGAGACTGACAAAAAAAACCACGATTTGGCTTATTGGAAGTATTATTTTATGGATACTGGTAATTTTTTATTTGAGGTAAAATTATGAAAATAGACTGGATAATTCTTAGTGGTATTGTAAACGTAATTTTTGTCCTGTTTACCTCACCATTTTTTGATGGAGTTGCAAGAAAGATAAGAGCTATTCTGCAAAGCAGAGTAGGACCGCCAATTTTGCAGTCCTATTATGATATTGTAAAGCTTATGGGAAAAGAAGATTTAATCTCTACAGTAAATCCACTTTTTAGGATCTCGCCGTATTTGACCGTGATTACTTTGGGGGTTGCTGGTCTTTTAATTCCAATTGCAGAGCTAACTCCACCTTTTAGTTTATGGGGAGATATTTTTCTTTTTATTTACATGATCACTGTAGTAGGAATAGCAATAATTATGACGGCAGCAGCATCTGAAAATCCCTTTGCCTATGTGGGAGCTTCAAGAAAAATTATGCTTCATCTTTCTGTAGAGCCAATACTTGCAATAGCACTAATAACAGGAGCTATAAATGCTGGTTCTTTCAAGATGGGAGATATTGTTACATGGTATTATCATAATGGACCTAATTTATCAATGATTTTAGCGACAGTATGTGCTTTTCTTGCTCTTCAGGCTCTTATTGGGAAAATTCCATTTGATATAGCTGAGGCTGAACAAGAGATTGCAGAGGGTGTATTGATTGAATTAAGTGGTCCTAAGTATGCATGTATAAAATGGGCAAATATGTCAAAACAGGTGCTGATTTGTCTTGTTTTTGCACAGATTTTTATTCCCTGGACAATGACTTCAAATTTCTTAATAAATATTATCATAGCCTTTTTTAAGGTTGCAGTTATTATTCTTATCAGCACACTGATTGAGGCACTAAATCCAAGACTCAGAATAGACCAAGCACTTAAATATAATTTAACGCTTGCAGGATTTTCACTTACATCAATATTTTTAGCACTTTTAGGAGTGTGATATGGAAGTAATTTATGTTTTGATTTTATTCTTTGCATTTATTGCTGGAGAGTCAAAAAATTTAAGAATTTCTTCATATTTTCTTATTCCACAAGGTTTACTTATTAGCATTTCTTTATTCATGCTTGGTTACTTTAATGAAATGCACTCACTTTATTTGATTGGCTTTTTAGATTTAATAGTTAGAGCAACGATTTTGCCTTTTATTTTGATACAGGTTTTTAAAAACATAGAAGTGGAAAGAAAACCTTCAATTGTATTGCCCCTTTCAATTCCAGTATCAATTGTTTTGCTGGCTGTTGGTTATCACTTTGCCTTAGAATTAAAAAACATTATTTTGCCTCAATTTCTATCTTGCTTTCCTACTGGTTTAACTCTTTTTATCTTTGGTTTATTTTTAATTGTTTCAAAAGCTGATATTTTGAAGATGATTATAAGCTTTTTCATCATAGAAAACGGAATTCATTTAATGATCATAGGCATAATTCCTCGTATGCCTAAAACCTTTGAGATTGCTCTAACCTTTAACTTTATCCTTGCAATGACTCTGTTTATTTATATAGGACTGAGATGGAAGATTTTGATTATGCAAGAGAAAAGATATGGCATAAACACTTCTGATGATTTAAGGGGTTAAAAGCATGCAGCTGGAGAAATTAATTTACTTAAGTTTTGTTGCTCCTTTATTTGCAGGTGTATTAGTTCTTGTTCTTCGCAAAAATTTGCTTTTACAAGTTGGATTGTCTAGTTTTTCAATTTTACTTTCAGCAGTTGGAACATTTTTGGGCTGGCTAAAAATAAATCAGTACGAACTCCTTTCTGTCATTGCAAGGAGCTTCAGCGACGAAGCAATCTCTTCATTACCACGCCTTACCTTCGGTGACATTCACAATGCAGGACAGGTAATGTCGGATTTAAAAGTATTTCAAGCTTCCAAACATTTTTATATTGATGGATTTAGCATTTTTATGCAATTTATGGCTGAATTTGTTACATTTTTTGCAATTATTTATTCCTACAAGGAACTGCAGAGATTTTTTGAACATAGAAAAGAAAGTTTTAATTTATACTTTAGCGTGATATTGCTCTCACTTGGCTTTTCAAACTTGTGTTTTTCCTTAAATTGTATTTTGTTTGTCTACATAACCCTTGAAATAAGTAGCATCATCTGTGCTTATCTAATTTGTTTTAGACAAAGTAAAGACTCTCTTAGGGCAGGATTTAAGTATCTTCTTATCGTAAACATAGGAATACTTTTCAGCCTTCTTGGTATTGTTGTACTTTCTTATTTCTCCCATGAGGAAGTTTTAATTAGCAATATTTCAAAGAATATAGGGATTCTTTCAAGGGATATAGCATTACTTTGTGCAGGTCTTTTGACAATAGGATTCTTTACAAAAGCTGGACTTATGCCATTTCACATATGGCTTCCAGACTCTTATGCTGAGGCTCCTACTGCTTCTACTGTGTTTATGACAGGATTGATAACAAAGCTTGGAATTTATGGGTTAATTAGAACTACTTCAGTTTTTGCTTTGTATTTGGAAGAGTTTAAATTTTTTATAGTTTGCCTTGCTTCAATAAGCATGCTTTTTGGAGCTTTGATGGCATTTACTCAAAAAGATATCAAAAGAATGATAGCTTACAGTAGTATAAGTGAAATGGGAGCAGTGACAGTAGCAATAATTTTAATAAATAGTTATCCTTCCCTTTTCGGAGCAGTGTTTCACATGTTAAATCATACTTTGATGAAAGGAGCTTTGTTTTTCTCAGCAGGACTTATATCTTATCATTATTCAGCCACAAAGAAAAATCAATTACAAGCCACTTTAATTTCAATACCATTTTTCATTGGAGCTTTGGCAGTAGGTGGAATGCCACCTTTTAGCAGTTTTTCAAGCTCTGTTACTATTTTGTTTGCTCTTGCAGATAAGGGATTTTTATGGACATCTGTAGTACTTGCAATTTCAGGTTTTATAAGTGCACTGGCTCTTTTAAGGTTTGCAATAAAATTATTCTGGCATAACTCTCACTCAAGCCACCAAAAACTTGTTACTGTTCAAGAATTTCCTTATTCAATGGTTATTTGTTCAGTGTTGTTTGCAGTGCTTTTGATTGCAATAGGAATTTATCCAAAGCTTTTTTATACTTTGCTTGATGCTGCGGTAATTTCAATCATGAAAACAATGTATTAAGGGGGAAATTATGTCTTTACTTCAAAAGTTGGCGCAGAAGGCTTTTAAAAAATCTATATGGATATTTCATGTAAATACAGGAGCATGTAATGGCTGTGACATAGAGCTTCTTGACATACTTACTCCGTATTATGACATTGAGAGATTTGGCATGAAAGCTGTAAGTTCTCCAAGACATGCAGATGCCCTTGTTATTTCTGGTCCTGTAACAAGAGCAACAGTTGATTTTGTAAAGCAGGCTTACGAGGCTACTCCTTCTCCGAAAATTGTTATTGCTCTTGGTTCTTGTGCAACTGAAGGTGGAATATGGTTTGACAGTTACAATGTTGTTGGAGGAGTTGATAAAATTATTCCGGTAAATCTTTATATTCCAGGATGTCCTCCTCGTCCAGAGGCTATTCTTTTTGGAATTGCTCAAGCATTAGGAATATCAAAGAAAAAAATAAAGCCTCTTGTTGCTGAGCAAATTGAATCTTGAAGATTTTCTGAAAAATCTTAAAGGCAAAGTTTTAATCCTATCAGTAGGTCATCCTTTAAGGGAAGATGACGCAGTAGGAAGCTATGTGGCAAAAAAAATCAAAGGTAAAATAAAGGCAGATCTAATCAATTGTGGTGAAAGCCCTGAAAAATTTACTGACAAAATTATTCAATTAAACCCAGATGTATTAATTTTCATTGATGCAGTTGAAATGAACTCGGAAGCAGGAAGCTTAGCCTTTTTTTCAGAGGATGAAATTAATTCTAAAATTTTGTTTACCCACAAAAGTGGTTTAGGAGTTTTAACAAAGTATATTAAAGCAAAGATAAACTGTAAAGTATTTCTTATTGCTATTCAACCTATGAGTACCAATTTTGGTCATTCATTAAGCGAAAAGGTAAAAAGGGCTGCAGATATTTTGTCAGAATTATTGATTGAAAAACTTTCCTGATTTGCAAGATATTTTGTATAATTTATAAAAACTTTTGGAGGTTTAAGATGTTAAAAGGTTCAATGGTGGCAATTGTTACCCCATTTAAGGAAGGAAAAGTTGATGAGAAGGCTTTAGAAGAGCTTATTGAATGGCATATACAGGAAGGCACCCATGCAATAGTTCCATGTGGCACGACAGGAGAGGCATCAACCCTTGATTATGAAGAGCATTACAGAGTAATTGAAATTACAGTTAAAGCTGTAAACAAAAGGATTCCTGTCATTGCAGGAACAGGTTCAAACTCAACTGATGAAGCAATTATGATTACTCGCAAAGCAGAGGAACTTGGTGCAGATGCAGTCCTTTCTGTAACACCATATTACAACAAACCCACTCAAGAAGGACTTTACAGACACTTCAAAACAATTGCCGACAATACAGGACTTCCAATTATTCTTTACAATGTTCCGGGAAGAACATCTCTTAATATGCTTCCACAGACAGTTGCAAGACTGAGGGAACATCCAAGAATTGTAGGTATCAAAGAAGCATCAGGAGACATGAAGCAAGTAAGTGAAATAATAAGACTTTGCGGTTCTGATTTTATTGTTTTGTCTGGAGACGATTTTACAAATCTCACTCTCCTGGCTCTTGGTGGAAAAGGATTTATCTCTGTTACAGCAAATGTTTGTCCAAAGGATGTAGCAGAGCTTTTCAATTCATGGGAAATGGCAGATATAGTAAAAGCAAGGGAAATTCACTACAAGCTTGAACCAATAAATAAGGCAATGTTTATTGAGACAAATCCAATTCCTGTTAAAACCGCTCTTGCAATGATGGGAAAAATAAAAGAAGAATTTAGACTACCTCTTTGTGAAATGTCTCAGGCAAACAAAGAAAAACTGGCGGAGGTTTTGCGTAGCTACGGCTTAATTAAATGATTGAAGAAATCAAGATAAAGGATTTTGCCATAATTGATAGGTTTTCTGTTTCTTTAAGCGAGGGATTTAATGTTATCACAGGTGAGACAGGTGCGGGTAAATCAATAATTGTTGATGCATTAAGCGTTTTACTTAAGGAAAAAGTATCTCCCTCAGATTATGTCCGTCATGGAAGCAGTGAAGCTACAGTTGAAGCTGTGATCACTCAAGTTGAGCATGAATATGGTGATGATGTTTTAATCTTGAGAAAAATTCTTAATCTTCAGGGAAAAACACGGGCATACATCAATGATTCTGCACATACTTTGCAAGGTTTTTCAGCAGTTGCAAGCAGATTTATAAATATTCATGGGCAACATGAACACACTGCACTTCTTAAAAAAGAAAGTCACATTGAATTTTTTGATAACCTTATAGGGTTGCGAACCGATGTGAATAGCTTTAACAGTTTGTATTCAAAATATTTGCACCTCATGGAGGAGGTAGAAAATACTGAGAGTCAAATCAAAGAGAAAAAACAGAAAGCAGAACTTTTAGCTTTCCAAATTGAAGAAATTGAAAAAGCTAATCTGAGCATTGACGAGGAGAAGGAACTTATTGAAAAGCGACAGATTCTAAGAAATGCACTCAAGATTAAGGAGATTGCTGAGTCTGCCTTTGAGCTTATTTACAGAGAGAAAAATTCAGTCTATACAAATCTCTCAAAAGTTTTGATACAAATTAAAGAGCTTGTAAAATTTGATTCAAAGGCTAAAGATTTGATGAATATCATAGATACTGCCTTTGCCCAGATTGAGGAGGCAGTATATCTTTTAAGAAAATTAAAAGAAGGTTACGAGCCAGATCCACATCTCCTTGAACAAATTGAGGAAAGACTCACACTGATTAACAGGCTTAAGTCAAAGTATGGAGGAGGCATTGATGAAGTTTTGAAATATTGCGAGCATGCCAAAGAGGAGCTTAAGTATATAGCTTTCTCAGAGGAGGAGCTTCAGGGCAAAAAAGAGCAATTAATAGCACTTTGGAGGCAACTTACTGAACTGGCTGGGAAGATATCAAAAAATAGAAAGCAAAAAAAGAGAGAGATTGAAGAAAAAATTATTGATGAGCTTAAGTTTCTTGGTTTTTCAAATCCTATTTTTGAGATTCAAATTAATGAAAAACCCTTAGGTGAAAATGGCATTGATGATGTGGAGTTTTACTTTTCTGCAAATCCAGACCAGCCTCCAAAGCCTTTAAACAAGGTTGTCTCAGGAGGAGAACTTTCAAGACTCATGCTTGCAATAAAAAGCGTTGAAATTCAATACCTTAGGTCTAATTCTCAGCAATCAAAACCTCTGAAGCAACTTACACTTGTATTTGATGAAATAGATGCAGGAATTGGAGGTAAAGTGGCTGAAAATGTTGGTAGAAAACTTAAACAACTTGCAACCTTTCATCAAGTATTGTGTGTAACTCATCTTCCTCAAATAGCAGCGATGGCTGACTATCATTTAAAAGTTGAGAAAACTGTTGAAAATGGGAAAACAAAGGTTAAGATAAAGCCCCTTAGTGAGGATGAAAAAAAGGAAGAGATTGCCCGTATGCTTAGCGGAAGGGTTACGTCAAGCTCTCTTAAGCATGCAGAGGAGCTTTTAGGCAGTAAAACATAAAATGGAGGGAATATGGAATTTGCTGATATCTTAAGCAAAATACAGGGCGATTATGCGGATGTATTTTATGAAGAAAAAATAACAACTCAGCTAAATATGGAAGAGAACAGGGTTCAAAAATCTTCCTCAACCTTTGACAGAGGCATTGGGGTAAGAGTAATAAAGGAGGAAAAAGTTTTTTACGCCTATACAAATGATTTGACAAAAAATGGAATAGAAAAAGTAATTGAGCAAATAAAGTCAGAACATAATAATTTGATAAATCTCAAGAAAATTGAGCCAAAAAATTATTTCACAGTAAAGAACAATCCCGAGGCTTTTGCTCTTACAGATAAGCTCAAATTTGTAAAGAGAGCAAATGATTACGCTTGGGGATTGGGTAAGGATATAAGACAGGTTAAGGTTCTTTATGGAGACTCTATACAAAAAATAAAGATAGCCACTTCAGAAGGATATTACACTGAGGAAGAAAGAATTCATACAATTTTTCTTGTTCATGTTGTAGCTTTTCAAGATGGAGTAATTCAGACAGGATATGAAGTTATAGGAGGACTTAAGGGAATTGAAATTTTTGAAGAAACTCCCCCCGAAGAACTTGCAGAAAAAGCTGGAAAAAGGGCTTTGATGATGCTTAAGGCAAGAAGGATAAAGGGCGGAAGAATGCCAGTAGTAATCTCCTCAGAGGCAGGTGGGACGATAATCCATGAGGCAATAGGACATGGGCTTGAGGCAGACCTTGTTCAAGAGGGACTGTCAGTCTATGCAGGAAAAATTGGAGAGTCTGTCGCATCTCAATTAATCACAGTAGTGGACGACCCAACCCTTCCAAACATGAGAGGCTCTTATTTGTTTGATGATGAAGGCACACCTTCTCAAAGAACCATGCTTGTTCAAGATGGAGTATTAGTTAATTATCTTTATGATAAAGCTACAGCAATGAAAGAAGGAAAAAATTCAACAGGAAATGGAAGAAGACAATCATATGAGCACTATCCTATTCCAAGAATGAGCAACACTTTTATTGCTCCGGGAAAGCATTCTCCAGAAGAGATCATTCGTTCAGTTGAGAGAGGTTTCTTTGTGAAAAAAATGGGTGGAGGGCAGGTAAACACAGTTACAGGAGAGTTTGTTTTTGAAGTGCAAGAAGGTTATCTGATTGAAAAGGGACAAATTGGAGAACCTGTAAGAGGAGCACTCCTCATTGGAACGGGACAGGAGATTTTAAAAAGCATAGATATGGTCGGAACTGACTTAGGCTTTTCAGTTGGAACATGTGGTAAAAATTTCCAAGGAGTTCCAGTTACAGACGGAATGCCTACAATAAGAATTCCAGAGATTGTAGTAGGTGGTGAAGTAGATTAATGATGATGAATTTTGGATAATAGATGGCGAATTGGAAACGGTAGTGTGGTAATTTTGCCACACTTTAAGTATTAAATTTTATTTATCTGCATAAAAAATTATTTAAAATCAACAGGCTACGAAAACCCTCCTTTGTGGCATAAAAATTGTATCCTTCTTTCTGATGCCGTTTCAAAAAACCATAAAATCAGAGGTTCATCTTTCTGGTGTAGGAATACACACCGGCAGGCTTATCAACATAAGGCTTATTCCTGCCCAGAGAGATACTGGAATTGTTTTTTACAGAAAGGACAAAGGTGTTTATGTAAGAGCTAAACTTCCTTTTGTCATTGATACATCCTTTGCAACTACGATAGGAATTGACGGAATAAAGATAAGAACAGTAGAACATTTTCTTGCTGTGCTTCATGTATTTGGGATAACAAATATTATCGTAGAAATTGACGGCAGTGAAGTTCCTGTTCTTGATGGAAGTGCCTTAGGCTTTGTAAATGCAATATCAGAAGCTGGAATAGCAAAGCAGGGAAAAACTGTTCCAATTCTCAAAATAAATAAGCCTGTACTTTATGAAGAATCTCATTCAAAAATTATTGCAAAGCCTTACAACGGTTTTAAAATAACTTATAAAATCTTTTATCAGCATCCTCTAATCATGGAGCAAACCCTTTCAATGGATATCAATGAAAAAATTTTTGCCAAAGACATAGCTCCTGCAAGAACTTTTGGCTTTTTAAAAGACATTCAATATCTGTTAAAAAATGGTTTTGCACGAGGAGGTTCCCTTGAAAACGCAATTGTGCTTGATGACAAAGGATTGGTTGCAGGAAACTTAAGATTTAGGGATGAATTCGTAAGACATAAAATCCTTGATGCAATTGGAGACTTATCTCTAATTGGATATCCTTTACAAGGACATTTCATTTTTGAAAGAGGAGGACATACTTCTCATGTTAATTTTTTGAGGCATCTGATAGAATCAGGTGCTTATGAATTAACAGAAGATCCTTATTTTTCCTTCCAACTTTCACCTCAGACAGTATAATTTCTCATCTTATTGCTCAATCTTATTTATTAATGCTATAATCTTATCCATTAAAGGATTTGTATATGCGAGTTATAATTATTGGTGCAGGAGAAGTTGGTTATCATGTCGCAAAATTCCTAAGTTACGAAGGAATTGATGTTGTTATCATTGATAGGGATAGAAAAAAGCTGGAAATAATTGCAGAGGAGCTTGATGTTGCAACAATTGAAGCTGAAGGGAGTGATCCTTCAGCATTTAAGGAAGCTGGAGCAGATGGTGCTGACTTATTGATTGCTGTCACCAATAGTGATGAAACTAATATGATAGCCTGCCTTCTTGGTAAGGCTATGTTTAATATAAAAAGAAAAATTGCAAGAATCCGCAATCCCGACTATTTTTTCAATAAGGAGCTTCTTGGGAAAGCAAATCTTGATATAGACCCTGCAATAAATCCAGAACTTGAAGCAGCAGAGGCAGTTGTAAGAACAATAGAGAATCCATTTGCCAGTGAGGTCATTAACTTTGAAGAAAGCAGGTTTTTGGTCATAGGCTTTAAGATTCCCAAAGATAGTCCTGTTAATGGTAAAAAGCTTAAAGCAATACGAACTCTTGTAAATAAAGATTTTATAATTGGCGTCATTGAAAGAGATGAGAATATAATAATCCCTACAGGTGAGGACTTTATAAAGGAGGGAGACATTGTTTATGTACCTGTTCCTAAAGAACAAAAGCATGAATTTGCTCAGATATTTGGACTTCAATGGACACCGCTAAAGAAAGTAATGATATTAGGTGGAGGAAGAATTGGATACTACATAGCAAGTAAATTAGAACATAAGGCGGATGTAAAAATAATAGAGAAAGACTCAGAGAGATGTAAATTTTTAAGTAAGCATCTTGGCAAGTCATTGGTTCTCCATGGAGATGGTGTTGACAAACAGCTCTTACTTGAGGAGAATGTAAGTAACATGGATGTCTACATAGCCTCTTCCAACAATGATGAATTGAACATCATGGCATCTCTTCTTGCCAAGAAGCTTGGTGTTAAAAAGGCAATATCTATCGTAAATAGAACCGACTACATACCCCTTGCCCACAACTTGGGAGTTCAGTCTGTGTTAAGTCCAAGATTAATTACAGCAAGTATAATATTGAGATACATAAGAAGGGGTGAAATTTTATCTCTCACTGCTATTGCTGGAGATAAGGCAGAAATAATGGAGGTAAGAATACAAAAAAATTCGCAGATTGTAGGAAGAACTTTAAAAGAGGGCTTCTTTCCAAAAAATACAATACTTGGTGCTATTATTCGTGATGATAAAATCATCATTCCTTCTGGAGAGCACTATATTAAGGAAAATGATAAACTTATTATTTTTGCCCTAAAAGATTCCATAAAGGAAGTAGAAAAACTCCTCACATGAATTTTAAGACTGTTTTAAATATAGTTGGAATAATCCTGATTATTCTCTCAATTTTTATGGTTGCACCTATAGGAGTTGCTCTGTTAAATAAATCAGCAGATTTTATGGCTTTGCTACTTTCAATGCTACTTACTCTTTCTTCGGGAACAATAATGCTTTCTCTGACAAGACAATACAGGCACGAGGAAATAATGTACAGGGAAGCCTTCATGATAGTCACATTTTCATGGTTATTTGTCACATTTTTTGGTTGTCTTCCATATATATTTACGGGAGTTACTCCTTCTTTTACCGATGCATTTTTTGAGGCTATGTCTGGTTTTACAACGACAGGAGCAAGCATTTTCTCCGATGTAGAAAGCCTTCCTGCTGGGCTACTTTTTTGGAGAAGTATGACTCAATGGATAGGTGGAATGGGTATTATAGTTTTTGCACTTGCAGTGCTTCCAATCATTGGAACAGGCGGTATGCAGTTATTTAAAGCTGAAGTGCCAGAGATAAGCGTTGAAAAGCTTAGACCAAGAATTATTGATACAGCAAAGGCTTTATGGTTGATTTATTTGGGACTCACTGGATTTATAGTTTTTTTATACATAATTGCTGGAATGGATTTATATGATGCTGTATGTCATGCTTTTACAACAATTTCAACAGGTGGTTTTTCAACGAAAAATGCAAGCATAGCTCATTTTAATAATCCCTCTCTTGACTTCATAACAAGCTTTGGGATGTTTCTTGGAGGAGTAAACTTTACGCTTTATTTTTATTTAATTCGTGGAAGTTATAAGGTATTTTTCAAGAGTGCTGAATTCAGATTCTATTTTTGGATTGTTTTGTTTGTCATTTTTTTGGTTGCAATTGACTTACAACTTAATACTTATCAATCTTTATTTGACTCTTTAAGGTATGCTGTTTTTCAAGTAATATCAATTATGACAACAACAGGTTTCGCGACAGCAGACTATTTAAAATGGAGTTATTTTTCTCAAGTAGTTTTGCTGATTATAATGTTTTTTGGCGGTATGATTGGCTCTACTGCTGGAGGTATAAAGCAGGTAAGAATATACCTTATGATTAAGCAGATTTTTAGGGAATTCCATCAGCTTATTCATCCAAGGGCTGTTTTGGCTTTAAAGCTGGATGACAAATTTCTCACTAAAGAAACTCTCGGTAGCATTTGGGGTTTTGTCTTTCTTGCTCTATTTCTCTGTAGCCTTGCTATTACAGGAATGGCAGCAACAGGATTAGACTTAATAACATCCATCTCTACTGTTATCTCTGCCATGAATAATGTCGGTCCAGCATTTGGAGAAGCTGGTCCAGCAAGTAATTACTCGTCAATCCCCGTTTTTGGAAAATGGATACTCATCTTTTGCATGCTTGCAGGAAGACTTGAGTATTACACTGTGCTTATCCTTCTTACACCTGCTTTTTGGAAGAGATAGACCAAAAAGATTTATTCGCATTGTATAATAATAAAAATGGAACTTCTTGAAAAATTAAAAATACTTTCCAATTCAGCTAAATACGATGTAAGTTGTGCAACATCAAAGGCAACTATTTCTGGAGGCAGTAGGGCACGAATACCTGGAATCTGTCACTCCTTCTCTTCAGATGGAAGATGTGTCTCACTTTTGAAAATACTCTTGACCAATATGTGCGAATATGACTGCAAATACTGTATCAATAGAAAATCAAATAATGTAAAAAGAACAGCATTCACACCCAATGAAATTGCTTATCTTACAACAGAGTTTTATAAAAGAAACTACATTGAAGGGCTTTTCCTCAGTTCAGCTGTATTAAGAAATCCAGACCATACAATGGAACTTATGCTGAGGACAATCAAAAAATTAAGAAAAGATTACGGATTCAGGGGATATATTCATGCTAAAATCATGCCCGATGCAGACTCCCGACTGATAGAAGAAATTCTTCTCTATGCAGACAGAGTAAGTGTAAATATTGAACTTCCTGAGGCATCAAGATTTTTGCAGATTTGTCCTGACAAAAGAATGGAGAAAATTCTTAAAACAATGCATCACGCCAAGGAAAAACTCATTGAAAAATTTGAAAAAAAGCTACACGGTGGGCAGTCCACTCAACTTATTATTGGTGCAACTCCAGATACGGATTACAAAATTCTTGAGCTAAGCTCAAAGCTCTACTCTGACATGAGGCTAAGAAGGGTTTATTACTCAGCCTTTGTTAAAGTAAATGACGATGAGTCCCTCCCTTCCATAAGTAATCCTCCTCTTCTTAGGGAACACAGACTTTATCAAGCTGATTGGTTACTGAGGGTTTATAAATTTAAGCTTGATGAGATAATAGAAAAAGAACAAAATCTCCCTTTGGAGTTTGATCCAAAAACTCATTGGGCTTTGAGAAATCTGGATATGTTCCCAATAGAGATAAACAGCGCCTATTATGAGGAGTTAATCCGTGTTCCCGGAATAGGCATCAGAGGAGCAAAAAAAATTATCATGGCACGAAAATACTCAAGACTATCATTTGATGACATGAAAAAGCTGAGGATATCAATGAAAAAAGCGGTTCACTTCCTAAAATTCAACGGAAAGTATTTTGGAAAAATAAGAGGAAATCATGAAAAGGTCAAGGAACTTCTTGTTGAATACAAGCAGGGCAGTCTTTTTGAAGATTCAGAGGTGCTTAATGTAACTGCACACTCTGCAAACACTGGAGAGCTATGAATTTTATTTATAACGGTAGCCTTGAAAGCTTCCTATCAGCAATTGAAAAGGCAGTTTTACAAGAGAATTCAACAATTTCAAAAGAACCCTCTTTATTTGATGAAAACATAAAAGTCCATGAAGAGAACATTGAAAACAAAATTTTTGATGAAAAGCTTTACTCAGATATAGTAGTTTTGTATCTTTCAGAGTCAGAGGGCTTTGAAAATTTAGCATTGAATTATGCTAAATGCATAATCAAAGAGAAAAAATACAACAACATATCCAATGAATGGATAAGAAAAGTAAATGAGATAAAAGGAAGATTTTTTAGAGAACTTCACAAATACAAAGGATTTACAAGATTTTATGAGATTGATGAAAACCTTCTTTTTGCAAAAGTTGCTCCCCAGAACAACATCATTATTTTCCTTGCAGAATACTTCAAAAAGCGATTGAGGGAGAATTTCGTGATTTATGATACCAAAAGAAAAATTGCCGCTTTTAGGAATTGTTCAGATATATGTTTGAAAAAAGTTGGAGAAATAAAAATTCAGATTGGTCAAAAAGAAAAGGAAATTAATACATTGTGGAGAAGATTTTTTCAGGAAATTGCCGTTAAGGAAAGGAAAAACTACCGCCTACAGAGAAGCTTTGTTCCTCTCAGATACAGAAAGCATATTTTAGAATTTTTGCCAGAATAGGTTTCTGGAGTTTATTCTATGCTTTGCTTCTCCTTACAGGTATATATTCAACCGACTGCCTTACTGGCTGTGGATAAAGATTCATGAGTAGCAATATTTCCTTTGGCATATCTGTTGAAACAGGAAGTCCAAGTTCTTTTGCCTTTTCAGCACTGATTGGATAGTCATGTGTCCATTGACCAGATACGAGCTTTTCTGCTATTTCCTTTGCCTTTTCTTCAGATAAATTGGGGGACACAATCTCTATAATTGTCTCTTTCATCTGCTTTATTGCCTTCTCAGCCTGATCAGCGAGTATAAGAGTAGAGTCATCAATTTCATCTATTGATTTTTTCTTTACCACATTTAAAACCGATACAGCTGGAAACTGCCCTATCTGAGGGTCAAGGGGACCAAGCACTGCATGTTCACACATCACTATTTCATCAGCAGAAAGGGCAATTAAAGTGCCACCAGACATCGCATAGTGCGGTACAAAAACTGTAACTTTTCCCTTATGCTTTGAAAGGGCTCTTGCAATCTGAGTTGCAGCAATTGCAAGTCCACCTGGCGTATGCACTACGAGGTCAATTGGCATATTATCCTCTGTGAGATGAATAGCCCTTAGTACCTCTTCAGAGTCTTGTATGTCAATATATCTCATTATTGGAAATCCTAAAAAACTCATTGTCTCCTGTCTGTGCACAAGAAGTATCACTCTGCTTCTTCGTCTTTTTTCAATTTCAGCAATGAGCCTCATTCTTGCATTTTCAAGCATTTTTTGCCTGATAATTGGCTGTAAAGCTATAATTAATAGAAATATCCAGAAAAGTATTGTTGGATCAAAGTGCATAAACCTACCTCCTACTAAATTCTTATGACTTTAAATTAGTATAGCAAATTTTTCAAAATCATATATGATTTGGGATATTTTAAGGTCGCAGAGATAGAAATCCTATTTTGCAACTCTTCACAGAACCTTTCAAAAAATCACCATCCGTCAAGTAAAATCTAAGTTTCCTGCATACTTAGGTAATTCTAAAAAAGCTTACCGATAAAAGACCACATTTCATTGTCTAAAATCACTCAAAATTGCCTTTTTTAAGGTTAATTTTTTAAACTATTTTATGTTAAAACAAAACAAATTGCTTAATTTAGAGGAAGAGAAATTTCTTAAACTGGCAAAAAACTTCAATGTCATCCCGCTTTACAAGGAGATTATTGCAGACTTAGATACTCCTGTAGGGGCTTTTCTTAAACTTAATCGGAGTCCTTCTTTTCTTCTT
>FWWM01007437.1_pt1 | contig 22015 bp, 18 predicted proteins | sample 2228351 | NCBI WGS metagenome assembly FWWM01 (sample SAMEA103939774, study PRJEB20133) | metagenome
TTCGACGCTTTCATCTCGTCTACGTTTGGACTCATCGTATGCCTCCTTCCTGTCAAGTCGGCTTGATATCGCAACTGCGCCTAACGGCTGGCGCTTCACCTGCGCCGCGCAGCGCAGCGGAGCGGCGTCGGGTGGAAGCGCGTGTTAGCGCGCCCTTTCAGAGATGCGGTAAGAGATGCTACTGTTCTGCTCATTGGGTTCGATTTGTCCAATGTATCAGAGGCCGAAACAGGATATGTTTTACCTGGACGTCGTACATTGGCAATAGCTTCTGTGCCACAAGCTCGCGATTGACAAGTAACAGCACCAAGAAAATGGCCTGGATTACGTATCGGTTGATGCCAAGCCCCAGCGCAATCCCATTGGCATCTCCACCATAGATGAATGGGCCGATTGATAGGTTGAAGGGGTCGAATAATAGTGAAACTATCGTTAAGTAGAAAACGCCAGCCTTCAAGAACACGTTACGTAAGCGAGATAATCTTTCGCCAAATGCCAGTAACAAGTATCCCAGCAATAACGTAGCTACAGTGCTTGTACCAGAGATAAAGGCCCACTGAATGCCGCTTCTCTCGTCAACGGCTGTCCTATAGGTGACCTCAAAACCTATAGGCCTTACGTAAAAGGCTTCATATTCGCCATAAAGCGCCGCCATCCACGCATGCATTCCTTCGTGGACAGTGAATAGTATCAGCACCGCAAGTAAGAAGGCCAACCATTTCTTCATTGTTCATTTCCTAATTGCTGACATTGCGTTCGGCGCGCTAACTATGGTTTATGTGGAAACCTTCCACCTAACCGCCTATAGGCGGCAAATTCCATGTTTTTGTAGAAAAAATGACACTTTCCACCTAATATGCAAAAACATAGCCCAAACTCTGTTTTTGTGTTAATATTGCCCTACCCATCGTCCACCGTCCACCGTCCATCGTCCACCGTCCACATCAGTATATAACAACCATTTTCAAGAGTCAACACCTATGGCCCCCAAACTCCTCGACCAGATGCGCGACGCCCTGCGCATCAAACACTACTCCTACCGCACCGAACAGGCTTACCTCGATTGGGCCAAACGCTACATCCTCTTCCACGGCAAACGCCACCCCGCCGAAATGGGCGCTCCCGAAATCCAGCAATTCCTTGCCCACCTTGCCGGTGAAAAACGTGTCTCCGCCTCCACCCAAAACCAGGCCCTCAGCGCCCTCCTCTTCCTCTACCGTGAAGTCCTGCACATAGACCTCGACCCCATCCTCCTTTCCACCGCCAAACACCCCGAACACATCCCCACCGTCCTCACCCCGCAAGAAGTTCGCCTCGTCCTGAACCACCTCACTGGAACCTGGAAACTCATGGCCCAACTGCTCTACGGTTCCGGCCTGCGCCTGATGGAGTGCGTTCGCTTGCGCGTCAAAGACCTCGACTTCGAGTACAAAACCGTCTTGGTCCGCGATGGCAAAGGCGAGAAAGACCGCGTCACTCCATTGCCAGATTCCATCGTCCCGGATCTGCGCCGTCAAATCGAGCGCGTCCGCCTCCTGCACGAAGAAGACCTGGCCGCCGGCGATGGCGAAGTCTATCTCCCCTACGCCCTGGCCGAAAAATACCCCAACGCTGCCCGCGAACTCGGCTGGCAATACCTCTTCCCGGCTGCCCGACGCTCCATTGATCCCCTTACCCTGCCCTCTCCCTCTGGGAGAGGGGCCGGGGGTGAGGGTAAGGAACATCGCCATCACGTAGACCCATCCGGACTACAGCGCGCTGTCCGCCAGGCCGCCCAACAAGCCGGCCTGACCAAACGCGTCACCTGCCACACCTTCCGCCATTCCTTCGCTACCCACCTTCTTCAGAACGGCTACGACATCCGCACCGTCCAGGAAATCCTCGGCCACAAAGATGTGCGCACCACCCTGATCTACACCCACGTCCTCCAGCGCGGCGGCCTGGCTGTCCATTCCCCCCTGGACGACTGACCTCGCCCCCTTGACACATCCCCCCTTTGCGCGTAATATGAAACAGAACATTTTTTCTATAACCCTCACTTTCTCATTCCCGGGGCTACTCGCATGGAAACCGACCTTGTCCGTAAGATAGACATAAATCAGGAAATGCAGCAGGCCTACCTCGACTACGCCATGAGCGTCATCGTCGCCCGCGCCCTGCCCGACGCCCGCGACGGCCTCAAGCCCGTCCAGCGCCGCATCCTCTACGCCATGTACGACATGGGCCTGCGACCCGATAGTCCCTACCGCAAGTCGGCCCGCATCGTCGGCGAAGTGCTCGGCAAATACCACCCCCACGGCGACCAGGCTGTCTACGACGCCATGGCCCGCCTGGCGCAGGACTTCACCATGCGCCTGCTGCTCGTGGACGGACAGGGCAACTTCGGCTCGGTAGACGGCGACCCGCCCGCCGCCATGCGCTACACCGAAGCCCGCCTGGCCGCCCCGGCCCTCGACCTGCTGGCCGACATCGGCAAGAACACCGTGGACTTCGTGGACAACTTCGACGGCACCCTGACCGAGCCGACCGTCCTGCCTGCCGCCATCCCCAACCTGCTGGTCAACGGCGCCACCGGCATCGCCGTCGGCATGGCCACCAACATCCCGCCCCACAACCTGGGCGAAGTGGTGGACGCCTGTGTCTACATACTCGAACGCTGGGAAAAACTCGACGACCTTAACGTGGACGACCTGATGGACTTCGTCGAAGGCCCCGACTTCCCGACCGGCGGCGTCATCATCGAGCAGAAGGGCGAGGAGGGCATCCAGGCCGCCTACGGCAAGGGGCGCGGCCGCGTCACCGTCCAGGCCAAGGCCCACATCGAAGAGATGGAGCGCGGCAAGTCCCGCATCATCGTCACCGAACTGCCCTATCAGGTCAACAAATCCAGCCTCATCGAGCGGATTGCCGAACTCGTCCGCGAAGGGCAACTGGAAGGCATCACCGACCTGCGGGACGAATCCGACCGTCAGGGCCTGCGCATCGTCATCGAACTGACCAAGAACGTCGAGCCGGAGAAAGTCCTGGCCGACCTCTACAAGCGCACCCCCATGCAGCAGACCTTCGGCATCAACCTGCTGGCGCTGGTGGACGGCGAGCCGCGTCTCCTGACCCTCAAACAGGCCCTGCGCGTCTACCTCGAACACCGCCTGACGGTCATCCGCCGCCGCGCCGAGTTCGACCTCGAACGGGCGCGCGCCCGCGCCCACATCCTCGAAGGCCTGATGGTGGCCCTCAAACACCTGGACGAAATCATCGCCCTCATCAAGGCCGCTCCCGACGTGGAGACCGCCCGCGCCCGCCTGATGAAGCGCTACAAACTGACCGAAATCCAGGCCAACGCCATCCTCGACATGCAGTTGCGCCGCCTGGCCGCCCTGGAGCGCAAGAAAATCGAGAGCGAGTATAAGGAGACCCTGGCGCTCATCAAGGAACTCGAGGCCCTGCTCAAATCGCCGAAGAAGATGCGCCAGGTGGCTGCCGAGGAACTTCTCAAGGTCAAGGCCGCCTACGGCGACCGCCGCCGGACGCAAATCGTCAGTCTGCGCGGGCGCAAGGCGAAGAAAGCCCCGCTGACCGCCGCTGAACTCCTGCCTGAGCAGACCGTCTGGGTGGGGATGACCGCCGACGGCCTGCTCGCCCGCACCCGTGACGACAAGCCGCCGCGCCTTTCCGGCTCCGAGGCGCCCCGCCTGCTGGTGCGCGCCAGCGCGGCCGATACCCTCTACCTGGTCAACGAAAAGGGCCTGGCCGCGGCAATGGCCGTCCACACCCTGCCGGAGGCCGAAAAACTCTCCGACGGTGCGCCATTCCACAAGGTCTCGCCCCTGCGCGCCGATGCGCCGCCCGTGGCCGCCTTTGCTCTGCCTGCCAAGCCGTATGGCGGCAGTTATACTGCCGCCGGAACACCGACCTTCGTCCTGACCGTCACCCGCGGCGGGATGGTCAAGAAATCGGCAGTGACCGACCTCCCCGGTCCCTCGGCGCAGACCTTCCGCCTGGTCATCGTCAACGAGGGCGACTGCCTGGGCTGGGCCGCCCTGACCGATGGCGGCAAGGAAATCCTGCTCGTCACTGCCAGCGGGATGGGCATCCGTTTCCGCGAGGAGGAAGTCCGCCCGATGGGGCTGGCAGCGGCCGGGGTCAACGGCATCAAGTTGGGCGTCGGGGACGAGGTGGTAGGGGCGCAAATCCTGCCCGCCGCCGGCGACCTGTTCGTCATTGCCTCGGACGGCAAAGCCAAGCGCCTCGCCCAGAGCGACTTCCCCACCCAGGGACGTTACGGCAAGGGCGTCATCGTCTGGGAACTGCCGCGCGCCGTCAAACTGGTCGGGCTGGCGCTCGGCAAGCCGAACACGGTCGTGACCCTGCACCTGCTCAAAGCCGCCCCCAAGATGACTCGCCTGGACGCCGCCCCCCTGCGCAAGCGTTCCGCCGTGCGCGGCGAGAGCGTGGTCGAACTCAAGCCCGGCGACGCCGTGACCGCCCTGACCGAAGCCTGGACGCTGGAGCGGTTTGTGACGGTGGGGAAGAAGGGAGAAGGGAAAAGTAAGAAGGGAGAAGGAAAAGGGAAGAAGACTGCTTCCGTGAGCAAGAAAGCGCCTGCCAAAAAGCCGGTGACGAAGAAGTAGCGCAAGGTAGTGGCGCAAGTCAGATTTGTGCCACAACTCGTTCGTCCAGAGTCTCCCAAAGGGGATGCTATTGTACTGCTGGCGTGCCGCGTAGGCTTCCCCTCGGTTTGTCCAGCAGCTGTACTGCTGGTGTGCGCGTATGGCGGCAGTACAACTGCCGCCAGAACAAGAATACCGTGCCGCGTATGGCGGCAGTATAACTGCCGCCAGAACAAGAATACCCCGTTCGTCCGCAGGTATACTGCTGGCGTGCCGCGTAGGCTTCCCCTCGGTTTGTCCAGCAGCTGTACTGCTGGTGTGCGCGTATGGCGGCAGTACAACTGCCGCCAGAACAAGAATACCGTGCCGCGTATGGCGGCAGTACAACTGCCGCCAGAACAAGGGAATACCCTGTTCGTCCAGCAGTTGTACTGCTGGACTAGGACAGCAGTTCAACTGCCGTCCTAACTCGGGGTACTGCTGGACGTGCCACCAGAACAAGTAACTACCGCTGAAACACTTTGCCTCCCCAATGTCGCAATTTACATTGCCGGCAAGTACAGGCAGCATTAAAATTACCGCCAAAGAGACCATAAACTCCCTTTGCCACCAAGTACATATCCCATCGCCTGCCCAAGCCTGGACACCCGATGCCGTCATGACAAACCGTTATCGCATTTTCACGGAACAAAATTACCCCTACTTCATCACCTGCACCATCGTGGACTGGTTGCCTGTACTTGCTCAACCGCCCTATCGTCAAATTGTATTGGACTCGCTTGCTTATCTACGCATTTACAAGCAAACACAAGTGAATGCCTTTGTTATTATGTCCACTCACCTGCATGCTGTGCTATGGCCTGAAGAAGGGATCAATTTGTCAGATGTCCTGCGGGATTTCAAGCGCTTTACCTCTCGCAGTATCTCGCAGACGGCCTCACGGCTGGGAGACGACGAATTGCTCCAGCAGTTTGCAGCCGCTCGCCAGAAGGGGCGGGCACAGGCGGTATCACAATATCAAGTTTGGCAAGAGGGTTCCCAGCCGGAAGCAATTTTCACCGAACAGTTTGCCCGCCAAAAGATAGACTACATTCATGCCAATCCGGTGCGCGCCGGATTGGTGGAGACGATACTCGACTGGCCGTATTCCAGTGCACGGGCGTATTATCTTGGCGAGGAGACTTATCCGCCAACCGATTTGCTCATGGTCGGGTAAAAAGATCGGTGGCAGCGCAATCGCATTCCTATCGAAGATCTTCCTCCTGTTCATCCAGCAGTTGTCCCGGTATGGCGGCAGTACAACTGCCGCCAGAACAATAGGCCATCTACGCTGTTCGTCCAGCAGCTTCCTCTTTCCCCTTCCCCCTTCCCTGTTCGTCGTTCGTCCAGCAGCTTCCTCTTTCCCCTTCCCCCTTCCCTGTTCGTCCAGCAGTTATACTGCTGGACGTGCCGCGTATGGCGGCACCCCCTGCGGGGGCAACTGCCGCCAGAACAACAGGCCATTGGCATAGGAAGTGGTTGCGGCGCGAGGCTCTGACTCGCGGGATGGGTCAAATGATTGGGCAAATTGGAAAATTGCCCTACTTGTGGGTAATAGATAGGTCTTGAGACTTGCGCCGCTTGCATCTCCTGGATACCCGTGCTACAATGTAGTCACATAAGAGGCCACATTGACATTCCACCCTTGCCAAGGTTCAGAACCTTCGCAAGGATGACTCCACTGCAAAGAGACAATAAACACAAAGGACAGAAAGGCTTCTCGAAGGTCACAAAACAAAACTTTTTTCGAGTGTCCTTTGTGCCATCCTTTGAGTTTAGAAAAAGGTTTTTGTAGGAGAGTCAGGAACGATTCAGCAGGAGCAAAGCGTGGCCAGGGAAAAAGAGATCGGCATCCGCGAATTGAAAGCGCGCGCCTCTGAGGTGGTGCGGGCGGTGAAGGAACAGCGCGCCCGTTACGTGATCACCCAGCGCGGCAAGCCCGCCGCCCTGCTCATCCCGCTCGACGCCGACTACGACCGTGCCAAAGCGGACGAGGTCTGGGCGCGGCTGGAGGAACTGGGACGCCAGATCGCCGAGTGCTGGACAAGTGAAAAGAGCGCGGTGGAGATCCTATCGGAGATGCGGCGATGATCACCGCCATAACTATCGACGCCAGCGTCTTCGTCAGCGCCTTCAGCCCGGCGGAGGCAGCTCACCCCAAAAGCAAGGCCTTCATGATGCGGGTAAAGGAAAGCGCAACGCCCATCATTGTCCCGGCGCTGGTCCTGCCGGAAGTGGCCTCCGCCATCGCCCGCGGCCAGGGGAAACCCGACCTGGGGGTGGCATTTGCGGAAAGCCTGACATCTTTCCCCCGCTTGACGCTGATCGCCGTGGACGAAAGTTTGGCGCGGCTGGCCATGGAAATCGCCGCCCGCCACCGTCTGCGCAGCAGCGACGCGGTCTATGCCGCCGTGACTCTGCGCTTCGGCACCGACCTGGTGACCCTCGACCGCGAGCAATTGTCCCGGTTGCAGGGCGTCGCGCCGGTACGCGAGCCGGGGGAATCGTAGCAGGAACCAGTGGCAAATTCACACTTTCATCCAGTGAGGGCACTGCTGGATAGATGGGCATGGCGGCAGTTGTACTGCCGCCAAGATGATTTCGTTGGCGCATCTCTCTCGAGTATTGGTCGGTGGGGCACCTGGCGAGCCTGACAAAAGGGGGAATGTGTTATAATGGGAGCCGACGGGGATTGCCGACGGCCTGGGCACCGTCTGGGCGGTCTGATCCCTGCCAGAGGAGACTCAGATAGTTCTGTAGCGTGACACTTCGGATGGGTGAGCCATGAGCGAATCACAAGATGAATTCCCAGTTCCTGCCAGCGAGGCCGTTGCTCGCCGTCGTGCTCGTTGGCTGGTGGTGGCTGTTGTTGCCGGCGCCTTGCTTCTTTTGGCAGGAGTTGGGTTTGCGGTCTATGGATTGCTTCAGGATCCGGGCAAGACAGCAAATATCCGAGATATCTTCATCATCTTCCTGGCTTTCGAGTCGTTGATTATTGGCGCGGCGTTGATTATCCTGATTCTCCAGGTGGCCAGCCTGATTAATTTGTTACAGAATGAAGTCAGGCCAATTCTACAGGCGACCAGTGAGACAGTTAACACCTTGCGTGGGACGACGGAGTTCCTGAGCGAGAACCTGGTCGAGCCGGTGATTCGCTTGAACAGTTATCTGGCTGGGCTGCGGCGTCTCCTCCATTTGTTTGGCGGGAGAAAGTAATCCGAATTTTCAAGAAAGGAGTAGCATTATGTCGGACCGAGATGACTTTGGAGCCTTCCTGGCAGGTTTCCTCGTAGGAGGAATAACAGGAGCCATTGTGGCGTTACTCTTCGCGCCCCAATCGGGTGCAGAGACACGCGCGCAATTACAGGAGAAGAGCATCGAACTGCGCGAGCGCGCCGCGGCCGAGGCGCAGGAATTGAAGGCGAAGGCCGAAAAGGTGGCTGCGGAGGCCAAGACGCGCGGTCAACAGGCAGTGGAAAGCGTCCGCAAGGCGATCGGCCGCAAAACCCCGCCGGAGGTAGAGGCCGGGTAATCGTTCCGGACGCCGTCGCGGCGTACAGAACATGATTCTCACTGTGCATCGCACCCGACGCGCAGGCGCGTTGGGAGGCCAGGTGCGCTTGCTAGCAGGGATGGAGGCTGTGTAGCCAAATCCCTGCTTTTTAATTATGTGGTTCGTCGCTCTTTTGCGTTGGGCTTTCGACCTGTTGTATCATCCCCTGGCCTGGGCATATGACGGGATAGCCTGGTTGGTTTCCCTGGGGCGCTGGCAGGAGTGGGGAAAGACAGCCTTGCCGCACATGCGCGGCCGGGTCCTCGAACTGGGGTCTGGACCGGGTCATTTGCAAGTTGCCATGGGCCGGCGTGGTTGGTTAGCCTTTGGGCTGGATGAAAGTCGCCAGATGGTGACGATGGCGGGCCGTCGTTTGAGGCGCGCAGGTTTACCGCTCCGGATGGTGCGCGCCCGTGCCCAGGCCTTGCCTTATCCGGATTCCAGTTTTGATACCGTTGTAGCGACTTTCCCCTCGGACTACATTCTGGAGAGGGAAATGTTAGGGGAGGTCTGGCGCGTGTTGAGCCCAACGGGGATGCTGGTCGTGGTGCCGATGGTATGGTTTACCGGCACACAGTGCGTGTATGGCTGGCTGCGCCGTTTGTTCGAATGGACCGGGCAGAGTCAGGCAATTGAGGTGGTTTGGCCGCGCCTGGCAACGCGACTAGAATCGTTAGGTTTCCGCGCCCGCTATGAACTGGTGGAGATGGACGTCAGCCGGGTTCTGGTTGTGTTGGCCGAAAAGCAGGAACGCCGGGCCGAGGCGTAGGAAACAGGTGCGGTTTCTGGAAACTGTGTTTTCGAGTCACTGTCTCACGCCGCGCAGACGGGGATACCAGTAGCGCAAGACCCCTGCCGCCGGTTTGCCGTGAATCGAAGCAGAGCGATCTAGCAAGGCGGCCGGGGGATAGTAGCCGCGAGTGACGAAGCCTTTCAGCCAGGGACGACTTTCCAGCGCAATCAGCAGTGCCTGGTAAATATCGGCCTGCGCGGAGAGGCTGAGGGAGAAGGCAGTATCCTGTCGTTCTGGCTGATTGAAGAGTTGCCAATCCACGCTGGCGCGCGCCGCTCCTGCTACCGAGGGATATGCCACAGCCAGGATCACTGGCTTTTGTAAGGAATCTGCCAGGGGAGCGATTTTCTCATCGAGTAGATGGCCGGCCTGGGCGGCCATTTCCTCGATGCTCGGACTCGCGGCGGTACTTAGCGGCGCGTACCAGAGAAGGTAGATGCCGTCCACTTCGTTGAGAAAGGCGGGGGTGTGGGAGAGCTCACCCGAGAACGGCAGCGCCCAGTAGACCTGGCCGTGAAAATGTTTGCGTACTTCTGCGAGAATGTCTCTCCAGCGGCCATCCACGTCCACGGGCAGGTTGGAAGGGCGACCATCGGGAAGGAGACCACCCGGCAGGGCTGGTGCCAGCCATTCCCCTCCCAGAATAAGCAGGCTCGCTCCGCTTTGACGAGCCAGATCAGCGTGATAGATGGCGAAGGCGCGATGGCGTTCGAACCAGCGATTCCACCATGCTTCGTCTGCCGGGCTGGAGGCCCACCAGGTTTGTGTATCTGTATGAAAGCGCGCCACGGGGAAAAATGCTATGTTCAAGTTGATGGCGCGAGCCAGACTGGCCATCTGGTTGCTTTCAGCCCATAGTGGATCGGAGCCTGGCGTGGGGGCAAAGAGTAATGGTGAGGTACGCGGGGCCGTCCACGTGGGGGTCAGCACAAGCAGATTCGCTCCCAGAGCCTGAACATCCAGCAAGGCTTGTGGCAGGTAGGCTTGCCAGGAGGGGTGATAGGTACTCTGGAACTCGACACCAGCCCAGAAGCCCTCGCCGCGCGCCTGCACGGAAGGGATCGAGAGTGGTGTGTAAGGGATAGATTGCAGCCATTGCCAGGCGGCTACCTCGTCCTGTAGATTTTGGGAGGTCAGGCTGGTGGAGGCGATCCGCCCGTGCCGCCTGGCAGAGGTGGCCACGTCATCTGCCGCGCCGCATTGGTCATTGCGGCAGTACCGGTATTCGAACTGTCCCAGCATGTTCAAGGGGCTGTAGAGGACGTAGACCCAGCGGTGGTTGCCGAGCGACCACATGGGTATCGGTTCGGTCCAGCCGTAGGGGTTGAATTGGATGGAAATCGTATCTGTGGCAGGCGTGCTGTTGGGGACGGTAACTTCGAAGACGATCGGCGCGGACGAGCCTGCTTGCCAGGTCTCGACGTGATCGGTGATGACCGTGTTGGTTTCGGGCACAAGGAGTTGCCGCAGGACGAAAGCGCCGTTCGAGTGGTGTTCGGCGTTCCAGAAGCCATCCCCCAGGGTGTACTTGTAGCGCAAGTCGGCGCCGGCGGGGAGAGAAAGCGTGATCGTGTAGCGACCATCCGGGAGGGGAGAGAGGGTAGGCAAACGCGCCGCTACGTTGCTGAGACCGCCGTTCAGGTCGCCGAAGGTGTTGCCCAGTTGGAGCAGATCGCCGGCCAGGCGTACCGGCGCGTTCTTGACCGTGTTCGGGGGCACGTCAACTATGAACATGACGTTGACGAGCGGCCTTGGCGCAAGCCGTAGCGGAGCCGGTGTGCGCAAACCGGCGGCCACCGTCGCGCCCTGCTGGAAAATGCTGTAGGCACCATCGAGCGCATAGGCGACCAGCGTGTGGGTGCCAGGGGGCAGACCCTCCAGAACGAAGTTGCCCTGCGAGTCGCTCAGGGTCTGGACTCCGCCGGCCGTGACCAGGATGTTGGTGAGAGGTGCACCGCTATTGGCATGGGTGACCTGTCCGCTGATCCGCCCGACCTGGCCGGAGAATGGCACGTCACTCCAGGAGGCCACAACGTCGTCAATCTCGGCTGGGGCAAAGGCGTGGTAAAGGCGATAGCGCACCGGCATGTCGGCGGCTGTATCCTCGACGATGGGCAACTTCCCCAGCCGGATATAGCGATATTTGAGGGTGGTATTTAGGGCCCAGGGCAGGGTGAGCGTGTAACGCGTGGCATCCTGGGCATGCATGGGATAATAGGTCGCGTTCAGCCCCAATCCGGTGACCTCATCCACGACGCTCAGGGCTAACGTTTCGCCAGGGGCCAGGGGGGCCGGCAGGGAAACGCGGAAGGTGAGGGGAACGGCTGGCTGCGGGGTGGCGGGTGGTTGACTGGTGATAGGCGCACTAGCCGTAGCCGTTGCCGCCACTGGCCACGGGAACAAGGAAAGAGTACAGGCATTGGAGGTGAATACCAGAAGAAGTATCGCCAGCCAGCCGTGGAAGGGAAGGGTACGCGCACGACTCATGAGATTCTCTCTTGCGGTTGTACCAGGTATCGGATCACACTGGTGGAGAGGAAAGAGGTAACTGGATAGTCCACTTGCGCTGGTGGTCACTCCCCAGTTCCGGCCAGGGCTCTATCTAACCTCAGGCATGGACCTCGGCATCCGGACGAAGAGCCTGGGCCACTTCGTGTTCGTGTTGAGCCAGGCTCCCCAAAACGCCGTTGATGAAACGTGGGGCGCTATCCGAGCCGAAACATTTCGCCAGTTCGACGGCTTCGTTGATGGCAACGCTGACTGGGGTGATTTTTTGCACGGCGAATTCCCAGGTGGCCATGCGCAGGATATTGCGATCAATGGCCGCGATCTGATCTAGCGGCCATTCCGGCGCGAAGCGGGCGATCACAGCATCCAGACGCTGACGTAAGGGGATCACGCCGAAGACGATTTGGCAGGCAAACTCGGCCAGCTCGTCGGTCAACGGCTCCTCGGCCAGGCGTGCCGCCAGGACCTGCCCCGGCGGGTGGTTGACTAAGTCTACCTCGAACAGGACTTGCAAAGCCAGACTACGTGCCCGCGTGCGCGCCTTCATCGGCGGCCTACCCCTCGTTGCTAGGATATTCAATATCCTCAATGTGGATGTTGATACTGCCGATTTCCAGGCCGGTCATCTCAGTAATGGCCCGCGCTACCCGTTCCTGAACCTGACGACCGACCTCACGCAGGTTCACGTCGTCTTCCATAATCAGGTAGAGGTCTATGGTGATGACGTTGTCCTCAATCTCCATTTGGACGCCGTCATGGCCGCGTTTGAAGAGGCGGTTGATTCCGCCTTTGACGGGCGCCATTCGCCGTACCCCCTCGACTTCGAGGGCGGCCATGCGGGCGATAGTCAATAATACATCGGGAGTAAGAGTGGTCTTGCCAGAAGTGTGGTAATCAGCCATGATACCTCCTGAACGAAAATAGAACCGAGCGGATGAATGCCTTACCGCATTGCCAGCCCACCGTCCACGCCAAGCACCTGCCCGGTGATGTAAGCCGCCTGATCAGAAGCCAGGAAAGCCACGGCCCAGGCGACCTCCTGCGGAGACCCCTTCCTGCCCATGGGAATCAGTCGCCGCGTGGTTTCCCGAATCGTTTCGGGCACAGCCTCCCAGAGCGAGGTCTCGATGTAGCCGGCCGCGATCGCATTGACGGTGATGTTACGTGCTGCCACTTCACGGGCCAGAGCGCGAGTTAGACCGATCTGGCCGGCTTTGGATGCCGCGTAGTTGACCTGACCGGCGTTGCCCATTTGCCCGGCGATGGAGGTGATATTGATGATGCGGCCGTAACGATTGCGTATCATATGGCGAATAACGGCCTTGCAGCAATGGAAGGTGCCTTTCAGATTGGTTGCCAGGACGACGTCCCAATCCTCCTCGGACATGGTCAGCAGTAAGCCATCGCGCGTGATACCGGCGTTGTTGACCAGAATATCTATTTTCCCGAAGGTTTCGATCGCAAAGTCCATCAGGGCCTGGCTCTGCTGGAACTGGCTGACATCGGCCTGAAAGGCGACCGCCTGTCCACCAGCCTGTTGGATGGCCGCGACGACTGCGGCAGCCTCGGCCTGTGAGGTGTGGTAGTTGACCACTACCTTTGCGCCGCGCTGTGCCAGTTCGATGGCAATGGCCCGCCCAATGCCGCGCGCGGCCCCTGTGACCACGGCGCACCGTCCATCCAGAGAAAGGAAGTCAGCCATTGCTGAAATTATACCCTAACCTGAAGGTTGGCAGTTTTCTGGCCTTTGGCGAAGGCGTGGTTTGTCAGGATCAGGAGTATTCCACCGCCAAGGGTACCCAGGCCGGCGAACAGAAAAGCATCCTGCCAGAAACGCATGGGAAAGAGGCGGATGAGGGTGTCCGAATACAGGAATAGCCAGCTGTCTTGATCGAAGAAAAGCAGATGGAACAGGGTGAAGAATTCCCAAAAGGAGACCGCCGCGCCCAGGCCGATCAGGATTACCAGGGCGACGGTCAGCCAACCTCCCCACAGCAAACCGCGCCGATAGGCAGGCCGCCATTCCCGACGCCACGCGGCCAGCAGGCCCAGGCCGAACAGTAAGATCAGCGTGCTATAACCGACCCACAGCGTGGCTTGTACCAGCCGTTGTACATCCCCCATATGCACCAGTTCCCGCTCGGTGTAGAGAGGAGAACCATCCGGGAACTTAAGATCGCCGAGAAAGGATACGGGTGCGTTGTCGAGGAGATATTGCAAAGCTAGGCGAGCGTAGTACAGACGCTCGGCGCGCGTAAAACCGTACTCGTCGGCTGGGAAGTTGGGCAGACGATATTCGATTTCCAAATAGAGAGGGGTCAATAACAGGCGCGTGCTCAGGAACAGCAATCCCAGCGGGGAGAGTAAGGCGACAAGAAGCGAAAAAAAAGGGCGTTTCATGTGAGGAATTCTTCTCCTGAGGCAGAATTTATTATGCAATTGATAGCGAAATAAGCGCGATGCCAAAGTAAATTATAATGGGAACGTTGTTCCTCCGACTCGTCGAGTTGTGACGAGGTACGTGGACGACGGTCACCTTGCCCGGCCGTGATCATGCTGCTTCTCCTCAGCAACCTCGCGCCCCTATCTGATCCAGTGGTGCTTTCCTGTATTCAGGACATGGTTCTGTTCTCGCTCTCGACCCTTTCCGACTCCGAATTGATCGAAGCCTGCCTGCGAGGCAACCGTCAAGCCTGGGAGGCACTACTCTCGCGCTACCAGCGCTTGATTTATACGATCCCGCTCCGCTACGGTTTGACGGAGGAGGATGCGGCCGATATAGCCCAGACGGTCAGTTTGCTTTTGTTCCAAAATCTGGACCGTCTGCGCGATCGCGAGCGGCTGGGTGCTTGGTTGCTGGTGACCACGCGGCGCGAATGTTGGCGTTTGATGCGTCAGCGCAGGCGCGCTGGGGAACAATTGCGGGAATACCAGTGGTTGGAAGAACAGCTCCCCCTTGAGGGGACGGCACAGGCCGAGGGGGAATTATTACGACTGGAGCGCCAGGAAGTCCTGCGTTCGGCCGTGGAACAGCTGGAAAATCGTTGCCGTGATCTACTGTTGCTCCTGTTCTACACGGATCCAGCGCCCTCCTATGAGATGATTGCCAGGAGACTGAAGATGCCGGCAGGAAGCATTGGTCCGAACCGGGCTCGTTGCCTGGCTAAATTGGCGGCGGTCTTGAGGAGGATGAGGTTCTTTGAATAGGTTGTATTTTAAAGGGCTTATGGATACTCTTCTTGTAGAGATAAAACATCAGGATTCTGCTTATATTGATTACGGAGCTATGGTGTAGCTATGCCTCTTCATCCAACGTTGACCAACCTCATGGAATACGTCGAGAACCTGCTGACCGAGAAAGAGCGTGCACGAGTGAAAGCCCATCTGGAGCAGCCCTGTCCACGTTGCCAAGAAACGTTGGCGCGCCTGGAGCAGATGCAGCAACTCTTACAGCAGCCGAAGACGACCTCGCAAGCGCCTCCTGAGGCAGTGTTACAACGGATGTTTTCCGTCTTCGAGACGGGACGGCCAGCCTGGTCGCAACGAGTTTTGGCCGCGTTACAGTTCGACAGCCTTCAGCAACTATCCCTGGCACCGGTGCGTGGTCTACCCCAGGCCAGGCAGATGCTCTTCCGTGCTCCTGGTGTAGACATTGATCTGCGTGTGACCCAGGACGATGGGACGGCTTCGATTCATGGCCAGGTGTTGAGCAGTGATGAGGAGAGCGAGGCAGGCAGACAGACAGTGGTAACCGTTAGTTTGCAACAGGCAGGTGAGATTGTCGCCTGTACGCGAACAGATGAATGGGGACAGTTTGTGTTCCCCTACGTACCAACCGGCGTATATGATCTGCTCGTCTCCTATGGCGAGATGCAGATCGCGGTTGAGAATCTATTGTTGGAGTATGGACAGTGACTGTCTGCTCGAAACATTCCTGACAACCCCGGATGCTGTTCAACGCCGGGGTTTATTGGCCGCTGTCTCCCGCCAGGTGCGGCAGGAATGGATCGCGCGCCTGAAAGAGCGCGCCGATGCTGTCCAGCGCGATGATCCCCATCAAGCCTTATCGCTGGGTAAGGTAGCCGCCGAGATCGCCGAAACACTCGAGGACGAGGCCGCGCAGGCCCAGGCGCACTGGATACAGGCCAGCGCTTATCACATGCTAGCAGATCACCATAATGCTGTTTTACACTATCAACAGGCCACTCAATTGTTCCGTTCGGTCGGTAGGATTATTGACGCCGCGAAGGCATCAGTGGGGTATATAGGTAGTCTGACGCGTCTAGAGCAATATGAGCAGGCTTGTGCCTTAGTTGACTGGGCCGACTCTGTCTTAATTGGCGACACCCTTTCTCATGGCAAGATTGTCTTGAACTTGGGGAATATCTACAGCCAGAGAGGCGAGTACTTGCAGGCCTTGGAATACTATCGAGAGGCGAGAGAGGCGTTTCGTGCTTGCGGCGAAACCCTGTATGAAGCCATGACGAAGGTCAACGAGGCCAATGCCTTGAGTTGGTTAGGGCATTTCCGTCAGGCCGAACAGTTGTACCTGGAGGCGCGGGCTACGCTGGAGGCGGCAGGCTGGAAAGCGACGCTAACTATCGTGGATTACAATCTGGCAGATATGCGCCATGGATGTGGGGAGTACAGTCAGGCGTTGCAGACCTGTGAACGTCTCCGCGATCTGCTGGAAGAATTGCAACTGGAGACGGACATGGCTTACCTGGATCGGCTGGAAAGCGCCATTTATCTGGACCTGAATCTGGCCGATCAGGCGCTCCAGCGGGCCACCGCGGCCGCCCAGGTTTTCGAGCGCGCCGGCATGAACTTTGAAAAAGGTTGGGCACTGATCCATTGCGGCATTGCCTGTGCTCGCCTGGGGCAGAGCAGACAGGCATTGTCGTTTTTGACCCAGGCCCGCGATCTCTTCATCTCCCAGGGGAATGAAGTATGGGCCGCCCATGCTGATTTGCAGCGAGTGGAACTCCTGATGCAGCAGGGGCAGGTTGCCGCGGCTCTGGAGTTGCTGCGCGAGGTGGTGTCTGTGTATCAATTGCGCGGCTTGGTCCTGAACCAGGCTTATGGTCAGGTCCTTATGGCGCGGCTCTATCTGGAACAGAACTGGCCAGAGCAAGCTCTGTCCATTCTGACGGCCACGGAGGACGCCCTGGGGGATATCCGCCCGCCCTGGTTGGTTCAGCGAATGCAGACGCTCTACGGGCTTGCTTACGAGGCACTGGGCGATAGGGAACGCGCCTATCAAGCCTATCGCAGCGCGGCCGAAGTAGTCGAGAGCCTGGCAGTGACCTTGCCGGTGGAAGAGCACCGCATGGCCTTTGTCTCCGATAAGGCGGCTCCCTACGAAGGCCTGGCCTTCTTGCTGGCCTCGCAGAATGTAGCCGAGGCGTTCTCGTGGGTGGAGCGGGCCAAGTCGCGCGCTTTGCTCGAGCATCTGACGGCCGAGATCAAACCGCGGTCTTATATACAAGATCCAGCCGATTGCCAGCGCTTTGAGCAATTGCGTTCCTTGCGGCAGGAACTGAACTGGTTATATACCCGACTCTTGCATGGGGATCAACCTAAGGAAGGCCGCAAACCCGATCCACAAATGATCTGGCGGGAGATTCAACAGCGCGAGCACGCCGTGGCCGAACTCTGGCGCGACCTGGACGCGCGCTACAGCGAATCGCTCTCTTTACAGCATGTCCTGCCCATTTCGGTGGAGCAGATTCAGGAGGCCTTGCCGGCGGATACTGCCCTGGTTGAATATTTCCTGGGTCGGGAAGGGGTGTTGGTCTTCGTGATTACACGTGACGAGGTGCGAGCCCTGCCTCTAGCAACCTCCTTATCGCAACTCAGACCATTGCTGGAAGAATTAACCTTCCACTTGTCCAAGTTCTACTATGGGGCGGAGTATTACCAGCGTCATCAACGCGTGCTCCAGGCCTTTGCCCAGGATCGCCTCTCGCGGCTCTACGACTTCTTGCTGGCTCCTCTGGAGGAGTACCTTGAGGCTTTCGATAGTCTGATCATTGTACCCCATGGTATGTTACACGCCTTGCCCTTCCAGGCGCTCTATAGTAAAGGGCAATACCTAATCGAAAGAAAAGCGCTTTCCTATGCGCCCAGCGCGACGATCCTGCGGTTCTGTTGGGAGAAAGACATTCCTCTGGCCGGTCAGCCCGCCTTGTTTGTCGGCGTTCCGCAAGTAGGGTTGGAATTGGTCGAACAGGAGGTCCAAACCCTTTCTGCTTGCTGGCCTCAGGCGACCGCTGTATTGGGAAAAGAGGCTACCCTTGCGCGGTTGCGAGATCTCTTTCCGCGGTATGGTCTGATTCATTTGGCGGCTCATGGCCTGTTCCGCCCGGATGTGCCTCTGCTGTCCGGCATTCAGCTAGCGGATGGCTGGCTGGCCGCCAGGGATGTCTACGAGATGGAGCTACGCGCTGGGCTGATCACCTTGAGCGCCTGTGAGAGCGGGCGCGGACGGGTGAGCGGAGGGGACGAGGTCGTTGGCCTGGCGCGTAGTTTCCTGTATGCCGGCGCGGCCTCGCTCCTGGTCAGTTTATGGATGGTGCACGATGAGGCGATGACTTTCCTGATGGAGAAATTCTATCGCGCCCTGGCCGGCGGCTTATCGCGCGCCCGTGCTCTCCAATATGCTCAACGCGAGGGCCTGGCGCGCTATCAGCATCCCTATTTCTGGGCTCCCCTGGTCTTGATCGGTAGTGAAGGGCGAAGATCTATCGCACCTTGTACGCATGCCCATGATATTCTCAAAAGAGGAGAACCGCTATGAAGAAGATCATCTGGTTGCTTCTTTTGTCCGCCTTGCTCTGGTCGGTTGTTGGGACGCCGTTCGCGGCGCGTGCCCAGGTCCCGGCCTTGCCGGCTGATGAAGTGGTCGTGCGCCCTGTGGCCGGCGTGCCGATCACCACCATTACCAGTCGCTATGCCGCGCAGGTGTTCGATGTCATGCCGGAGAACAATGTGTACTTCTTGAAGTTACTCAATGGGCAAAGCGCGGCCTCCCTGCTCCCCATCTTGCAGGCTGATCCTGACTTGCTTTACGCTGAACCGAATTACTATGCCTCGGATTCGCTGGAACAAGAAAAAAGAAACATAGATGCGGATTTCCTGATAATGAATAAGAGAAACATAGATGCCGATAAGAGGAATATAGATGCGGACAGTGAGTGGCTTGCGCTATATGGGGAACAATGGGCCTGGGAGCGGATTGGCCTGGCGGACGCCCAAAAGATCTCGCGTGGTCAAGGTGTGATCGTGGCCACGCTCGATACTGGTCTAACCCCGGATCACCCTCTACTGAACAGTTCCCTCACGGCCGGTTATAACTTCGTTGGCATGAATACGGACATTTACGATCGCGGCAACGGCCTGGACGATGATGGGGATGGCGAAATAGACGAAGGCGTAGGGCACGGCACGCACATTGCCGGCATTATTGTTACGATTGCGCCGGGAGTCCAGATTATGCCGATTCGCGTGCTGAACTCTGACGGAGTTGGCACGTATTCAGAGGTCGCGGCTGGGATTCGCTATGCGGTGGATCATGGCGCCAGGGTCATCAACATGAGCCTGAGCGCGCCGCTTTTGCCTGATTTACTGGCAGAGGCCGTCAGCTATGCCAATGCACACGGCGTTATCGTGGTCGCCTCGGTTGGGGAAGGGGAAGGGCCGAACTATCCGGCAGCTATCGCGGACCCGCTGGCCGTCCTGGGCGTGGGCGCCACCGCGCCGGACGAAACGATAGCTTCTTTCTCTGGCGGAGCGGCCTTTACCGATGTCTACGCCCCTGGCGTGTTGATCTACAGCGCTTACCCCTACCAGGAGTATGTCTTTGGAACCGGCACTTCCATGGCCGCCGCGATCGTCTCGGCAGAAGCTGCGTTGCTTCTCTCGCGTTATCCCGACTGGACCCCTCTCCAGGTCAAACAGCGTATCCTTTCTCAGGTGTCTCCGCTGGCAAACGCTACAGCCGGGCGGGTTGACCTGGCAGCGGCGCTCACCACCGGCTTTGAGTTACGTTATCGGGTTGGCGATACCCTGACCCCTCAAGATGCCCACATCAAGCCGCAGTTGAAAATTGTCAACAACACTCCCTGGGATATCCCCTTGAGCGAGTTCCAGATTCGTTACTGGTATACGGTGGACGGCGAGATCGCACAGAACTTCTGGTGCGACTATGCCTGGATCGGCTGTGGAAAAGTCCAGGGGCAGTTTGTACCTCTGCCGGTTGGCCATGCCAATCGGACGAGTCTCTCGGACTATTACGCCGAAATCAGTTTCACCTCCGAGGCAGGGTTCTTGCCGGCTGGAGGGGATTCGGGCGAGATCCATCTGCGTTGGAATCGCGCCGATTGGAGTGCCTATAACGAGTTGAACGATTATTCCTACAATGGGCAGCAAAACCTCATGTTGAAGTGGCCCCAGCTGACGCTCTACCGCAATGGTGTGCTGGTCTGGGGTACCGAACCTGCCGGGCAGGCGGCGCCCACGCCGACGCGCACGAACACGCCTGTCCCCGCTACAGCCACCCCTACGCCGACGCGCACCAGTACACTGGCGGCCGCGACGGCCACCCCGAGCCGTACCCCCACGCGCACCAGCACGCCTGTGGCTCCGACCGCTACACCCACTTCCGGCCTGGTGGTCTGCTCGGTGAACTACGCTGTGCAGAACGACTGGGGGAGCGGCGCGACGGTCAACGTGACCATCCGCAATAACGGCCCCACTGCCATCAACGGCTGGACTCTGGCCTGGGCCTTCCCTGGTAACCAGCAGGTCAGCCAGATGTGGAATGCAACCTACACCCAGAGCGGGCAGAACGTCTCGGCTTCGAACTTGAGTTGGAACGCCCTGATTCCCGCTAGTGGCGGCACGGTGAACTTTGGCTTCAATCTCTCCTACAGCGGGGTCAATTCGCCTCCAACCGCCTTTGTCCTGAACGGTATGACCTGTGGCACCTACTGACGTTCGGCACGGCGCGTCCCAAAGCCCCCTGGAGCGAGCAGGGGGCTTTTGCTTGTTCGCTCCTGGAATTGCTCGCACGAGCAGATCGGGGGGGATATTGCCCTGTATGGCAGATTCGTGACAAAGTGTCGGGCTGACCTTTTGGCCTGGTCGCGCAAATCCAAGATTCACACCACGATTGCTGATCCAGGTGGGCAGTTACCTGTCACCGATATCAGACATCCCCTGGATTGCAGTGCGCATCTCCTCCGCACTCTACTCTGTCTATCATCTGTCGTCCAATCTGTCGCCTACCGTCCACCGTCCATCGTCTACCGTCCACTGTCCATCGTCTGTCGTCCATCGTCCATTGTCCCGAAATCCTCGTATTTTTGGCATTGCCAAGTTCTCTATACAAATGCAGCAAAGATACATGATGCATACTCTCGTTCCCTATTTGATATTTGAAAGATTACTCTGGAGAGGAGGTGCTTTCAGAGGAGGTATTTTGCTTTACCTATGCCCTGCTTAAACCTTATTCCCATCCTAGGAGAAGAGATATGAAACCATTTCGTGCTCTGTCAATTGCAGGAAGCCTCGTTTCTGTGACTTTGCTTGTGGTGGTTACCCTATGGGGTACGGTACCCGTGGCAAAGGCGGCAACGGTGACCGTGTGTGGTCAGTATGACACGGTCAACGTTGCTGGCAAGACCTATGTGGTCCAGAACAACATCTGGAACGGCCCCGATAACTCCCAATGTATCCAGGTGGACGATTCGACAGGGGCTTTCAGTGTTACCACTGCAAACAATAACTTGAGCACCAGCGGTGCGCCTGCTTCATACCCCTCGATTTTCAAGGGTTGCCATTGGGGCAATTGCACGAATAACAGCGGTATGCCAGCCGTCGTGAGCAGCCTCTCCAGTGTGGTGAGCAGTTGGAATATTACGACAATCAGCAGCGGCGCTTGGGATGCGGCCTATGATATCTGGCTGAGCCCCAACCTGGATACCACCAATGGCTATGACGGCGGCGCAGAGATCATGATCTGGCTCGATTATCGCGGCGTCCAACCGGCCGGTTCTCAGGTTGCTACCGTCTCTCTGGCAGGTGCAACCTGGGAAGTATGGTATTCGGCTATGTCGTGGAACTACATTGCCTATCGGCGCGTGGGAGCCACAAGTTCGGTAAGCAACTTGGACATCCTGGCGTTCATCAACGACGCGGCCTCGCGCGGCTATCTCAACCGTTCCTGGTACCTCCACGCGATCGAAGCCGGTTTCGAACTCTGGCAGGGCGGTGTCGGGCTGCGTTCGAACTCATTCTCCGCGACGGTGACGAGCGGAACCGCGCCTACCAACACTCCTGTCGGCCCGACTGCCACGGCCACTCGCACGCCCACGCGCACGAACACACCCACTGGTCCGACGGCTACCCCGACTCGTACCAATACCCCGACTTCGGGTGGCGCCTGTGCGGTGGACTATGTCATCCAGAACGACTGGGGGAGCGGGGCGACGGTTAATGTGACCATCCGCA
>FWWM01007439.1_pt1 | contig 22013 bp, 21 predicted proteins | sample 2228351 | NCBI WGS metagenome assembly FWWM01 (sample SAMEA103939774, study PRJEB20133) | metagenome
TGAAGAAGAACGACAGGCGCGGCGCGAAGTCGTCTACGGCGAGGCCGCGCGCGACCGCCCAGCGCACGTATTCGAACCCGTCGGCCAGCGTGAAAGCCAGCTCCTGCGCAGCGGTGCTGCCGGCTTCGCGGATGTGATAGCCGCTGATCGAAATCGTGTTCCACAACGGCATATGTCGTGCGCCGAACTCGATCGTGTCGGTCACCAGGCGCATCGAGGGGCGCGGCGGGAAGATGAATTCCTTCTGCGCGATGTATTCCTTGAGGATGTCGTTTTGCAGTGTGCCGCCCAGCTTCGCCATCGGCACGCCGCGCTTCTCCGCCGCTGCGATGTACATCGCCCAGATGACGGCCGCCGGCGAGTTGATCGTCATAGACGTGGTGATCTGGTCGAGCGGCAGGCCATCGAGCAACACGTCCATGTCGGCCAGCGAGCAGCACGCTACGCCGCAGCGCCCAAATTCGCCCTGCGTCTCCGGCGCGTCAGTGTCGTAGCCATACAGCGTAGGCAGATCGAAGGCGATGCTGAGACCGGTCTGCCCTTGGCTGAGTAGATACTTGAAGCGGGCGTTGGTCTCTTCAGCTGTGCCGAAGCCGGCGAACATGCGCATCGTCCACAACTTGCTGCGATACATCGTGGGGTGGATGCCGCGTGTGAACGGGTATTCACCGGGCTGGCCGATGTCGCAGAAGTAATCCTTGTCGGCGATGTCGAGCGGTGTGTACAGGCGGTTGATCGGCTCGGACGACGTGGTGGTGAATGCGCTCGTTCGCTCGGGCATGCGCGCCGTCGAGCGGTGCAGCGTGGTCTCCTTCCACTGCTCGTGCCTCTCTTTCAGTTGGTCGAGGAATCGTTGATCAAACATCACGGTTTGACAAAGAGGCCCCGAGGTTCTCTACGAACCTCAGGGCCTGTGAATTGCGAACGGCGAGCCGTCCTTCGGCAAACCGTTTGCCAAGGTGAGCAAACGGGGCACGAACGGGCGACTTGCATCCAACCTCCGAATAGCGTCCTGGCCATGTGTTGGTTGCAAGTGTTCGCATGACTCTCGGTTCTTTCATCGCGCCGGACGACGGGGTGCAGCGCTGGCACTTTCCTCGAATCTGCAAACCGTTGCGCCGGTAATTGTAGCCGGTGGCGATGGTCACAATCAAGGCATGTTGTCCGACGAACACGTAGTGAACGACTGAGGTAGGCGGGTTGATAACGTCTGGTGCGCCGTGGTTGACGAGGTAGTCGAAGGCAAGTTGATCAATAGGATTGTGGCGCGATAAAGACCATGGGCAATCCAGGTCATGAAGTGAGCCAGGTGCTCAAGCTAGGTGGCTACGCCGCTTTGTGCGGTTGCACGCGTTGAGTCGGGGCAACGTCGTTCTGCAACCCGTCGTAGGCTTTGTCCAACATGGCGGCTTCGTCCTCAGCCAATGGCTTCCCGACTATCCAGAGCTGCCGGCGAGGAGCGACGCGGGAGAACCCTCCGAGTGGGTGCGTGGCCCGTTCAAGTTTGTGCTCTCCCGTGCCCATGCTCGGCTTCGGATCGAGCACGTCCAGTGATTTGAGACAGCGACGGTCTATGCGAGTGAAAGGCAACTCCGCGGCGACGCAAGCTTCGTTCCTCCTGATCGAGACAAAGCCAATGCGTGGCAGCTGCCCAGTTGGAACATGACCATTGAGCTTAGGGACGCAGCCAAGGGTCGCATCGTTTGCTGTCTATTTGCCGGGGAGCGCGTCGAGGTGCGAGTGTAAGAACCCGGTCAAAGCAGGTGATAGGAGATGCCAGCCCATCGAGCAGCGACATTCCGAAGTGAACAGCACCAGCGCCTCGGCGCCAGCGCGACCGAGAAACATGAAGCCGCTCGTCGTTGACCACAGCCTCTCTGACAGGTTCGGCCGAACGGCGGTTGACAAGGCGGGGCGCCTCGCCTAATATCCAAATAGTTGTGAATAGCCGGCGCTTCTATGGCTACTTTTGGTTTAGCTACTTTGCCAACGGCAAGGCGAGCTTACTGGCGCACGGGTTCACGATGGCCTAGCGAAAACCAAGAGTAGCAAGGGATCAGGTCGAGAGCGCGGAGCAAGTAAGCTCCGCGCTTTAGTTTTTGTACCGAGGGTGACACGATGACTTATCAAACCGATGACGTCCGCATACGAGAGATCAAAGAGCTGGCACCGCCGGCGCACCTGATGCGCGAATTCTCCATCACGCCCGAGGTGGCCCGGCTGGTGTACGAGACCCGGCGCGCCGTGCACGACATCTTGCATGGCGGTGACGATCGCGTCTTCATCGTGGTGGGACCGTGCAGCGTGCACGACGTGCGCGCCGCCTTCGAATACGCGACGCGGCTGCGAGCCGTGCGCGAGCGGCACCGCGATGCCCTGGAGATCATCATGCGCGTGTATTTTGAGAAGCCGCGCACCACCGTCGGTTGGAAGGGGTTGATCAACGACCCCGACCTGGATGGCTCGTTTCACATCAACAAGGGGCTGCGCCTGGCGCGCAAGCTTTTGCTCGACATCAGCGAGCTGGGTGTGCCGGCGGCCACCGAGTACCTCGACACCATCTCGCCGCAATACGTTGCCGATCTGATCGCCTGGGGGGCCATCGGCGCGCGCACGACCGAATCGCAGGTGCATCGCGAGCTGGCCAGCGGCCTGTCGTGCCCGGTTGGCTTCAAGAACGGCACCGACGGCAACATCAAGATCGCGATCGACGCCATCAAGGCTGCCAGCCGGCCGCATCATTTTCTGTCGGTCACTAAGGGTGGCATCAGCGCCATCGTGCATACCGCCGGCAACGACGATTGCCACATCGTGCTGCGCGGTGGCAAGGCGCCCAACTACGACAGCGCTAGCGTCCGCGCGACGGCGGAGGCGCTCGTGCGCGATGGGTTGCCGCCTCGCCTGATGATCGATTGCTCGCATGGCAACAGCAACAAGAAGCACGAGAATCAGCTCCTCGTGGCGGAGGACGTGGCCCACCAGATCGAATCGGGCGAGCAAGCCATCGCCGGCGTGATGCTGGAATCGCACCTGGTTGCCGGCAGGCAGGAACTCACTCCTGGCAGGCCGCTGGAGTATGGCAAGAGCATCACCGACGCCTGCATTGGCTGGGAAGATACCGAACGCACGCTCGACCGGCTGGCCGAGGCGGTGCGCATCCGGCGCCGAATGCGACCGCCCGTCGAACACGCGGCTGCACGGGCCAATGGGAAGGTGGACGCAGCGCTGGTTCACCCGGGTTTGGGGATGTAATGGTCGGAAGCATGGTCATCGTCATGAAAGCCGGTGCGTCGGCGTCGGAGATTGCCGGCGTGATCAAGCAAATCGAATCCATCGGCATGCGCGCGCACCTCTCCGAGGGCGAGGAGCGAACGATCATCGGCATGGTGGGCGACGAACGGCCAATTGATCCTGCGACGCTCGAATTGCTGAGCGGCGTCGAACGCGTGTTGCCGATCCTGCGGCCGTTCAAGCTGGCCAGCCGTGACTTCAAGGCGCAAAACACGGTCATTCAGCTCCGCGTGAAGAACCGTACCATCGCCATTGGGGGAACGCACCTGGCGATGATGGCCGGCCCGTGTGCGGTGGAGAGCCGCGAACAAATCATGGAGAGCGCGCGTGCCGTGAAGGAAGCCGGCGCAACCATCCTGCGCGGTGGGGCGTTCAAGCCGCGCACGTCGCCCTACTCGTTCCAGGGACACGGCGAGGAAGCGTTGAAGTGGATGGCCGAAGCGCGCGACGTCTATGGGCTGGCCATCGTCACCGAGGTGATGTCGCCCGAGCAGGTGCCGTTAGTGGCGAGATATGCCGACATCCTGCAGATCGGCGCGCGCAACATGCAGAACTTCGCCCTGCTGCACGCCGCCGGCGAGGCACACAAGCCGGTGTTGCTCAAGCGCGGCCTGAGCGCGACGATGGAGGAGCTGCTCATGGCTGCCGAATACATCCTTTCCCACGGCAACTACGAGGTGATGCTGTGCGAGCGCGGCATCCGCACTTTCGAGAAATACACGCGCAACACGCTGGACATCAACGCCGTCCCGGTGTTGAAAGAACTCTCCCACCTGCCGGTAATCGTAGATCCGTCGCATGGCACGGGCAAGTGGGAGTACGTCACACCGATTGCCAAAGCAGCCGTCGCCGCCGGCGCCGATGGGCTGATCATCGAAGTGCATCCTGACCCCTCGAAGGCCGTCAGCGACGGTGTGCAGACGCTCACCCCACAGCGCTACTGCGCGCTGTTCGAGCAGGTAAGGCGCGTGGCCGCAGCGGTGGATCGCGCGTTATAGTTGCACCTCACGTCGTGGCACACACCCTCTGCATCGTCGGCCTGGGCTTGATGGGCGCTTCGTTCGCCATGGCGCTTCGAGCCGATGGCTACGCCGGAAAGCTGATCGGCGTCTCGCGCAGCGCAGAAACCCTGCGCAAGGCGCGCGAACGCGACATCGTGGACGTCGTTTCGACGGAGCTGGACGCCGCGCGCGAGGCTGACGTGGTTGTGCTGTGCACGCCGGTGCGCACGCTGATCGGACAGATCGCCCGGCTTGCCGACGTCTGCCGGCCCGGTGCGGTCATCACCGACATGGGCAGCACCAAGACCGAGGTCGTCCGCGCCATGAACGCGCTGCCGGCACACCTGCGCGCTGTCGGCTCACACCCGATGTGCGGCAAGGAAGTGGCCGGCATAGACGTGGCCGAAGCCTCGTTGTACCGCGGCGCGCCCTGGCTGCTCACCCGCGCCGAACGCAGCGACGACGAAGCGCTGGCCCTGATTCGAGCCCTGGCCGAGCGCGTCGGCGCGGTGCCGCGCGAGATCGGCGTCGAGCAACACGATGCGCTGCTCGCCTTCGCCAGCCATCTGCCCTATGCTCTGGCTGTCGCGCTGGTCATGACGGCCGATCAGTTCAGCCTCGACCACCCGCAGGTGTGGGAAGTGATGGCCGGTGGCTTCCGCGACACGTCGCGCGTCGCAGCCAGCGACGTGACGATGTGGTTGGACATCCTGCTCACCAACGCCGACGCCGTGCTCGGCGCCGTGCGCGACTTGCAATTCACATTGGATCAATTCGTCGCGCTGCTGGAGCGCCGCGATGAGGACGGATTGCGCGCCTTCCTCGTCGCGGCCGCCCAGGCGCGCAAAGCGCACTTCCGATGACCACTCGAATCATCCGGCCGGCCCGCGCGCTGCGCGGCACGCTGCGCGTCCCCAGCGACCGCAGCATCACCGTGCGCGCGGCACTCGTGGCCGGCGTCGCCGAAGGCATCAGTCGCATCCGTGCCCCTCTGGATAGCGACGACACGCGCGCAGCGTTGGGCAGTATGGCCACGCTCGGCGTGCGAGTCGGCCTGCTTCAAGACGACCCGCAGCTGCCTGGCTTGTGCGTCCCCGGCCTGGGGTTGCACGGCCTGCGCGCGCCGGCTCGACCGCTGTTCTGCGATGCCTCGGGCACCACCATGCGCCTGCTGGCCGGTTTGCTCGCCGGCCAGCGCTTCAACGCCGTGCTGGATGGCAGCGCGCAATTGCGCCGCCGGCCGATGCGCCGCGTCACCGAGCCGTTGCGCCACATGGGCGCGCGGATCGAAGATGTCGAGGGCTGCGCGCCTTTGACCATCCGCGCCGCCGAAGGGCCGCTGCGGGGGGTGACTTACGCGCTGCCCGTCGCCAGCGCGCAGGTGAAGAGCGCACTGCTGCTGGCCGGGCTGTACGCCGATTCGCCGGTGACCGTTCGCGAGCCGGCGCCGACGCGCGACCACACCGAACGCATGCTGCGCGCCGCCGGCGTGACGGTGATCGTCGAGCCGGAGGGTGAGGCCGGCCAGATCACCGTGCACCCGCCGCAGCAACCGTTGCGCGCACTGGACGTGCTGATCCCGGCGGACTTCTCTTCGGCAGCTTTCTTCCTGGTCGCCGCGGCGCTCATGCCAGATGCACGCCTGCGGCTGGTGGAGGTGGGCCTGAATCCGACGCGCGTTGGCCTGCTCGACGTGCTGCGCGCAATGGGCGCGGCGGTGACGGTGACGAACCTGCGCAGCGAAGGCGGTTCGACAACCGCAGCCGAGGCCGGCGAGCCGGTGGGTGACGTGGAGGTTGCTGGCGGCGCGCTCAGGGGCATCGAGGTGGGCGGCCCGCTGGTGCCGCGCATGATCGACGAGTTCCCCATCTTTGCCGTGGCGGCGACGCAAGCGCACGGCGTCACCGTGGTGCGCGACGCCGAAGAGCTGCGCGTGAAGGAGAGCAACCGGCTGGAGGGTTTCGTCGGCGAGCTGCGCAAACTGGGTGCGCGGATAGAGACCACCCCCGACGGCTTCGTCGTCGAAGGGCCGACGCGGCTGCGTGGCGCGGTCGTGGATGGCCTGGGCGACCATCGTGTGGCGATGGCGCTGGCCGTCGCGGCGCTTTTCGCCGAAGGCGAGACCACGTTGCTCGGCGCGGAATGCGTTGCCAAGACCTATCCGGCGTTCTTCCGCGACCTGGAGGGTGTGGTGGTGAGATGATCGCCGATCGGCGGCCGGTGAGTCGTGCTCGCCGATCACGAGTCATGAAAGGTGCAACGATGATCGTCGGTTTGATTGGCCATCCTGTCGCCCATAGCAAAAGCCCGGCCATGCAGAACGCCGCGTTTGCACACGTGGGGCTGAGTGACTGGCGCTATGTGCTGTGGGATACGCCACTGGAAGCATTGCCTGCTCGCATCCGCGAGGTCAGCGAGCGGGCAGAGGTCGCCGGCTGTAACGTGACCATCCCCCACAAGCAGTCCGTGATGCCCTACCTCAATGTGGTCAGCGAACACGCGCGGGCCATCGGCGCGGTGAACACGATCTTCAAGCGCGATCGCTACCTGTTGGGCGAAAACACCGACTGGACGGGCTTCCTGGCCGACCTGGCATTTCACGGTGTCCCCGTTGGCCCGGAGACGCAAGCGCTGGTGCTCGGCGCAGGTGGATCGGCGCGCGCGGTGGTCTATGCTCTGGCCTCGCAGGAGGCGCGCGTGCTGGTGCACAACCGCACGCCGGCCCGCGCGCAGGCGCTGTTGGACGACCTTGCCAATTCGCCTTACCTGCACGAGATTCGAGAGAACTGCGCCGTCGTCACGTCGCTGGCCGATCCGGCTTGCCAGACAGCCGGCCTGATCGTCAACTGCACCTCCGCCGGCATGTGGCCGGCCGAGGACGCATCACCCTGGCCGGACGATGTCCCTTTCCCCGCCGGAGCGCTGCTTTACGACTTGATCTACAAGCCGCCCGTGACGAAGTTGATGCGGCAGGCGGAGGCGTGCGGCGCGCGCGCCATTGGTGGCATCGGCATGCTGGCCGAGCAGGGCGCGGCAGCTTTCGAAAAGTGGACGCGCATCCCGGCGTCGCATGTTTCGGCTATCATGCGAGAGGCGCTCGCCAAAGCATAAGGGGCGCGACTCGTCTCGAAAGACATTCTGGATCATGCTCAGATTCCTCACCGCCGGCGAATCCCACGGCCCGTCGCTCACTGCCATCCTCGAGGGCATGCCCGCCGGTGTGCCGCTCCGTTCGGAAGACATTGATCGCGACCTGGCCCGCCGGCAACAGGGCTATGGCAGCGGCGGCCGTATGAAGATCGAGCGCGACCACGCCCGGCTCACCGCCGGCGTGATGGACGGCAAGACCACCGGCGGCCCGATTGCCTTCGTCGTCGAGAACCTCGACCACGCCAAATGGAAGGATCGCGACATCGAACCGATGACCATCCCGCGCCCCGGCCATGCCGATCTGACCGGTGCAGTGAAGTATGGCTACCGCGAGCTGCGGCTGGCCCTGGAGCGCGCCTCGGCGCGCGAGACAACCATGCGCGTCGCCGTCGGCGCCGCCTGCCGGGCGCTGCTCCACCAGTTCGGCATCGTCGTCGGCGGCTACGTGCTCAGCATTGGCGAGGTAGAGGTGCCGAACCATGTCTCGATGGTCGACGCGGGAGTCTATTTGCAGCGCTTCGCTCGGGCCGAAGCCAGCGACGTGCGTTGTTACGACGCAGCGGCCGGCGAGCGGATGCGCGCCCGCATCCGCGAGATCATCGAGGCCAGGGATACGCTGGGTGGGGTGATCGAGGTCGTCGCGCTGAACGCGCCACCCGGATTGGGTAGCCATGTGCACTGGGATCGTCGGCTGAGTGGACGGTTGGCGCAGGCGGTGATGAGCGTGCACGCCGTGAAAGGTGTCGAGATCGGCGATGGCTTCGCCGAAACCCGCCAGCCCGGCACGCAGGCGCAGGATCAGCTCTACGTCGAGGATGGCGCGATTCGCCAGCGCAGCAATCACGCCGGTGGGCTGGAAGGCGGCATCACCAACGGCGCGCCGATCGTCGTGCGCGCTGCAGTCAAGCCCATTGCCACCACGCTCAACCCGCTCGATTCGGTGGATCTGGCTACCGGGCAAATGGTGAAGACCCGGTATGAGCGCAGCGATTTCTGCCAGGTGCCGCGCGCGGTGCCGATCATCGAAGCGATGGTTTGCTTCGTGCTGGCCGATGCGCTGATCGAGAAGCTCGGTGGTGATTCGCTGGACGAGATGCGCCCGCGCTTCGATGCGCTGCGCCGGTTGCGGCTGGACGACCTGCCGATGGATGGCGCCCCCTGGCGCTTTGGATACGAATGATCGCGAACCATGATTGACGACGTTGCCGATCACCCTCGCAACCTGATCCTGGCCGGCTTCATGGGCACGGGCAAGACCACCGTCGGGCGATTGTGCGCCCAGCGGTTGGGCATGGATTTCGTGGACGCCGACGACGAGATCAGCCGGCGCGAAGGGATGCCGATCCCGGCGATTTTCGAGACCCGGGGCGAAGGCTACTTTCGCGAGTGCGAGCGTGCGCTGGTGGCCGAGCTGAGCACGCGCCGCGCATGCGTGGTCGCCACCGGCGGTGGGATGATCCTGCACGATGACAATCGTGCGGCACTGCTCTCCAGCGGCGTCGGTGTATGCCTGGTCGCGTCGCCGGAGGTCATCCTGCAGCGCGTGGGCGGCGAGGCCGGCGCCGCCCGGCGTCCCATGCTGCGCGGCGGTGACGTGGCCGGGCGCATCGCCCATCTGCTGCGTGAGCGCACGCCCAAGTATGCGCAGATGCACTACTGGGTGGATACGACGTCGTGCTCGCCGGATGACGTAGCTGCGCTGGTCTGCGACCTCTATCGGCGCGAGCGAGCCCGCATCTCGGTGCATATCCCCGCTGCCGGCGCGCGCTACGACGTCGTGATCGGCGAAGGTGTGCTGGATGCGCTGGGCTTCATGCTGGCCGGGCGCGGCTGGATGCCGCCGTTCGCTGTAGTGAGCGATGAGCACGTTGCCCCGCTGTACGGCAGGCGTGTGCTGGCGGCATTGGAACGCGCCGGCCTTCATGGGTTTCTGCACGTCATGCCGGCCGGCGAAGCGCACAAAACGCTCGCCAGCGTCGAGGCGATGTACCGTGCCTTCAGCGCGCACGGCATGGAGCGCACCAGCGCGGTAATCGCCCTGGGCGGCGGGGTCGTGGGCGATACAGTCGGCTTCGCTGCGGCGACCTTCCTGCGCGGCGTGCCGTTCGTTCAGGTTCCGACGTCGCTGCTGGCGATGGCTGATTCCAGCATCGGCGGCAAGGTTGGGGTGGATACCGACTTCGGGAAGAACCTCGTCGGGGCGTTCAAGCAACCCGACCTGGTCGTCGCCGACATCGGCGTGATCGCGTCGCTGCCAGCGCAGGAGCTGCGCTGTGGCCTGGCCGAGGTCATCAAGGCGGCGCTGTTGAGCGGCGGTGAAGCCTATGCGCGCTTGTGCGAAGCTGTCGCGCGCGGACGCCTGACCGTCGGCGATGTGTCCGCGCTGGTCGGCGCGCTGACCGACGCCGTTTTGCTCAAGCGCGCGGTGGTGCAGGACGACCCGTTCGAGAAGGGCCGGCGGGCGTTGTTGAATCTGGGCCATACCTTCGGCCACGGCATCGAGGCGTGGAGCCGGTTTCGTTTGAAGCACGGCGAAGCGGTCTCGTTGGGGATGGTGTGCGCGCTGTGGTTGTCGCGCGCGATGGGCTTTTGTGATGCGAGCCTGGTTCAGACGACCGTCGGCCTGCTGCGTGGTGTTGGCCTGCCGATTGCCCTCGGTGATGTGCGCGAGGCAATCGCCGGCCTCGACTTCGACGTGGACGTCGTCTGGAGCTACATGATGAACGACAAGAAGAAGCGCGCCGGCAAACTGCGCTTCGTCCTGTTGCGCGCGCCGGGCGATGCCTTCGTGTGCGACGATGTCCCGGAAGCTTTGGCGAAGGAGGCACTGGCATCTTTGCGGTGAGGGCGCCGTTCGATTGCAAGCTCATCGCCCGACCGGCGGAGAGCGTCGCTGTATCCCTGTAGCCGCTCGCGTTTTGAGTCGCGGGCAGGCCCGAGCACGAATCAGCCAGGAGAGGTCAGCATGCAGAATCCATCGTCTGGAAGTGCGGAGCTGCGGACCGGAAGCGGCGCCGATCCCTTGTCCCGCCAGGCCCGGTTCGCCGTTCTCGTGTTGCACGGTCCCAACCTGAACCTGCTCGGCTTGCGCGAGCCGGACGTGTACGGCCGCGTCACGCTGGAGGACATCAACCGTCGGCTGCATGACCTGGCCGAGCGCCACAGCGCCGCACTGCGCATCGTGCAGTCGAACCACGAGGGCGTCTTGATTGACGCCATCCACGAGGCGCGTGAGTGGGCGCATGGCATCCTGATCAACCCCGGCGGCCTGACGCACACGAGCGTCGCTCTGCGCGACGCGATCAGCGCCGTCGCCTTGCCGTGCGTCGAGGTGCATCTATCGAACGTGCACCGGCGCGAGCCCTTCCGCCACCACTCGTTCATTTCGCCGGTTGCCCTGGGCGTGATCGCCGGCTTTGGCTGGCGCAGCTACACGCTGGGGTTGACGGCGCTGTTGGACGCGCTGGCAGAACAGAATCGCAATCGGACCGATGGATGAGACGGCGTTGATTCGCGCGGCGCAACGCGGCGACGTGGCCTCTTTCAATCAGCTGGTGCTGACGTACCAGGCGCAGGTCTACAACGTCGCCTATCGCATCATGGGCGACGAAGCTGCGGCCGCCGATGCGGCCCAGGAAGCCTTCCTCTCCGCGTTTGCCCACCTCAAGGACTTTCGCGGCGGTTCGTTCAAGAGCTGGCTGTTGCGCACGGTGACCAACGCCTGCTACGACGCACTACGCTATCAGAAGCGCCGGCCGGCGACCTCGCTCGAAGCCGAGGACGAGGAAGCGAACGGGCGCAGCCTGGCCGACGTGCTGCCCACCGACGAAGAGGGGCCGGCCGAAGCAGCCGAACGCGGCGACCTGCGCCGCTTCATCGAGCGCGCGGTGCTGCAATTGCCGCCTGATCAGCGCATCACTTTCGTCCTCTCCGATGTGCAGGGCATGAGCTACGAGGAAATCGCCGAGGCGATGGCCGTGTCGCTCGGCACGGTCAAGAGTCGTCTGAGCCGCGCGCGGGCCAGGCTGCGCGATGCGCTGCTGGCGCACGAGGAACTGTTGCCCGATGAGTTTCGTCAGTAACCTGGAAGAACGATGAGCGAAGAAGAGTTGATCTCCGCCTACGTGGATGAAAGGTTGAGCCCGGCCGAACGGGCTGCGTTCGATACGCGCATGGCGCAGGATCCAGCGCTGCGCCGGCGCGTGGCAGCGACGCGCCTGCTCGTCCGCGAAGCGCGTGCCTTGCCGGTGATGCGGCCGCCGCGCAATTTCATCCTGCCGCTCGATGCCGGTCGGAAGCCAGCAACACCCGAGCGGCGCGGATTCTCGTTCTCCCTGTGGATCTTTCGGCTGGGGTCTCTGGCGGCAGTGGTTGCCTTCGTCTCCCTCGTGGCGCTGGAGGTCTCCCGGCCAGCATCCTTCACGGCAGCGCCTGCAGTGCTCCCTGCGCCTGCCGCCGAGGCGATGCCTCAGCCCGAATCATCCGAGGCCCTGCCGGACGAGCCGGCGGCAAAGATGATGCCGATGCTCAGTGCGACGGAGGCCATGGTCCCGCAACAGGATGAGGCGTTGCCGACCGAACGGAGGTCGGCCGCCGATGCGCTCGAGGCCGAGGCTGCGCCGGCCGGCGCGGCGCAGTCGGCAGAGCCGATGGTGGGCGCGCAGGCTGCAACCGATGCTGCTCCCACATCGCAGGCGCCGCTCGCGCCATCGCCGATCACGCCGGGACGCGTGCTCGCTGCCCTCGCGTTGCTCGCCGCCATTATCCTGGGTGTGCTGGGGTGGGTTCGGCGCTGAACGTGCGGGATGCATCCTCGGACAAGGGTCGAACGTGCGCCAGGCGTAGGGGTAGAGCAGCCTCTTTATAATCCGGCCGATCCGATCATCCGCATTCGAGTGTCATCATGCGCAACTTCATCTCCCAACGCGTCGCGTCTGTCCCGCCTTCAGGCATTCGCCGCTTCTTCGACATCGCTGCCACCATGCCCGACGTGATCTCGCTCGGCATCGGCGAGCCCGACTTCGTCACCCCCGCGCCGATCCGCAACGAGGGCATCGCCTCGTTGCAGCGCGGCGAAACGTCGTACACCAGCAACTCCGGCACAATCGAGTTGCGCCGCGCGCTGAGCGAGCACCTCATCAAGCTATACGGCGTGGAATACAACCCGGAGACCGAGCTGCTCATCACCGTCGGCGTGAGCGAGGCGATGTATCTGGCCGTAACGGCGGTCGTTGACCCGGGCGACGAGGTGATCGTGCCGCAGCCGTGCTTCGTGTCATACGCTCCGGAGGTCATCTTCGCCGGTGGCGTCGCCGTGACGTTCCCCACGCGGGTCGAGAACGCGTTCCAGGTGACCGGCGAGGAGATCGAGGCGCGCCTGTCGCCGAAGACCAAGGCGATCCTGATCGGCTATCCCAACAACCCGACCGGCGCGGTGCTCACCCGCGAGCGCATGCTCGAGATCGCCCGCGTGGCGGAGAAGCACGATCTGCTCGTGATCAGCGACGAGATCTACGATCGGCTGGTCTATGGCATCGAGCACACCTGTTTTGCGTCGTTGCCCGGGATGAAGGAGCGCACGATTTTGCTGGGTGGCTTCAGCAAAGATTACGCCATGACCGGCTGGCGCATCGGCTATGTGGCCGCGCCGGCGGAGCTGCTGGCCGCGATGCGCAAAGTGCACCAATACACCATCATGTCTGCGCCAACCACGGGTCAGCACGCTGCGCTGGCTGCGCTAAAGTGCGGCGAAGAGCACGTGCAACGGATGGTGGCCGAATACGACCGTCGCCGCAAGCTGATCGTGAGCGGCTGCAATGCGCTGGGGCTGGATTGCTTCGAGCCGCGCGGTGCGTTCTACGCCTTTCCCTCAGTCGCAAGAACCGGCATGACGGACGACGAGTTCGCGGAGAAGCTGTTGGCCGAGGAGCAGGTGGCGGTCATCCCGGGCAATGCGTTTGGCGCCGGCGGCGCGGGCTACGTGCGCATGGCCTACGCGCAGTCGTACGAGAAGATCGAGCAGGCGCTCGAACGCATTCACCGATTCATGCGGCGATATGGGTGAGGCTCGTAACACGCCCCGCAAGTGATCGTGCAGTCAAACCGGGTTGTGATTACGCGTTCAGGGCACGTGGGACGCGTGTGGTCGGTCGCGCCGAAGGCCGGGTTCAGACACTGGGTGCTTCAAAGGCCGCCCAGATCATCACCAGGAAGCTGAGGTAGTTGATGGGAGTGCGGATGGCGTTGAGCGTGTTCCAGTTGGCACGCGCAGATTCCCAGTCCGCGGGCGGCGCAGCAGGGTCCCATGTGAGCACATAGTTGTTGATGGGCACGTTGAGGGTGATGGTAAAGAGGCCAACGCCGAAGAAGAACAGCGCCCAACCTAGAAGTGTCAACCGCCAGTAACGGCTCTCGCGTCGCTTCCACAGGCGAATCAGCGGATAGAGCGGCAGCAGCATCGAGAGCGTGGCGACCACGATGACGCCCGTCGGAAAGGCGTCCAACGCGCGAATCAGGCCCTGCTCTACTTTGGCATATTCCGCTGCAGTGAGTGCGTTGAGCGTTGGGATGACCCCTTGCTGGAAGGCGTAGAGCAAACCAGCGAACAAACCGATCCCAAACGTAGACGTGAGATGGACGATGCGGATGCTTCGCATGAGATTCCCTCCTTGCTCGAAGTGCCTACCACAGAGGCGGTTCGAAGATCTTGAGTGCCAGGATGACCACGACCAACACGCCCATCAGCACCCCAATCCGATTCGACCGCCGTGCCAGCACCTGATACTCCGCGGACTGTGCGCCTTTGTCATCGAGCGTCTTGATCTGCCGGCTGAGCGTCGGGGTGTAAACGCCGTAAGCGATGGCCATCGCTACCACGTACAACCCAATCGCCACCCAAAGGAAGGCCGCTACGGGCTTACCCATGGCAATCATCAAGACGCCGGTCAGCCCGCCGATCAGGTAACAGGGGTTGGCCACATAGTCGTCGATGAACTTAACCCCGCGCAGCGCAAAGGGCAGACTGGTCGCGTCTCGCGTGCCGCGCACGATCCAGATCACGTAGCTAGCGTTCAACCCGACAGCAACCATGGTGGTAAAGATGTGCAAAAAGACGAGGAACGTGTAGATCAAAGGGCTCGCGCCCGCCGGCGCCGGATGCATGGCATACCTCCCTGCAATGAACGCGAACACTATAATCAGGGCGGTTTAGGGCGTCTATGTCCAGCCGTCCACGTTTCTTTGCCCATCGTCCATTCCAATGGATGCTTTGACCAGTGTGCTGCACACGCTGCGGCTGAAGAGCAGCCTGTACTGTCGCTCGGAACTCGGCGCGGGATGGGGATTGCACTTTTTGGCGTGCCGCTGCGCGGTCTTTCACGTCCTGTACCGGGGAAGCGGCTTCCTCAAGATCACTGGGGAGTCCAACCTGTTGCCGCTGCAAGAAAGAGATGTTTTGCTCTTGCCAGGTGGTGAAGAGCACTTGCTTCTGGAATCGCCCGACGTGCAACCGTTCCAGAACCTGGAACTGGACCGATGGGGGGAATGCGTGCTGATGCGCTGGAGCGAACAACCGACGGCGATCGTGTTGTGCGGCACCTTCCAATTCGAGCGACATGAAGCCTCCTCCTTGCTCAGGCAGTTGCCTCGCGTGGTGCGCATCTCGCGCGACGCAGCCGGAGCCCTGAATGATGTGCTGACGTTGATGGCGGCGGAGGCAGAAGCCGATCGTCCTGGCAAGCAAGCTGTTCTGCAACGCCTGGCTGATACGTTGTTCATCCAGATCGTTCAGCACTGGGTGCAGGTGCAGGGTGTGGAAAGGAGTGGCTGGTTGGGCGCACTGCACGACTCGCTGATCGGCAGAGCGCTGGAGTTCATCCACACCCATCCCCAAAGGCCCTGGACGATTGACGCACTGGCTCGTGCCGTCAATTGTTCGCGTTCCGCCCTTGCAGCTCGTTTCACGGCGGCGGTTGGCGAGCCGCCGATGCGCTATCTGAATCGCTGGCGGATCAGCCTGTCCGCGCGCCTGTTATCCGAACGGCCTGACGCCGCCATCGGCGAAATTGCCTCCCAGGTGGGCTACGCTTCAGAAGCGGCCTTTTGTAAAGCGTTCAAGCGCGAGATGGGCGTTGCGCCGGGCGCGTATCGAATGCGGCTGTGAGCGACCTCGCATGGCTCCGGAAGTAAGCTGCGCCGCCACTGTTGAATAAATGGCGGTCCCGCGCGTTATGCGCGCGCACTCCCCGTCTGCGTGGGGACTTGTCCCCGCCCTCAGCCCGGCTTTAGCCATGCGATCTGATACGGCGATAGCGTCACGTCTTCGTTCAGCGCCACGCGCGAACCGGTGATCAGGTCGGCGGCCATCCACGCCATGCCTTGGCCATGCAGCACGTGAGCGGGGACGGTGTGCGCTTGCTCGCTGAAGTTGGCCAGCACCAGCAGCGGCCCGGTCGCGTGATAATGCGCGAAGCCCAGCACATGAGCGTTGCCCGTCTCGACGTGCTCGGGCAAGGTCGCCAGCGCCGGCTGCTCCTTGCGAATCTCGATCATGCGCTTCAGCCCCGCGTAGATGCGGCTTTGCACGGTGTGCTTCTCATGCCGCAATGCCGCCGCCGTCCAGTCGAACGGTGGCCGATGCGCCCAGCGGCTGTCGCCCGCTTTGGCCGGATCGTCGCGGAAGGAGTCGTCGTTCAACAGGCCGATCTCGTCGCCCAGGTAGATCAACGGGATGCCGCCGTAGCTGAGGATGACGCCGTGGATCAGCAAGATGCGCCGGATGGCCAGCTCGATCAGCACGGCATCGTTCGCCTTCAATCCCGCCTCCAGCCCGGCCAGCGAGGCGCAGGTGCCGCTGATGCGACAGTCGCCTGTCTTCGGGTTCTCCTGGAACGGCAGGCCGCGGGCGAAGCTGCCGGGAAAGCGGCCGGTGTAGAACGCGTTCAGAAATTGGCGATGGTCGTAGCCTTTGATGCCGAGCTGCCAGGCGTCCTCGTCGCTGAACGTCCAGCCGATGTCGTCGTGACAGCGCACGTAGTTCACCCAGGCGCAGTCGGCGTGGATTCGGCTGCGCGTCTTGATCGCCTGGGCGAGTAGATTGACCTCGCGCGTGGCGAGCGAGTTCCACAGCAGCGCCATCAGCAGCGGGTTGTAGCTGAGCTGGCATTCGTCGGGACGGATGTACTTGGCCACCTCGTCGGGATGCACGATCGCCTCGGACTTGAACAGCAGCGATGGTGCGGCGATGCGCGCGACGGCGTTAAAGGCCTGGATGAGGAGATGGGCTTCGGGCAGGTTCTCGCAATTCGTGCCCAGCCGCTTCCAGATGAACGCGACCGCGTCCATGCGCAGCACCTCGACGCCGAGGTTGGCGATGAACAACATCTCCTCGGCCATCGCATTGAACACCTCGGGGTTGGCGTAGTTCAAATCCCACTGGAAGGAGTTGAACGTCGTCCATACCCACGCTTCTTCGGAAGGGGGAAGGGGGGAGGGGGAATTCGATATCCCCTCTTCTGCGACCCATCGCGACAACGGCGAGAACGCGCCGGGATGCTGATCGGGGAAGATCTCGCGCAGGTGCCGGTCATACAGGTCGGCCTCGCTGCGCGGCATGATTCGGTAGAAGGCGCGGTATTTCGGGTCACCGGCGATGGCGCGCCGGGCCCACTCGTGCTCGTCGGAGGTGTGGTTGAAGATGAAATCCAGGCACAGGCTGATGCCTTCGCGTCGCAGATCGCCCGCCAGGTCGCGCAGCTCGTCCATCGTGCCCAGCGCCGGGTTCACCTCGCGATAGCTGCTCACGGCATAACCGCCGTCGCTGTTGTGCTCGGGGCATTTGAACAGCGGCATGAGGTGCAAATACGTCAGACTCAGCTCTTTGAAGTAGGGGATTCGCTCGCGCACGCCGTCGAGATTCTTCGCGAACAGGTCCACGTAGGCGATCCCGCCCAGCATGTGCTCGGACTGAAACCAGCGCGGGTTGGCTTCGCGTTCAGCGTCGAGCGCTTTCAGCTCCGCCGGACGCGCCAGCCAGGCTGCTGCTGCGGTGGCTAGGATGTCCTCGAAGCGTTGCTCGAAGTCGTCGCGATGGCCATAGAGGACGAAGAGCAATGCGCGCAGCCGGTCGCCTTGCGCGCGAAGGCGTTCGGCGAAGGCGCGCCAATCGGCAGATCGTGAGTCGGCTCCCAGGCGCTCGGCGAGCCGATCCGGCAGGGCGTCAATGTGTTGGCTGCTGCTCATGACCGCCGAATTATCGGGCCGGCTGGGTGAGTGTGCAGTGTTGGCGTTCAGTCGTCGCTGATCTCCAGCTCGCTCGTGATCTCGACGGCAGCGCGCAGGGTGGCGTAGATGCTGCAGTACTTGCTCTCGGCCAGCTCGATGGCGCGCTGAAGCTTGTCGGCGTCGAGGTTGTGGCCGGAGAACGTGTAACGCACCCGGATGCGCCGGAAGCGCCAGGGCGGATCTTCGTCGCGTTCGCTCTCTGCCGTGATGCGGAAGGACGTCACCTGTTGACGCTGCTTCCTGGCGATGGCGATCACATCCCAGGCGGCGCAGCTGATCAGGCTCAGCGGCAACAAATCGGCCGGCCTTGCGCCGTTCGGCTGTGCGGCGACGATTGGAAAGCCGTTGCGGTCGCTCAGCAGAAAGGTCTGATCTTCGATCCAGCGGGCGTGTACGGTCTCGGTTGACATCTGCGGGTATCCTGATCGGTCAATCTACCGGTGTGACGCGCACATTGTAGAACGATACGTCGGTGCCCGGTGCGTCGATCAGCGTGAGGGCGAAGACGCCGATGTCGCCGCTGGCGAAGGTCTGGTCCTCGCGAGAAGACACGAGCTGATCGTTTACGAAGAACGACAGCTTGTCGCCTTGCATCACCACCTTGATTCGATTCGTCTCGCCGCCGGTCCGAATGGATGGATGCGGTTGCCAGTCGTCCCAGTTCTCCCAGTCGCCATCCTTCATGTAGCCGGCGCGCCAATAGCCATCGGATGAAATCTCGAAGTGATAGAAGTTCTTGCGGTCCTGCATGCGGAAGAGCACACCGAAGCCGTTGTCGGTCGGGCCACCGTTCGGCCGCGCATCCACCTCGAAGGCCGCGTCTTTGAAGCGCTTGCCGGCGGCGCTCCATTGGGTCAGATTCTCCAGCTTGACGATGATGCGCAGCCCACCGCCCTCGTATTTCACGTCGGCGTTGAGGTCCGACAGAGTTTCCCAGCCGCTGTTCGGATCGCTGAAGTCATCGGTGCAAGGGAGAGGCGTGATCGCCGGCGCCTCCGGTCCTGAAGCGGGTGTGCATGCGATGAGCGTCGTCATCGCGGCGGTGACGAACACAGCCGATGCGATCCTGTTTGCCAGTCTCATAGGTCGAAATGATAGCGCCTCTGAGTCGTGAGAGCGTCTATGGGTGGTGCGACCCGCTACAATTGCGCGGCCAATTTCGTCATGTCTCGTTTTGCTCACATCGCGCTCGTCGGGGTTTTGTTGCTCACATCGCTGGCCGGGTTCGGTCGAGGGCGCATCGCTTATGCCGATGCCAGGCTGCCGCCGGAAGATCAGCCCGTGCCGATTGCGTCTCCCTTGCCCACTCGTGCGCCAACGGCGATGCCGGCGCGCTTGCCTGCCTCGGCGCGTGTGCCGATCTTGATGTATCACTACATCTCGGTCCCACCTCCTGGGGCGGACCGCTATCGCATTGACCTGTCGGTGACGCCGCAGGACTTCGAGCGGCAGCTCCAGCATCTGGCGGCTAACGGCTACACGACCATCAGCCTGTACGATTTGTATGCACATCTCACGCTGGGCCGGCAACTCCCACCCCGGCCAGTCATCCTCACCTTCGACGACGGTTACCGCGACCACTACGAACATGCCTTCCCGCTGCTGAAGCAGTACGGCATGCAGGGCACGTTCTTCATCACGACCGACTTCATCAACTACGGCAACCCGAATCATCTGACGTGGGAGATGGTGAAGGAGATGTCGGCGGCCGGAATGGACATCGAGTCGCACGCTCGCACGCATCGCGACCTGCGCAACCGCGACTTTCAGTTCCTGGTATGGGAAATCCTGGGTCCGATCGAGCAAATCACGGCACGCACCGGCAAGCGGCCGCGGTTCTTCTGCTATCCGTCCGGCCGCTACGATGACGCCGTGATTCGCATGTTGCGCTCGGTGCAGACGTGGGCGGCCGTGACCACCGAGCATGGCTCGACGCACACGCTGGCCAACGCCATGACATGGCGGCGCATCCGCGTCCACGGCCGTGCCACGCTCGACCAGTTTGCGGCGCTGCTCAGAAATGCCAGCGGAATCTAGCGGAGCAATTCCGCACGAACCGGCAGCGCCTCCGCTGTGGGTTATCTGCGATTGCCGAAGATGCGGAAGCGCGAGAAGAACAGGCTGATGAAGCTCAGGTACAGCGAGAGCGCTCCTACGAAGGACGCTTTGCTCTGCCTCTGCGTCGCTCGTTCACCATCGCCTGCCAGAGCGAGGCCATGGGCCATCAACTTGAGCCTCTGCCATAGGGTTTGGATCCGTCGTTTTATCCTGCTCAGTGCCCGAAAAGTGCTCGAGTGGACGGTCGCAACAGATAGAACATGATAATCACGCTGGCAATCACGCCCATAGCCGCTGTCGCCAGCATCGTCGCAGCCTGCATCCCCAATACGATGTTGCCGACGATGTTGATGACGATGATCAGCGCGGTCACGAGTAGCGACAAGGGCCACGCCCAAGCGCGCAGACCGAGCACGCCGATGCCGGCCACAATTTGCGCCCCAGCGATGATGATCGCCAGCACACGAAACACCGTCGCCGCATCCCACGCCGGAGATGAGACGATTCGCACGCCATTGCCGACGACGGACAACAGGCCAAAGAGGATGAACACCCCCGCGATCACAGTCAACCCAGTGGGCCGTTGAGATGTGTTTCCGGTAAACGCGCGCATAGTTCTCTATCCCCTCCACATCGTTCTCAGTTCCAGATGCACTGAGCCGTTCACGCCAGTGCTGCGCGACGAAAGACACGGCGGGCGACGAGTGCAGCAACCACGATCACGCCCAACAGAATGGCAATTGCCAGCGGGAAATCCGTGATGGGCTTGCCGATCCACAGCCCAGTCATCATCGTGACGACATGTGTGAGTGGTGAGAATTCACTCAGGGTCTTCAGCCAGGCAGGGAACTCGTCGCGCGGAGCGGCAGCGCCGGAGATGAAGAACATCACGAAGAATAGCCCCGCACCCACGGCCTGGGCTGTGCGCACTGATGGCAACGCGCCACCCAGTGCAAACCCAGCTGCCAGCGAAGCCACCGCGCACAGCGTGCCCGCGGCAAGCATCGTCAATGCGTTGCCGCCGAAGCGGATGTTGAACACCAGCGCTCCGACGATCAACATCAGCCCGCATGCAGCAGCGATCATCAACAGGCCCACCAACGCGTGTGCCAGCAGCAGCACCCACGTCGGCAGCGGGGTCATGATGAAGCGACGCATCACGCCCATGGAGCGATATTCGGCCAGGGTGATGGTCAAACCCATGATACCCACGTTCGCCATGACGGCAGCCATGATGGCCGGTATGTAGATATCAATGAAGCGGAAGCCAGATTCATCGCCATAGTGGCCGTAGGCGCTACCGAAGACGATCAGCAACAGCACAGGGAAGGCGAGCGTGAAGAACACCGCGAACGGCTCACGTAGAAACAGTTTCAGCTCGGTGACGAAGCTTCGCCAGATCATGCGGCCGAGGGAGGGCTGCGCTGTGTTGGCCGTTCTGGTTGCGCTCATTGCGTTTGGCATGTTCACCGTGTTAAACGTGGACATTGTTTATTCCTCCCGATAGGCGCGACCCGTCTTCAATAAATACAAATCTTCGATGGTCGCGCGGCGCGTTTCTATGACCTCTAAGGTGCCATCACTCTGCTCAGCCTGTCGCTGAAGTTCTGTTGAGAATGCCGCACTATCGCCGTAGGCCAGCCAGTAACGCCCTTCATATTCCAGCTGCACGAAGCCCGATAGCGCCTGGATCTTCGCCTGCCAGCCGTTTGGACGCAGCGCGTTCAGCTTGACGCAGCTATGCAGACGGTGTTGTTTCAGCAACTCGGCTGGCGGCCCCAAGGCGATGACCTTGCCTCGATCAATCATGCAGATCAGGTTGGCTTGTGTTTGAGCTTCATCCATGTAATGGGTGGTGAAAAGGATGGTCGCACCGGCGTGCTGATAATCGCGGAGCAACTGCCAAACGTTGTAACGCGCCTGCGGATCCATGCCGCTGGTCGGCTCGTCCAACACCACGAGCTTAGGCTTACCCAGCAGGGCTAGCCCGAGTTGCACGCGTTTCTTTTGTCCTCCAGACAACTTGGCGTAAGCAGCGCCTGCGCGCTCGGTCAATCCGCACCGCGCCAGCAAATCTGCTGCGGGCCATGGATCGGGGTAGAAGCTCTCGAACAGATAGAAAGCCTCGCGCACGATGATGCGCGGCGGTAGCGTGCCTTCTTGTAGCTGTGTGCCGACGCAGCGCACCAGTTCATCATGATCGCGCATCGGATCGAGTACCCGCGTTCGCAC
>FWWM01007446.1_pt1 | contig 21999 bp, 22 predicted proteins | sample 2228351 | NCBI WGS metagenome assembly FWWM01 (sample SAMEA103939774, study PRJEB20133) | metagenome
CCCGGATCGTGGATCCCGAAACCCAAGCCACCCTTCCGCCCGGGGAGACCGGGGAGCTCGCGGTGCGGGGGCCGCAGGTGATGCGGGGATACCTTAACCGGCCGGAGGAGACCGCGGCCGTCCTTCGGGACGGGTGGCTGCTGACCGGGGACATGGCGTGGATGGATCCGGACGGCTTCTTCTACATCGTGGACCGCAAGAAGGAGATGATCAACGTGGGCGGGCTCAAGGTGTACCCGCGGGAGGTCGAGGAGGTCCTGTACCGGCACCCCGCGGTGCAGGAGGCCGCGGCAGTTCCGACTCCGGATCCGGAGCGGGGGGAGGTGGTGAAGGCCTTCGTGGTGCTCAAACCCGGGATGCAGGCGACCCCGGAGGAGCTCATCGCCCACTGCCGGAGGGAACTCGCGCCCCACAAGGTCCCGCGGGCCGTGGAGTTCCGGAATCAGCTCCCCAAGAGCCTGATCGGAAAGATCCTGCGCCGGGCCCTCGCGGAGGAGGAACGGGCCCGGGGGGCCTGAGCCTCCATGCGCAGCCCGAGGTTCTGGGCCGCCGTCCGCCGGTACCGCCGCGACTACCTGCTGGGCTACGCCGCGGCCCTAGGGAGCATCGGAATGGCCCAGCTGGCGCCCTGGATCCTGAAGGTGGCGGTGGACGGGATCCAGCGGCACGACGCCCGCGCCCCGTGGTACGGGGTGGCCCTGGCCGCCGTCGCCCTCCTGGAGGCCGGGCTCAGCTACCTCATGCGGGTGCGGATCATCGGCGCGGCCTACCGGATCGAGGCGGACCTGCGCCGGGAGCTGTTCGCGCACCTGGAGCGGATGGACGCCGCGTTCTTCCGCCGGTGGCGAACCGGAGACCTCATGGCCCGGGCGGTGAACGACCTGCGGGCGGTGCAGCGGTTCGCGGGCATGGGCCTCATGCGGGCGTTCCACACCGCGGTCATGGTGCTGGCCTCGATGGCCTTTATGCTCGGGATCAGCGCGCACCTCACCCTCCTCACCCTGGCCGTCCTCCCCCTCGTCCCCCTGCTCTTCGTGGGGCTCGGGCGGGAGATCCGCCGGCGGTTCGACGAGGTGCAGGCGCAGTTCAGCGACCTCTCCGCCCGGGCCCAGGAGAGCTTCAGCGGGATCCGGGTGGTGAAGGCCTTCGCCCGGGAGGCGGCGGAGGTGGAGCGGTTCTGCCGGGAGAGCGAGCGGCTGGCGGAGACGAACCTCCGGCTGAGCCGGGTGCAAGGTGCCCTCTGGCCCGGGATCGGGTTCGTGCTGGGGCTCGCCGCGGTGGTGCTCCTGTGGGCCGGAGGGTGGGAGGTGATTCGGGGACGCATCAGCTTAGGACAACTGGTCCAGTTCTCGTACTACCTCGCCCGCCTGAGCTTCCCCATGGTCGCCGCGGGATGGGTGCTGAGCCTGTGGGAGCAGGGACGCGCGTCCATGGAGCGGCTGGAGGAGATCTTCCGGGTCCGGCCTGCCATCCGCGACCCGGAAGACCCCGTGCGGCTGGACGCGGTGCGGGGGGAGATCGAGTTCCGGGACGTGTGGTTCTCGTACGACGGCGAGCCCGTGCTGCGGGGGATCTCCCTCCGGATCCCCGCGGGGAAGAAGGTGGCCATCGTAGGGCCCACCGGTGCGGGGAAGACCACCCTCGTAAGCCTCATCCCGCGCCTCATGGATCCCACCTCCGGCCACGTGCTGCTCGACGGGGTGGACCTCCGGCGGCTTCCGCTCCGCACCGTCCGGGAGGCCGTGGGGTTCGTCCCGCAAGACCCCTTCCTCTTCAGTGACACCCTCCGGGAGAATATCGCCTTCGGCGTGGACGCCGCGGACGGAGAACGGGTGGTGCAGGCCGCGGAGATCGCCCGCCTGAGCCGGGACGCCGCGGCCTTTCCCCAGGGGTACGAGACCTTGGTGGGCGAGCGCGGGGTGACCCTCTCCGGCGGCCAGAAACAGCGGACCGCCCTTGCCCGGGCGTTGGCGCGGGACCCCCGGAGCCTAGTCCTCGACGACGCCCTAAGCAACGTGGACGCCCAGACGGAGGAGGAGATCCTGCAGGCCCTACCGCGGTCGCGGACGACCCTCATCGTCTCCCACCGTGTCTCTACCGTCCGGGACGCGGACTGGATCGTGGTCCTCGACGGAGGCCGGATCGTGGAGCAGGGCACCCACGAAGACCTCCTGCAGCGAGAGGGACTTTACGCAGACCTCTACGAGAAGCAGCGGTTGCGGGAGGCCCTGGAGGCGGAGGAGAGATGAGGGGAGTCCAGGAGGACGAGGTCTTCGGCCGCCCCTACGACCACCGGCTCGTGCGGCGGCTTGTGGCGTACGTGCGCCCGTACGGTCGGACGGTGCTCGCCGCCCTGGTCCTGCTCGTCCTCGCCTCCCTGTTGGAGCTCGCGGGCCCGCAGCTCTACCGGATCGCCATCGACCGGGCCATCGTGCCGGCCCTTCGGCGCGGAGGAACCACAGACCCCTGGGCCCTCTCCCTCCTCGCCCTCGTCTACCTCCTCGTGCTGGTCGCGGCCTTCTGCGCCCGGTGGCTGCAGCAGTACCTGATGCAGGCCGTGGCCCAGCGGGCCATGGCGGACCTGCGCCGGGATCTAATTTCCCACCTTCAGCGGCTGCCCGTGAGCTTCTTCGACCGGAACCCCGTGGGCCGGCTGGTGACGCGGGTGACGAACGACGTGGAAACCCTCAACGAGCTATTGACTTCCGGGTTCATGGCGGCCTTCGGGGACCTCCTGACCCTGGTCGGGATCCTGGCCGCGATGCTCTGGCTGGATGCGCGGCTTGCGGTGGTGGCCTTCTGCGTGCTCCCCCTCGTGTACTGGGTTACGGACCGGTTCCGGGTCCGGGCTCGGGAGGCGTACCGGGCGGTGCGCACGCAACTCGCGCGGCTCAACGCCTTCCTCCACGAGCACATCAGCGGCATGCCCGTGGTCCAGCTCTTCACCCGGGAGGCCCGGACTCTGGCGCGGTTCGATGCCCTCAACCGCGGCTACCTGGAGGCCCACTTCGCCTCCCTCACCAACTTCGCCCAGTTCTACCCCGCCATCCACCTCCTCGGCAGCCTGGCGGTGGCCCTGTTAGTGTGGTACGGGGGCGGAGCGGTGATCCAGGGGGTGACCACCCTGGGGGTGCTCGTGGCCATGATCCAGTACGCGGAGCGGTTCTTCGAGCCCGTGCGGGAGCTCGCGGACAAGTTCAACCTGCTCCAGCAGGCCATGGCCAGCAGCGAGCGCATCTTCCAGCTGCTGGACGAGCCCGTCACGGTCGAGGACCCGCCCGACCCTGTGTCGCTCCCGCGGGTGCGGGGGGAGATCGAGTTCCGGGACGTGTGGTTCTCCTACGGAGCGGGGCCCGCAGGCGGGGATGGAGCGGGGTGGGCCCTGCGCGGGGTTTCCTTCCGCATCGCGCCGGGGGAGCACGTGGCCCTGGTGGGGCACACGGGCGCGGGCAAGACCTCCATCGTCAACCTCCTCCTGCGGTTCTACGACCCCCAGCGGGGCCAGGTGCTGCTCGACGGGGTGGACCTGCGGCGGTTCCGCCAGCAGGACCTGAGGCGGCACATCGGGTTCGTGCTGCAGGACGTGTTCCTGTTCAGCGGCACCGTTGCCGACAACATCCGGCTCTTCAACCCCGAGATCTCGGATGCCCAGGTGGAGGAGGCGGCGCGGCTTGTGGGCTTAGACCGGTTCATCGCCCAGCTCCCGCACGGATACCAGACGGAGGTGGGCGAGCGGGGCGTGCGGCTCAGCGCGGGGCAACGGCAGCTCATCGCCCTCGCCCGCGCCCTCGCCTACAACCCCGAGGTCCTGGTGATCCTGGACGAGGCCACCAGCAGCGTGGACGCGGAGGCGGAGTGGCTCGTCCAGGAGGCCCTCCGCCGCGTCTTCCGGGACCGTACCGCCCTCGTCATCGCCCACCGGCTGAGCACGGTCCAGCACGTGGACCGCATCCTGGTGCTCCACCGGGGCCGCCTCGTGGAAGAAGGGACGCACGAGGAGCTCCTACGCCGGGACGGGATCTACGCGAAGCTCTATCGGCTGCAGGCCGGAAGGACCACGGCCGCACACCGGGCAGGGTCCTCATGACGCAGGCGGAGGTTCTGGCCCGCATCCGGGCCATCGTCCAGGAGGCGTACGCGGAACGGCGGGGGCTTGTGGCCTCGGCCCGGCTCGGAGGCGCGGAGCTGGACGCCCTGGCCCGACGGGTGGAACGGGAGGCCCTCGAGCGGGTGGCGGCCCTGCTCCCGCAGACGGCCCTCTCGCCGGAGCTGGAGGGGATCCGGGAGGCCCTCGCGGAGCTGCACGCGGCACTCGAGGAGCTCGAGGCCCGCTCCGGGATCCGGGAGGACTCCCGGCGCCTCGCCCAAGACGAGGCCATCTGGCAGGCGTTCGAGCGCGTCGTGCACCTGCTGGGCCTGGAGGGGGCCTTCTAGCGGCGCCGCCTCCCGCCCCGCTTGGCCTCCGTGTTGCGCTTGAGGTCCGCGAGGCGCTCCTGGCTTTCCCGCAGGAATGCCTTCAGTTTCTCCTCGAAGGTGGTGCGGTGGCCTGACCGGTCCGTCCGTTCCTCCGGGGAACGGGCCCGCTTGAGGGAGAGATCCAGCCGGCCGCGCGGATCGACGCCGAGGATCTTCACCCGAACCCGCTGGCCCTCCTGCAGGTGCTCCCGGACGTCCCGGACGAAGGTGTCGGCGATCTCAGAGATGTGCACGAGGCCCGTGCGACCGTCCGCGAGGTCCACGAACGCCCCGTAGCGCGTAATCCGGGCGACCGTGCCCTCCACGATCTGCCCGGGCACCGCTCCACCGATGGGATCCGGGTTCATCCCCACACCCCCCGGTTACAGGGCTTCGCGCCACCAGTCTAGGTGGGGCACGAGCGACCCGTCAACGCGGCCCGGCGCTACGACCTCACCGCGAAGTCCAGCACCTGCGGCCGGACCAAGCGCTCGTAGTCCGCGTAGCGCATGCGGAGGGTCTCCCGATGGGTGCCCGCGTTGAACACGATCTCCGGGTCGCGGGTCAGCGACCGGTCCACGTACACGGGGATCCCGTACAGGTTCCCGAACGGCGGCATGGCTCCCACCTCGCAGTCGGGGAACACCTCCGCGAACTCCGGCTCGTGGGCCAGCCGGGCGGAGGCCGCCCCGAGCGCTCGGCAGAGCCGCTCGAGGTCCACCCGGTACGGGGCGGGGAGCACCAGCATCACGAGCCGGTCATCTACCTTCGCCATCACCACCTTGGCCACCTGATACCCGCTCACGTGCAGGTGCGCCGCCACCTCCTGGGCGGTATACGCCACCGGATGCACCATCAGCTGGTAGGGAACCCCTGCCTCCTCCAGCATCCGCTGGAGCCGCTCCCGGCACAGCATCCTCACCCCCTCCTTTCGCCCGCCTTCGGGCACCTCCAGCTTGGCACGAATCCCGGAAGTGTGCCACCCGACCGGCCAACCTCCGTCGGTTGCCGGTTTGACGCCTATCGTTTCGCTCGGGTAGCCTGGGGGCGGCTCCAGCCTGGAGCGGTGCTCCCGGTCTCTCGCGATGGGAAGCGTGCTCGCGTGGGTCCCGCTTCTGCCCATGCTCGGGGCGGCTTTCGCCGCGGCCGCGGGCCGGCGGGGTGCGGGAGTGGTGGCCCTCGGGACTTCTTCGGCCACCCTCGTCCTTCTCAGCCGCCTGGTCCCCGCCGTCGCGGCGGAGGGGGAGGTGCGGGTGGTTGCGGCGTGGTTTCCGGGGATCGGTGTCGCGTATGCCCTGCGGGCCGACGGGCTGGGACTGCTCTTCTCTCTGCTCATCGCGGGGGTCGGTGTGCTCATCGTGCTGTACGCCATGGCGTACATGGCCCACGAACCGCGCTCCCCCGCCTTCTTCGGCTTCCTCCTCCTCTTCATGGGCGCCATGCTGGGCCTCGTCCTGGCCGACGACCTGGCCGTCCTGTACGTCTTCTGGGAGCTTACCTCCCTTGCGAGCTTCCTCCTCATCGGGTTCCACCACGAGGACGCGCACGCCCGCGCCGCGGCCCTCCGGGCCCTCCTCGTGACGGTCACGGGCGGGCTCGCCCTCCTGGCCGGATTGGCGCTCCTTGCCGCCACGGGCGGAAGCCTCGAGCTTTCGGAGCTGGAGCGGCGGGCGGACCACATCCGCTCAAGCTCCTCCTACCCGTGGATCCTCGGTCTCGTGTTCCTCGGTGCCTTCACCAAGTCCGCCCAACTCCCGTTCCACTTCTGGCTTCCCGCAGCCATGGTGGCGCCCACGCCCGTGAGCGCCTACCTCCACTCCGCCACCATGGTGAAGGCCGGGGTGTTCCTGCTCCTGCGCACCGCGCCGGTCCTGGGCGGTACGGAGGCCTGGCGGGCCTGGCTTGTGCCCGTGGGCATGGCCACGTACCTCTTCGGGAGCCTCCTGGCCCTCTTCCAGGACGACCTCAAGGCCCTCCTGGCCTACGGCACCGTGGCCTCCCTGGGGTTGGCCACGGCCCTCGCGGGCATGGGGCCTGACGGGGAGCTGGGAGCCGTGGCTTTCCTCCTCGCCCACGCGGCGTACAAGGGGACGCTGTTCTTGGTCGCGGGGGCGGTGGAGCACGAGGTGGGGACGCGCCGGCTCTCTGACCTTTCGGGCCTTGCCCGGAGGATGCCCCTCACCGCGGGGGCGGCGGTGCTGGCGGTGGCCTCGATGGTCGGGATCCCGGGGTTTGCGGGGTTTGTGGCAAAAGGCGCGGTCGAGAAGGCGATGTCCGCTGAGCCGCACAAGGCCGTCCTCGCGGGTGGGGTGCTCACCGCGGCCTACGGGATCCGGTTTCTGCGGGTGTTCTGGGGCCCCGGGAGGGCGCCGAGGGGACACGACGTCCTCCCGCTCCTCCTGCCGGCCCTGGTGATGGCCGCGGTCGGCCCCGTGCTCGGCCTCTTCCCGGTTGTCTACGAACGGGCCCTCCTGCTCTTCCACCCGGCGGCGAACGTCTCTTCCGGGATCACCCTCGACAAGGTCGCCGTACCGGTGGGGAGCGTGCTACTCGGCGGAGTCCTGGCCGCGTGGGCGGCCCGTCCCCGTGCCCTCCCGCCCCTCGTGGGCGGAGACGCAGTCTTCGACCGGGTGTACGCAGGGGTGCTGGGCTGTTCGAAGCTGCTCACCCGGCTGACGGTCACGGGACGGCTCCGGGACTACCTCGCGACGAGCCTGCTCGTCCCGCTGGTGGGAGCCGGTGCCGTGATCCTCGCCGATCCCGCCTTCCCCGTCGTTTCTGTCCGCTTGGCGCCCTACGAGGGCGTGGTGCTGGTGCTCGGTCTTGGGGCCGTGGCCTTCACGGTCCTGGCCCAGAGCCTCGTGGCGCAGGTGGTGGCGGTGGGCGCCGTCGGGTACACCGTGGCCCTGCTCTACATCGGGCTGCGCGCGCCGGACCTCGTCCTCACCCAGATCCTGGTGGAGACCGTCACCCTGGTGTTGTTCTTGGCCTTGGTCGTGCACCTGCGCCACCCCGAACATCCGGACCGGCACCCCGCTTGGGCGCTGGACCTCCTCATCGCCCTCGGAGTAGGAGCGCTGGCCACGGCGTTCGCGGCCCTCGTGCTCTCCGGCCCGCAAAGCCGCCACCTCTTCCCCTACTTCGTGCAGAACGCTCCCAGGGCGGGCGGCCGTAACCTCGTGAACCTCATCGTGGTGGACTTCCGGGGCCTCGATACCCTGGGGGAGATCACGGTGCTGGGGATCGCGGCCCTCGGGGTCTTGGCCCTCGCGAGCCGGCCCGGCACCCGGGTGGCCCACCACCTGGTGGTTCCCGTACGGTCCGTGGTCCTCGAGGCCGCGGTCCAGCTGACCTCTCCTGCGGTGGCCGCCTACGCCCTCGTGCTCCTCGTGACGGGCCACTACGGGCCGGGAGGCGGGTTCGTGGCGGGGCTCATGACCGCCATGGCGCTTCTGATCTGGGCCGTGACCTTCGGGTTTGACCGGATCCCGGAGGACTGGCTGCGGCCGCTTGCCGCGGGCCTTTGGATCACGTACGGCACGGGATTCCTCCCCGCGGCCTTAGGCCGCCCGTTCCTCACCCACAGCCCGGTCCACGTGGGGCCGGTGAAGACCACCACCTCGCTCCTATTCGACTTCGGGGTGTACGTGCTGGTGGTGGCGGCCACCGTGAGTGCCGCCCGCACCCTGCTTTTGGTGCGTCCCCGATGACGGTCCTGTTGCCGGTGTTCGTGGGGTCGCTGTTCGCCGCGGGCACGTGGCTGTTGCTTGGCCGGTCGATCGTGCGGCAGATTATCGGACTTGCCCTCATCGGCCACGGCGCAAACCTCATGATCCTCCTCTCGGGCGGGGTCCGGGGGACGAGCGCTCCGCTGTTGGGGAACCCCCCGCCCCTCGCGGACCCTCTCCCGCAGGCCCTCATCCTCACCGCCATCGTGATCGGGTTCGGGGTGCTGGCGTTCCTGCTGGCCTTGGGGTACCGCATGCACGCCTACGAGGAGGAGGACGAGACGTGAACCTGGCCATCGTGCCCGTGCTCCTGCCCCTCGGCACCGCCGCGGTGTGCGCGGCCCTGGAAGCGGAACGCCTGCGGCGCTGGGTGAGTCTGGGGAGTGCCCTGGGCACCCTCGGTGCCGCGGTCGGGCTCGTGTGGAGGGTTCAGGACGGGGTGGTGGTGCTGCGGATGGGCGGCTGGCCTGCGCCGTACGGCATCACCTTCGCCGTCGACGGGCTCGGCGCCCTGATGTGCGGGATCAGCAGCTACGTGGCCGCGGTGACCCTGTGGTTCGGCCTGCGGGAGGCCGCGTCCCGGTACGACCGGTACCGGCACGCGGGCTGGCACCTGCTTCTCGGCGGGATGAACGGGGCCTTCCTCACGGGCGACCTCTTCAACCTGTACGTCTTCTTCGAGATCCTCCTCGTCGCCTCATACTTCCTCCTGACCCTCGGGGTCTCGCGGGAGCAGGCCCGGGAGGCGTTCACGTATGTGGCGTTGAACCTCGTGGCCTCCACCCTCTTCCTGGTGGCCGTCGGGCTCCTCTATGCGGCCACGGGGACCGTGAACATGGCGGATCTCGCCCGCCGCCTCCCTGCAGGACCGCCTGCCCTCGTGCGGTCCGGAATCGTGCTCCTCGCGGTGGCCTTCGCCATCAAGGCCGCCCTCTTCCCCCTGTACTTCTGGCTGCCCCACGCCTACGCGATCCCGCCCGGATCCGTGGCCGCGTACTTCGGCGGGATGCTCACCAAGGTGGGGGTGTACACCCTGTACCGGCTGTACGGGACCCTCGCGCCCCTGGAAGGGCCCGATCCCCTGTGGTTGGGGATCTCGGGCCTCACCATGGTGTTCGGCGTGCTGGGCGCTTTGGCCCAGGAGGAAATCCGCCGCATCCTCTCCTTCCACATCATCAGCCAGATCGGGTACATGGTCCTCGGGCTCGCCCTCGGTACCCGGGAGGGGATCGCCGCGGGCCTCTTCTACGTGCTCCACCACATCGGCGTGAAGACGGCCCTCCTGCTGGTGAGCGCCGCTGTGGAGCGGACCTGGGGCACCGGACACCTTCCCGCCCTCTCGGGCCTGGCCCGCGTCCAGCCCGCCCTCGGGGTCCTGTTTTTGATCCCCGCCCTCTCCCTGGCCGGCATCCCGCCCTTCTCGGGGTTCTGGGGGAAGCTCGCCCTGCTCGTGGCGGGCGTGGCGGCATACGCCCAAAGACCTGATCCCTGGATCCCCCTCGCGTTGGGCTGTAGCCTCGTCGTGAGCCTTCTCACGCTCACCTCGATGATGAAGATCTTCACCGCGGCCTTCTGGGGGCCCGCGCGGAGCCGCCGGCGGGCAGGGCCGGAGCTCCTCCTACCCGTGGCGGCTCAAGCGGCCCTCACGGTGGTGTGGGGGCTCGGCGGCCGGTGGCTGTGGGCGCTCACCTGGTCTGCGGCCGGCCAGCTCCTGGATCGGGAGGCGTACGTCGAGGCGGTGCTGGGGAGCCGATGAGGCGGGTTGTGGGGGCGCTGGGTCTTGTTGTGGTGTTCGCGTACGAGGTGGCCTCCGCGAACCTCGCCATGGCCGCCCTCCTCCTCAATCCCAAGCGCCGGAACCGACCCGGGTTCGTCCGCTTCCCCCTCCGGGTCCGAAGCCCTGCAGCCATCACGGCCCTCGCGAACGCTATCACCATGACCCCGGGCACCATGACCGTGGACCTGACCCCGGACCGCCGCGCGCTCCTCATCCACGTCTTCCACTTGGAGGACCCGGAGGCCGTGGTGCGCCGGATCCGGAACCGGCTGGAGCGCTGGGTGGCGGAGGTGTTCGAGTGATCGAGGCCGCCGCCACCCTGGCCCTCGCCCTCCTCGTGGGCGCCCTCGGTTGCTGCGTGGTGCGGCTGGTGGTGGGCCCCACCTTCCCCGACCGCGTCGTGGCCTCCGATACCCTGGTCCTCGTGGTCATGAACCTGGTGCTGACCTTAGGAGTGCTGTGGCGGACGCGGGACTACGCGGACGTCCCGGTGCTGCTGGCGGCCCTGGCCTTCATCGGCACCGTGGCCGCGGCCCAGTTCATCCGCCGGGGAGGTCCCCTTGCGTGAGCTCGTCGTCTCCGTCCTCCTCGTGGGTGGTGCCGCCTTCACCCTCCTCGCGGGAGTGGGACTTCTGCGGGCTCCGGACACCCACAGCCGCCAGCAGGTCTCCACCGTCGCCGCCACCTTCGGGGCCTGGGGAGCGCTCCTGGGTTCCCTCGTGTTCTTCGGAGGCGGGCTGCAGGAACTGCTGGTTTTGGGGTTCTTGCTCCTGACGGTCCCAGTCGGCACCCACGTCCTGGCGAAGGCCGTCTACGAACTGCACCGCTCCTCTCCAGGGGTTCGCAGTGCGCCCGCCGAATCCCCCTACGGAGTCCCGCGCACGGAGACGGTGGATGAGCAGGATGGATGAGGAGGTCCTGGTGGTCCCCCGAATGGCGTTGTTCGGGGACGACGTCTTCGAGGGGCTGCGGCGGGAGGGGGTTTCTACGTTCCTCGACCGCATCCGGCACTACGGCCTGTTCCGCCAGCGGTCGGAGGTGGAGGAGGACCCGTCCTACAAGCAGATCATCCCGTACGCGGTGGTGCGGCGTGCTGAGGAGGTGTTCCTGTTCCGGCGGACGGACCGGGGTGGGGACCCACGGTTGCACCACCGGTACGCCGTCGGCGTGGGCGGCCACATCAACCCGCAGGACGTCGGAGACCCCATCGAGGCCGGACTCCGGCGGGAGCTCGCGGAGGAGCTCGTGTTCGCCGCTCCCTGGGAGGCCCGGCTTGTGGCCGTGCTGAACGACGAGGGGACGCCCGTGAGCCGGGTCCACTTCGGGCTGGTGTACGAGGTGTGGACGGACGGAGACGTGCGGGTGCGGGAGGTTCAGGCGCTCGTGGGCGGGTTCGTGCCGATCCGGCGCCTGCGGGAGTTCTACCCCCTCATGGAGAGCTGGTCGCAGCGGGTGGTAGAGGGGTTCGGGTGGTGAGGACGTTCGAGCTTCCTGCTCCGGGGCTTCACCTCGGCCGCACCCTGAGCTGTGGCCAGACCTTCCGGTGGTCCTGGGCCGGACGGTGGGCCCGCGGGGTAGTGGGCCGCACGGTGCTGTGGCTGGAGCCGCTGCCTGGGCACGTGCGGGCCTTCACGGAGGGAGAACCGCTCGGCCCGGAGGCGGTGCGGACGTACCTCTTCGGGGCCGGGTCCGTGCGGGCCGCGGAACGGCGGCTGTGCGGGGATCCGGTGCTGCGCCGGATCCTCCCCCTCACCCGGGGCATCTCCCTGCTGGCCCAGGACCCCTGGGAGGTGCTCTGCAGCTTCCTCGTCTCCCAGAACAACAACATCCCCAAGATCCGGCTGAGCATCGACCGGCTGTGCCGGGCCCTGGGGGAGCGGATTCCGGCCCGGGCGGAGGCCTTCGCCTTTCCGCCTCCGGAACGCGTCGCGGACGCGCCCGCGCGGGTCCTCGAACGGGCGGCCCTCGGCTACCGGGCTTCTTATCTCAAGGCCACCGCTCGGATGGTGGCCGACCGCCTCGTGGACCTGGAGGCCCTTCGGACGGCTCCCTTTGAGGAGGCGCGGACGGCACTGCTGGTGCTTCCCGGCGTGGGCGAGAAGGTGGCGGAGTGCGTGCTCCTCTTCGGCCTCGGGCACCGGGAGGCGTTTCCCGTGGACGTGTGGGTGCGACGGGCGGTGGTGGCCCTGTACTTCGGGGGGAAAAGCCGCACCGACCGGGAGATCCGGACCTGGGCGCGGGAGCGGTTCGGCCCGCTCGCAGGTCTCGCCCAGCAGCACCTCTACCACTTCGCCCGGACCTCCCGAAGCCTGAGGAGCGACCGACGCGGTGAGGCGGTCTAGGCCGGCCCTCCGAAAGGCCATTCCCGCAGGCGGATGAGCCTTCTCGCGTTGGGGTTGATCCTGCTGGCGGCCTTCGTGCACGCCACCTGGAACCTCCTCGCCAAACGGGTAGGGGCGGTGCTCCGCTCGTCTGGCTGTTCGCGGCCCTCGCGAGCCTCCTGTACCTGCCCGTGGCCGCGGCGGCCGTGGTCCTCGGAAGGCCCAGGCTCGGCGGTCTGGAGCTGGGGTTTGTGGCGGCCATCCTCTTCTTCGGGGAGCGGCCCACGCCCCTTGCCCTGGCGGATGCGGGGCTGATCCTCCAACCTCGGCCGCGCCGTGCTGCTCAGCCCCCTCGCGTGGGTGCGGTGGGAGGAGGTGCGGGAGCACCGGCGGCACCGGCGGGAGGTTTTGGGGCTTTCGGTGCTCACCCCGCTGGCGTACATGTTGGTCCTCACGGCCCTGGCGTTTACCCCGGTCAGCGCCGTGGCCCCGGCCCGGGTGTTGGGGCGGCCCAGAAGAGGCTATTGGCGGCCTGTGCCATGGCGACGGGAGTGGTCCTGCTGGTCTTGGGGTAGAACTTGACAATAGCGTTGTCAAAAGAGTTGACAACGGCGGACCCAAGCTCGTAGCATAGGAGCGGAGGTGTTCTCGGGTGGAGCGGCGGCGGCTCAAGACGGACACCACCCCGGTATACGCCATCGGCATCGCCGCGCAGCTCCTGGGCGTTCACCCGAGGACCCTCCGGATCTACGAGGAGAAAGGGCTCATCCGGCCGGCCCGGCGGAACCGGATCCGCCTCTTTAGCGAGCGCGACCTCCAGCGGGTGCGGCTCATCCAGTACCTGACCCGGGAGGTCGGGCTCAACCTGGCCGGGGTGAAGCTCTTTCTGGAGATCCAGGAGCGGTACGAGTTCCTCGCGGACGACCTCCTCCGCGGGACGGTCGTCCGCGTCCGGAGAACCATACGGGAAAGGGGGGATTAAGATGAGCATCCTGCGGTGGGATCCGATCCGGGAGCTGCGGAGCATGCGGCGTGCCATCGAGCGCCTGCTGGACGAGGTCCTGGAGGACTTCGGGACGGAGGTGGACCTCCCGGAGCGCCGCCGGGAGCGGGAGGTCTGGCGGCCCGCGGTGGAGCTCTATGAGACGGACACGGAGGTGGTGGCCCGGGCGGCGCTGCCGGGCGTAGATCCCAAGAGCATCGACGTGCAGGTGGACGAGCGCAGCATGACCCTGGCCGCGGAGCGCCGGGAGGAGACGGAGGAGCGCGGCCGCAACTACCACCGCCGGGAGCTGCGCTACGGCCGGTTCGAGCGGACCCTACCTCTTCCCACGGAGGTGAAGCCGGACCAGGCCAAGGCCACCTACCGGGACGGGGTGCTGGAGGTCCGCGTCCCGAAGGCGGAAGCCGCGCAGGCCCGGAAGGTGAAGGTGGAGGTCCAGTAACCCCTGTGCGAGGAGGGAGGCCGTATGGGGAAGGTCGTGGGGATTGACCTGGGGACCACGAACTCCGTGATCGCCGCCATCATCGGCGGGGAGCCCGTGGTGATCCCCAACCGGGAGGGGAGCCGGCTCACGCCGTCCGTGGTGGCCTTCACCAAGACGGGCGAGCGCCTGGTGGGGCAGCTAGCCAAGCGCCAGGCCATCCTGAACCCCGAGAACACCATCTACTCCATCAAGCGGTTCATGGGGCGCCGCTACAGCGAGGTGGAGACGGAGCGCAAGATGGTCCCCTACAAGGTGGTGGAGGGGCAGCACGGGATGGCCTGCGTGTACGTCCCCGCGGTGGACCGCACCTTCACGCCGGAGGAGATCTCCGCCATGATCCTCCGCAAGCTCAAGGAGGACGCGGAGGCGTACCTGGGCGAGAAGATCGACGGGGCGGTGATCACCGTCCCCGCGTACTTCAACGACGCCCAGCGCACCGCCACGAAGAACGCGGGGGAGATCGCCGGCCTGAAGGTGCTGCGCATCATCAACGAGCCCACCGCGGCCTGCCTGGCCTACGGCCTGGACAAGAAGGGCTCGGAGACGGTGCTCGTGTGGGACCTGGGCGGAGGGACCTTCGACGTCTCCATCCTGGAGATCGGAGAAGGGGTGTTCCAGGTGAAGGCCACGGCCGGTGACACCCACCTGGGTGGGGACGACTGGGACGAGCGGATCGTGAACTGGCTTGCGGAGGAGTTCCGCAAGCAGTACGGCATCGACCTCCGCCAGGACCGGCAGGCCCTGCAGCGGCTGCGGGAGGCCGCGGAGCGGGCGAAGATCGAGCTCAGCACCATGGTCCAGACCACCATCAACCTCCCCTTCATCACCGCGGACGCCACGGGGCCCAAGCACCTCGACATGGTCCTCACCCGGGCCAAGTTCGAGGAGCTCACCGCGGACCTCGTGGAGCGGTGCATCCCGCCCTACCGCCAGGCCATGAGCGATGCCAAGCTGACAGAGCGGGACCTGAACGAGGTCATCCTCGTGGGCGGGAGCACCCGGATGCCGATGATCCAGGAGCTGGTGCGCCGGCTCACCGGCAAGGAGCCCAGCAAGGAGGTCCACCCGGACGAGGTGGTCGCCATCGGGGCCGCCATCCAGGCGGGCGTGCTGGCCGGCCAGGTGCGGGAGGTGGTCCTCCTGGACGTGACGCCGCTGTCGCTCGGCATCGAGACCCTGGGCGGCGTGATGACCGTCCTCATCCCCCGCAACACCACCATCCCCACCCGGAAGAGCGAGATCTTCACCACCGCGGAGGACGGGCAGACCCAGGTGGAGATCCACGTGCTCCAGGGCGAGCGGCCCATGGCCCGGGATAACCGCACCCTCGGCCGGTTCATCCTGGACGGGATCCCGCCCGCCCCACGGGGGGTGCCGAAGATCGAGGTCACCTTCGACATCGACGCGAACGGGATCCTCTCCGTCTCCGCGAAGGATCTGGCCACCGGGCGGGAGCAGTCCATCCGGATCACCGGCACCAGCACCCTCAGCCGGGAGGAGATCGACCGGATGATCCGGGAGGCGGAGGAGCACGCGGAGGAGGACCGCCGCAAGCGGGAGGAGGCGGAGATCCTCAACCGCGGCGACAGCATCGCCTACCAGGCGGAGCGGCTGCTGCGGGAGCAGCTGAGCGGGATCCCGGAGAGCGACCGCAAGCCGCTGGAGGAGAAGGCGAAGGAGCTGCGCCAGGCGGTCCAGGCCCGGAACGTGGCGAAGACCCGGCAGCTCACGGAGGAGCTGCAGCAGATGATCTTCCGGGTGTCGGAGCGGCTGTACCGCACCGCGGGCACCGGCGCGTCCACGGGCGGCGGGACCTCCGGGGAGCGGAAGGGTCCGGACGACGTCATCGATGCGGAGTACCGGCCCAGTGACTAGCCCGTACGACTCTGCGCGTGAGGCCTGGGGGTTGGACCCGTCCGTCCGGGTCCAGCCCCCAGGCCCTCTGGGGTGATGCGACCATGGCGGAGTACGAGGAGCGTCCGAACGAGCACGGGGCACCGGAGCCCGCGCCTTCCGGCGACGGCCCGGCCCAGCCCGTGACCGCGGAACCCGTGGCCGCGGAGGTGTCCGGGGAGGACGTCCAGCGCCTGCGGGAGGAGGTGGAGCGGTACCGCCAGGAGGCGGAGCGCAACTGGCAGCAGTTCCTCCACGCGGCCGCGGACCTGGAGAACTACAAGAAGTTGGCGGCCCGGCAGCTGGAGGAAGCCGTGGCCCGCACCCGCCGCGCCATGCTCTACCTCGTCCTGAGCGTCCTCGACAACCTGGAGCTTGCCATCCGGTACGCGGAGGGTGCGCAGGACAACGAGGCGGTGGCGGGGATCCTGGAGGGCCTCCGCATGACGCACCGGTCCGTGCTGGAGCAGCTGAGCGTGTTCGGCGTCCGCCCCATGGAGCCCGCGGGCACCCGGTTCGACCCTGCCCGCCACGAGGCCGTCGAGAGCGTGCCGGCGGAGGAGGCCGGGGTGGAGCCGGGCACGGTGGTGGACGTGGTCCAGCAGGGGTATCTCGTCGGCGAGGAGGTGCTGCGGCCCGCGCGGGTCCGCGTGGCCCAGTAGCATGGAGTTCAAGGACTACTACCGGATCCTGGGGGTCCCCCGCAACGCGGACGCCAAGCAGATCAACGAGGCGTTCCGCCGTCTCGCCCGCCAGTACCACCCGGACGTGAACAAGGACCCTCAGGCCGCGGAGAAGTTCAAGGAGATCAACGAGGCCTACCAGGTCCTGAGCGACCCGGAGAAGCGCAAGCGCTACGACCAGATGCTGGAGCTCCGGGAGCGCGGAGTGCCCTGGGACCAGTTCGCGGGCCCGCGGGCCGAAGGGCCGGGGGAGTGGACCATCATCTTCGGCGAGCCCGGAGAGGTGTTCGGGCGGTTCGAGGACTTCGGGTTTTCGGAGTTCTTCCGCCGGTTCTTCGGCGACTTGGGGGTCTTCGATCCCTTCGCGCGCCCGAACCGCCGCCGGTCGCCCTTTGGGACCACCCGCACCATCCCGCGGGAGGATGTCACGACCTCCGTGGAGATCTCCCTGGAGGAGGCCTTCCACGGAACGGAGCGGGAGGTCACCTTTACCCTCGACGGGAGGCCCAGGCGGGTCCGGGTGCAGATCCCGCCGGGCATCCGGGACGGCCAGAAGGTGCGGGTGCGGGGAGCCGCGGGCGGCGCAGACCTCTACGTGGAGGTGCGGGTGCGGCCGCACCCCCTCTTCACCCGCGAGGGGGACGACCTCATGTGCGAGATCCCCGTCTCCCTCACGGAGGCCCTGTTGGGCGCGGAGATCGAGGTCCCCACGTTGTCCGGAAAGGTGAAGATGCGGATCCCGCCGGAGACCCAGAACGCTCAAGTCTTCCGGCTGCGGGGCCAGGGCATGCCCCGCCTGGTGGGCTCCGGACGGGGGGACCTCTTAGTGCGGGTGAAGGTGGTGTTGCCCCAGCGGCTCTCGCTTGAGGAACGGCGGCTTGTGGAGCAGCTCGCGAGGCTGCGCCAGGAAAACCCGCGGGCGGCCATGGGCCTGCGGTAGAGGAGGGAGCGGATGCGGTGGGACAGGCTGACGGAGAAGTCCCAGGAGGCCCTCGCACGGGCCCAGGAGCTGGCACGGGAGGCAGGCCATCCCTACGTGGAAACCGAGCACCTCCTGATGGCCCTGCTGGAGCAGACGGACGGCGTCGTCCCGCAGGTCCTGCAGCGGGCAGGGGCGAGCGTAGGCAGGATCCGGGAGCAGGTGGACCGGGCCCTCCGCATGTTGCCCCGGGTGCAGGGCCCCACGGAGCTCTACGTGGGCCCGGGCCTCCGGCGGGTGTGGGACGGCGCGGAGCGCGAGGCCCAGCGGATGCAGGACGAGTACACCAGCACCGAGCACTTCCTCCTGGCCATGAGCGAGGCCGTGGAGACCGGGGCCGGCCGCATCCTCCAGCAGAACGGCATCACCAAGGAGGTCCTGCTGCGGGCCCTGGTCGAGGTCCGGGGGCACCAGCGGGTGACGGACGCGCGGCCGGAGGCCAAGTACCAGGTGCTGGAGCGCTACGGCCGGGACCTCACGGAGCTCGCCCGGCAGGGCAAGCTCGACCCCGTGATCGGCCGGGACGAGGAGATCCGCCGGGTGATCCACGTCCTCAGCCGCCGCACGAAGAACAACCCCGTCCTCATCGGCGAGCCGGGCGTGGGCAAGACCGCCATCGTGGAGGGCCTCGCGCAGCGGATCGTGCGGGGGGACGTTCCCGAGCAGCTCAAGAACAAGCGCATCTTCCAGCTGGACATGGGGGCCCTCCTGGCGGGGACCAAGTACCGGGGGGAGTTCGAGGAGCGGCTGAAGGCGGTCCTGAAGGAGATCGCCAATAGCCACGGCGAAATCCTCTTGTTCATCGACGAGATCCACACCGTGGTGGGCGCGGGTGCCGCGGAGGGGGCGGCCATGGACGCCGCCAACCTCCTCAAGCCCATGCTGGCGAGAGGCGAGCTGCACTGCATCGGGGCCACCACCTTGGACGAGTACCGCAAGCACATCGAGAAGGACCCGGCCCTGGAGCGCCGGTTCCAGCCCGTGTACGTGGACGAGCCCTCCGTGGAGGAGACCATCAGCATCCTGCGGGGGCTCAAGGAGAAGTACGAGGTCCACCACGGGGTGCGGATCACGGACGCCGCGGTGATCGCGGCCGCCCAGCTCTCGGCCCGGTACATCACGGGTCGGTTCCTGCCGGACAAGGCCATCGACCTCATCGACGAGGCCGCGGCAAAGCTCCGGATGGAGATCGACAGTAAGCCCGCGGAGCTCGACGAGATCGACCGCCGGATCATGCAGCTGGAGATCGAGCGGGAGGCCCTGCGGCGGGAGACGGATCCCGAGGCGCAGGAGCGCCTGGCGAAGCTCGAGCAGGAACTTGCGCGCCTCCGGGAGGAGAGCCGCCTGCTCCGGGAGCGGTGGGAGCGCGAAAAGCAGATCGTGCAGCGGATCCGGCAGATCAAGACGGAGATCGACCGTACGAAGGTGGAACTCGAGCAAGCCGAGCGGGTGGCGGACCTGGAGCGGGCTGCACGGCTGCGCTACGGAGTGCTGCCGGAGCTCGAAAAGCAGCTGCGGGCCGCGGAGGAGGAGCTGCGGTCCCAGGGCCCGCAGCGGCTCCTTAAGGAGGAGGTGGACGCGGAGGACATCGCGGAGGTCGTGAGCAAGTGGACGGGGATCCCGGTTACGCGGCTCCTCGAGACGGAGAAGGAGAAGCTCCTCAAACTCGAGGAGCGGCTGCACCAGCGGGTGGTGGACCAGGAGGAGGCGGTTCAGGCGGTGGCGGACGCCATCCGCCGGGCCCGGGCTGGCCTCAAGGACCCGCGTCGGCCCATCGGCTCCTTCCTGTTCCTGGGCCCCACGGGCGTCGGCAAGACCGAGCTCGCCCGGGCCCTCGCGGAGGTGCTCTTCGACTCCGAGGAGGCGATGGTGCGCATCGACATGTCCGAGTACCAGGAGAAGCACACTGTCTCCCGCCTCATCGGAGCCCCTCCGGGGTACGTGGGCTACGAGGAAGGGGGTCAGCTCACGGAGGCGGTGCGCCGGCGGCCATACCGGGTGGTCCTCTTCGACGAGGTCGAGAAGGCCCACCCCGACGTGCTCAACATCCTCCTGCAGGTGATGGACGACGGCCGGCTCACGGACGGCCAGGGCCGCACCGTGGACTTCAAGAACACCGTCCTCATCATGACGAGCAACATCGGCTCCCACTACCTGCGGGACCTCAACCCGGAGGATACGCCCTCCTTCGAGCTGGCGAAGGTTCAGGTGCAGGCGGAGCTGCGCCGCACCTTCCGGCCGGAGTTCTTGAACCGCATCGACGAGGTGATCGTGTTCCGGCCGCTCAGCCGGGCGCACCTCGAGCAGATCGTGGACCTGCAGATCCGCTCCCTCCGGCAGCGCCTCCAGGACCTCAAGATCACGGTCGAGGTCACGCCGCAGGCGAAGGCCTACCTGAGCCGGGAGGGCTACAATCCGGACTTCGGGGCCCGGCCGTTGCGCCGGCTCATCCAGCGTCTTGTGGAAAACCCCCTGGCCCGGAAGGTGGTGGCGGGCGAACTGCGGGAGGGTGATGTGGCGGTGGTGGACGTCCAGGCTGGGGAGATCGTGATCACGCGGCGAGAGCGGGTGGTGGCGTAGTGTTTACCTATCGCGTCGCGCCCGATGGGTAGGATCTACCGCCCGGTGTACGCCGTGAAGGAGTTCACTCGCCGTGATCGCGCTCAGGGCTACTGGCTCCTCCTGCCCAGATAGGTAGGCAGAGAGGGCGAGGCGACCCCGCTCCGCGGCGATAAACACGCTCCCATCGCGGAGAAGGTCTTCAACGAGCTCCAGGTGGACCGGTTCCTCCTGGAGTACGACGACGAGCGGTCCGGTACCTTCGAGCCCCTGCGGTTCGTGCCCCCGGACAAGACCGTGGTGCTGGGGCTCGTGAGCACCAAGCGGCCGCAGCTGGAGTCCCGGGAGGTCCTCCTGCGCCGCAAAGGAGGCAAGCCGCTACGTCCCCCCCTGGAAAACCTGGCCCTAAGCCCCCAGTGCGGGTTCGCCTCCGTGATGGAGGGGAACCTCCTAACCGAGGAGGACCAATGGGCCAAGCTGCGGCGGGTGGTGGAGGTGGCCCGGGAGGTGTGGGGGTAGTTCGCCGGCCGCGGCGTGCGGGGTACAATAGATCTATGGCGAACCGCCTGGCCCACGCCCGTAGCCCGTACCTCCGCGCCGCGGCCCACCAGCCCGTGGACTGGTACCCCTGGTGCGAGGAGGCCTTCGAGCGGGCCCGCCAAGAGGACAAGCCCATCCTGCTGGACATCGGGGCCGCGTGGTGCCACTGGTGCCACGTGATGGACCATGAGTCCTATGAAGACCCTGAAGTCGCCGCCTTCATCAACCAGCACTTCGTCCCCATTAAGGTGGACCGGGACGAGCGGCCGGACCTCGACATCCGGTTCCAGAACGCCATAAGCGCCCTCACCGGGCAGAGCGGCTGGCCCCTCACCGCCTTCCTCACACCCGAGGGGCACGTCTTCTACGGCGGCACCTACTTCCCCAAGGAGGACCGGTACGGGCTCCCGGGACTCAAGCGGGTCCTGCAGAGCGTGGTGGAGACGTACCGGAGGGAGCGGGATCGCACCGTGGCGTTCGCCCAGCGCCTCGTGGAGGACCTCCGCCGGGCCCAGACCGCGACGGGCCGCGAGCCCCTCTCGTGGGACCTGGTGGACCGGTGTCTGGATGAGGTGAGCCGGGCCTTCGATGTGCGGTACGGCGGGTTCGGGTCCGCCCCCAAGTTCCCCCACGCACCGGTCCTGGACCTCCTGCTGCACCTGTGGTGGTTCCGCCGGGAGCGGTGGATGGAGACGGTGATGGTCCGCACCCTGGAGGCCATGGCCCGCGGCGGGATCCACGATCAGCTGGGCGGCGGCTTCCACCGGTACAGCACCGATGCCCGGTGGTGCGTGCCCCACTTCGAGAAGATGCTTTACGACAACGCGGCGCTGCTCGGCACCTACGCCCGGGCTGCCGCGGCTTTGGACCACGCGCTCTTCCGGGAGGTGGCCCAGGACACGGCAGGGTTTCTCCTCGACGTCCTCCAGGACCCTCAAGGCGGGTTCGGCGCCAGTCAGGACGCGGACGTGGGCCCGCACGACGACGGGGACTTCTTCACGTGGACCCTGGAGGAGGCGGCCGCGGTCCTGGACCCGGAGGAGCTGGAGGTCGTGCGGCTGCATTTCGACCTACACGAGGTCGGGGAGATGCGGCACGACCCCCGCCGCAACGTCCTGTGGGTCGCCCGGGACGTCCCGGAGATCGCCCAGGAGCTCCGCTTGGACCCCGAACGGGTGCAGGCGCTCCTCGTGCGTGCGGTAGAGAAGTTGCGGCGGGCACGGGCTGAGCGGCCCGCACCCGCGGTCGACCGCACCCTCTACGCCAGCTGGAACGGGATGGCGGTCCAATCGCTCCTTCTGGCTCACCAGGTGCTCGCGGATCCGCGCCTTGCGGAGGCGGGTCTAAGGGCCGTGCGGCGGTTCCTCGCGGAAGGCTACCGGGAGGGCCTCGGGTTCCCGCACGCCCTCCACGACCCGGACGGCCCCCGGACCCTCGACGACCAGGTGCACATGGGACGGGCGCTCCTGTTGGCCTACCAGTACACCGCGGACCCGATGCTCCTGCGCACCGCGCAGGCGGCCGCGGACCTGCTGGGCCGGGCGTACTGGGATCCCGAAGATGGCGGCTAAGTGCTC
>FWWM01007459.1_pt1 | contig 21971 bp, 19 predicted proteins | sample 2228351 | NCBI WGS metagenome assembly FWWM01 (sample SAMEA103939774, study PRJEB20133) | metagenome
AATTTGCACCGTTTGATTTAGTGGAGAATAGTGGTATCGGGAAGGTGAGCAGTTCTCACATAAGACAGCTGATCAAGCTGGGACAAATCGAAGAGGTGACAAGACTTCTTGGTAGAAATCTTGCACTGGAACTTTTGGTTGTCAAAGAACTCACCGATGGGAAAAGTTTTGAGGTTACACAAGTAGGCGAAACCGTGAAGCTAAGTTTAGGGGTGTATTCCATAGCTGTTGACGAAACCGAGCAAAAGGGTACACTGGTTGTTGGCGATATTATGACTTTGAATTTCGATGGTCTGCTTTTACCCAAAAGTCTGTTTAGCGTTAAAATTCTGGCAAGGGTGAACGACACACTTGCTGGGACCAATTGAAGAAGATGGATGAAGAAGAACTAATGGGGGGATGAGCGTGAAGACTCTTGATGAGTTTTTGGAAAGAGCAAGGCAGTCAAAGTATCGCAGAGCCGTTGTTGCTGGCTCACAGGATGTAGAAGCTGTAAAGGCAACAGTTGAAGCTATGAACGAAGGTATTCTCGATGAAGTGATCTTAGTCGGTGATGGAAATGCCCCCTTCAAATCGGAGAAAACAATTCATGTGGTTGAAGCAAAATCAGAAACTGAATGTGCTGAGCTAAGCGTAAAATTGGTTTCTTGTGGGAAGGCAGATATACTTGTGAAGGGTTTAGTTAAGACATCCACCCTGCTCAAAGCGGTGCTGAACAAAGAGTGGGGACTGAGGGGGTCTGGACTTTTGAGTCATATTGCCGCCTTGGAGGTTCCTAATCTTCAGAAGATTGTCTTTTTAACGGATGGGGGGATTGTCATTCGACCTTCTCTTGAGCAAAAGTTGATCATAATAAAAAATGCTGTGAATTTTCTTCACTCTGTTGGTTACGAATGTCCGAAGGTTGCCTTGGTGTGTGCTGTGGAGACCGTTAACCCAGATATGCCAGAGACGGTCGAGGCGGCGGTGATAGCCAAAATAGGCCAAAGAGGCGAGCTTGGAAGATGTATTGTTGATGGCCCTTTTGGTTTGGACAATGCGTTGAGCTTGAACGCGGCGAAAGTCAAGGGCATCGAAAGTCAAGTTGCAGGTGACGCAGATTTGCTTGTGGTACCAGATATCCATTCAGGAAACCTGCTTGGAAAATCGGCCGTCTACTTTGCTGGTGGAAGGATAGCAGGTCTTGTGATCGGATCTAAGGCACCTGTGGTGCTGGTTTCCAGAGCTGATAGCGCTGAGGCAAAGTTGCTCTCCATCGCCATGGCAGTATCCTATGAACAGGGGTAGAACACGATGATCAGGATACTTCTGCCGAAAAGCTTGTTAAATGCAGAGCTTCCTGTCATTTTAGAGAAGGTTCACATTGAGTTCTACGCTGACGAAAGAGACTATCAAGCGAAACTTATGGAAGATTTTTGGGATATTGTCTACGGTCCAGAAGACGAAAAACAACGATCCGCTCTTTTTGTCAGGAATGAAGAATCGCTTTTTCTTGCAATGAAATACATTGAGCTTCGGAACCGATTCGACGAATATCACAGAATCAGTGGGACCTTTGACAAGTACATCGAGCTGCAGGGAATAGCTATTGTACAAGTTTTGAAGGATCTCAGAAAACTTCAGCTCAAGAAACCAGATTGTTTTGCGATAGTTGCTGAAAAAGGGGTTCATTCGGAAGCGTATGTTGATTACTTCGCCAAGTCTTACTATTCTCAGGTTGACGAAAATCTGTATGTTACCATTTTAGATGGAAAAAGGATTGAAATAGTAGTGTCAGAACAACTACTAAACAACATGGTTAACATCGTAATCCCGCCGTTGCGAAAGCGAAAAGAGGACATTCCTTACATGGTTGACAAAGTTCTATCGTTGATACACCAAAGACACAAGAAAATATCTGTCCAATTTCCTGATGAACACACCATGAAGCTCCTGATGAGTTACAGTTGGCCAGGGAACACAAGCGAGCTTGTCGAAGTGATGTACAAATACGCTTCCGGGCAGGATATCGTTGGCCATCTTCGAAATGCTGGAGCTGTGGAAGACATAGAATCGGCGCGATTGAGAGACTACGTAAACAACTTGGTCAGCGAGATTGAGAGGCAACTCATCTACAACACACTACAGAGAACCTCTTGGAATCGCAAAAAGACAGCGGCCGTATTAGGGTTGAATTACAAGACGCTCTGCTACAAAATGAAGAAGTATGGTATAACCAGGAAACAAACGCAGTAGCACGCAGTCAGCTATGCAACTTTACCTCGGCAAAATAGAATAACTCTGCCTCGATGAACAAATCAAGTTCTCCGTCTAAGACAGAATCAACATCCCCTGTCTCGACATCTGTTCTATGATCTTTGACCAGCTTGTAGGGATGAAGTACGTACGATCTAATTTGGTTACCCCAAGCGATTTCTTTCAGCTCACCTTGGAGTTCTTCGATCTTTTCCTTTCTTTTGAGCATCTCCAACTGATACAATCTGGCTTTCAGCATTTTCAGCGCTTGGGCCTTGTTTTGATGTTGGGATCTCTCGCTCTGGCAGCTAACAACTATGCCGGTTGGAATGTGGGTTATTCTAACTGCCGAATCGGTCTTGTTCACGTACTGACCACCGTGTCCAGTCGCTCGAAAAGTGTCTATTTTTATATCCTCTGGTTTTATTTCTATTTCCACGTCATCGGATAGCTCGGGGATAACGTTCACGGATGCAAAAGATGTGTGCCTTCTTTTTGATGCATCAAAAGGAGAAATCCTCACCAAGCGATGTACTCCTCGCTCGTGCTTCAAATATCCATACGCATATTCTCCTTTGACAAGTATAGTGGCGCTTTTGACCCCGGCTTCTTCGCCTGGTTGAAAATCGACAAGTTCAACTTCGAACCCCTTCTTTTCTGCCCATCTCATGTACATTCTCAGCAACATCTGAGCCCAGTCGTGGGATTCTGTACCCCCGGCCCCAGGGTGAACAGAAAGATACGCATTATTGGGATCAACAGGATCGTTCAGTATCAGTTCAAGTTGAAACTGTTTCACAATCTTTTCAAGATCGGAAACACTTTTTTCGACGTGCTGGCTCATTTCCGGATCCTCGTCGGAAAGCTCGATGGCAATGTCGATTTCCTCGAGTATCTGATCAATTTTTGATAGGTCGTTTAGCAGTTCTTTCGCTCGTCTAAGCTTCCTCGCAAGTTCGCTCGCGATTTTTTGATCCGCCCATACTTCGTGATTTGACAGTTTTTTCTCGATATCCTGAATTTCCCGCTTTAGGTTTTCTGGTTCCACAAGATCTTTTAGACTCTTCGATTTCTGTCTAAGTTCCTCTATCTTGACCTTCGTTTCGTAGGTTATCATGTTGTAAACTCACCTCTTTATTTTAAACCGCTTCTTTATTTTCTCAGCTTTTTGTAACTTTCTCCTCTCACTTCTGTTTAAGATATCAAATTGTTCGTGAACCAACTGGAGATTTGCCAAATTCCTCTTGGCCTCTCTCTCGCTTTTTTCTCGGTCAACCTTCACCACTCTAAACATCCAAGTTACAATCAACTCATTGATTCTGCTCATCATTTCATCGTAAAGATAATAAGTCTCTCGTTTGAATTCGATTATCGGATCTCTTTGACCATACGCTCTTAAGTTCACCGCTTCTCTGACATGATCGACTTCTTCTAAATATTGCCTCCAGTTGTCATCTATGATTCTAAGCATCAAAAATCTGAGAAAACCTGTATATTCATCGCCGATCTCCTCTTTCTTCCTTAGATAAGCTTTCTTGAGTTCATCCAAAAGCGTGCGCTTGATTTCCTCCGCATCTTTTCCATTCAGTTCGGCGACGGCTATCAGGTTTTTGGGGAGTATTCCCAACGATCTTTCCAGAAGCTCAGAATCTACTTTTGAATTCTGGGTGAACTGTGATACACGTGTTTCAACAAATCCCTCGAGAATTTGGAATACGTACTTCTCAAGTTCCTCGTTGTTACAGGTGAGGATATGATCTCTCAACGAATAGATTGAGTTTCTTTGTGCGTCAAGAACGGTGTCCATCTCCATGAGCCTTTTTCTGATTGAAAAGTTAATACCTTCGACGCGTTTCTGGACGGTTTCCACCAACTTTGTCAACAGTGGATGGTATATAGGTTCTCCAGGTTGGATCTTCAACAAGTTCATAATCCTTTCCAGTTGATCCGCGCCGAAAATTCTGAGCAAATCGTCCTCGAGGGATAAGTAAAACCTTGACTCTCCTGGATCGCCTTGCCGACCTGACCTACCTATCAATTGGTTGTCGATTCTTCTACTCTCATGGCGTTCGGTACCGATAACATATAATCCCCCAAGTTCGGCCACACCTTCGCCGAGTTTGATATCTGTTCCCCTTCCAGCCATGTTCGTGGCTATGGTTACAGCCCCTCTCTGACCGGCTTGAGCCACTATCTCTGCTTCCTTCTCGTGATTTTTCGCGTTTAACACTTGGTGTGGTATCCCAGCTTTTTTCAGCATTCCGCTAAGCAGTTCGCTTTTCTCTATAGAAGTGGTTCCGATCAAGATCGGTTGGCTTCTTTTGTGTCTCTCTATCACGTCTTTGATTATCGCGTTGTATTTCTCCGCTTGTGTACGATAGATCAGATCCTCATGGTCCTTGCGTATCATTGGCTTGTGCGTTGGAATCACCACAACTTCCATACCATAGAGTTGCTTGAACTCCTCTTCTTCTGTTTTTGCCGTTCCTGTCATACCTGCAAGCTTTTCATACATTCTAAAGTAGTTCTGAAAAGTTATCGTGGCATAAGTTATGGTTTCTTCCTTAATCGGTACACCTTCCTTTGCCTCTATTGCTTGATGCAAACCACCACTATAGCGCCTGCCTGGTAACAGCCTACCTGTGAATTCATCTACGATGACTATCTGCTGATCTATGACCACGTAGTCGACATCGCGTTTAAATAGGTGTTGCGCCTTCAATGCATTCAAAAGATGATAGAGCAAGTTCACATTGTTTGGGTCATAAAGATTCTCCACGCCGATGACCTTTTCAGCCTTCTCTATACCCTTTTCAGTTAGGGACACTGTTCTGCTCTTTTCATCAATTACGAAGTCTTCATCCTTGACAAATCGCTTTACCAAGTTTGCAAATCTCTTGTAAACAGCTGCCCCCTCCTTAGCTGGTCCCGAAATAATCAGAGGTGTTCTTGCCTCGTCGATCAATATACTATCAACCTCGTCGATTATCGCGTAATGATGACCACGCTGAACCTTGTCGTTTATGTCAAGTACAAGATTGTCCCTGAGATAGTCGAACCCAAATTCATTGTTTGTACCATAAACTACGTCGCACAAATAGGCTTGTTTTCGATCGATTTCAACCAACTGAACAGCAAAAGCTTCCGCTGCTTGTTGGTTTTTCGCAGAATCTTTTAAGAATTCACCATTGTAATCCTCTGGCCAAACCGACAGATTCTTTTCGATTGCTTGATCAAAAAGTTGTTTGTTTTTCCACAGGACCTCATAAGATTTCCCAAGCTGGTTTATAACAGCAACACGCATTCCAAGGAACAAGTATATTGGTCCCATCCAAAGCGCATCTCTTCTTGCAAGATAATCGTTTACCGTTACCAAATGGACACCTTTGCGAGCGATAGCGTTGAGAAAAACTGGCATAGTTGCAACCAATGTCTTTCCTTCTCCTGTTTTCATCTCCGCAACCTTGCCTTCGTGGAGGGCTATGGCACCAAGCAGTTGTTCATCAAAAGGATAAAGACCGATGGTCCGTTTCGCAACAACTCTGCAGATAGCGTACGCATCGCACAGCGTGTTTAAGTCGTCTGGATTGGACAAATTCCTGCTGGCTTCTATGAGTTCAGCGTTTTTTGCTTTCGCATAGAGCTTTTCTCTCTCCTTGATTTTCTGAACAATTTTCCAGTACCTTTTCAACGCGAATTTATTTCTATCAAAAATAACCAATGGCATGTCACATCACCTCGGCAACGTAAACAACAGATTCTTCCGAAACGTAACCAGATATTAGAGCTTTTCCAGTGGCTTTTACCCCAAGGATAGACTGAAAAAGACTTCCAAGGTCTATGTACACCCTCACCATGTCGGAATTTGGAAAACGCTTGGACAAGTATTGATAAGCTGACTCATCTCTCAGCCTTTTCCTCGCTGACAGTCTTTCGTACTCCGATCTAGACATGTTGGTCACGATCAGATTTTTGCCCTGCGTGAAAAATGCCAGGTATTCATCATCCAGAATAGGTAGACGGACCTCGCCCCCAAAATCCCTGGCGCCATATTGAATCAACGCATTTAAATCAAAGTCCTTCAACATTGGGAATGTGGACGCGAAAAAGATTTTATCCCCGTAGAGTGTGCCTGTTACGTAAACTCTGTCGGTGCTAGTTGCAAGAATCGAGGAGACTATGTCGTAAATCTTTTTGATCTCTTCCTGGGCCCCTTCAAACCACGAGGAGATACTTCTTGCGATGTCAAGAGGACCTGAAACAGTCGCGGAAAAGGCAAAATCCCCTATAAGCGGCATTCCCAGCATTGAAGAAACACTCGACATGTTGCGTTTAAAATCGTTCAAATCGGACACAAACTGATTGACAGTGATCTTCAGTGATTCATTTGTTATATCCCCGCGCACAATTACGTACTTTGTGACGGTAGTCTGAAAATTGCCGCCAGTTAGGTTGAATGTAAAGGAATCACCCTTGAAAAACCCGCAAAACCAGTTGTTTGCCTCCAAAAGTTTTGTAATCTCATCAAATTCGTTGATCAATTGATCCTCAGGCCTATCGTAGGAATCAATAGCTCTTTCCAATGCGTTTCTGCTACCAGCCAAAACAAGATATCCGTCGTGATGCTTTGCAAAAATGGCAACATCGGTATCACTCATTATCCAAGTATCGCCGTCTGTGGTTAGTCTAAGGTTTGTCAACGCCGCAAGTAACCGCATGAGATCGGTTGGTTCATCGGTTCTGAAAACGACCACGGAGTTGATACCGATGTTCTTAAAGGCCTCTATGTAATAATTTGGGTCAAGTGAGAAAACAGAAGAAAAGTCAAGCTTAGTACCCTTTGATGCGTACAAAACATCTCTCGACAGCGCACTGTAGAGCACTTCTGGTGCAATTCTTTGAGTGTACTTTATGTTTTCCAGCAGACTCGAGACAAAGCTTTCTATTTCAAGTCCTTCCTCTTTGAAGAGGAAGTTGAAAAAGGGTACCGAGACAAGTCTGGAGTAATTCTTATCGTTGTCTCTAAAGAGCAAGAAAAAGTCGTAGTCTTTCGGTACAAATCCAATTATGCTTCCAGCAAAACAAAAGGCGAAAGAGGCAAACAATGCAACAGTTAAAAGGATATTTTTCATCTCGTTTCACCCCTGAAGTTTTTCCACGCTTCTTCAACCGTATTTATGACCAAACGCTCACCAATTTCGTTCGTTTCTTTTTTCTTAAGGTGCAGGAAATACTCTATGTCACCGCTTCCCCCTGTTATAGGCGAATACGTGATGTTATTGGTCACTAAGCCAACCTCACGGGCTTTCAAGATAACATCGTTCAGCGATTTTACGTGTGCTTCCCTGCTATTTCTGTACCCGTATCCAACTTCAAACTGTGGTTTTACGAGAACAACAGCTTCTCCATCTTCCTTGAGGACCGATGCTATTTGTTGGAGTATCAACTTGACTGAGATGAATGATACATCGCAAAGGACTATGTCTATCTGATCGTCAAAAAGTTCAGGTTTCAGGTCTCTCGCATTTTGATTTTCCATACAAACGACTCGTGTGTCCGATCTTAGAAAACTGGCAAGTTGATTTGTTCCTACATCAACTGCGTATACTTTTTTTGCACCATGCAACAGTGCAAAATGTGTAAATCCACCAGTAGAAGCTCCGATGTCGCAAACCACTTTTCCGTCAAAGCTAATTCCAAAAAGATCATACGCCTTTTGAAGCTTCTCAGCTCCCCTGCTTGCGAAGATTCTTGGGGTAATTACAACAATTTCGCTATTCTCGTCAAGTATTTTACCTGGTTTTGTGCACAGTGAACCATTCACGTAGACCCTTTTGAGCCTAACAAGGTCACTTGCCTGAGATCGAGTCGGTGCCAATCCTTTCTTGACAAGCAAGAGATCTAGCCTCAGTTTCATCTCTCAACCACCCAACAACCAACACTACCATGTACCACGATTCCCCAATCGAAGAACCTGACTCTTCTCACGTTGTCAAAATTGTGAACCGTCTTCGCGAATATCTCAGCTTTTGTGTCCTCAAAAACAGCAAAAACGTCTCCATCTCTAAGAATCTGGCGATTGTCTTTGATGACATGCAAGTCATTTTTCCAGACGCCAAAATTTTTTCCATCGAACTGTTCGATTATCGCACCGTTAAAATTCATTTTCACTATTTTTTCTCCCACGCCTACGTAAACATATGAATGATCTGTGGCCAAACCCCAAGCAAAAGGCAGGTGCTTCTCAAGTACAATCCTTCGACCACTGACATCTACAATTCTCAGGTGAGACGACAGGTCAAGTATTAAGAGTTTATCGGCGCTTGCGCACCACTCGACAACAGGACCTGAAACTTTCATTGCCCAGGAAAGATCCAAAGGCGCAATGATACCACTTGCGAAAATTAGTAGATTTCTATACCTTCCTATAACCGATGAAGTCAAAATATTACCTTCCAGCTTCAAGGTATATCTTTTTTGAATTATCTGTCCGTCAAAAGTTACTTCAAATGGTTCTTGAACGTCCATCACTTTTCCATCAGGAGAAAATAATTTATTGTCTCTGTAAGAAAAGAAGCCTTGCTGAGTTTTGTAAACCATTTCGACATCTGGGAAGAAATTGACGGGGCTTATTTCCATGTCCTGATTAACGTACACCGTCTTGCCAAGAAAATCATGAAACCCTTCTTCAACAAGAAATGTTTGATCCAAAACCTTGACGCGATACAGTTTCCGCTCGAACTCTAGTTTAACAGGAACAGTGAGATTTTGAACCCTCTTGATCTCGGGGGTTCCATCCACGATTTTGACTAGATAACCCTCCTCTGGCAGAGCAAGAACACCAAAGAAAGTTTCCAGAACCCTTTCAAATTCCTCTCCCAATTTGTCCAGCCTTCCTGGATTCATTGAATTGCTGTAGACCATATCTCTGTACGCGACTTCCATCACGTAGACATTCTGACTTACGCGTAATTTTACGTAGAATAAATCCCCACTTCCCGTGAGCACTCCTTTTTTGTTCATACAGGAGACTATATCGCTGGCCAAATCATTTGGTCCATCGTAAAGGAGTTTCACCACCGGAAGTGTTTGCCACAAGGATATCAGTTTGGCATCGTTTTCGCTTGGGTCGTTGAATCCCAGGTAATAAATCACTCCTCTGTCTTCGTACATGACCAATTCGTGCCCAAGGAAATTGACCCTTTCAATTTGTCCAAACAGGAGAACTCCACCGAGTACAAGTAGAGCCCATGTGCAGGTGCCGTAGCAGGTCCCATTGAACGATCCTTTGACTCTAGAATTTCTCGAATTTTTGTCGGTTCCCAAACTCCCACCCCAACTTTCACGAGTGCGCCTACAATGTTTCGCACCATTCTTCTGAGAAATGACCTGCCCTCAACCCTTATCAGGATCAACTGATCTCTCATTCTGAGAATTCTTATTCGGTATATTGTTCTCACAGTTGATTCACTTTCATTCTCAACTTTCGCGAAGGCTTTGAAATCATGCTCACCCTCGAGATATTTTGCTGCTTTTCTCATCAGTTCAACATCAAGCTCGTATGGAAACCACCAACAGTATTTCCTGCTGAAAATGTTTGGGGTCTTACAATTGAGTATGAGGTAATGGTAAATTCTCCTTGTAGCATGGAACCTTGGGTTGAAATCCTGCGGAACTTCCAGCACTTGCCGAACATACACATCCTCTGGCAGATTGGCGTTCAAAGCATTTTTCATGTTGTGAGCTGGTATGTCAAAGGGGCAGTCAAATGCTATTACCTGGCCTATGGCGTGTACACCTGTGTCGGTTCTTCCAGCACCCACAATTTTAACCTTCACCTTGAAAATTCGCTCAAGTGCTTCTTCAACAACACCCTGAACTGTTCTTACACCTTTTTGAAATTGAAAGCCAAAAAAACTGCTACCATCATAAGAAATCACAGCAGCAAATCTTTTCATGACATCCTCCTTTTCGTTGATAGGGGAGAGGAACTGTAAGCCGGATTCTGTCGAGGGTGGTCATCTATCTGGGGAGAACCTTTCGGTCCTCCTCAAGCGGCCTACCCGGGGAATAGGGCGGGCCACCCAACCCCTGCTTGGCCTTGCTCCAGGTGGGGGTTACCGAGCCGTCGGATCACTCCGACGCTGGTGAGCTCTTACCTCACCTTTTCACCCTTGCCTGACAAAACCGTCAGGCGGTTTGAAGTTTCTGTGGCCCTTTCCGAGGATCGCTCCTCCTGGGTGTTACCCAGCACCCTGCCCTTGGAGTCCGGACTTTCCTCGGGTACGATAACCCGCGACCACCCGTTCCTCTCCCCTCGTAATTCTTCATTCTTCTTAGACTATTTTAAAGCGATCGCCGATCTTAATCAATCTGCCATTCATTGCGGACAAAAAACTCATCCTTTTTTTAGAAGGAAACTGTATTTCCGAGAGAATCACCAATCCATCTGCCGTCGATATATGTCCGCCAACTTTGTCTATCTTTACTATCTTTCCTGGTTCGTGTACCTGGTCTTGTTCAATTCTGACCACGCTGAACAACTTCACTGGTTCACCGTTTAAGAAAGCCCTTGCACCTGGCTCTGGATCATAGGCTCTGATTTTGTTTTTCACCTCGTTAGCTGTTTTCGAAAAATCAACCAGCAAATCGTTCACATTTAATTTTGGCGCATAAGTGGCCAATCGATCATCTTGTGGAGTCAACTTCACAACGTGCAAATTTCTGAGCAACTCCACCAACAACTTGCATCCAACTTTTATCAGCTTTTCCTCAACCTGTCGGAAGTTTTCGAACTCACCTATTTCAACTTGTTGCTGAACCGCAATTGGTCCGGCGTCCAGTTCTTCAGTCAGTTTGAAAATCGTAACCCCAGTAACCTTTTCTCCGTTTTCGATAGCTCGGTGAATTGGGGCGGCGCCCCTGTATTTGGGAAGCAACGAGGGATGAACGTTGTAAAAACCATATGGCAACAGATCCAAGTACTGCTTCTTGATCATGGCACCATACGCAACTACTATGCCTACCTCAGGCTTGAGATGATCGAATGGTACCTCCTTTAGCCTCATGAAAACTGGTATTCCTCGTTTGCTTGCCAGGTTTTTGACGGCAGAGGCACTCAATTTCAACCCTCTTCCGCGAGGTTTATCTGGCTGGGTCACCACAGCAACAACTTCAAAACCTTCGTTTAGGATTGCTTCCAGATGCCTTGCAGAATACTCTGGCGTGCCCAAAAACAATATTCTCATGGCTGAACTCTCGAACCCCTTGTTCTGGACTGTCGCATTATTTCAAGCAGTTTTTCCCTCAACGCTAACCTTCTTTCCGAAGATAGCAAATCGATGAACAATCTACCTTCCAAATGATCGTATTCGTGCTGTACGATTCTCGCAGATCTGTCGACAAATCGTTCTTCCCTTTTCTCCCCATTTTCGTTGTAATACCTGATCACAATTTCTTTACTTCGTTCCACGTTTTCAAAAACATCCGGTATACTGAGACATCCTTCTTCATCGACAACCTTGTCTGGGCTGTAGTAAATTATCTCCGGATTTATAAAAACCCTTGGTAAGCCATCATCCATGACAAAGATTCTCAACGAAACACCGATTTGAGGAGCAGCTAAGCCAACACCATCGGATTGGTACATTGTTTCAAAAAGTTCCTTGACGAAAGCTCTTATGTTGTCATCTATATTCTCAACTTTCTTGGCTTGCTTGCGCAGGATCGGATCACCTAAAAGTCTTATCTTTCTCACTCTTCTCTACCTCCTTCAACCTCTCAAAGATATTGCTGTGCATCATGAAAACACTTATGGGTGTGACTGATACATAGCCGCTTTTGACAACTTGATAGTCCACATCAGGATCCGTGTCATCCTCAATGACATCACCGTACATCCAATAGTAAATGTTACCGGCCGGATCTTTTCTCTGCTCAAACTTATCTGCATACCTTCTTCTGCTTTGTTTAGCTGCTTTCCATCCCTTGATAGTTCCCTCTGGAAAGTTCATACTCAAAGCGGAAAAATTCTCAATAAGTCTCAAATCAAAATTTCTTACAAATCCCAGAACAAACTTTGCTGCCGAATAAAAGTCAAAATTTTCCTTCATAGGGGCAGATAACGCTATTGAAGGTATTCCTAGCAAAGCACCCTCGAGCGCACCGGAGACTGTACCGGAGTACACGATGTCCGTGCCCAAGTTGTAACCAATGTTTATCCCGCTGAGCACCAGATCTATTTTTCCTTTTGCGAGAACTTCCACACCTATTTTTACACAATCCGCTGGTGTACCAGTCGTCGCATAGACCGGAAAATCTTCCAAGACCTTCACCCTTTTGACCCAAATGGGCATCCTAACGGTTATTGCGTGACCGGTTGCACTTTGTTCTGACTCAGGTGCAACAACGATAACCTCGTGTTCCTCTGCAAAAACCTTCGCAAGGGTTATCAAGCCAATCGATGTGACACCATCGTCGTTTGTGATTAGAACTCTCATATCAGCACCTCTAAATAAATTCTATCATGATAGTTATGAACAAACGAACCAGATCTGTTACATAGAAGTGTTAAAATTCAGCCAGGAGGTCGATAACACATGGCATTTGCAGTCCTGTTGATATTCATCGGGACAATGCTTTTACTGAGTACATTCAATTTGATCGAAATGACCTTTGGTAGACTGGTTATGGCATTCTTTGCAGCGTTGTTTACTTATTTTGGAACGAGGGACATGATTCGTCGAGGTTTTCCGTCTGGACTTACATCGCTGGCTATTGCCGTTATTCTGATTCTCAACGTACTTGGAATTTTCACGACAGGTTTCTGGCAAGCGTTGTTGATAATCATCGCCATTGCTCTTATTCAGTCGGGTATTGGAATCATAAGAGCTTTAAGAAGAAAGCAAAGGGTGTTCAAGAACAGTTCAGGGAGTGATGAAGACTGATTCAAGAACGTCATGACGTGATAGTTGTAGGTGCCGGTCACGCTGGCGTTGAAGCGGCTTTGGCTGCTGCGAGACTTGGTTTCAAAGTGGCTCTTCTCTCCAACAATCTTGACCGGGTTGCATGGGCATCTTGCAACCCAGCGATTGGTGGTCCTGCAAAAGGTATAGTTGTGAGGGAAATAGATGTCCTCGGTGGGGAAATGGCAAAGACTACCGACGAAACCATGATAAACGTGAGGATGTTGAACACCAGCAAGGGAGCTTCTGTGAGGGCTTTGCGTGCTCAGATTGACAAAGTTGCCTACAGCCAGTTGATGAAAAAGAAACTCGAACAAACTGAGAATTTGTTTCTAAAACATTCGGATGTTTGTGAAGTTCTCGTGGAGAAAGGAAAGGTTAAGGGTGTTACAGACAAACTTGGAGTGACCTATATCGCTCCAACGGTGATAATAACAGCTGGGACGTTCTTGAACGGGATAATCTTCATCGGCAGGAAAACTTTTGAAGCTGGTAGACTTGGTGACTCACCTGCACACGGTATTTCAGAATCGCTAGCAAAATTTGGAATAAAGATTGGAAGATTTAAAACAGGTACTCCCGCGAGAATTTTGGGTAGGAGCATAGATTTTTCCAAGATGAAAAGGCAGGACACAGCAGATGAACCTTTGGCTTTTTCACATTTCAGCGAACCCAAGGTACTGCCCAAGAAGTATCCATGCTGGTTAACTTACACAAACCCCAAAACTCATGAAATCATAAGGAAAAACCTTGCCTTTTCGCCTTTGTATGGTGAGATCAAGCTCATAACTGGTAAGGGGCCACGTTATTGTCCATCCATAGAGGATAAGGTTGTGAAGTTTCCGGACAAACTGTCTCACCAAATCTTCGTTGAACCCGAAGGAACAACGACGACAGAGTACTATTTGAACGGTTTAAGTACAAGCTTGCCACTGGAGGTACAGTACGAAATTGTACATTCAATCGAAGGCTTGGAAAACGCAGTCATAACGAGACCGGCGTATGCAATTGAATACGACTACATGGACCCATCGCAGCTTTATCCCACTTTGGAAAGCAAATTAGTTGAAGGTCTGTTCCTTGCCGGTCAAGTGAACGGTACAAGTGGTTACGAAGAAGCAGCTGCGCAGGGATTAATCGCTGGAATAAATGCAGCGCAAAAGCTGCGCGGAGACAAGCCCTTAATTCTTGATAGATCCGAAGCTTACATTGGTGTGATGATAGACGATCTTGTTAACAAGAGCGTCGATGAGCCCTATAGACTACTCACTTCTCGTGCTGAGTATCGATTGCTTCTCAGACACGATAACGCGCACTTAAGATTAGCGGAGAAAGGTTACCAAATCGGCCTTATTCCGAGATGGTTTTACGATCGTGTGCAAAAACTCAAGAGGACTATAGAATCGGAAATTGACAGGCTGAGGTCCACTATCGTCAAACCAACGCAACAGGTAAACGATGTACTCGTTCAGCTGGGAACTCCCCCACTCCGTCAGCCGGTCAATCTAATGCAGCTTCTGAAGAGGCAGCAACTTTCATATAGTCAGATCAAGTTTCTAGACCCGAATCCGATTGAAGATTCAGAGGTCGCTGAGCAAGTTGAACTTGTGGCAAAATACGAGGATTACGTGGACAGAATGCTTGAAGAGCTCAAATTTATAGAGAACATGAAAAAACTCAGGATACCTGCTGATACAGACTATCGCAGGATCACAAATCTCTCAACAGAAGCCATTGAAAAACTTTCAAGGAACAAGCCAAAGACAGTGTACGAGGCCTCTAAGATCCCGGGGATCACCCCGGCAGATCTTGCAGCCTTGGTAACCTATCTTAAGCAAGATGATCAGACGTGATAAAATTTTGAATAAGGTGAAAGGATGCTGACCGTATCGCAAGCAGTCAGGCAAATTGTTGCTGTGTCCTCCATTAAGCTTTTGGAAGAGGATTTGGAGAGGCTCGAAAAAGCCTATAAATTAGCGGCTTACGCCCACGAAGGAGATTACAGAGAATCGGGCGAGCCCTTTGTTGCTCATCCGGTTGAAGTTTGCAAGATTCTTGCTCAAATGAATGTTGACGTTGACACCCTTGTGGCAGCTTTGTTGCACGATGCCGTTGAGGACAGCAACGGTAAGGTGAAGCTGGATGACATAGAAAGAGAATTTGGCAAACAGATTGCACGAATCGTCGATGGTGTTACGAAGGTAAGTAAACTCAACGCGCCAGTTGGTTCGACTGACTCGCGTTTGAAGCTGGAAACAATACAGAAGATGTTCTTTGCCATGGCGGAGGACATACGGGTGATCTTCGTCAAGCTTGCCGACAGGCTCCACAACATGCGCACGATTGACTATGTACGCGATGAATCGAAAAGAATGTACAAAGCTATGGAGACTCTGGAGATCTACGCACCGATAGCGCACAAACTCGGAATATACTCCATCAAATGGGAACTGGAGGATCTTTCGTTCAAAGTTCTTTACAGAAACGAGTACAACATGATCAAAAACCTTGTTGCAGAGAAGAAAAAGGAAAGGGAACAGCGAATCAAGGAGTACGTTGAGACCCTAAAGGCTGCCCTCTTGGAACATGAAATAGTTGCGACTATTGAAGGGCGGTTCAAGCATTACTACAGCATCTGGCAGAAGCTGAAGGAGAAGGGGAAGGATTTCAACGAGATATACGATCTTTTTGGTATAAGGGCAATAGTTGACGATATACCAACTTGTTACAACGTCCTTGGCATAGTCCACAGCATCTGGAAACCGTTGCCTGGTAGAATAAAGGACTATATCGCAGCTCCGAAGTCAAATGGTTACAGGTCACTTCATACAACCGTCATAACCGGTTATGGTGAACCTCTCGAGGTCCAGATAAGGGATAGACAAATGCATGCTGAGGCGGAATACGGTTTGATAGCCCACTGGATTTACAAAGAGGGAATCAACATCAAGGTCATGCAAAAGTGGGTAACGCAACTGCTCGAATGGAGGAAGGAACTGTCGAAGGATTTGGCTAGACTCGAAGATTTGAAAAAAGAACTTCAAATGGACGAAGTTTTTGTATTCACACCCAAGGGTGAGATCAAGCATCTTCCCCTTGGGGCTACCCCGATAGACTTTGCGTATGCAGTTCACACGGATATAGGACACAGATTTAACGGCGCAAGAGTGAACGGTAGACTGGTTCCAATAAACTATCAGCTTCAGAATGGCGACATAGTTGAGATTATCGTGAACAAATCAGGACCCAGACCAAGCCTTGACTGGTTGAAGTATGCTAAATCGCCGAGAACCAAAGCGAAGATCAGAAAATTTTTCCGCGAGCAACTCCAAACTGCCCTGATCGAAAGAGGCAAAGACGTCATAAGGAAAGTCGCAAGACGCCTGTCAAAGTCAATTGAAGAGATTTTGGAAAGCGAAGTTGTCAAAAAGTACCTGCAAGGGCAGGGTATATCCGAAGAGGAATTCTACAGTCGCATTGGTGAGGGTACTATAACTTTTGGAGATCTTCTGAATCTTCTCAAACCAATTACCGAAAAGCAGAAAGGACACGTGATCAAGAAACATCGGACCAGTTCGTTACTGTCCGAAATAGAGGTGTCAGGAGTGAAGAACATCGAGATTCGTCTTGCAAAATGCTGCGGACCGATCCCAGGAGATGAGATCGTCGGGATTGCGGGAAGACGCGGGATGGCCATTCACAAGGCGACATGTTCAAACGTCAAAAACATTGATCCAAACAGGATATTCTCAGCTCGATGGAACGGAACTACTCAGCGCTACTACGAGACATCGTTGGTTATTGAACTGAGAGATAAAAGTCTCATAGGAAAAATCGTTCAAGCTCTTGAAAATATTGGTGTGAGAATCGAAAAGGCTGAATTTCAGGTCACAAGATGGAACTATTCAATCGCCATGGTAGGTGTACAGGTACTGGGCTTACAGCAACTTGAAGAAGCCAAAAAGGCTATCTTGGGATTAGAGGGGATCATCAGCGTGGAAAGGGGTTAGCAACTTTGAGGGCCGTTGTTCAGAGAGTTCACAGAGCTTCGGTTTCAGTAGATGGAAAATTGGTTGGGGCGATTGGGAAAGGTTTGCTGGTCTTCGTAGGCGTTGGCAGCAGAGACACTGAAGCTGATTTGGAATGGATGTGCGAAAAAATACTGAATCTGCGCATCTTCGAAGACGAACAGGGAAAAATGAACCTCAGTGTTCTCGATGTTGACGGAGAGCTGTTGGTCATCTCTCAGTTCACACTTTACGGGGATTGTCGCAAGGGTAGAAGACCATCCTTCAGTGAGGCAGCCTCGCCTGAACTTGGGAAAGACTTTTACGAGGCATTCTTGAGTAAATTGAAAGCGAAGATAAAAAAAGTTGAGCAAGGGATTTTTGGTGCTCACATGGAGGTGGAGTTAGTCAACGATGGACCTGTCACCCTGCTTTTGGACAGTGAGAGGAAGTTTTAAATGCGTGTCCTGCTGCACGTCTGCTGTGCACCTGATGCCACAGTCGCGATTTTAAGGCTCAAACAAAATGGTTGGGAGCCAATTTTGTACTTTTACAACCCGAACATAGAGCCGTGCGAAGAGTTTAAACGACGATTTGAAGCCACGGAGCAGCTTGCAAGAGCTTGGAATTTGACTTTGATAACTGATGAATCTGGGCGTGAAGATTGGAAGCAAAGCATAAAAGGACTTGAAGATCTCGGTGAGAGATCAAGAAGATGCGAAGCTTGCATTGCACATAGGTTGCAGAGAACAGCTCAACAAGCTCTGCAGATGAACATAAGAGATTTTTGTACAACGTTGACCACGAGTCCGAAGAAGAATTCCAGCTACATCAGCGCTGTTGGTAGTGTTATTGCGAGAAACCACGGTTTGAACTTTCTTATGTTTGACTTTAAGAAGCAAGATGGATTCAGACAAAGTGTGGAGATGAGCAAGAAGCTTGGTTTGTACAGACAGAATTATTGTGGTTGTATCTATTCGCTGGAGGAAAGAGTTAATCGGAGTGTGAAAAGATGAACCTGTACATTTCACTTCATGGAGAAATTCTTCGCGACGATTTTGGCCTTGATTTTGAGAAATATCCGATTTTATCAGCTGCTTTCGAGTGTGATGTTCCAATTTCTTTCACCATCAACGATAAACAACTTTTGCTTGTAAAATTTGACAGCATCGTAGGACCAGTTGTCGTTGGAATTGAAAAAGATGAAATTCCCATGGAGTTAATTCGAAATTATGTGGAAAGGACCGTTTTAGAGAGAAGAAGGTATCCTCGTGAAATTGCGGAAATAGCACAGCTTCTTGAAAGCTGGAAGGGCGAGCGAACAGTCGGGGTTTTAGATGCAGGTGATTTTGAGACAAGGATCAACTGGAGGAATCGTTTTTCCCAGTTGGCAACGCAGGTCGTGAACATTGGCAAGAAAGATCTGTATGTGTTCCCTTCAACGTGCGTTTTAACAGAAGCAAAAGTTAGATTTTGCCTATCGTCACCCTGCACGGAGAAATTTGAAGCGGTTAGACAAGCACTTGTCGTTGATCGATACGTTCGATTTGATGGCGTGGTGAGCTACGATCAGTTGCTTTACCACGACGCTGAAGTTGAAGTAGAACAAGATGACTTGATTTTCGTCGAAAAGCGGTTGCTGCACCACGATTTGGAAAAACTTTCGAAACACCTTAAAATTCCTGTTCAGGAAACCTACAAAAGGCAGTTAGAGGTGGAACAAAAATATTGGCTGTTCTTTGGAAGCGCGTTGGATGAATACCTCTATTGTCTTGGAGTTAAATCGAAAGCAAGGCGGTGGCAACGTGAGTAACACTGTGGTGGTAATGATAGTGAATTCGAGACCTGAAAGTATTAGGATAGCTCGTGCAGCGCTTTCTGCGTTTCTTAAAATGTGCCGGTTACAGGAACAGGAAATTTGGGACGTTGAGCTTGGTTTGAACGAAGCGATGGCCAACATCATAAAACACACCTACAAGTCAGACTCGTCAAAGGTTATCAGGATAGCATTTAGCTGGTGCGATTTAACTAAGGAATTCTTGGTAACTCTGAGGGATTACGGTGATAAGGTTGATCCAGCGATTTTTCACAAAGTTTCTCTACCCTCACCCGAAAGGGAAGGGGGCTTTGGGCTTTACTTGATTCGTAAAATTTTTGATGATGTTGAACTTGTGAACCTTGAAACCGGAAATCTTTTGAAGCTGAGGAAATCTTACTTATGAGACCACATGTGGTACACATTGCTGGCGGCGGTTTAGCTGGATCAGAGGTTGCATATCAGTTGGCGAAAAGAAACATAAAGGTTGTATTGCACGAGATGAGGCCAAATAAAATGACCCCTGTTCATAAAACTTCCTTGCTTGCGGAACTTGTCTGCAGCAATTCCTTGAAATCAGATAGCTTGGATAATGCATCTGGGTTACTCAAAAGAGAGCTGGAGCTGCTAGGATCGATGCTGCTGCGGGTTGCAAGGCAAACAGCTGTTCCTGCTGGTAAAGCGCTTGCGGTTGACCGTGATTTGTTCTCGAAATATGTCACTGAACAAGTAATCAAAGCAGGTGTGGAAATTATTCGAGAGGAAGTTTCCGAAATTCCTGCCGATAACAATATATGGATAGTTGCCACTGGTCCGGCCACTAGCGACGCTCTAACGAAATGGTTGAATAACGTTGTTGGGGAACATCTGTACTTTTTTGATGCCGTCGCACCAATTGTGACAGCAGAAAGTATAGATTACTCAAAGGTTTTCTTTTCCGACCGATATGGTGTTGGAACAGCAGATTACATAAACTGTCCAATGAACCAGGAAGAGTACGAGAGGTTCTACGAAGCGCTTGTCAGCGCCAAAGTTCTTCCTGTTGAAGGATTTGATAGTTCACTTTTGTTTGAGCGTTGTAAACCTATCGAGGAGATTGCAAAAACTGGGAAACAAGCGCTGCTGTTTGGACCACTAAGACCTGTTGGATTGGTTGACCCAAGGACAAATCGTAGACCGTATGCGGTCGTTCAACTGAGAAAAGACAACCTCGACGGGACATTGTACAATTTGGTCGGATTTCAAACCCGTTTGACATGGGATGAACAAAAGCGTGTGATCCGCATGATACCAGGCTTGGAGAACGCCGAAATAGTAAGATATGGCGTTATGCATAGAAACCTCTACATAGACTCGAGAAAAGTTCTAAACCAGTTCCTGCAGTTAAAGCGTGATCCGAGGATTTTTTTCGCAGGTCAAATAACGGGTGTCGAAGGTTATGTTGAATCAATCGCAACTGGTTTGTACGTGTCGATAAATGTTTTCAGAATGCTCAGTGGAAAGGACATGGTAGAATTTCCCAGGAAAACCATGGTTGGTTCTTTGATCTATTACGTAACACAAGCTAAAGTTGGAAAACTGCAACCTATGTACGCGAATTTTGGTTTGCTTGGTATTGAGAAAGCCAACAGAGAAAATGTTGCAAGAACCTGTCTTGATGCGTTAGCTGAATTTGCAAAAGCTGTCGATTGGGAATAGGGGGATCGACGTTGAAGATCCAGACCAGAGTATCATCAAATGGTATGGAAGCCTACGTCACGGTGAGTGTTGAAACGAACGAGACTGTAACAAAGGAAGACATACTGAATTACCTTAAGTCCCAAGGAATTGTCTACGGAATCCAAGAACAAGCAATTGAAGAGCTTGTTGCTAAAAAGATGTACGAAGTTCCAGTACTCGTCGCAATTGGTAGGGAACCGCTGAACGGCGAGGACGGTCAGATAGTTCTTATCAAGGAAGAAAGAGATCAAAAGGCAGAGCAAATAAAAGGAGCAGTTGACCTGAGAGAACTTCCCAGTCGCGCCCGCCAGATTGTCAAAGCTGGTCAAAAAGTTGCCCAGATCATTCAGCCAACACCTGGCGTTGAAGGTTACAACGTATTTGGTAGGGTGTTGAATCCCAAACCGGGCCGTCCGGTACAGCTGAAACTCGGCAGAAACGTCTCCTTGTCGGAGGATGGGACGTATGTTATAGCGAATGTGGATGGAATACTTACAACTAAACCAGATGGAAGTATAGATGTGAATCAACTGCTTTCCATAAAAGGAGACGTCGATTACGCGACGGGCAACATTGATTTCCCAGGTGATGTCGAGGTATCGGGAGATGTGAAACCTGGCTTTACGGTGAAAGCCAAGGGGAACATAATTGTTGGTGGTGTGATAGAAGCGGCTACTGTGATATCCTACGAAGGATCAATAACCGCGCTTGGTGTCAAAGGACGCGAGAGAGGGCTTGTGAAAGCCAAGGGAAATGTTGAAGCAAAGTTCTTGGAAAACGCCATTGTCGAATCAGATGCTAGTGTGATCGTAAGCGGACCAATAACCAATTCTCAAGTGAAGAGCAAGCTTGAGGTCAAAGCCCTTGGCAACAAAGGAGTGATAGCTGGGGGAACGGTAACGGCGGGATACTTGGTGGAGGCTGAGGAGATCGGATCGCCAATTGGTGTGAAAACAATCGTGGAGGTCGGTTCTGATCCAAACATAATGGAAAGAATAAAGATTCTTCGTGCAAAGATCGAACTTGACAAAGAGAACCTGACAAAACTGGCATCCGCATTCAGAACCCTCAAGGAAACTCTCGAAAAATCGTCGGGGGAAGTACCATACGACAAAATAGAGACTTACCGAAAAGTAGGGCAAGCTCTCATCAATCTCAGAGACACTATAGAACGCAGTACCAATGAAGTCAAAACTCTGGAAACGGAGGCATACGAGAAATACAAGACTG
>FWWM01007460.1_pt1 | contig 21969 bp, 20 predicted proteins | sample 2228351 | NCBI WGS metagenome assembly FWWM01 (sample SAMEA103939774, study PRJEB20133) | metagenome
GGGGGGAGAGGGGGCAAGGGGGGGAGCTTGGGCATATCACCCTCCTCCCCGGGGGGCCCCTTTGCGGCTGCGGCCTGGAGGGGTGCCTCGAGGCCCTGGCCGGGGGCCGGGCCTTGGAGCGGGAGGCGGGCTACACCTACCAGCGCCCCACGGACACCCGGACCCTGTTTAGGCTTTACGAGGAGGGGGACCCCCGGGCCCGGCGCCTCCTCGAGGGGGCGGCCCGCTGGGTGGGGATTGGCCTCGCCAGCCTGGTCAAGGCCTTTGACCCGGGGGCGGTGGTCCTGGGTGGGGGGATCGCCCTCAACGCCCCCAAGGGGTACTGGGAGGCCCTGGAGGGGGCCTACGCCCACTACCTAAGGGGCTGGGCCCTCCCCCCTTTGCGCCGGGCCCAGCTTGGGGGGGAGGCGGGGCTTTTGGGGGCGGCCCTTACGGCGTATTTTGAGGAACAGGATGGAGCTGGGTAGGATCCTCCTCTATCTGGGGCTAGGCCTGGCCCTGCTTGGGCTTCTTCTCCTCTACGCCCCCAAGGCCCTGGGCTGGTTTGGGCATCTCCCGGGGGATATCCGGATAGAGCGGGAAGGGGTGAGGGTGTATATCCCCATCACCTCGGCCCTTCTTTTGAGCCTCCTTTTAACCTTGCTCTTGAACCTTTTCCGGCGCTAAGGAGGAAGGCCCGGGCCTGGGACCGGCCCCGGCGGTGAAGCCGGACCTTGAACTCCGCCACCCCCTGGCCCCGGAACCCCAAGGTCAGGAAGGCCTCCCCCGGCAGGCGGAAGCGCCAAGCAAACCGGGGTGGGAGGGGGATTTCCTGGTCTCCAAGGGCTAGCTTTAAGCCGTAGACCGGCTCCTCCCAGTAGGCCTCCCCCTCCAGGGCCAGGACCCCCTCGGCCACCACCTCGAGGACCAAAAAGGCCTCGGCCCCGGGCTCAGTCTGGGCCAAGGCAAAGCCCCCCGGCCCTCCCAGAATCCCGGGGGAGCGCTCGACCTCGAGGTAGTAGACCTCAGGTCCCAAGCCCACCTCGGCCGCGGGCCAGGGGGGAAAGGCGGTCCATTCCACCTTCTCCCCCAGCATCAGCCGGTGGTAGGCCGCCTCCCGGGCGTAGCCTCGGGCCTCGAGGAGGCCCAGGGCCTTCCGGTGGAGATCATGCTTCATCCCTGGAGGGAGACCAGAGGCCAGGAGGCGGCGCAGGTGTTCCCGGGCGAAAGCCCAACCGTCCCGGTAGGCCAGGAACCCCTTGCGCTCCATCTCCTCCAAATGGGGCAGGGCCTCAAAGGCCTCTAAAAGGGGTGGGGGGATCCGGCCCTTCTGCAGGGCTAGGCGTTCCAAGGCCTGCCGGGCAGGCAGAGAAAGCCTCCGGGCCAGAAGCTGGATCTGGGCCCGGGCCACCTGGGGGACCAGGCGGTCGCAGGCCAGGATCTCCCGCATCAACCCCGGGTTGCCCCCGGAGGCCAGGTAGACCTGGGCCGCCCGGGGGAAGGGGAGGCCCTTGAGGAGGCTCCCCCGGGCCCGGTCCCAGGCCAGGAGGGGCAATTCCAAAACCCGGGTCCTCTCCGGAGGGTAACGGCTCCTGAGCTCCAGGAGGAAAAGGGGATCCTCCCCAAAATCCATCAAGACCACGTAGATGCTGCTCCGGTCCCTAAGGACCCGGTCCACTTCCTTGGGGTAAGGCTCCTCCAAAAGCCTCAGGGCAGGGCCAGGGCCTAGCCCTTCCCGATAGGGGAGGCCAAGCCTCTGGGCCAGGGCCTGGGCCAGGGTGTGCCGGCCTGAGCCGGGCTCCCCCCGGAGGACCAGGAGGAAAGGGGGGGTCAGGTCCAGGAGGCCCCCGAGGAGGCCCTCCAGATCTGGAGGGGACCAGAACCGGGCCCGGGCCAGCCGGCCTCGCTGCAGCAGGACCCAGGCCTCGGCCTCCCCCCCTAGGGCCTCGAGGCCCTCCAGAGCCTCCCCCTCCCCCCTTTCCTCCAGCTGGACCCAAGGGGGAAGGGTCAAGGGGTCCTGCCCCGGGGCAAACAAGGCCTCCCCTACTGCCCGCTTGAGCCTGAGGAGCTCTGCCCTGAGGTTTTGGGAAGCCGCCTTATGCCCCCAGAGGAGTTCGGCCAGAAAGGCCCTGGAGGTAGGGCCTTCCAGGGCCAGGTAATAGAGGATAAAAAGGGCTCTGGAGGAAACCCTTAAGGCCTGCCCTTCCCGGTAAAGCCCCGCCCTTCCATACAGGGGAAGGGTGTAACGGCGGGTGTGAACGGGGCGTCCCTTACCGTGATTCAATACCCCCCTAGTCTAGCACATCCAGGCCCCGGACCTTCGAGAACGGGGCGCGTCCTCTTCACGCCCCAATCACGCCCTCCCCTTTACCCTGGGGCCATCCCAGGGGAAAGGCCCCCGGGATGGAAAGGGAGGTTAAGGATTATGCGGCGGAATTTAGGCGTTTTATTTGGAGTCTTGGCCCTGGCCCCCATGGCCCTGGCCCAGACGCTGGCCCCCACCCAGGGGAACGGGCCCGATGCCTACGCAAAGGGCGAGAACTCGGCCTCGGTGAACCAGACCGTGGAGCTCATCCTTCCCAAGGCCACGGCCCTCCACCTGGATGTGACTACCCTGACCTTTGACCTGACCAGCCTGGACGGGGCAAACTGGCCCAACTCCGAGGCGGATTTCGGTGGACAGATGGTCTGCGTCTACGGCCTCACGGAGCAAGACGTCAAGACCCAACTCGGGGACAACTTCTACAACCAGGTCCAGACCCTCCCCTTGGGGACGAGCTACAGCACGGGCACTTGGCCCAACATCTCCATCAACGGCGGCGGCCCGGTCACGGCCTACCCCCCCATGAAGCTAGATAAGGATGGGGAACTAGTCCCGGGGAGCAAGAACTACTTCGTCTGCTACCGCTCCTTTATTCTGCAGAAGTTCTCCAACGGCAAGAGGTGGGAGCTCCAGGTCAGCCGCAATGACCCTGAAGGCGCCCAAAGCATCCAGCACCTCTATATCCAGGACAACCCCTGCGACACCTTTGGCCAGGCTACGGGGCTTTACGAGCTCCCCAACGGGGCGAGCCTCCAGCTCGTCCCCAAGAACCTCCAGGCCGGGCCCACCGGGTCTAGGAGTAAGCAGAACCCACAAAACTGCGGCTACAAGAGCTGGCTGGATGATCTAGTGGTGGTGGCGGTCAAGGTCAACGCCGACCTCTGGGGCAAGAGCACGGCTCACCTCACCTACACCCTGGCCACCACGGAGTGGTAAACGCCCTAGCCCACCCGGCCCCTAGGGGCCGGGTGGAGCCTTGGGAGGAAGCATGCGGAACTGGACCATAGCCCTCATCCTTCTCCTCGGCCTAAAGGCCCCGGCCCAAAGCACCCTGGGGGTAGAGCCCCCGGTCCTCCTCCAGGAAGCCCGGCCCGGCCAGACCCTCACCGCCACCCTTAAGGTCACCAACGTGGGCACCCGGCCTGTACGGGTGCGGATCAGCCTCGGGGACTGGGCCTACGACCCCTTGGGCCAGATCCAGTATCTGCCCCCAGGAAGCCTCAAGGAAAGCGCCGCTCCCTGGGTGAGCTTCTCCCCAAGCGAGCTTCTGCTGGAGGCCCGGGCCACAGGCACCCTGACCTATACCCTCAAAGTCTCCGAAAACGCCGCCCCCGGGACCCACTGGGGGGTACTTTTCCTCGAGGCCGAGGACCCCAATCCTCCCCCTGGCCTTCCCCTGGCCACCTTCCGGGTCCGGCTGGGGCATGTCTTCTACGTGAACATCCCTCCCTTGGAGCTGGGGGGCCGGATCACCGGGGTGGTCCCCACCCCGCCCAAGGGGCCGGAGGACCCCTTCCGCTTCGCCATCCAGTACCAGAACACGGGGAACACCGCTCAGAAGGTCTCCGGGCGGTTTGAGGTGCGGGACGAGGGGGGAAAGGTGGTGGCAGAACTGTCCATTGAGACCCTGGTGGTCCTCCCCAAAAGCCAAAGGGTCCTGGTGGTGAGCCTGGTGGGCCCCCTGCCCCCAGGGGCGTACACCGCCCTATTCATCCTGAACTACGGGGACCCCGCCAAGGACGTGGCCGCCGACCTCCCCTTCACCCTCCAGGCCCCCCTGGCCGCCCCCAAGGAACCCCCTTCCCCGGAAGAGGGAGGTAAACCATGAAAAGAGCCTTAGCCCTATTCCTCCTGGCCCTACCCGCCCTGGCCCAGGCCTCCTGGATCCTCCAGACCCTGATCCCTGAGACCATTGCCCTGCGCACCCCCACGGTGGAAATCGGGTTTGACCTCAAAGACTACCCCCCCAGGTCCTTCCCCGCCCTCTACCCCGCGGCCCTGGAGGAGGGCTACCTCCCGGTCCAGGTCTACGCCAACACCCCGGGCACCTGGAGCCTCCTTATCCAGATCCCCGACCTCTTGGACGCCCAGGGGGCAGTCCTGATCCCAGCCCGGCAGATCCTCTACCGGGTCAACGGGGGGCTCTGGCTCCGGGCAGACGGCACCCCCCAGATCCTCTACACCCACCGGGGGCCCACGGAAGGCTGGCTGGAGCTTAGGGTGGAGTTCGCCCTGGAGCTTGTGGGGAATGAGCGCGCCGGGCGGTACGCCGTCCAGGCCCTGATTACCGCCCTTAGGGAGCCTTGATGCGCCTCTTCGCCCTCCTCCTGGCCCTGGGCCTGGCCTGGGGGCAGCGCCTCGAGGCCCCATGGTCCTTGGAAGGCCCCCCCGGGGCCTACCTCACCCTGGGGGTAGGGGTGGAGGGGCAGGGGGCCTTGGTCCTGAGCCTGGAAGCCCCAGAGGAGGTGCGGATCCTAAGCCCACGGCGGGAGATCGTGGTGGAGGGCCGGGGCCGGACCAGTTTCACCCTAAGGGTCCCCGAGGCCCAGGCGGGAACCCTCTACACCCTAACCCTCCGCCTGGAAGCGGCCGGGGCCGAAAGGGCCCGGCTGCCCATCGTCCTAAAGGTCCAGGAGAAAACCGAGCTTGCCCTCTCCGTACCCCCAGGCCTCGAAGCCCAGCTGGGGGCACCCTACGAGTTTCCCCTTTACGTCACCAACCGCTCCAACCACCCCGTGGAGGTCCAGCTGTCCCAGACCTCGAGGGGGTTTGTGGTGGCCCTGGACCCCCCCCGGTTGGCCTTGGAACCGGGGGCCAGCCGGACGGTCATGGTCCGGCTCCGGCCCGAAGGGGAGGTGAGCCCGGGGTACCGGTTCTACCTCCGGATCCGGGCTGAGGCCGCAGGAAGGAAGGAGGCCCGAGAGGTTGGGGTGGTCATCCCCTTTACGGTAGGCACCAGCTCCCAGCCTCGAGGCCAAGACCCTCAGCTCACCCTGGCCCTGGGGCTAGGGGTAGGCCTGGGGTATACCAGCCAAGGCGGTTTGGGTTATAGCTTCAGCCTGGCCCCAAGCCTATCCGGGGCCTTCTCCGATTACGTAACGGGGAGCCTGGAGAGCGAGCCCTTTCGCAACACCAGCCTTCCCAGCGCCTTAACCCTCCGCCTCCGGGGGGAAGGGTGGGAGGCCCGGCTTGCCGGCGGCCAAGGGGGGTACCAGGCGAGTGGGGGGCTCCGCCTAGGGGAGGTCCGGCTGAGCCTTGAAGGCCGGGCCTCGGCCACCGGCCTCCTGGGGGCCGCGGTCCAGGCGGTAAGCCAGGTGCCAGGGCTAGACCTCCAAGCCCAGGCCCGGACCCAGGCCACCCCCCAGGGGCGGCAGGACAACCTAGGGGTGCGGTACCGGTTGCCTTTAGAAGGGGGGTTGGTCCTGGGCCTCGGGGTAGACCTAGCGGGCTTCCAGCAGGAAGGGTATACCCTGGGCCTGGCCTTAAGCCAGAGCCTGGCCTGGCAAGCCCAGGATCTGGACCTCCTGCAAAGCTATAGCGGTGTACCCCTGGCCGGCCTCCACACCCTGGGTCTCTCGGGCGGGACCCGGAGCCTCTACCCCTTTGGGGTGCGGGCCGGGGTGAGCTACCAGCTTAGCCCCCTCCAGAACAACCTCCAGGCCAACCTTACCCTCTTCGCCCAACCCCTGGAGGGGCTAGGCCTGGCCTTGACCGGGCTTTACCGCCAGGCCCCCACCCCAGGCTTTGGCCTAAGCCCCCGGATAAGCCTGGCCTTCCGGAGCCCAGGCCAGTACTCGGGCAACCTGAGCTTCGGCCTAACCCGCCTTTGGAAAGAGGGGGGGACGGAAGACGCTTTCCAAGCCGGGGTCAACCTTATCCTAGGCTCCCTCCAGATCGGGGGCGGGGCGGCCTACACCCCCGCAGGCTGGGAGGGGAGCATTAGCCTCCGCTACCCCGTGGGGTTCGCGGGCTTCCTCCAAGCCGGGTACACCCTGAAAGGGAGGGAGGGGAGCTACCAGGCTACCTGGGGGGAGGTCTGGCCGGGAGGGTGGGGGAGCGAGGTGGGGTACCGGTATACCCCGGGCCAGGGCCACCGGTTTAGCCTGGCCTTAGGCCAGCGGAACTTCCTCTTCCCAGGACTGGGCCTGGGGGTTTCCTACGCCCTAAGCCTTACCCCAGAGCCCAGCCACGCCTTCGGCCTCACCCTGGGCTACACCCTGGTCCAGGTCCTGGATACCCCTGAGGCCTTGGTGGACCTCTTCGGGGGGCGGAAGGTGGGGGAGGTCCGGGGCCGGGTCTTTCTGGATGCGAACCTAAACGGCCAGCAGGACCCAGGGGAAGAGCCCCTCGGGGGATTTAGCCTATGCCTGGGCCGGGTCTGCACCCCTGTGGCCCAGGATGGAACCTACCGCCTCCTCACCCCACCCGCCGAGGAGGAACTCCGCCTGGTGGGGGCCCCGGCTCTTCTCGGGCTTTTCCGGGAGGAGCGGGTCAAGGTGGGGCTCAACCAGAGCCTGGTGCGGGACCTCCCCCTGGCTCCCGTGGCCCAGGCCGAGGTCTTTATCTTTAACGACGCCAACCACAACGGCCAGCTGGACCCGGGGGAGGTGGGGATTCCCTACGCCGGGGTCCTGGTGGAGGGGCCGGTCTCCAAAAAGGTGCGGGTAGGCCTCGAGGGCCAGGCCCTGGTGGGGGGGTTGGTCCAGGGCACCTACCGGGTCCGGCCCGACCCCGACCTCCTCCCCCCGGGGTACCAGGGGGTCCTCGAGGCCACCCTGGAGGTGGACCCCAAGGCCCCTCCGGCCCCGGTCCGGGTGGCGGCCGCCCCCCCTAAGCGGACCCTGGAGGTCACCTACCGGACCGGGGGGCTGGCTGTGGTGGCCAAAAGCCAGCCGGCCCAGGCGGTGGCCGGAGGGGAGGTGGAGGTGGTGGCCCTGGTGGAAGGGAGGGCGGCCCAGGTCACGGTGGAGATGGAGGGAAAGGTCTTTCCCCTCAAGGCCAAAGGCCCCGGGACCTACACCCTCCGCCTGCGCACCCCGAGAAACCCTGGGCTTAGGATCCTCACGGTGCGGGCCCAGCGGGACGGGGAGGAGGCCGAGGCCCAGGTCTTCCTTACCCTCCTCCCTGGTCCCCTCTTCACCCTGAGCGAGACCCAGACTGGCCTGCGGATCCAGCTCCCCTTCCGAGCCCAAAGCCTCGTCCTCGTCCTAGAGGGAGGCCGCCACCCCCTAAAAAGCTCAGACGGCTACACCTGGGAAGGCCGGCTCCCCCTCCCCCCCGGCCGGTACCGGGCCCAGGTGGTGGCGGATGGGGAGACCCTGGGGGAGGCCGAGGTGGTCCAGACCCCAGAGACTCAGGCTCAGGAACCCTGAAAGGAGGTAAAAATGCGGTCTTGGCTTATCGGTTTAGCCCTCATGACCCTCCTCGCCGCCTGTTCCGGTCCGGTGGGCATCCGGACCACGGGCCACTTGAGGATCCAGGCCGTCCAACCCGACCCCCTGGCCTGCACGGTGCGGGCCGGGGACTGGATGGTCCTTAAGGGGAACGACTTCGGGACCCAGATGGACTGGGACGAGGGGCGGAACTGGGTCCTTTTCCCCCCAGGCCTACCTGCCGACCGGGTAGAACTCACCCGGGAAAAAGACCCCGCCACCCTTTTCTTCCAGGTGCCCCAAGGGGCGATTTCGGGGACGCTAAGGGTACATGTGGAAGGCGTAGGCGAGGCGGAAATCCCTATCCAGGTCACAGGCCTTGCCCCCAGCATGGCCGTGCCGGGATGCGAACCGCCCCTTCCTTCCATAGGTAACGACTAACGTGAAAGGAGCGTGGCTTGGCATGAGCCCACCCCCAACCTCAAACCCTAAACCCGACCCAAGCCCCTTGCCCAAAGCCTCCAAGGGCTTCACGCCCTCGGGGCTAGCGTAGGGGTGCACAAGGGGGTAGCCCCCTTTTAAGAAAGGAGAAAGAGATGCGGCGGTATTGGCCTTTAGCAGGGGTAAGCCTTCTGGCCCTGGCGGCCTGTTCCGGGCCCCAGGCAGGGCTCAAGCCCCAGGTGGCCGTAGGGGCCCAGGTGGAGGTCAGCAAAACAGCGGTGCCCGCGTTTAAGCGCACCTACACCTGGACCATAGAGAAGAAGGTTCTGGACCCGGCGGACGGCCAACTCACCCTGGCCCTGAACCAGGCTTATGTGGTGCGGTATGGGGTCTACCTAGTGGGAACCCCTAAGGATTCGGATTTTAAAGTCTCCGGCGAAGTCAAGATTCGGAACACGGGGACAGGCACGGTTTTCATCCAGACCCCTACGGACACCCTCTCCAGTGGGGAAAACGTAGCCTTGGATTGCGGGGTGAGCTTCCCCTACAAGCTCGAGCCAGGCCAGACCCTGGTCTGCACCTACACCCAGGCCCTGCCCGATGGCCAGGCCCGGACCAACACCGTAAGCGTGCCCTGGAAGCAAAGCCAAAACCCCAGTGAGACCCCTACCGTGACCACGGCCCAAGCAGCTTTCAGCTTCACTAACCCCACGGAGGCGGTGGACGGAAGCGTCACGGTGGAGGACCCCTCCGCCGAACTCGAAAGCGCCATCAGCGGCATCACTCCGGAAGGGGTCATCAGCCAAGCCTACTTCTTCAAGCGAACCCTCCAGTTTGACACCTGTGGGGAAAGAGAGGTCCCGAACACCGCCACCTTCACCACCAACACCACCCAAACCCAGGGCTCAGCCTCGGCCACGGTCCAGGTCAAGGTGCCCTGCCCCGAGGGCTGCACCCTGACCCAGGGGTACTGGAAAACCCATTCCCGGTACGGCCCCGCCCCCTACGACCCCACCTGGGCCCTTCTGGGAGAGGATACGCCCTTCTATGGCTCCAGCCAGACTTACCACCAGGTGCTCTGGACCGCTCCCAGGGGGAACGCCTATTACCTCCTGGCCCACCAGTACATCGCCGCCAAGCTCAACGTCCTCAAGGGAACGGCCACCGTCCCGGAGGTAGACCAAGCCCTAGCCTGGGCCGAAGGCCTCTTCAGCACCTACACCCCCACCGGCGTACCCAAGGACCTGGCAACCCAGGCTAAGGCCTACGCCACCACCCTGGACAACTACAACAACGGGCTCCTTGGCCCGGGGCATTGTTCCGAGCGATAGCCCTACCCCAAGACCCCTAACCCTCACCCCAGCTGGGGTGGGGGCTAGGGTTTAGCGTAGGAGGCTAAGAAACTCCTCCCGGGTCTTCAGATCCTCCCGGAAAACCCCGAGCATGGCGCTGGTAAGCGTGCGGGCGTGCTGTTTCTCTACCCCCCGCATCATCATGCAGAGGTGGACCCCCTCGGCCACCACCCCCACCCCCTTGGGTTCCAGGATATCCCAAAGGGCCTCGGCAATCTGGGTGGTGAGCCTCTCCTGGACCTGGAGCCTCCGGGCAAAATGGTCCACCACCCGGGCAAATTTGCTAAGGCCTAGGATCTTCCGGTCTGGGATATACCCAATGTGCACCTGGCCGAAAAAGGGGAGGAGGTGGTGCTCGCACAGAGAGTAGAACTCAATCCCCTTGACCACCACCATCTCGCTCCCCTCAGCCTCAAAGAGGGCGCCGTTGATGATCTCTTCCAGGCTTTCCCGGTACCCCCGGGTGAGAAAGGCCCAGGCCTTGGCCACCCGCTTAGGGGTCTTGAGGAGGCCCTCCCGCTTTGGGTCCTCCCCGATGGCCTTAAGCCAGTCCCGGCTTAGGGCCTCGAGGCGGTCCAGGTCCAGGTGGGTCTTGAAGACCAGGCCCACCTCCTCGTCTCGGACTAATCTTGGCTTGTTTCCCTGGTCCATATGGGGGCCATTCTCCCCTTTTGCCCAACCCCCCTATGTGGCCGGGACCACCAAACCCTCCTGGAGGAGGGGTTCAGCCTCCTCTGGGGCTAGGGGGAAACCCTGGGCGGCCCGCCTTAGGGCCTCCATAAGCCCGGGCTTGCGCTTGAGGCGAAGGTGGAGGTCGCTAAAAGGGTTCAGGGCGTCCTGACCCCTTAGGGTAAGGCGGTAAATCCGCTTGGGCTCCACCGGGCGGAGGGCTTGCCGGTACCGCTCGGCCAAGGCCTGGTACCGGGGGGCGTTCCCAGGGGGCTCTACGGGGCCCTTAACCCGGGCCGGGACCCCGAGGACCAGGTGGCCTTCAGGGACCTCCATCCCAGAAGGCACCACTGCCCCTGCCCCCACCACCGCGCCCGGCCCAATCCGGGCCCCGTTTAGGACCACCGCCCCCATGCCAATCAGGGCCCCCTCCCCCACCCAGGCCCCGTGGACCACGGCCCGGTGCCCCACGGTGACCCGGGCCTCGAGGACACAGGGGAATCCGGGATCGGCGTGGAGGACCGCCCCGTCCTGGACGTTGCTCCCCGGGCCCACCACCACCCTTTCCAGGTCCCCCCGGAGGACGGCCCCAAACCAGACCGAGGCCCCCTCCCCCACCTCCACCCACCCCACTAGGTAGGCCCCTGGGGCCACAAAAGCCGCGGGGTGGACAAAGGGGGTATGGTCCTCAAAGCTGTAAACGGCCAAGGGCCTCCTCCAAAAGGGCCAGGTCTTCGGGGAAGGCGAGGAGCCCCCGGGCCTCCTCGGGGGCAAACCACCCCGCCCCGGTCATCCCGGGCTCCAGCCGCACCTCCCCTTCCCCTAGCATCAAAAACCAGCGGATCTCCCTTAAGACCCCCTTGGGGTTACGGTACCGGGTGGGGCTCAAAGGGGCCAGGACCCGGGCCTTAACCCCGGTCTCCTCCAAGACCTCCCGGATTGCGGCCGCTTCCAGGCCTTCCCCTGGGTCCAGATGTCCCTTGGGAAAGACCCAGAACCCCATCCGGTCCCTAAGGAGAAGGACCTCCCCCTTGGGGTTAAAGACCACCCCGCCCGCACCGAGCTCCACGCCCTTATCCTACGCCAAAGCCGCCTGGGGCAGGCCCCAGGCGGCTAGGTTTTGAGTTTATTCCTCCGTCTCCCCGTAGGTCTCCAAGGCCTCGCCCCAGGCTTGGCTGATCTCTTTGGCCTCCTCCATCCTCCACCTCCTAAGCCCCAGGGTAGCGGCTGGATGGGGATAAGGGGAAAGCCTAGGACCCTGAAGTTTACACACTTAGACGGTGTAGCCCACAAAGGTTTTACACCGAATCTTCCTGAAGAAGCGCCTCGGCCTCGAGGCGGGCCAGGACCTCGGGTAAGGTCCCCCTTTCCCACCGCTCCACAGCATAGGCTAGGTTGGGGAAGGCCTCCCTAAGGCGCTTAAGAAGACCCCGGACCGCCTCAGGCTCCGGCCTTTGCAGGACCAAAAGGTACCGGCCCTCCCCCAGCCGGAAGGCCAGGTCCCCCTGGCGGGTGAAGCCCTCCAGGCTACCCCCAGGGGGCAGGCGGAGGTAAAGGAGGACAAGCCCCCGGTGAAAAGCCAGCCCCTCTAGGGCCCCGGCCAGGGCCAGAAGCTCCTCCCGGTTCCCCAGGCCCCTCTGGGCCGGGAGGATGGGGGCCTCCCGGCCCGTGCCCAACCGGTGGGCTAGGAAAAGGGCAAGCCCCGCCAGGAGGCCAGCCCAAGGGGGGGGTAAGGGCTGGCCGGAGAACAGAAGGCTCGCCTCATAGGCCGCCTGAAAGGCCAGAAGCCCCAGGGCTAGGACCCAAAGCCCCTGGACCCAGGGCCCCAGGGGAAAGCGGGCGTAGAGGCTCCCCAAAAGGGCCAGTAGAAAGGCCAGGCCAAGCCGCCCCCACCCCGCCCCCCCGGCCTCCTCCAAAGGCACCCAGGCCAGGGGAATAAGCCCCAGGACCAAAAAGGCCCAGGGTAGAAGGACCAGGGGGCGCATCCTCTCAAAGCTACCATAAAGGGGTGGAGCCCCTGGCCGAGCGCCTCCGCCCCCAAAGCCTGGATGAGGTCCTGGGCCAGCCCCACCTCACCGGGCCTAAAGGGGTCTTAAGGCGGATCCTGGCCCTGGGCCGGCCCCACTCCTTCGTCCTCTTTGGCCCCCCAGGCACCGGCAAGACCAGCCTGGCCCGGCTCCTGGCCCAGGCCCTGGGCCGGCCCTTCCGGGCCCTTTCCGCAGTGGAGGCCGGGGTGGCCGAGGTGCGCCGGGTCCTGGAGGAGGCCCGGGCCCTAGGGGGGATGGTCCTCTTCTTGGACGAGGTCCACCGCTTCAACCGGGCCCAGCAGGAGGTCCTCCTGCCCCACCTGGAGTCCGGCCTCCTCACCCTGATTGGGGCCACGGCGGAAAACCCCGCCTTTGAACTCGTCCCCGCCCTCCGCTCCCGGCTCCACTTCTACCCGGTGCGGGCCCTAGGAGAGGAGGACCTTTACACCCTCCTTAAGCGGGCCCTTACCCATCCCCAAGGCCTCCTTGGGGTCCCCTACCGGGAGGAGGCCTTGCGCTTTCTGGCCCGGGCCAGCGGGGGGGATGCCCGGAAGGCCCTCAACACCCTAGAGCTTGCCGCCGCCTTTGGAGAAGTGGACCTCGAGGCCGTCCAGACCGCCCTAGGCCACACCCCTTTCGGCCTGGACAAGGGCCGGGAGGCCTTTTACGACCTGGTCTCGGCCCTGCATAAGGCCATCCGGGGAGGCCATGTGGACGCGGCCCTCTACTACCTGGCCCGCCTCCTCAAGGGCGGGACCGACCCCCTTTACCTGGCCCGCCGCCTCATCCGGGTGGCCCTGGAGGACGTGGGCCTGGCCGATCCTTTGGCCCTTAGGCTAGCCGTGGCGGCCAAGGAGGCCTACGAGGCCCTGGGAAGCCCGGAAGGGGAACTCGCCCTGGTGGAGGCCACGGTCTACCTGGCCCTGGCCCCCAAGTCCAATAGCCTCTACCGGGCCTGGCAGAAGGCGGAAGAGGCGGTAGTGGCCCACCCCACTGCCCCGGTCCCCCTCCACCTCCGGAACGCCCCCACCCCCCTCCACCGCGCCCTGGGCCACGGCCAGGGGTACGCCTACTACCACGAGGACCCCGAGGGGAGTTTTGCCCAGGCCTATCTGCCGGAAGGCCTGGAAGACCTCCGCCTCTATGAGGCTATAGGGGAGGGCTGGGAGGAGAGGGTCCGGGAAAGGCTCAAAGCCCTCCGGGCCCGGTTTCAGAGGCCTAGCCCTTAAGCCCCTCCTCGAAGGTGGCCACCACGCGGCGCTCAAAGAGGAGGTAAAGGAGGGCCAAAGGCAGGACCGACATCAAGGCCGCCGCCGAAAGGAGACCCCAGTCCGTGGGGTATTTGCGCTGGAGGTCCGTAAGCCAGGTCTGGAGGGTCCAAAGCCCCGGGTCCGAAACCATGACCCGGGGGTAGAGGACCAGGTTCCAGTGGGCGGCAAACCCCAGGACCCCCGCGGCCACCAGGGCGGGCCGGACCAAGGGGAGGAGGATCCTAAAGAGGAGAACCCGATGCCCCGCCCCGTCCAGCCGGGCCGCCTCCAAAAGCTCCTCCGGCACCCCCCGCATGGCCTGGTAGACCAGGTAGACCAAAAAGGGGCTCGCGGCAAAGGGCAGAACCAAGGCCCAGAGGGTATCCAGGAGGCTAAGGCCCTTGAGGATGCCGTATAGAGGGACCAAAAGGAGTTCCGCAGGGATGGCCATAAGGACCAGGTAAAAGGGGAGAAGCCCAAGCCCTGCCCTTAAGGCGTAGGCCGCCAGGAGGGCGGTGAGGAGCTGGAGGAGGACCACCCCCCCGGAGAGGGCCAAGGAAAAGAGGAGCCGGCCGTAAAAGCCTTCCTTCTCCAAGGCCTTAAGGTTTTCCAGGCTTAAGCCGTGCCCAAAAACCTCCCCCAGAAACACCGCCTCCTTGGGGAGGAAGGCGGCGTAAGCCATCCAGAGGAAGGGCAGAAGGACAAAGGCTAAAACCGGGATGACCAGAAGCACCCGGGCCATCCCTGTTAGCATACCTCCCATGAGGCCCTTGGAAGGCCTGAAGGTCCTGGACCTCTCCCGGGTCCTGGCGGGGCCCCTTTGCACCATGCTCCTAGCCGACCTGGGGGCGGAGGTGGTCAAGGTGGAACCCCCCTGGGGGGATGAGACCCGGGGCTGGGGCCCGCCTTTTAAGGAGGGGGAAAGCGCCTATTTCCTAAGCGTGAACCGGGGGAAAAAAAGCCTCGCCCTAGACCTGAAGGCCCCCGAGGGGCAGGCCATCGTGAGGCGGCTGGCCCAGGAGGCGGATATCCTGGTGGAGAATTTCAAGTCCGGGGACCTTAAGCGCTACGGCCTGGACTACGAGAGCCTCAAGCCCCTAAACCCAGGCCTCATCTACCTCTCCATCACTGGGTTTGGGCACACAGGACCCCGGGCCCAGGAGCCCGGGTATGACGCCGCCCTCCAGGGCTACACCGGGATTATGTCCGTCACGGGTGAACCCCAGGGCCCCCCTATGAAGGTGGGGGTAGCCTGGATTGACGTGATGACGGGGATGATGGGGGCCTTGGCGGTGCTTTCGGCCCTCTTGGCCCGGGCCAGGACCGGGGAGGGGCAGCACATAGACCTTTCCCTCCTAGATGTGGGGCTTTTCGCCCTAGCCAACCTGGGGGAAAGCTTCCTCCTCACCGGTAGTCCCCCCCGCCGCCTGGGCAACGCCCACGCCCAGATTGTGCCCTACGGGGCCTTTAAGGCCCAGGACGGCTGGCTGGTCCTGGCCGTGGGGAACGACGAGCAGTTTAAAAGGCTCTGCCAGGTCCTGGGGCTAGAGGACCTCCTCAAGCGCTTCCCCAGGAACCGGGACCGGGTTGAGAACCGAAAAACCGTGGAGGAGGCGATTGAACAGGTCCTCGAGACCAAACCCCGGGCCCACTGGCTTGCCCTCTTTAGCCGGGAGGGCATCCCCGCGGCCCCCGTAAACGACCTCAAAGAAGCCTTCCAGGACCCCCAGGCCCGGGCCCGGGGGGCAGTCTGGACCCTCCCCCACCCCAGTCTGGGCCCCCTCCCCACCCTGGCCAACCCCCTTCGCTTCCTCTCCCAAACCCCGGCCGGGCCCACCCTCCCCCCTCCTAGGCTAGGGGAGCATAGCCTCGAGGTCCTGGCCCGGCTGGGGTACGCCGAGGAGGAGACCCAGGACCTCCTGAGGCGGGGGGTGGTAAGGACGGCCCCCTAGGGGCCTGGCCCATGAAAAAGCCCCCGGCTTCCCAGGGGCGCCCAGCCCGAAGCGCTTAGGGCTGCTTCCTTCCGGACCTGACCCGGTTCACGCCCAGACCGCCGCCCTGGACCGGGGGCTTAGGTTAGGATACCATGCAGGATGGCCCTAAGGCTAGAGGGGATCGGCAAACGGTACGGGCGGAAGCCCATTTTGGAGGGGGTGGACCTGGAGGTCCAGCCCGGGGAGATCTACGCCCTCACCGGCCCTAACGGCTCGGGGAAGACCACCCTGATCCGGATCGTCACCGGCCTGGCCTTTCCTACCCAGGGCCGGGCCTACCTCCTGGGAGAGGATGTGCATAAAAACCCCAAGGCCCGGCGCCACCTGGGGGCGGTGGTGGAAGCCCCCGCGGCCTTTTATCCCTTCCTTACGGGGCGGGAAAACCTCAGGATGCAGGCCCGGCTTTCTGGGGTGGGGGAGAAGAGGGTCCAGGAGGTCTTAGAGCGGGTGGGGCTTCTGGCCGTGGCCGACCAGAAGGTGGCAGGGTACTCCCTGGGGCAGCGGCAGCGCCTGGGCCTGGCCGCAGCCCTCCTGGCCCGGCCCAAGGTCTTAGTCCTGGACGAGCCCACCTCGGGCCTGGACCCCGAGGGGGTGGAGGAGGTCCACCGCCTCCTCCAGGAGGTGGCCCAGGAGGGGGCCGCGGTTCTCCTTTCCACCCACCACCTGGAGGAAGTGGCCGGGTACGCCCACAAGGTGGGGATTCTGGGTGCAGGCCGGCTTTTGGACGAGCTCGTCCTGCCCCAGGAGGAGGCCTACCGCCTCGAGGCCGAGCCCCTGGAAGGGGCCCTGGCCCTCCTCAAGACCCTACCCCAGGTGCGCTGGGCCCAGATCCAGGCTGGTGGGATCCTCTTCCAAGGGGAGGCCCAAACTGCCCTTAAGGCCTTGGTGGAAGGGGGGTACCGGATCCATGCCCTCCGGCCCTACCGGTTTGACCTCAAGGCCTACTACCGGGAGAAGGTGCGGTATGCGTGAGCTTTTCCTTTGGGAAGTCCAGAAGCTTTTCCAGCTTCGGACGGTCCGGATTGGCCTCCTCCTGGTCCCCCTCCTGCCCTTCATCTGGAGCCTAGCCCCTGGGATAGAGGAGGTCTATGGGGTGGTCCTGGCCTCAGGCTGGCAGGTCCCCGCCCTAGGGCTTTTGGCCGGAATGGAGTTCCTCTTCCCCTTCCTGGTCATCATGGCCGCAGCGGAGGCCCTGGGGGCCGAGGCCGCCCAAGGGACCTTAAGGAGCCTCCTCCTCAAACCCCTTTCCCGGACCCGGCTTCTTCTCGCCAAATGGGGGGTCCTCCTCCTCTACCCCTTTCTCCTCCTGGGCCTCAACCTCCTGGGCGGGCTCCTAGGGGGCCTTCCCCATGGGCTTGGCCCCTTCCAAGGGGGGACCGGGGTGGGACCGGGGGGGCTTGCGGGCATGGGGCTTTTAACCCCAAGCGCAGCCCTGGCCGAGCTCCTAAGGGCCCATCTCTTGGCCGGAGCGGTCCTCCTTCCCTTGATAAGCCTCGCCCTCTTTTTTGGCAGCCTCTTCCTGGCCACCGCCCCGGCGGCCCTGGCCGCGGTGGCCGCCCTCCTCCTCATGCGACTTCTGGTGGTCTTCCCCGGCCTTAACCCCTTTCTCCTCACCACCTATCTGGACCTCTACCTAAGGCCTGAGGCCGCGGGGATTGGCCTTGTCCTCCTGGGAGTCTACACCCTAGGGTTTGGCCTCCTGGCCGCCTTGGTCTTTGAAGGCCGGGACCTTTAGATGCTATCCTAAAACCAGGATGCAAGAACCCAAAATTACCCCCCTGGCCCGGCGCCTGGCCGAGGAGAACGGGATAGACTGGCGGAGACTCCAGGGCACCGGGCCGGACGGAACGATTGTGGAGCGGGATGTTCTGGCCTTTCTGGCCAAGCTCATGGCTGGGGAGGTGGACCTGCCCCCCGCCCCTGAGCCCCCCAAGGAGGCCCAGGTAGCCCCCGACCCCGAGGCCCTGCGCCGGGCCCAGGAGGTCCTAGGCCGGGAAGGGGTAGACCTCGAGGCGGTCCTCCCCCCCGAGGAGGGCCTGCCCGTCCAGGGGCCCACCGTGGAGCTTAAGGAGGAGGAGCTCGCCCTCGAGGACCTCCTCCTGGACCTGGAGGAGGACCAGACCACCCAGGAACCCCCCCTGGAGGCCCCGGCCCTGGAGGAGGAGTGGGAAACCCTCCTCCAAACCCAGGAAACCCCAGCCCCCGGGGCCGAACCCCCTCTTTTAGCCGAAGAGTGGGGGGAAATCCCCGCCGAGGAAGCCCCCTTAGCGGAGGAGGCCTGGGAGGAAACCCTTTGGGAAGAAGCCGGGGAAGCCCCCCTGGCCCAGGAGGAAGCCTGGCCCCTGGTGGAGGAGGAACGCCTAACCGAGGCCCAAACCCCTGCCGCCCAAGCGGCCCCTGTCCCTCCCGAGCCCCCCCTGGCCCCACCTCCAGGGGTGGCCCCCGCCCCCCTGGCCGGCCTTACCCCTCCCCGGCCCCTCCGGGTCCTGCGCCGAAAGGTGAACCTGGAAGCCTTAGAGAGCGCCCAGGAGGCCTACGCCCGCCTGGGCCTCCCCGAAACCCCCCTCCCCTTCCTCTACCGGGCTGCGGAAAAAGCCCTGGCGGAGCTGGAAATCCCCTTAAGGCCCCTCCTAGGCCAGGCGGAAGGGGAAAGGATAAGGGGCCTCAGACCCAAAGGGGGCTTCACCGCCCTCTTCCGCCCCGAGGGGGAGGAAGCCGAGGAGGGCCTCTTTTGCTTCGCCGGAGAGGAAGAGGTCCACACAGGCCGTCCCAGCCTCTTCCTCCTTCCAGAAGGCCTCCTTACCCTTTCGGGCCTGGAGGAACGCCTAGGCCGGGCCTTCCTGGACCGGGTGGCCCTCTACCTGGAAAACCCGGTGCTCCTGATCGGCTAAGGCCCGGCTCAACCCCCCGATGGCCCCCCGGCCATAGGCCCTACCGCCTTTTTGCACTAGAGGCCTTCCGTTTTTGGCGCTTGGGTGGGGCCGGGGCTTCAGCCAGGCCCTGGAGGCGGGCCTCGAGGGCCCTGATCTCATCCCTTAGCCTCGCCGCCCGCTCAAAGTCCAAGGCCTCCGCGGCCTGCCACATGGCTAGCTCCAGCTCGGCAAGCCTTTCCTTTAAGGCCTCCCCTTCTAGCTCCAAAGCCTCAGGTCCCCCCACCTCCTCGTACCCCTCGGGCCGGATGAGGGGCCGGACCCCCTTTTTCACCGTCTCGGGCACAATCCCGTGCTCCCGGTTGTAGGCCTCCTGGATGGCCCGGCGGCGGTTCGTCTCGGCTATGGCCCTTTGCATGGCCTCCGAGACCCGGTCGGCGTAGAGCCAGACCTCTCCTTTTGCGTTTCTGGCCGCCCGGCCAATGGTCTGGATGAGGCTCCGTTCGCTCCTCAAGAACCCCTCCTTGTCCGCATCCAGGATGGCCACTAAGGAAACCTCGGGCAGGTCTAGGCCCTCCCGGAGGAGGTTGATCCCCACCAGGACGTCAAAATGCCCAAGCCGGAGGTCCCTTATCAGGGCCTGGCGCTCAAAGGCGTCCAGCTCGTGGTGCATATACCGGGCCCTGATGCCATGCTCCTGGAGGAAGTCCACGAGCTCCTCCGCCATCCGCACCGTGAGGACCGTGACCAGGACCCTCTCCCCCCTTTGGGCCCTTTCCCTTATCCCCTCCATCAGGTCCAGAATCTGGTTCTCCGTGGGCTTGACCCGGACCAGGGGGTCTAAAAGCCCCGTGGGCCGGATAATCTGCTCCACAATCCGGCCGGAATGCTCTAGCTCAAAAGGCCCCGGGGTGGCCGAGACGAAGACGAGCTGAGGGACCCTTTCCAGGAACTCCTCAAAGCGAAGGGGCCGGTTGTCCAGGGCCGAGGGGAGGCGGAAGCCGTAGTCCACCAGGGTCTTCTTGCGGGCGTAATCCCCCCGGTACATCCCCTGGAGCTGGGGTACGGTCACGTGGGACTCGTCCAGGAAGACCAGGAGGTCCTCCGGGAAGTAGTCCAAAAGGGTATACGGGGGCTCCCCCGGGGCCTTCCCCGTGAAGTAGCGGGCGTAGTTCTCCACCCCGGGGCAGGTCCCCATGACCCGGAGCATCTCCAGGTCGTAAAGCGTCCTCTCCTTGAGGCGCTGGGCGTAGAGGACCTCCCCCCTTTCCTCAAACCACCGGACCCTTTCCCAAAGCTCCCGCTCTATCTCTTTAAGGATTTCCTCCAAGCCCTCAGGGGAGAGGTAGTGGGTGGCGGGGAAGAGGACAAACCCGGGAAGCTCCCGGAGGCGCTCCCCGGTGATGGGGTGGAACTGGAGGATCCTTTCCACCTCGTCCCCAAAGAGCTCCACCCGGATGGGCTCGGTCTCGTAGGCCGGGAAGATTTCCAGAATCTCCCCCTTGGCCCGGAACCGGCCCGGGGCCAGGTCTATCTCGTTCCGCTGGTAGCCAAGCTCCAAAAGCCTCTCCAAAAGGGCCTCCCGGGGGTAGGCCCCGCCCCTTTCCACCACCAGGTTCCGCGCCCGGTACGCCCGGGGGTCCCCGAGGCCGTAGATGGCCGAGACGGAGGCCACCACCACCACATCCCGCCGGGTGAGGAGGCTTCGGGTTGTGGAGTGGCGGAGGCGCTCAATCTCGGGGTTGATGCTCGCGTCCTTCTCGATATAGAGGTCCCGGCCCGGGAGGTAGGCCTCGGGCTGGTAGTAGTCGTAGTAGCTGATGAAGTACTCCACGGCGTTTTCCGGGAAGAGCTCCCGGAACTCCGCGGCAAGCTGGGCGGCCAGGATCTTATTGGGGGCGAGGACCAAGGTGGGCCGGCCCAGGGCCTCGATGACCTTGGCCATGGTCACGGTCTTCCCCGTCCCCGTGGCCCCAAGGAGGGTAAGGAAGCGCTCCCCATCCCTTAGGGCCTCCACCAGCCCCTGGATGGCCTTGGGCTGGTCCCCTTTGGGTGCCGGGCCCCGGTAGCGGAACACCTCTCTATCAGGCTACGTTCAGTCAACCCCTGAGGAAAGGGGCTCCCTCACAGGATCCATCCCTCGGTGTCCATAAGGGGATTTGCAAAGCGGATCCCCGGGCGAAAAATCTTCGGAAAAGGGCTGCCTCATATCTATGAGGTAGCGGTAAGGCCGTCGCATCTAACGGTGGTAAGCCTCTTCCCGGCCCCATCGCCACCCTTCGGGCAGGCGGTGGGCCTGGGCCAGACGCCCGGCGGTCTCGAAGCCGTTCTTCCCCAAAGCCTGGCTCAGGGCCCGACGGATGGGCTCCCCCTCCGAAAGCCCCGGGGCCTCGGCCCAGGCCTTGGGTCTCTGGGCCTCACCATCCCTAAGCCCGCACCATGGCCTTCCCTACCCTTCTGGGAACACCTCCGCCACCGGGCAGCTAAACCCCGGGAGGACCGGGGATGCCAGGACCCCCCCTTTCCCCAGGACCCGGCCCATGCCCCCAGGGGTCCAGACCCCCACCCGCCGGGCCCTAGGGTAGACCAGCCACACCTCCTGGACCCCGGCCTGGAGGTAGTCCCAAAGCCTTTCCTCTACCTCCTCCGCGGTATCCCTTGGGTCCCCGTCCAGAAACTCGGCCCGCCTCAGGGGCAGGGCCAGGAAGTCTTCCGCCTTCAAGGTTCCCAAGGCCTTGGCCATGGACCGCCTCCGCCCTTAGGGAGGCAGAACCCGCGCACGGCGTTTAATCCAGAGGCCAATCCGGAGCCTCCTCCGGTGCGGGCCCAGTCCAGGCCATGCCAAACCCCCGCCCCAGGCGGGGCGGGGGCCAGGCCCAGGGGGCCTTAGAAGCTCAGGGTGTAGGTGATGCGGAAGGCCCGGGCGTGGTCGCTGTTGTTCAGGAGGTACTCGGCGTAGTGGGCGGCAAGGTTGTAGTAGCTGACGGAGCCGATGAAGCCGGCAAGGGAGCCCGTAAGAGCACCGCTACCGGCGTAAATCCGGTCGTCCGCCGGGTCGAAGGCTTCGTCCACATTACCGGTAGAAAGGGCCGCAACATTGACCGCGCTGTAGGCGGCGTACTGGAAGCCGAAGGTGGTCCCGGCGGCCAGGAAGTCCTTGAGCTCCACCCCAGCGGCCCACTTGAGCTCCTGGGTAGCGCCGGCGTTGGTGTCCCGGCCCGCCACCTCACCCACCAGGCTGAGCTTAAAGGGGAGGAGGCCGGAGAGGTCCACCTTGGCCTGGGCACCGCCCTTGAGGGTCCCAATCTGGCCAGCAGCCCAGCTGTAGGTGGCCCGGAAGATGACCTTATCCAGGCTCAGGGGGCCAAGGCCGAACCGGGTGTCGCCGAAGAGCGCAGTGGTGCCCTGACCCAGGCTGAGGTTACCCTCGGTATGCTCCAGGGTCAGGTTGAGGCCGGGAACCAAGGCCCCCTGGGCAGAGCCGTCGTGCTTGAGGGTAAGAGTGGTGGTAGAGGTAGCCGGGCTACCGAAGCAAGCCAGGTTACCAGCCGCGCACGTATCATCCAAAGCGGCCGTGAGGGAGAAGGCCAGAGGCAGGCCTACCGTGGCGGAGGCACCGTAAGAACCGGTGTCAACAGGCGTTCTGTAGCCACCGCTCGCATCCCCGTTGTAGTAGGCGCCAAGGGTCACAG